>Ga0179593_1504306_pt1 | contig 13166 bp, 14 predicted proteins | sample CZODoug2_1_08_16_FD_185931 | JGI IMG/M metagenome (GOLD analysis project Ga0179593, IMG submission 185931) | Vadose zone soil fungal communities from Angelo Coast Range Reserve, California, USA - CZODoug2_1_08_16fungal (PacBio error correction) | ecosystem: Environmental > Terrestrial > Soil >... | reverse complement strand
CAGTCCTTTAGTAATCCCCTTTTAAATCACTCCCGATTTTTCCCCCCCTTCCTTCGTATATCCCATCCCCCCCAACCCAAACGAACCTGTCTTTTTTTTGCCTCCGCCTTCTAGTTTCTCCTTTCGCGACATAAGAAACCGGACCATTCTTTTCTCCGTGGCTTTCCAACTCCCCTCTCTTCCTCGGAAAGTCTTTCGACGTACTCTTAATTTGCTTTTCCCAGGATCGATCAGCCCATAGGGAGGGGTAATGTAGTTCTCCTCTCCGTCCTTTTTCCTTCCCCCCCCTCCTCCTGGCCTTCTCAGATTGATTAAACATCGGCAGCGTTTGCGAATTGAGAAGTTGAGTGGGAAGACCGTTCTTCTCGCTTTTCCTTCTACCTGACCCCGATTGCCATTTTCTACCATGCCGCCTCCTGCCACCCGACAACCTTACCACCAATCTCCCTGGATCTGACTTTGTTTTGCGCCGCTCCAGGTCATCGCTTGCGATGAGACCTCTTAAGAGATCCGTGCCCGTATACCGTGATGACTTTCCCTCTCCCCCCCACTCAGGGTTTCCCCCCCCAATCGTCACCCCCCTTTTAATCGTGATGGCTGGCAGGCTCAGCGCGACTTCCATCCCTCACAACGACAATGGATACCCGGATCCGTAGTTCCCCTTCCCAGGGCTTTCCCCCCATCTCCTTTCCCCCCAAAATCGCATTACTCTTCCGTCTCGACGGAGGATCGGTTCGCTGCCCCCTTTTACCTAGCCTTGATCTTTTTGACATCTCCGTACTCCTTTCCTCCTTCTGAATGCATTTCTTTGGACGTTATGACAAAGGCACGGAAAAGCGAGATGGTTCGGCACATCCTAATGACTACTCCAGATTGAAACCCGATTTCGGATCACCTCGAACTTCCCAATGCCGAAGGGACCGACGGCTCTTTTTTGCTTTGGCAAGGACGAACCCAGTGCTATTAAGTACCTTCTTCTTTCTTTGTCCCGTCGTTTCCCCCCTTTTTCTTGCCTCCCGCGAAGGCCCCCATACCCCCTTCAGTTTTCCTGTTTTGTGCCCTGATTATAGCTTTTACCTCTCTCCCCAGACACCCCCCTCTTTTTGAATTAACTGAGATGACACGCCTAGAATTGATCTTTTCGTTCCCGATCTTGCCCCCGCGGCTAAGTCCAATCTCTCTGCCTCCTCTCCTCTCTCCCCCTCTCGGTAATGCTTAATGCTATAGTCTCAGAATCGCCAAGCGCCCAATTGTTTGTTGCGTTAAGACTCATTCGTTGAACAATAACCCTCAACTCTTTAAGAGAGAGTCACTTTTTTTCCCCTCCACTTCATTGTTTTTGTATTTCCCCCCTTTTCCCTCTCAATGAGTGATGACACATACGTGATTCGGTTGATCTGTGATGCCCTGCCTGAACCCTGAGCTCATCAAAACCCAACTTTCCCTTTTCCCCTTCTCCCTTCCGTCCCTCATAATTCCCCCCCGTAGTAGTGATCTTAGACATTTCCCCCAGTCTCTCGCCCTAAGGCGGTTTCGCCCCCTCTTTTGAGGATACTACTTAGAGTTTTTAGCTCCCCTCCGTCTCTTTCCCCTTTACTTGCATACCTTCAGCCCCCTTGTCGTCGTTAATGCGAATTGTTGTCCGCCACTTGCAATATGATAGGCTTATATTCCTCCAACTTATCCCTTCCTCCTTTCCCGGCAGCGAACTGGCGATTCGCCGCCCCCCCGCAGGAGATTGAGAAGATGTCATGTCACCGAGACCAAACCCCTCTCTCGCCCCCCCTCTTCTCCCCCCCCCGAGAGCTAATTTTTTTCCCTTTCAATTAATTCCGAGACGCCCTCGCGGATCTATGGTAAATGTCGATGGATGAATCCCTGGTTTATTCCCAGACCCCTTTTTACTCTCACTGGACTTGACCCCCCCTTCCCATGAAAGTCCTCGAGGGTCCTAATTCCCCTTGTGAACGCAGCCCCTCGGATGACCTGAAAGAAAGGTTGACTCTAAGGTCGTTCAAGGTCTCTGATTCGCATTTCCCCCTCTATCTCCGGAAGTGATGCACGAGATGTTACTCATTTCAGAACTGCTTCCGCGCCGTCGACAAGGTTAGAAAACGAATTCTCTCCCCCCTCCTTTTTCAAGACCCCTACCTCCCCCTTTCCTTGGTCTTGACAGGTAGCTCCTCATCGCCCTACTTCAATTAAAGATTAACTCACGCGGACTTTTCTTCTTTCTCTCTTTGCGTTATGAATCCCCCCCCCTCCTAACAAGAATTTCATGCGGCGGTTTTTCGTTTATTGAGTCTCCTCCTCTTCCTTTTGACTTATATAAAACTTTAGAGTTTTCCAGCAAAATGTATTTTCCTTCCCTCCCTCCCTCCTGATCCTTTCCCTTGGAGCTCGCCTTTTTAGGCCAAGACCCAAAACTGAATTGATGGACCACAAGTTAGGCGAGACGCGTGGAACGTCTGGTGGAATTTTCCTTACGCCAGGCCTCTACCTTCTTCCCCCCCCGACCAAAGTTTCTTTCCTTCATTAAAGACCTGGTGATTTCTGACTTTAACCCTGACACCATTCCAGCGCTGTCAAAATCCGCAACCCTTGCGGCCCTCATCTCCCCTGTAAGACAGGAATCCATGAATCCTTCCTTTCCCCCTAATCCCTCTCCCTAGAGCTTTTGCGATGAGCGCCACAGCCCACCCCCTGTCAACATCGCCCTATCGGGCAACAGCGCAAGTCCGAGTAAGCTAGATATTTTAAACCCCTTTTTAAGGATTATGTCCGACCGAAAATGAGACGCTCCAGCTGCGGCCAAGCGTCAGATCGTTCCCTAATTTTCAACTACAGACTCTTTGTATCGTCTGGTACTAATTGCGTTTCCTCGCCCAATGCTATCTCTTTCAGCAGATAAGTATGGGCTTTGATTGTAAGAACGAAAGGGGGATGTTTAAGTTCTTCTTTCCTCATTCTAAGACAGTGCTCCTTCCCCTTTCCCCTTTCCCCAGTACCCAGCCCTCCCGGTAATTTAGTACCGATAACGGACTGCCCGCCATGTATGTACATCTCAGTAGGTAGATGGAGCCAAGAATACGATACGTTTTTCCCTTCCCCCCTTTATGCTTTCCAGGCCCCGAGGATGATAATTCTACTTTCGCGCAGTGTTCAAAACGCCGCTCACTCTTCTATAGGCTGACTCTATTCTGGGCGCTTTTCCCCTATGACTTAGTAATTTCCCCTCTTCTCGGCGATCCTGTTCCCTTCAAGAGATAGGGTTACCCCTGAAAAGAATAGGCCCGGCACCCTCTCGACATTCGACGCAGCGAGATCTCGGGGACAAGAGCTCCCTTTTTATCCCCTCCAATCCGTTTTATTGTTTTCTTGAGTCTGTCAAGAACGGAGAGACCAGCTTGACTTCCCCCCCTTTTCGAGTTCTAATCTTTCTTACCAAACGGTCTGCTCCTTTGTTCTAGAAGTTCGGCATATAGATCTAAATTCGAAGGAAAGGGTATGCCCGCGCTTCCCACTCCTATCTTGACCTCTCCCTCCTTCTTAGGCCCTTTTTCCCTTTCCGAGGAACCTTGCCATCATTTCTCGGACAGGAGTGCAGGACACCTGGCGGTGCGGATCGCCATCGGCCCGGAAGCGATGAATCATTTTCAAGGTAGTCTTCCTAATCATCCTCCCCTTTTTTCCCCATACAGGTGTCTTCTTACACCGTCGAATGGCGTCAATATTTGACCCGATTCTGTTTTTAGGACAGTTCTCCCTCCCCCCCGCCTCCCCCCCCCCCCTTCCCCCTTCTAAAGACTTTGATCTTTCTTTTTCCCCGAACTGAGGGAAGATTATACAAGCGTTTCTGGTAACATGTCGGTCCACATCGTATTCACGCTGTTCGGGAATGGGGCCTCCTGGATCTGACCCTGCATGTTTTTCCCCTCTCCCCGTCTCCCTTATTCCTTTTCCCCATGGTTTCGCCTTCAACTTAAGGTCCCTCGCGGCCCTTTGCGGCTTTTCTGCCGATTGTTGAGCGCGGTAGCTAAAAGAGTCAATGTCTCCAGAGCATTTTTACTTCGCCCTTCCGGAACTATCGACTCTCCCCGAGTTCCTTCTGAAGATTCCTTGACGCCTTTGGGATTTTGCCGCTCTGGAAGGTGTCCTGTGGGAAAGGCCCACTTTAGAGACGTTTAGCCTTAAACCCCCCCTTTTTTTTCTCCATTGCCCCCTCACCCTTTTAGCCCCGTCCCTAGGTAACAGCGTTCGTTCCGACTTAGTGATCGGCCCCTTCGGTACCTTTGGTAAATCAAGGCGGTGCTGTGTAACTCTTCTGAGGATCCAGCCCCCTTTCCTCAGCTATCTTCTTCTTTTCCCGAACCTGACTTGTAGACGTCGATGAAGGTTTTCTCCTCTCACAGGCCGCGGAGAGGCGCTTAAAATAATCCACGCCCTTCTCCCGTCCTCGTCCTTGTTCTTTTTTTTTTACATCAAGTTTTTCAAACCAGCCGTCCAGGCGCGTGAAGCCGGTTTAAAGTGTAGGAGATTATTTAATAATGTCCCCGCTCCTTTTCCCCCTATATCCACCGTGAAAGACCCTGTAGTCAGGCCCCTTGAGAGCCTGAGGGCGGCAAGCTGATTAGCGACCGGCTTTTAAAGGAACCAGCCCTGTTAGAGCCTCCTCGTTTCCTTTTTCCCTCCCGCCTTCCCCCTCCCCTAGGGTCCCAGTTTCTGGCATTTTAAACGTCGCCATCGGCGTTCCGATTCAGGTATCCCCTGGCCGTAAAAGTCAGAAACTCTCTTCACCCCCCCTTCCTTTTCCCGATATAGAATGCATGTCCGCCCCCCGATGGTGTCCGTTCCCCGATGCATCGCGGGATTATTTCTCAGACAATTCCCATCACTTCTCTCTCTCTTTTTCTGATACGGCAGCATTTTGGACCTCCCTTTGTTATGCGCCGCTTGTGTTCCTAGCAGGTGATCTTTTTTGAAGCAATTGAAGGCTAAACGTGAATCCCCCCTTCCCCCCCAATTTTTATTTCTTTCAACCCGTTTCGTTAAGCTGGTTCTTTGCAGTGAGCTGGTCTGGCCGATCCGATTCCGGAAACCTTTGTTCCCTCCCCTCCCCCCCCCCCAAGTTGTTTACCCTCTTTTCTAAGGTTAGTCTTTTGAGGCGACTTCAGCCATAAGGGCTGGCTCACTGCATGAAACACTGCTTAACTCCCCCCGCCCGTTTAGACCCACGCATCGTCGACTTGGATTCTATAAAACAGGTCTTCTTACTTTCTCCCTGAGCCTCCCACAAATTAGGCCCTGGGGAACCCCCCCAGTCACCCGCCGGCTTTGCCAGATAAGGAAGTCTCTTTAATTTTCCTCCTCGCTTCCTTTTCCGAAGACGCCCCAAGTCCCGGTACAACCATGGTCGGCGCTCGATCCCCTCGATCAGGGGCTTGGCGTTGATGTGGCGAATGAGCATCTTTCGTCTCCCCCCCCCTGTATGCTTTTTCCTATCCTCCCCTGTCTACCTCTCTTCTCAAACCTCGGGGATTGCTAGCGCGGATGAAAATTTTGAACCCTGTCTTTTCCTTTAATTGCCTTTCTTTTTTGAATCCCTCCTCCTTCTCAACTGATCTTTATCAAAGGCGCCATCAGCCCGGCCATACTTTAATGAATAGGACCAGAATTTTCGCCTTTCTACTCCCCCTCGTTAATTGCCGCCACCAAACTCGGCAAGTCGGTGTCCCGGCCCTTTCCCCTTTCGCCATTCTTTTTTGATACATAAACGTATATGAACGCCATTGACAGCATGAATTGTCCTCTCCTATTTTCTGGAGATCGTTCCCAGCCTCCCTCTGCTTTCAGCCTTCAAATTTTCTTACGCGGGATGCACCAGGTAGCTCATGGCTCTTGTTCGATCCCCCCCCCCCCCCCGGGCCGAGGGCGCAAAACGTCTTCAAAGAAAATAGCCGAGCTTTCCTTTCCCCACCCCGGCGGTGATGTCCTGAGCGCGCACCGGATGTAATTAGCTCCTGACTGCATCCGCTTCATCGCCTGCGCCGATGCAGTTCCGCTGCGAGAAAGACCTTTTCCCGCCCCCCCCCCCCCTTCTTCCCCCCAAATCTTGCTTTTCCTTTTTTTTGATGTATTACGACCTTGCAGTCCGTTTTATCCTTAGACATTGTTTGTCTGGGCGCGGGCTTAAGTCGCGCCTCCGCCTGCCAGTCCGTGAAGGGCGCCTTTTTTTCTCCTGCAAGTGATTCCCTTCTCCCCCTCCCCGGTCTCTCTTCAACTTTCCTTTCTAAACTCTATATGTTGTTCACTGATGCTCCCGCAAGACATCGACGCACGCTGAGCCAAGTCGTTGGAGAGGCGACTTTTCTCAAGACCTGTCAATTTCTTCGTCCGTGAATTCTCAAGCCAGGTCTTGTCCAACCTCATATTCCCCGTAGCTAGGTTTTCTCGCCCGCAATGCGGCTGAGGCCGCAAGGAAAAGAGCATTTACCCCCCCCGCGTCCCTATTGGGCTTCATCCTGGATCTTTGAAAAGTCCCCTTTTTCACAAGTCCTTTTTTTTTTCATCCCATTTTCGCCCGTCCCTTGAGCTCCGGCTCAAACTCTGATCGTGTGTTCGGCGACCGAAGTCAGAATTCTTAGGCCCCCAAGATCCGAATGTCAATTCTCCAGGAGACTATTTATTTTCTTTCCTAGGGAATTGTTTCCCCTAGGGTTTTCCTTTGTGGTTCCATACCATACTGAGCGATTGCAGGTGGATCCTTCCTCCTCAGTTGTTGTTGTTGCGGATACCACATTCCCCTTAGTTCCCTTCAGCCCCTCCCCCAACAGAATCAATCTTTCTTGAGAATAGAGTATTCCTTGACGCCCCATCGCGTCCGGCGCCGTGACATGAAATGGTTCCCTTTGAATAATGGTGTCTTATTCAATTTTTCCTTCTCCAGTCCGCTTCAATCACAACAGCTCAGGAAGGTTCGCTGTAATCCCTAGTCACAGAACCCCCTTCCTTCGGCCCTCTCTTTTTCCCTCTCCAGAGACCCTCAGAACACTTTTTTTTTGTTATGTCTCTGCGACGCGCTCCTTTGCGGCCCCATTAGCGAGAACCCTCTCCTCCAGGGATTTCTGCTTCGAATTTTTTTTTCCCCTCGAGGTCGGATTTCGAGGAACTTGAACACCGCATCCTTTAGGCAATTTCTACCATCGCTCTCCTTGATAAAGAATAGAAAAGACCAAGTCCCTCTTTCTCGGAGGAGTCGATGTTTTTCCTTTTTCCCTTTTGCCATCCATTTTATCTCTTTAGGGTTTGATTTGCGGTCGCCGAGTGATAGTAGCCTAAATGGTTTCCCCCCCCAACCGCGTGTGCCCCGTCAATCGTATGAGGAGAGACTCCACCTTCCCTCAAATAAACCCACCCTTCCCCTTCTCACCCCAGTTCTTTTTTAACTTTTTCCCGAACTTTCAATCTTCACCAGGCCGATTGAAGTATTTGACCCGATCGGTCGCGCCGCGGCCATTCGTTGACATTGCGCCTTAGAGGACCCTAGATCAAATGCCCCTCCCCTGGTGGTACTCTCTCTCCCGACCTCTGGACACCTTCTAGTCTTTCTGCGTAGCTCACCAGGAGTTTTTGCGTTTTTGGCGCCGTCCAAAGGCTCTTGACCCTTAGTTCCCCCCTCTTCAATTCCTCCCTCCTTTCAAGACGGTCTTTTTTCAGTTTCGCCAAGACCATCTTGCGAGGACCGTACGATGATGACATGTGGTTCAATCCCCCCCTGTTCTCGAACCCTTTAGAAGCCTTAGCCAACCAGATGAAGTCGGGGAGATGCGAGTCTTTGGAAGACCACGTCCCCTAGTCTTTTCCCCCTCCTCTCTTTCCTTTAGGCCCGTCGGACCTCCTCTACCTCGCAATTATTTTACAGATGCGTCTTCTCCCCTCCGTCTTCGCTTCTATTGTTTCCTTTGCCAGACTCTTATTCACGTCCCAAAATCTCTTCCGCCTGGACGCGTCTGCATCCCCGAACTGTTTTTTCGCCTTTTTAAATCCCATTTTCCGAGATAGAACGACAATTGGTTGCGCTTCAGAGTCCGGCCGAAGAACCTGGACCGAAACCTTTCTCTTCTATAGAGTCTCCTTCCCGGGCTGGGACTCTTCTATCCTTCTCTCTTGTCAATCGGAGGCAGAGGAGACACCAGGCATTTTATGCTAGATGTCCCGTGCCCCTGCCCCCCCCGGGTTGTCCATGACCCAGGAGATGAAAAAAGTTTAGTTTTACCCTTTCTTTCCGGCTTTCTTTACCGTTTTATTTCCCTACATGGTTTCGTCGGGCGCGACAGGCTGTTTCTACACAAAGCAGGCAAATTTTGCCCTCTCTTCTCCCCTTATGGATTCCCGCCGGTATCCAACGTCAGAATGCTCGCTGTAAGGTTTTGAACACCTTCTTCCCTTCTTTCCCCCCCACCTGCTTTTTAGGCTTGGCCTATCTATTTACCACGTCTCAAGTCCCAAGCCGGCTTCCCAGGCCGTTCCCTGGACCTATCGCCTCCCCCCCCCCCCCCCCCCCCCTTCAATCTTGTAGTTTTGTTTCCCCCCAGCATTCCTGAACCAGCTCCACCCATTGCGGCCAACGAACCAAGCCTCTTCGTACCCCTTTCAGAATCCCTTTCTCACCTAGAGGATTATCTCGTCCAAGCCGATATGCTCAAGACCATTGATATGCCTTCTCCCTCCCCCCCTCTCTCCAAATCGATTATGATTGCTCTTCGCCCAGTACGGGTCATCTCTTCCCCGGCAATACGAGAAAAGGGTGGACTTAGCAGAGAGGGGAGCTTTTCAAGGTATTCTCTTAGTTTCTGCACCTCGAGCTCAGAACAGGGAGGAACGGCACCCCAGCCAGCGCGGACCCCCCTTCTCTTAGAACTACTCGGTCGACATCCGCGCCCTCGCTTCACCAAGTTCCTGAAAGAACTGATCGTAGGGGTACTTTTTTAGATCTTCCCCCCTTTAATTCGTTCTTTTCCCCAAGAAGGAACCGAGCACTGTCGCCCAGTTCAACGCTGCAGCGGCGATTTGATAAGAGAGTTAAAACCGATTTCCAATCCTTTCTTTTACATTCTCACTTTTTCTTTCTTATTCATCTTTTTTTCGACTCCTACGCGGAGGTGCGGATAAAGCCTTAATTTCTCTTGGGTCCTACGTGCTCACAGAGACCCCTGACATACGCGCGCGGTCGTTCCCTTCCTCCGATTTATCCTCCCCGAGTCCCTCCACAACGTTCCCAGGGTTCAGACTTTTAAGAGTGCGCCGAACGGCTGGACAAGGATTTCCCGTCGATTTCAAATTTTAGGCCCCTTCGCCAGTTTCCTCCCAAACCGTTAAATTTCTCTTTTGGTGCCGTATCGATTCTTCCACCATTCGCCGTCAAACCGAAAAATGGCGGCTTAATATTTCACAGCTGTTCTTTTACCTTCTCTTTCTTTCAGCATATACAAAGATCCGTTTGAGACTTTCCTTGGCTTTCTGGCCCTCTTCAACTCTTCTCACAGAGCAAAGGGGTAAAGAATGTTAGGTTCCCCTCAGGTTCCCCCCCTTCAGATGGAGAGGGACATATCTCAGCTCGTCCCTTCCTTTCCCACATGCTTTGCAAGACATTTCCTTAGAGCCTATTTTCCAGGCTTCACATTTCCCTTGGAGCGTTCCTCTCGCAATATGAAAGCAGATACTTCTTGAGAGGATCTTCTTCTCTAACCCGATCATCTTTGTTTTTCTTTCTTGGACTAGCCCTACTAAGGAACATGAATTTCCCAGCCTGGTCCCCTGTGCCTTCAGCCTTTCTTCTCCCTTTTCGGAGTCTTTACTTCCTTCTGGAATGCCTTAGATACATTATGTTGCAGATTTTTTCCGCTCGGTCAACCTCGCGGGCGCTAAGATAGCGTTGCATGACCGATTGCGGGACTTCTTTCTCCGATGCCTAGCTCCCCTTCAGAGAGGCGCCGAGACCTAGCTTCGATCTTGTTAGGTCGCCTCATAGTCGGCACCTCTCCGATCTCCCCCCCGCAGACGAGAGCCGAGGGGGCCTAATTATATCTTTTTCCCTCCGTGTTGTTGAGCTCCTTTTCCTAGGCCTCTTTTTTATACGTCGCTGCTGCTGCGGTTCCGCCCTTCTTCTCTGTAACACATCCTCGGATTCGATGAAGTTAGTCATATTCCTTTTTTCACTCGACCTTTTTTTTTTGTTTAGAGACTCAGGACAAGCACCTAATAGCATCTTACTAGGAGGTTGACTGCGCGGCACTCCCTCGTTGCCCAGGCTGATAGAATTTTGCCAGAGCAGGTCTGTCCTTTTTCATCTCCTCTTAGGACACTTGGCGGCACATTTTTTGATATAGTCCCCCCGCAGCATACCTGGCAATGACATTAGTTGACTTGAATTACCTTCAGCAGCAATCTCCCCTTTCTTTCGCAAAGTCTTTTTAGGTTCTCGGACTTTTATCGCTGCAAAGATATGCAGCTTTGCTGAGGTAGCAAAAGTTACTGGAAGACTCTTCCCCACGTGGGGACCCTAAACTCTTTCTGTAACGACTTTTAGGCCTGGGGCCGCAGATGGGCGGACGCCTCTAAAGACTCTGGATAAAAGATACCTCGTCCGCGTTACTCAGTCGGCCTTTTTTTGCGTCTGTGCGCCGATAGGCGTATTGGATGTGCTGATAAAGCGCCAGGCCCCCGGCCGCGGTGGCTCTTTTGAAACCATCCTTGCTTACTTAGATCTGAAACTTCAGGGTTTCGTAAGGCCGCCAGGTTGCGGATTTTGAGAGGAATTGTTCCTCAAGCTTGGAATTTTTTGTTTCTTTTTTTTGGCCCAAGAGTAGCACGTTTAAGAATAGAAAAACCATTTTTCCCCCCCCAGTTTGCCCATGGTAGACTACATTCGGTTTCGGTCTTGTCCAATGCCAGCAGCTTTTGGAGCAAATAGAGCTCCCCCGCGTCCCTCTTTTACGCCGCGATTGTAGCATGTGAATCCGTGGATTCCTTCCCCTTCCCTTCGTTTTATCGTCCCTCCTTTCTTTGATGCCATCAACAGCCCATTCATGTTCAATTTATCTTTTGACGCCTTTGCGTCATCCCGCCAGCGAATACCAACGCCTCTTCCTCGTTACTATTTCGAAATTTGACTCGTTTCAGCTGCCCCCTTTCTTTCCGAGTTCCTCTATAAACAGGACCCCCGCTTCGTATTTTCTTCAGGAACTTAGCAGGAAGATTTTCTTAACTTTTTTCTTTTCTTGTCTTTCCCCTTTCCAGCTTTTAAGCCTTTCCGACCTGAAGCGGTTCTATATCTCTCCCCCCTTCAGGCGGTTGAAGCCTGGCCCGGCAACCCTTCTTCTTCGTTCGATAAGGTATTGCTGACTTTTTCCTTAAGACGAGATTCAACACTCTTTCTAGAAGCTTATTTCTATGGTCCCCCCGTTCAGTTCCACGGTTTCCTTCAATTTCTTCTACGGTATTCATTCCTCAATATAGATAGGGTTCTCAGTATTTAATCTCCCCCTTCCGTTTCTGAATACGCTTCGCCCCTGTTTGGTTCTCCGGTTTCTCCTAATTTTTTCTTCCGCCATGGCAATAATTGCCCTAGACCTGGTTCCTCCCTTTATTAATTTTTTATTGTACGATAACCTCCTCCCAACGACCACTCCAATATGGGGCAGACCGCTAAGTTGGTCAGGCAATACCGGCATTAAGAGTCCATAAGTATTCAGTTCTCTTCCGAATTCCACAGGGTTCCCCTCTCCTTCCCCCTTCTACTCAAACTATTTCGAAACTCCTGAGAACTTCATTTCTACTCTCCCCCGAAGAGGGTTTTTTCAGGACCATTCGACGAGACATAAAAAGATTTTCTCGCGGACCTTTTTCGGTCCCGCGTTCCCCCTCACCCCCCACGGGATCGGCTTTCCTCTCGAAGCCGTACCACTAAGCCTTCCTCCACCAAGGCCGCAGGACAGCCAATGGTCTTAGACCATAGATAATGGGCTTTGTCCTTTCTTCCTTTCATGTTTCTCAACCCCTCCGTGTCTCGACTCCATTTCTTTCATTAAAGACCCGCACCCAGGTTATTTTATTGCCCTCTTCGTACCGATGAATTAGAGATTTTGGTCACTTAATGTGACGCTTTGTCATCCCCTCCCCCTTGAAATGATCCTTCCTAGGAGGCGTACTAACCCGTCAATTTACTTCATGCGCAACCTCATCTTCTCATTAGTCACGAGCATAGGACCACTCGAATTCTCCACATCATCCGTTTGATCCCTGGTTTCCTTTGTTTCCCTGTATAGTTATTCATGGCACTCCCCCCTTTTTCATCATTTGACCTCGCCTAGGGGTGCTGGATCTAAAGAATAACGACTTAGAAATTATTTCCCTTCGGTCCCTACGTTCGTCCTTTTACAGTCCCCTCAAGCTAACCCAATTTAGACTACTACAATAGCCCTATCTTTATTCAGTGGCCGGCAACTTTCCCCCCACCGGAACCTTTCCCCCGGACGACGGTCTTTATATTTAATAAGCCTTTTAGGCGCGCAGATTCTTTTCCATTCAGATTTCCGCAATCTTGCCGTGCGATGAGGTGATGACCTGAAGTCTCCTGAAGTCTACTTCTTTCGACTTAGGTTTTTTGAGATTCGTGATTTTAAGTTGCATTCCATTCTCTGCTCCTCTCTTTGAATGCAGCTGGTTTCGTCTTTCTTATCGTGCAATTCCTCCCTTTTTTTTTTTGCAACGTCCCCGGTTAACCTCTGAATTTCCCATTAACTGATTCTTACTTCAATACATCACGAAATCGTGGATTGGAATCTTTTCTTCAGGTGATTCCAACACCCCCTGTATGAGGTCTTTAGGACTGATGTACTCTCTCCTGACCCTTCAAAATAAGTCCCTTATCTCTTTTCTTCCCTACTTTAAGAAGCATTCATTTTTTCCATTGGGATACTGGGAAAAGTCACTCGCTCCCTTCTCTATGCTGCGTTCTAGTGCTTTTTTTACCGCAGTTTTTTCCATTTGCTGAGCCCTATGATTCAGCCGTCGGCGCCCGATCAGCATTTACCGGCCCTCCGCTCTTTTGCTGCGTATTTTCCCTTCGTCTGTTATGGTCTTTTTTTCACGCTGGCATGACATTA
>Ga0179593_1466855_pt1 | contig 13166 bp, 17 predicted proteins | sample CZODoug2_1_08_16_FD_185931 | JGI IMG/M metagenome (GOLD analysis project Ga0179593, IMG submission 185931) | Vadose zone soil fungal communities from Angelo Coast Range Reserve, California, USA - CZODoug2_1_08_16fungal (PacBio error correction) | ecosystem: Environmental > Terrestrial > Soil >... | reverse complement strand
TGTTATCTGAATTGGATTGTTTGTCGGATCTTTCTTTGTTTAGCTGAGCTTCATGTTTCTGGACTAGCCTTTAACGCGGATAGTTGTCATCACCCCCCAGGGATTCTTTTGGCTGGTTTATATTTTTGTCAAGATGTGTCGACCCCTCGTTTACCTTCCACCATGGCGATCCGAAGTTTGACTTGTTGCGAGGGAATCTTTTTTTCTCGGCGGACATCGACCATTCAGGGCTCCCTCGGCGGGCTTGGGCTATATTAACAGTCCCCCATTTGTTGCCCTGCCGCTCTCACCAACTCTCCCCGTCCTAGCCACTCCTCTCTTTACCTTCCCTGCATTCCCACCGGGACCCTTCCCATGAACGGACTGACTATCCACGACCTCCCCCACTACTCTTCCGGACTTCCCCTCATAAGAGATCCCTCTTACGCGCCGACCTGCCGCTTCCCACGCCCTGGGATGGTCAGTCTCTTCCCTGTGCTTTTTCCTGAGAAATTCCCACCCTCGACCACCTTCATAGGGTAATGCAGTTCCCCCTCCTGCTCCCCCTCCCAGACCTCTCCCCAACACCCCTGATTCGGAACAGAACCTCCCCTCGGCCCGCCAGCGGTATGCCTGCCATCCTCGACCCTCACCATCCCTCCCGGTGATCCCCTTCGATATTCGGCAAGGTAACCCCCCCTTGGCCACCTCTCCTTGATCAGCAGAGTACCCCTCCTCCGGCGCCTTCCCCTGTTTTCCAGTGCCGCGCATCTCTAAACCACTCCGACCCACAACCCTCCCCCCCTACCCCCTTCCCCCTGGCCCCTCGCCCGGACCCTGTCTCGGCCTCCTTCACGACGATCTTCATCCCGACACGAGGTCCTTCGATAAGGTTGACATATCTTCTCCTTCCCTCGGAGCACTTGAGGTCCTAAGCCCCCCTTCCACGCAGCTACATCGCCTCGCCCGCCCTGGGCCCCCCTTTTTTATTCTCTCGCAGGCCGGCACCGTAACGCTCAATAGTTTGCATCACATCCCCTATGGTACTCCGGCGAACCCCTTGACCGAGGTCCTTCCGTGGTCACGAAGTACCGGTAGAAACACACTTTGTGCACGATGTAGGAATTCCGCGCAAGGGACGAAGGAAAATCCAGTGTGAACTTGCGTCGGTTTTTTGCGGCTTTACGCATTTTTTTTTTTTTTGTTTCTTTTTTTCCCCCCCCCTCTTCAAGGATCCGTTGATCCCGTTTTACTGTTGTGAGATGCTTTTTCTTTTGATTGGTTTTCGTCCGCCCCCGGTTAAGCGGCGAAGGCCAGCTTCTCTGGTTACGTGACCTCGCTTTCCATTCCGATTGGTTAGATTGTCGAGTATAATATCTACCGTCTGGCTCGTTTTTTGTTTTTTGGATGGGGTTTCGGGGGCCGGCTTCTGACCCTTTTTATTTTGCTTGTGGTGATGGTGTGGATTGGTTAGTTTAATGTTTTTTGTTTTTTTCCTGTGGCTTTTCGTTTTTCTTCCTCTTGCCATTTTTTGCATTTTTCTGGCCTGGCTTTTAAGCCCTAGTCCTAATCGTATCGTGTTTTTGTAGTTTGCGTGAGAGCGTTTGAATCCTTGCTTCCCTTTCATTTTCGTCCATTCTCTGGGCTTTTTTAGTGGGTTTGCCCCAGTCACTTGTGGGGATTCTTTACTACGATAACTGACGGCGGTTTTGCAAGATGCCGGCTTCAGGGGCCATGATGCGGTTTCTGAGTAAAGCGGGCTTTTTCATGCGTTATCCCTCCTTCTTCCCGTTTCTGAGAAGGGTTTTTTAGCGGAGCTATTAGAGGAGGATAGAGGAGGTTTTCTTCGCCTTAGCCTGTCAGGCTTTGTTCTGGTGTCTGGTGTTTGTTCCTTTTCTCTTATACTTTCTTTGCCGTCCTTTTTTTCGGATGTGGTTTGTTTACGCTTTTTCCGCGTGTTTGAGTTTGATTCTGTTGGACGTTTTTTTCCTGTCAGTGTTTGGTGATTTGGGGTTGGAGTTTGTTGGTTGTTGTGAATGCGGGTTACTTTTTTTTTTTGTGGTGACTTGTTTTAGTTCAGTTGGGGTGTGGGTGTTTATTGACCTCTAATGTTATGGTTCTTGCTATGTTCAAGACGATCTGCTCCCCTTCCAGTTTTGTTCCGGAACCCCTCGACCCGCATTGGAGATGCTTTAGACAGTTCATGTGTCCTGCCCCCCCGCCGAGAACTTCGACGCAGTCTTTTTCGTTTATGTCGGTTTTTTACTTCCTTTTTGTGTAAAGGTGGACTTCAGTTGTTTCTCCCGAGATTTTTTCCTCCTCGTTTTGTTAGTTTTTTGTGTTTTCTAGGATCAGCTCCTCCCCTGTCAGCCTTCATCGCCGGTTGCTGTTCGATCGTACTCTGTGGCAGTAGTCAAGACCTCCGCTGAGCTTCAAAGGGCGCGCTGTGTGCGCGCGAAAGCCGTCCCCCTTGCGAGACAGCCGCGGTTCTGCACCGACGTATCTCGACGTTAGGCTTAATTATGGTGATGAATCATTTCTGTGGCCTCTAGATTGTGGCTTTTCAAGCCGGCCGACTTTCTTACCCCGAATCGATCTTCCGCCCGTCGTTTCGATTTTTCAGCATTTTTTTTTAAGTACCTTTTCTGCCCGTTTTTTTTTTCATGCCACCTTCTTCAAGACGCAATTGTAGCATTGAGCTGCTTATTCCTCTTTTACACCTTTTTTTTTTTGATTCTTTTCTCATCCTTCCTGTTCAGCTTACCCCGTTTGTGTGTAGCCCCCCCCCTTTCTGCCACATAAGGAGACCCTCGAAGCGGAATAAGCTTCCCATGATGCCAACACTCCGCACTTTCCGTCTATTTTGGCACTTCTTCCACTCGGCAGTTGCCCCTCATGATTCTACTTGGCCGGTAAAATCTTCTTCACGTCCCCAAACTAAGTTTGAGATCTTCAGTCCGGACTTTTTAATTTTTCTGCGCACAGTTATAGAGCTGCTGCGCGTCATTTAAACAGCGTTTTCGTACGCTTTCGGAAACCCTTTTCCCTTCTTTCCGCACCAGTCCAGCTCCTTCTCTTTCCCTTCAGGTGTTGTGATCCTTTTCTCTATTGTTTTGCCTTGCGACTGAGAGCACAGGGTTTCCGCCCGATTATAGAACTCCCTTTTCCTAACTGCGCTGCTCTGTTTCATGGATGAACCCATTTTGCGGTCCCAGATGAATGTACGTACCTGCCCTATCTCCCCCTCTTTTGGGACTTGTCTACTCTTTCCCTTCCTTGTAACGGATCTCAAGAAGTCCTTCACCTTGATCCTGAGTTCTGCCTTTTAATTTGCAAAATATCCTGCATTTTCTGTCATGGGTTCTCTCCCATGGGAGAATGTTTTCACTCTTCTCTTTAATTTAGGATTTGTAAAGGTGTTTTCCCCCACGCGGTTTCCTTTCATGTTTCTGTCCCCCCCCCCCCCCCCCCCCCCTTCCATCCCCCCACAAAAGCAGAGATCGTTACAAGAAGTTCCGACCCCTACACACTGCTGTCCTGCGCTGACGACGGTTTCCAGGTGGCCAACCATTGCCTCTCAGATGTCTGAACCCTTCTACTGAACTACCGTTTATTCGCGGGATTTTGTTCCTTCATTAAGAAGTTATGAGCCAACACGGATTCTGTCGCTCCCCCCTCTCCCGCCCGTCGTCGCTTTCGCCTGCAAGTGTCACGGGCTCGCGTTCCGCCCAGGGTTTCTCTTTCTCCCTCGAACCACATCGTCGCCCTTGCGTTGACCTATTCTTCCCCCCCCCTCGTCTGTCCTGTGGTCTCCGGAGCTTATGAGCTTCCTTCGCTTCCGCCCTAACCAACTCACAGAAAACTACACGCGTTTTACTTTCCCCCTCCATTCGCGGCTCCCCCTGACGGCCAATTTCCACAAAAATTATGACCCCCCCCCTCTAAGCTTCACTGCGTCGTCAGTTCTGCTGGCCGCCCCCTGTAACTGCGACGGTTTATCCAAAGGATTTACTGGAGATACGTAACATTGAAGGTCAATATGCCTCGGAAACCTCCTTTTCTAATTCAACCCTACTTCGATTTTCACCCCGCCACCAACAAACACACCCTCCTCCCAATTTCCCCACAACAACCCCCAAACAATTTCCCAAAACCCCCCCTTAAAAATCCCCCCCCAACCAAATCAACCCAAAAACCGGAAACGGAACAACTATTTCCCCCTTTCCCAATTAACGCAACGCTTTTCCCGCGTAATTCCCCCCGGTCTAAAATCAGGCAAAGCACTTCCGTGCCCCCCCTTAATTGTCACCGCCACCGCCCCGCATGCTTCTCTCTTCTAAGTCCCCCCAAAATATAGATATCTCAGACCAGAGCTCAGATTTACACTCCCCCCCGCCCCCCGACACCAGTCATCTCTGATCTTCTGCATTTCCCAGCCCGCTTCAGGAAAAGCATCAGCCCCTTTTCAGACCTCATCTTCCCCCCTAAGATCTCGTCGCCTCCAACCCCTTTCCTTAAAACTCCGGATAAACCGACCAAATCGCCTTTACTTCCACCTTCCTCACGCCAACGGAGGCAACTAGCTCAGCCCCCCCACACCGAAACCGCTACCCCCTTTTAGGATTTTTATTCCTGTGCCCGCTCTTCTTTTTGAACTAACATCTCCCAACCTCCCGCACCATCCCGACACCAACCCCAAACAAATTCAAATTTAACCACCCCTAAAACCCGTTTCCCCCCCCCCCCCCACTCCTCTCAAAATAGAGCCCCCCGTCCCCCCCAAAGTCCCACCCCACCCCCGATAAATGAACGTACTTCTTTTCAACAGTCGCCTCCCCCCTTAGGAAGATAATGTCACAGCACCTATCCCCTCTTTCCCCTGCTCTGCCGGGACTCCCCAGGCAGCTCGCAGACTTAGCTGCCATTCCCCCTCAAAATTTTTCCTTCTTTTCTCTCTTTTCCTTTTCCCCCACAAGAATAGCCTGCCCTCCAACCCAAGAATCTACCCTGCTGCCGTCGTTCACGGCCCCGCCCCGCTCGTCCCTTCTTGATCAGTCCCAATCCCCACCCCACCTGAGGCCGTCTTCCCCTCCCTCGCTGCCCCCTTAAGACACACGCTTTCCTTTCCCTAGACCCATCCCAAATAAGGCTAAATCCTATACCAACCCTTCGCTGCAGTCTCACTATCCTCCATTATCTTTTATCCCACTCGCATTGAATTTGAAGAGTGTACCAACCCCTCCCCGCTCCTGATAGTCCTCACGTCTTCCTGGCCTTCCTCTGTCAAATACTGAGAGAGCAACAACAGTTTTCCCTCGTAGCCCTGGAATTCTCGACTCCGTTCGCCCCGAGCCGACCTCCTCTTCGCACTTGATCCTTTCTTCTTCCTTTCTCCTTGTGGCCGGAATATTTTTTTCCCTCCTTTTCCACCCCCCTTAAGTCCAACGTGAATCTTTTGGCGACACCTATCTGTTTCTATTTCGTGAGCAGCCCCCCCTTTCTTGAGATTGAATCCCCCCACTCACCTCCCCTCCCCCACCACATCATTCTAGAACAACATCTCTCTTTTTTCCCCCCCTAATAATCTTTTGTTGTTTTCTCTCTGACTTTGTTCGGAATGGTGTTTGTTTTTTTACGGTCAGTGTGGATTCGCTTCTCTCGTCTTTCTACAGCTGACCCCCAACCCTGTTGAATTGGTCTCCCAAACAGTATCGGGGGGCTTTTCTTCCTCTTTGCTTTCCCTCCTCTTCCCCCTTCCCCCATGTTCGAGATGGATAAGTAGTTTCTGATTAGATGCTTTTTCCGGAGCTGAGTTCATGACTTTGTGCTTCCCTCTGATATTTCAGGGCTCCTCGGACTTGCTTTTGCTCTTTCCCTTCGGCTAGTGCGGAGATATAACGGTCGGCTCGCATGAGCTTTTCTGGGTTCCGTTCCCCCAGTCTTCCATTCGTCCGGAGATTTTGGATAACGAGCTTTACCTTGTTTGGCTCCTTTGCCCGAGCAAGTTTTTTCTTCTTTTTTGTTGGTCTTCTAGATTGATAGTTGGGCTATTGGTGCGGAGTTTCCCTTGCTCCCTGGTGTTTGAAGCCTTCGGTTCCCTCCGTGACGTGGTTTTGGTCATTGACCTTCTATTAATGGACGAGCATGATGTCATTTTCTCCGGTCACCTGGCATGAGGGTGTGTGGCGGACTATGTCTTTGTGACACCTTCCCTGAGAAGGATCCGGCGTACGGCCCTTTTGTCCGTGCGATTTCGAATTATGGATTTCCTCTAGACTTGGAGTCGTCTCCTGTGAGGAGCTCCTTTTCCTCCTGATATTGTTCCTTTTACATCAGATCAGAGGGGAGATTGGGGGGCGCTTCTATCTCCCCCCCCGTCTGGATCGGTTTTGTTTCGGTTTGGTTTTTCTTGGGTCCAGGCGTGAGTTTGGATCTGATTGGTGTGTTTGGTTAGGTGTTTTTCTTGGTGTATCGTGCTGGGTTTTTTTTTCTTCTTGGACCCTTTTTGCGATGTTTGAGTTTTGTGAATCCTTTCTAATTGCTGTCCTACGGTTCTTTCCTCCCCTGACGTAATATGCTTCTTGTTTTATTGTATATTTGCTCGCGTTGCCCATGTGGAAGTCTCATCTTTAGTCAGGCATCGTTGGGCGTTTCTCTGGGCTTTACAAAGTTAGGGTTGTTTGATTCCGCGTCTCATCTTTTAATTTTTTAATATTTCCTGGCCTTCATGGCTTTCTTCAGGTTGCTCGGTTAGGGATTTCATGTCCGCTCGATATTCTTTCCTTTTCTTTTTTTTTTATTTTTCGGAGTTCTTCTAGGAGATCGTCGTCGTTCGTTTTCTTCGCATCCTTTAGAATGATTTCTTGTCCCTTTGGTTTTTTTGTCGTCCGTTGCCCCTCGGACTTTCTTGCTTCCTTGTTTAGGTAGGGATTTCGAGACTTCCATGTTTTTTGAGTATTTGCGCTTGGGAGGCCCCTCGGTTTTCGTTTTCCGGTTAGTTTTTTTGTTTTGTTTTTTTTTTTTTTTGACTGTTTGCTTCAATTTTGGGTCCTGCCGGGTTCGTTTTTTTTGTTTTTTTTCCCTGTGTGGTGTTTCCTCTTGGTTGTTTTGTTTTTTGTTGACCGAGAATGTTCTTAGATGCTGTTCCAGAAGCAGTATGTACCCTTCATTGGCTCCCTTCGACTCCTTTTTTGATGCATTTCTGCATTCCTTGTTCGCCAGCGATACCCTCGGAAGCCCCCCCAGTTTCTCTCTTCGGATGCTGGGTCTGCATTTGATTGTTTTTTCAGGTGGTTTTTCAGTATTTGTTCCAGTTTTTCCTGTGTCCATTGAGGTTGTCGTTTTTCGTTTGTTTTCTGTGGATGCTAATATTGTACGCTACATACAGCCCGAAAGACTTACCCTTCCTTCCCTCAACCTTAGCGGAGAAGCAACGGGTTCGCGGGTTTTTCTCAGGCGAAGCTCCCTTTGATCTCTATCCCCTTTCCTTTCCCTACCCGCGATTTCCCGATTTAGGCGGTTTGCTTTGTTAGACCCCCTGCTTTGGGATCAGAAGAGGTATACTGACGTAAGCCTCCGCATCCTGCATCGATGAAGCAGTTCGCTCGATATGGTCAGACTTCTTCTTACCATTGCCACCTTTCTTGGACCAACGGCCCCCCACACCAATTCAGCTACGTTAACGACAGGAGGGTGGCCGCTTGAAACGATCCTGCTCGTTGATGTTTTCGCAGGTCCCTTCCTTTTCAGCTCTTCCAAGCGTGGTGGGTTATCCCCCACCCTTTCTCCCCCTCCTAATGACCTCCCTGCTACTGGAATCAACTTCCCATTGACTAGAGACCCCACTTTAGAAATGTCCATTTCTCTTTTTTTCCCCCCACTTCCCCTTCAAACTCGCTCGTTCCTCTCTGCTTTTCATTCTCGGCACTTTCTTTAAATATTCCCCTTCATCCCCCCCTTAACAGTTTATACTTCCTTAATTACTTATGTTTTCGCTGAAAAATGGACCATGACGCTACGCGCCTTTCGTCAGCAGCCCCTGATCTCCGCTCTTACCCCCCTTTTAACAAACGCCACACCAGTAGATCTCTTTCTTCTCCCCTCTTCTTTTTTTATTTCGAAGCTCTCTTTTTGTGTGCTTTTTGACGGATGGAAAGGTTTCCGCTTAGTTCGCCTTTCTTGTTTCTGCAAGCGCAGGGCCTTTTCTGCTTGCCCCCGTGTCTCGCCCCTTTATGAAGTACGTGATGGACGATCTCAACTTATTGGGTGTCCTTTTACTCCTTTTACACTTCCTTTCCCTGGCTGACAGACTTTAGCGTCAAACTTTTAGAGTTGAAGGGAAGTGCCCCCCACTATCCTGCCATTTCCTCCTTTTTGCTCCCCTGTTGAGCATTTTGATTCCTTTCTTTTTCGAGTTTTGCGAAGTTTTCCTTTTTTCACCACCAACCCCCCGCGGTGCAAGATGAAATTGAGTTGTGCCCATCAAACATTCGCTGTCTTTTCCCCCCCCCAGCAGCCTGAGGCACCTCACCTGCTGATATTTTGTTGCTTTTTGCCCTGTGGCAAAGTGCTTGAGGATGGAACGCTTCGACCACCCCCATCTTTTACGCCCCCTGCTGCTCATCGTTCTGCTTCTGCTGGCGTCCTTCCCTCAACGCTCTGAGTCCCCATTCATCTTTTCTGTTTTAAACTCCTCCCCCCCTCGCACGATCTCTCCTGTCAATTTACTGACGGTGATACCTTCCGCAGGTTTCCTCTTTCCCTCGCACCCGCTCCGCCCTTGCGACTCCCCGCGCCGTTTCGTTCACAACCTTTCTTCCTCTCGTCCGGGCTTCTCCTTTTTTACGGCGATATTATTCGATTTCTATCCCCAGACACACTCCAGAAAACACCCCCCTCCGAGTTTTACCCCGCAATCGCGTCCAAACCCCTGACGTTGCACCACGTTCCCCCCCTTTTTTTCCTGACACCCCTCCCTCGTCCCCGCTACTCCCGTCGAATTTTTTCTCGGGCCGCCCCTGCACTGATGAATGCACTCCACCAGGCTTCGACGTCTTCGTTTCTGACCCGGGATACTCTTCGAAAATCTTCGTCCCCCCCCCTATCCTTCGAGGAGACACACCCACCCCACCTAACTCACCCCCCACATTCCCCCAACAAAACACACTTTAACTCCCTTTTCCCCCCCCCCCCCTGCCAACCAACGAAAAACACCAAATCCACCACAACTCACTTCCACCACCTATTTCCTTTCCCCCGCGCAAATCAACTCAAACCGCTGTCCTCGCATACAACGTTCTCAAACACCCTGGAAGTCAAAGATTTCTCCCTAACGTGATTCACACCCGGCCCCCTTTCCCATGCAATCCTCTTTCCTGCCCGTCATAATGAAATAACTATCTATCTTGAGCTCCGCAGAATCTCCCCCCCCCTCCACCTGACTCCTAATTTCGTTCTCCGAGTTCATGGCAAGCCCGCTTATGAGAACCCTCCATTGTTAAGCCCCTTCATTTTCTTTCCCACCTAAGCTGATCCTTCCCCTCCGCAACCACCGTCATGGTCCCCCCCACGCAGGATTGCACCCGACCCAACGAGCTTGGCCTCCATTCGTATGCGCCAAACGTCTTAACCCCCTCAGCCCCCACTACCACCCCCTCTACACCCCAAGTCTTAATAGTACTTTTTAGTTAAGAAAGAGAAATGTCCCTCACATCGCAAAAAGCCTCCCCCTCAATCCACCGGAACCCCCCCCCAAACCAAATTACTTGCATCAACCCCCCCCAATCCCCCCCCCTCCCCAACACTCCTACTCCCAAGCTCTCCTTCCCCCAACTGACAAAACCCTACCAACCCCCAAAGACCCCTCAGGTTTACCTAGTTCTCGGGCCCCCAATTCTGCCTAGTTTTATGAGCGTTTTCCCGAACCATAATTCCTTTCTGTCTGCCTCACTCGAGTTCGCCCCCATCCCCTCTCAGATACGAGCTTAGCACCCTGAGAAAAGGAAAACGTCTTAGCCTGCCCCTCGCGAATTTCACTACCTCGCCCCCCCCTCCTACCAATTAGGCCCCCGTCTTGGACCTCGTCGGAATTTGCCTCTTCCTTCCCCTCTGAGATTAAATCCCCCAAAAGAATGACCTTTTCACCCTAGGAAATCCTCCGCTTCCCATTTGAAAACCCCTGACGGCATCAGTTTTTGATACAAAACCCCCCCTCCACCTTCCCAACTTTCGCATCCCCTCCCATTAGCTTTCTCTCTTCCCTCTCCCCCCCAAAGCAGAACATCTTCGTTACTTCCCAACTTCGCCTGAGCAAAAAAAAGGACTCTGGAACCCCAGCCCGATCCTCGAGGGCCTGCCCGGCTCCTCTTGGCCTTTCCCTCCCTCCGGGTTGCGAGCCCCCCAACGCCCGTCCTCGTCGAACTGAAAGGATGTAAGAATGCACCCTAAGCAACCTCTCTTCCCTCCTTTTTCCTCCTCCTTCCTTTCGACTCGCCATGCCGTTGATTAATCGATTTTAGCGCGCCTATTGCAACAGTCTCCCGCCCCCCCCAATGCTGTTGTTTCCCCTCTCCGATTTTTTTCGCCCTCATGAAGCTTACAGAGACCAATCGAATCCGACAACCCCCCCAACCCTTCTCGCCCCCCCCCCTCTCTATTTTCTCTTATCCGGTGTGAGTCTTATGTTCTCCCCCCCTCTCTGTTTTTGTCGGATTCGTTCAGTTTTTGTTATTTCTGTCTCTTCAGGCTGGCCTTGATCATAGAAACTGGATAGTTGTCCGGTCATTTCCCCCGGTGGCTGGGGATCTTTGACACTAGTAGCTACCCCTCCCCCATTTCTCCCCTTTTCGATATAGTAAGTAGACTATAGCTGCTGTGGCGCGCGGAGGCTTGAATTCAGGTCGCGGCAGTCCCTCCAGGGTACGCTTTTTCTGGTTCTGCTTTGATGTTCTTCGGTCGTAGGTTTCCCCCTCTCTATAACTCTTCCACTTAGTCTCGGGGTGGTTGGATTTCGTCCTTTAATTTTCTCAGGCTATTGTTCTCTTAACGATATTGCTGCTTGTGGCCTACTTTCCCTCGCTCATCCGCAGTCGGTGTAGGCCTGACGTCAGTTCTGCTAATTGATAGTTCTTCTTTTTTATTTTTATTCCCGGCATCGCTTTGTCCTCCATTTAAGCGGCGAGGTTTTTTTCTTTCCAACCTCTAGGTCTGGTTGGTATGACGGCGCTCCTTTCAGAACTATGGGACTTGTCGACGGCAAATCTTGATTTTTTCTGGTGTGTTCGTTCGCCCTTCCCCTCTTTTTTGTGTGAACCCAAATTCCGGTCTCCGACTTCCTCCTGCGAAGGCAGGGTGATTTTGTTGAGATTGTTTGCATCGTTGTTTCGCTTTTGTATGTCCCTGCCCGGTGAGGCGGGTCATTTTTTTGAAAGCGGGATTAGTGTTTCCGTGCATCTCTTTTTCTTTTTGCGGCGCTTTTTTTGCAGGGAGTATCCCTTCCCCCCTTATCTCTTTTGTTTGGGAGGGGTGGTGCTGGGGGTCGCTGGAGCGTTTGATGCTTTTTTTTTTTGTTCTTTTTTTTCTTGTGTGTTCAGTTTCTTTGTTTGGTTTTGGGTATATTTTTGCTTTTTGGCTTGTTCTTTGCATCTTTTTTCAGTTTTCTTTGATGCTACTAAAGGACTTCCAGTCCCTTCTAGCCACTGTTGTTTAGTTGCTGAGCGTCCCTGTTCACATGTCCTTCCTTTTCCTCATTCGGACCTTTTTTTTGTTAGTTCGCCTTGTTTCTTTTTTTCCCCCTTCCGTGTGGGTAGTAGAAGATCCGGTCCGGCCGTTAGATTGCTGCTTCCAAGGGCCATTGATGCGGTTTTTCTCTCCTTTATTGCCCTTCTATCGATCTTCATCCTTTGTATGGGTTGTATTTTCTCGTTTTGAGCCCCGAGAGATCGAGGATTTTTTTTTTGACCTTCCTTCCTCTTTGTCGGTGTTGTGTTTGGTTGGCTTCTTTCCCTTTTTTGCTTTTTTTTTACAGCTTCTTTCTCGCGTTCCCGCGTTTTCGATTTGCTTGGATGCCACGGTTTACACGGTTTAATTTTAGTTTGGTGGTGTGATTTGGTTTGGGGGTTATGTTTTTCTTCATCTGTGGAAGTTTTTTGTTTTTTGGTCTTTTGGTTCTTTCTTGGTTTTTTTTTTTTTGGTGGCGGACCTCGAAGGCTCTTTTTTTTCCTTGCGATGAGTACGAAGAACTTATGATACCGTCCAGGTTTTTCCTTTTTTTGAGTTCTTTTTCCCCCTCTTCCCTTGTTCGGCCGCGATACCCTTCTTAGAAGCAGAGTCGTTCTGCGGGTTTTTCCGGTTTTTTTTTTCCCCTTTTTTTCGTATTTTGTGATCTCCGCGATCGTTGTCAATGGTTTTTTTCGTTTTCTTTTGTTCTTTCCCTTGTTTTATAGAAGAATTTTCAGCTCCTTCCCTCCGGAGCGCCCCTTCGCAGGATTTGGCAGCCCGGTCGGATTTTGCCAAGTTTGCTGCTCCCCCTGGTTGTTTGTCGCTTCCAGAAGCCAAACTTGCGCTCTTCTGCACCGTTCTCTCCCTGCGTAATCACGGGCGGATTTTTTTTTTGTTTTGTGGGTTCTGCTTTTTTCTTTTCTTCCCTATGGGTGGGCTCATAGCGCGGTTATTACTGACGTGTCCCGCCCGAATAGATTTTTCACTTTTGCGAAGAGGTTCAAGCATCTTCTTCCCCGCTTCTCCAGGTCCACCCTTGCACCCTTAGTCCTTCCCTTCAGGAAGAGCGTTCAACCGTTTTTTTTTCTTTGTTTGCCCTTACTCTTTAGCTTTGGAAAATTTTCGAGCTTTGGATTATTTTATTTTGTCATCACTCAGGTCTCTTCTCCCCGCGTGGTTTGTCTGACCACCCTTTTCACACTATTAAAGCTAAGAAGTTACCACCTTTCCTCCCCTTTTCTCTCTCCACAGACTTTTTCGCCCTGGTAGTTATATTTTGGCCCACTTCACCACCCCCCCTCCCTCTTGCCGCTTTCCTCTTCCTCGGCACGGGACTTGCAATTGATTCAAGTCACCCCCCTTGAGATTTTCCTTTCACCTCTTCTTCCCATGTGCCCCCGCGAAGCTGCCCTGTTTCTTTGTCAACAGTCCCGATTCTCCGTTGCGACCCTGTCACGCACCCCCGATAG
>Ga0179593_1359509_pt1 | contig 13166 bp, 10 predicted proteins | sample CZODoug2_1_08_16_FD_185931 | JGI IMG/M metagenome (GOLD analysis project Ga0179593, IMG submission 185931) | Vadose zone soil fungal communities from Angelo Coast Range Reserve, California, USA - CZODoug2_1_08_16fungal (PacBio error correction) | ecosystem: Environmental > Terrestrial > Soil >... | reverse complement strand
ACTTGAGCCCCCCCTCCCCGGCTCTCCCCCTTTTCTTCTGGCCTCCTCCTCTCCTTCGAAGCGTTGCTGATACGCCCGTCCCTTCCCAAACCGCTTCGTTGAAGTGGGTACCCAGCCTTCTCTCACTCCCCCCCTGGCCAAGGGACTTGCTCAAGAAACTCCAAGTAGAAATGAAATTCTCTCCAAGCCGCGCGGTGTTCCGACATTTCGTGTGTTTTCCTTTATGTATGTGTCTTGCTTTTCTTCGACTCCTGGTCGTGTCTTGTTTTCTTTTGTGCCTGATGATTTTCTGCGTTTCGGATCGACGGAGTCGGGTAAGCCTTTTTATGATGGCGGTTAGATTGGCGTTTGCTTTCGTCGATGTTGCCATTAAGAGGCTTTTAACACCCAGGACTTTCCCGTTCTCGCGGCGTCTGTCTCCTTTTTCTCCCCCCTCTGTTCTCGAGCCTAGGGGACTCGCTAGCGTTTCCGTAGTTTGCGGTCCCCCATTTATTCGCCTCTGTCTTTTTTTTTTCCCCACCTCCTCTCCCAAAGGACCCTCCTTTCCCTTCCTGGGCAGAACACCCATCGCGCGAGGCCTTTGTTTTTTTTTTCGCTGATTCGCTCCTCTTCACGTTCCGTTGACCCTTTTTCTCGCGCATGAGACGCTTTCTTTTTTTTTCCGTACTTGCCCTTCTATTCGGCGCACATGTGGTGCTACGGAGGGAGCCTCCTTTCTTAAGTGGCGGCGGCATAAGTGTTTTTCAACCTATCGGGCTCCCTTTTTTCTTCTCCCCTCTTTCTAGATGCGCTTACTCGAACCTTGTTCCCCAACAGAAAAGATGTGGTAAATGCTAGTCCAGGTTTTATCCTATCTCCCCCTCTTGGAGGTGGTTTCTCCCACCGGCTTTTTGTTTTATTTCTTCCTTTGTCAAGCCCTCTTCCAGTGACCAGTTGAGCGCCCCACCCGTCCTCTAATGCTCTGCTCATTTTTCCTGTATTCCGGACCGAACTTGGCCTTTCCCCGTAAACCTGGACTCTAAAGCTTTTTCAACTATTCTGAATTGCGTTCCTCTGTGCCTACCTTCCAACGGCTATTTTCCCCCCTTCTATAGTGAAAGTGATTCCTTTAGGTTTACCTGGTTTTCCCCATTTTGCAGGATTGTGAATCTGGCATGCCCTTTCCCAGTTTTTTACGTTTCAAGTTCGTGACTCCCCCCCTTTGCAATCAATTCCGAGAGACCCCCCCCCCGTTCGTCTTCCCGATTATGGGTTAACCCAGCTTCGCCGTTCTCTACTAATGAGAGTGTCTTTCCTCCCCTTCCAGTTTTTCTCTCCCGCTTGATGAGCTTGAAGATGAGTCGACCCCATCCTGGTTAGACTAGTTTGTAGGAAATTCAGTTCAGATCTCGGCGAGGTCACATAGATAACGGTCTCCTGAAAGATTTTCTCTAACCTTGCCATTACAATTCCGTTAGGTTTTTATTCCCCCCCCATTGCTGCCCCCATTTTTCCTCATTTGTAATACCCTCCTGTTTATCTGCGGAGATTTTGTCAGATCCTTTTTCCTTCCACCTTCAGACAATTTACCTTCCCGTTAGCCTTCAGTTGAACGTGCCCCCGGTTGCATTGCCTCCGTGACTTTCGCCGGGCTTATGTTTTTGTTTTTCACCTCCCCCCACTATTGGGTCGGCCAGCAGGCCACCACTTTTTTTCTTGACCCGCACCTACTGTCGTGAGCCTCTGGTTCCACGATAATTTCTTTTTGAGGAGGTCATAATTTTCTTCCTCCCTTTTTCCCCCCCCGTTCGGGAATGACACAATTTAACTTCTGTTTTCCCTTTCCGGTATAAGTATGATCTCTGCAACCCCCACTTTGCGCTCTTTTCCCGTCCCCCTTTTTTTTTGTCTTTTTCCCCTCTTTGAGGTCTTTTACCTTGCCCCATACTTATCGGAGACACCGTACCCGATAGGTTTTTTCTGCGTCTTCAGGCTTTGTCTCCCTCTTGAGACCATCGTCTTTCCCCCCTACCCATTGCGCCCTCCCTTTTGACCTCCCTCGTTAAATGTTTTTCTTTCCTGATCTTCCTATCGCCGGCTTGTTCTCCCCAATGTCCATTCTCTTTTCTATAGTGGTTCCCCGTTGGCGCTCAAGGGCCAGTCGCCGGACTATGTCGAGTCACCCCCCAGACCTTCCACACCCTTCCTGCATCACTCTAGTTTTGTTGGTGGTTTCTTCTCCCCAGCCGAGTCCCCTCCTTCCCTATGCACTCAGGTATGTGTCTTTGGACCCCCATGCTTCGTGCCTCCTCGAAAGGAGGTTTCCCACATAGTATCGTACGGTTTGCTGGTATTCCTTTCTCTAGAGGAAGATTACTTTACAGACCTTCCCAGTGCTCATTGCAGCTCGTCTCACCCCCTGTTCCAAAAATTTTTTGCCCCCGGTCCCTCACTGCTTCCCTCCTAACGCCTTCTTGAAACGTGGTTTTATGTCTTGGTTTTAAGACCTGCCTCCTTGGTCTTCTTTTTTGAACTCACCCCGCCATCGTCATTTGGTCATCTTCGGCACCCTACTCCTTCAGCAAATCACCCGCTAGATTCCTTTTCCCTCAAACTGATCTCTTCCCCCGGGCCCTCCCCAACCGAAGAGCAATGATTTCCCCTAACTTTCTGATCAGTTTTCCACTCATCCCCCCCATTTGCGTTCCTCCCCCGGTACTCTCTTTCTTTCGTAATGCAGCGATCTCCCCGGTCCTCAGTTTCCGACCCCATTCTTCCTTCCTACCCTCCCCCTTTCCCCACTTTTTCCCCCTTTCCTCGTTTGTTCAGCTTTATTCAAAAATTGACAGAGAGTGCTCTCCCCCCCTTGAGTCCGTTGTATGGTCTGATTTGAAAAGTAAGGCGCCCGTGCGGCGTCCTTCTGGACGATTTAACTTTTTTTCATTAATGTCCCTCCCGGACCTCGGTAAAATAATTTTTCCCAGTTAAACATTTATATTTCCATTCGCTCCCTGAGTTTTTTTTTCTCCCTTTTCTCCCCCCGGACAATTTAGCGTAGAGTTGTTGACCGACTGGCTACCTTGGCGTTGTTCTCTTTCCACACCTCGCTGAGCGTCCCCTTGCACCCTCGATTCAACTGCCTTTTCTCCTCTGCTTCTCTTTTTGGACAAGAAAACATTTCCTCTTCATGAGTGCACCCTTGCTAACCGCACTAGACCCCTCTTTCTATTTTCCCCCCTTGTTTGTTTGATTTCTTTCCTCCCCTGATATCTTTCCTTCCTACCTAAGAGAGCTGTTTATTTTTCCCCGCCATCTTTCCCTTCCCACCCATTTTTTTCCAGGGTCCGTTTTTCATCGCTGGTGCATGCCTCGCCGATTTTTTTTCTCCCCCCGCCTCCCAACCTTACAGTTGAATAATTAGTCTACCACTCCCTTGAACACAAGCGTCGGTGTGATGCTTTTCTACTCAGGCGAAGGTTTATAGTAATTGACATTGAGCCCCTATTTCTCCTGCCGTCGTGAGCTTGCTTTTTTCGGACATCATTTTTTTGAGAACCGTTCTTCCAGGGGAAGCCGAACACGTGCTCCCACGTTTTTTTCCTCTTATTCCCCCCCCACGGACTTTTTTTTAGCATCCCCTCTGAAATACCTCTTTCTTCTAAGTTACTTGGCGTAGTTCAGACCGGATTCTTGGCCACCAATGTCGTGTTTGTACGGTTTTCGTCCCATTTAGACCGCGTGCCGGGTTGTCTTTCTCCACTACCCTACTATGAGATACATTTGATGTCCCCCCCCCTGTGATGGGTGTCTGGCCCCGGAATTTCGCTCCCAATATTTTTTCCATGACTTTTTTCTTTTGGGTCAGTTCCCGCTGGCTTGCTCCTATTAGGTTCAATTGTCTCTAGAATTCTTTGTCTGCTTGCTGCCTTTTTCTCGCATGGCGACACCCTTCCCTCGTCGTCTTTTTCCCTTCACCCCGACTCCCCTCTCTCGATGCCCTGAATTTTACAATAACACTTTTCCGCAGTTTTTTTCCTTTCGTTAAGGGCAGTACTTTTTAACTATTTCCAGGTTTCTGTTTTAGAGAATATGTTCTGTTTTTCATATCCTTTTCTCTCCTGTTGCCTCCCCCCACTCTCTTCCACATGTATAGAAATTTACCCCTGCTCCCAGCATTACTCTTACCCCTTGATGATGGGGAGCATCCTTTATAGTTTTTTTATGCATGCTCCCTCATGGTCAAAAATTTTGTTCCCCCCCCTCTGGCCCTTCTTTCAGCGGGTTTTAACGGCTGATGATAGGATCTCCACTCACCCCATATTCGGATGGCCTTATCTTCTCCCTTCCATTATCTTCAGGTCCATTGTCTCCCGTGTCCCCTGGAGACCTTCATACTCCTTTCTGGATAACCCTTTTTTCTTCCGGTCGCTAACTTCTCCCTGCAGTTCCCCCCCCCCCCCTCTTTGTGAATCTTTCTGCTTCCCTTGTTTTTTCAACAAGAGATTTGGTTCATCGTGATCAATCAGGATCGCGCGTGCAACAATATCTTTCTTTTCTCAAGTCTCCCCCCCCCCGTTCCTGGTCCAAGTTTCCTCCCCTAGAAATCAAGTCCCCCATGGACTGCCCTTTCTTCAGGAAGTACTCGTGTTGTTTTTTTTCGATAGAACTAGCCTGTAAATGACGTCCCGTGCGCCATTCAAGAGTTTCTTTTTGTCTTTTCCCCACGGGAGGAAGACAAGGTCTTCCCCGTTAAACACCCCGAATGATCGTTGACACAGCCGTTTTTTGGCTACTCCGCCTCGTCGGTCCCCCCCCCTGTGTTTATCTCTTAAGACCGCACCATTCCTTGTAGGTATCCCCCCTCACATTTATAGGTCCGCCCTCTCCCCCTTTTTTCGGAAACCGAGCCTTGCTTCTCAGGCCGCTCCCCCACTTTCCCCCCTTATTTGGATGGTAAACCATATTCTGCCCACGGATCTTTTCTGTCGAAGTTTCGGTTTCACCGATTTGATGGATCCCCCTGCTTGACATTTCGACTTTTCAGTCACAGCCAGGCTGTCCTGTCCGTGACCATGGTTCTTCTTCCGGACCCTTGCTTTTCCTCGCCTCTATTCCCCCTCTCCATCTTGTGACGACTGTCAGACCAGACATCATAGCTTGACCCTTTTTGCTTGCCCCCTTCTAGTTCAATCTCCCTTCCCCTGTCTTCGAACAACGAATCTATCGGATGTCCCCTTCTCGCATGGTAACTGAGCCCTGTGCACACCTTCTTGCATACTTTTTTTTTCCTCGCTTGCCTGGTAGTCGAACGGTTGAACTTGCGCCGTTCCTCAACACATGGGCAATCTTCCCCCCCCAGCTTCATCTCCCTTGCCACACCGTTCGACTTTTTCCACCGGTTTCTGAATTCCCTGGAGCCAGATTAACGGCCGACGTGACAGTCTTCTCCGGTAGGGAAGGGGCCTTCCGATTCTCTCGGTTTAACTGGAGATACAGGGGGACTTTCTTTTTCCTCCTTTAAGTATATAATGCGATGATCGTGCAATCCGATGATCTGACGTGGTTGTGTTACTCTTCCTGGTCCCTACGTTGATTTTCCCAATTCCCCCCCTCCGACCCCCCTACTTGTCATACCCCCTACGTAGAGATCTAGTTACTAACCTTTTCAGCCGATGACGCCCAACTTTAGTTGCGTTTTCTTCCCCAATTTCGATCTTTTCATCTAGACGGAGATCCTTTTATGGATCGTTGTACCAAAGGGCAGCAGATGCCGTTGCCCATTTTTCATTCCCTTTCTGAATCCCCCTTCGCACCTTGACCTGATTTTATGCCCCGCTTCTGCTATTCCCGATTCAACAGTAGAAGACCCAGGACTCCGGTTCGTCCTTGCCGAAACCTGCCCCAAACCTCTCCCGCTCTGGTCTCGTCCCCCTCCCTCTTTCCCTTTCCCATCCGGACCATTATGAGCTAGTTTTGTTTTCTGAAAGCAGTCACTCTTCCCGGGTTGTTTCCAGTCCTCTGTCCCCACCCTTCGATTGCCCTGAAGACCGCCCCGCCCTGGGCCCCCTTCCTCAGACATCACTTTTCGGAGTAATTTTTGATTCAGAACCCTTCTTTTCTCTTTTTTGCGAGCCCGAGTCTATCCTTTCAGGTTGTTTTTCTCTAAGTCAATCCTGGAACCCGACTCTCCCGAACCCTCGAAAAGAAGTAGGCCCCTTTCTTACCTCCCCTTCGATCACGACCGTATCCCCCCCTTTTTAATCTGGACCTAGGTTTTCAGCCGGCCCCGCCGCATTCTCTCAGGCACCTACGTTACATCTCACCCCCTTCATGTTGGCCCCCCTCCCGTTTTTTTCTCTTTTTTGACTCTTCTTTTTAGGGAGAGACGGTATTGAAGTCAGTTGCGACCTATGTGTACTCTGATCAAGCGGTCCACATTTTTAGACAAAGAGGTTGTCCCTTTTCCATTCTTCCTGTCCCTGGCACGCTTGGAATTTTCTTCCCTCGACAATGGCTCTCTATGTGAATTGGATGGGAGATCTATCTATTTACCTCCCCCTTCCCTTTTGTTTTTTTTCTAGATCCCTCCTCCTATTCAATAATGAAGTGGAGGGCCTCCTTCTCTCCTCCCTGTGCCGCTCCGTCGTTTCCCTTTTTTGTTTTTCTCAAAGATTGACTCCTTTTGGACCCGCCTCTCCTCTCTACATATTGCGAACCATTCCTTTATTAAAGAATCCACTCAGTAGAATCCTTCGTCACTCTCCTCACCGGTCTTCCCTATTGTGAAGAGTAGGTTGTGCTGGGAGTCCCGCCTCTCTGCGTCGTTTTTCTTTTTAATTTGAGGTGCCCCTCTCGGGTGCTTCCCCCTTCCTTGATCGCCTTTTGAGTTTTTTAAGAAAGGACTTCTGTTTTTTTTTCGTTGTCTTTCTTTCTTCTTCCCCTGCACATAGTCTTCCCCCCAGGACCTTTGCCCGGCACCTGCGGTCCCCCTTTTTTCACCTTCCCTTCCCCTGTTATAGATCGCGTGGACATTAGACTACTGTCCTGTCGGATGGTGACAGTGGCCCAGGTTCGCTTTAGAATCGGTCCGTTTTCCATTCCTCTCTCCCATGACAAAAACACGGGCTCGGGTTTCCGTAAACCCAATCGCGCATATGAAGGAGTCCCTTCCTACTGGCTTTGTCCCTCTCCATCGCCGGACAGGAGGTCCCTTTCCCTCCTGAAGTCCTATACTTGCGTAGTGTAGATGTCGTAAGTCCCCTCGCTGGGGCGCACATATCTCTTTGGGTGAGACTCCGCCTGGTCCGTACTTCTTCTGACTCTCGGTTTTTGTCCCCCCCTCCCTCGGCACCTCCTGACCCGTGGCATCTCTTACCCGAGGAGCCGCCGGGAATAAAGAACCGCTGCCCCTTGCCCTTTTAAATGTGTTTCTCCTTTCCTATCAGAGAGTTCGGAGGTGGTGCTCAACCTGGTTTTTTTTTTCCTTTTAGTTAATGGGGACAGTCAGAGCACGTCGGACCCTCCTGAGAGAACCCCCCCTCAACTCTTTCCTCTCCTCTTAGCTCCTCTCCTTCTTTCCTTTTCCGAAACGGGTTTCTCCAATACAACCAGGGACCCCATTTTTACCAAGCTCTTCTCAAGTCATTTAAAAATTTCGCTGGCCGGCGACGTCTTCGCACGCTGCATCCCTTCCTGTGGAGTTCCCCCCCCCCCTAGGTGCCGGCTCTCTACTATTTTCTGGAAGACCATGTGGTGAAAGTGTTCCTTTCTCCGTTGAAGTACCCCCAAAGATAACTTCCACATGCCGCGTCCTCCCCCCCTTGCCTTCGCGTGTGCTCCACCCCTGGCGGGTTTTCTCGTTCAGCCTCTTCCTCCCCTGCGTTTTCCCGCTCCCCACAGTTTCTTTTGTGAGCTGATGAGCGTCACTCTCCTCTCCAGCTTTCCAGATTGTCGTTGTTTTTTCGATTCTCTCGTTTGGACATCCTTGCCAGTGCCCCTCGCCTTCCTCTCCCTTTTCCCCTGCACTTAGCGAGTTTTTATCCACACTCGCACCCCTGCCCCTTCCGTTTTCCTCACCTCCCGGTGAGCCGGCTCCACCTCCCTTTTTGTTCAGTCTCGGGTTCAGTTTCTTTGTCCGACCCCCCCTTTTTTCCTTGGGGAGCTTCAGGCACTCGAGCTTGATTCTCCTTCCATATTTCTTCGTTCCCTCTGATATTTTTGGGTTTTATCTCCCCTCTGGTGCTCTCTTTCCTGCCGAAACCCTTGTCCTTCCCCTCCCCAACTGTTTTTTTTCTCGAGCCGGCCTTCCATATTTGGTCGGATGCCTATACCGTGCCTTTCCGGACCTGATTCATAAGGTGGTAGGATACCCCTTCAGCCCCCTTTTTTTCCTCTTAGGGGATAATTTCTTTTTCTATCTGCACCCCCCCCTTCAATTGGAACGGTTTTTAGTAATGTGTTTCTTTTTAGATTCGACTTCCTCCCAGGCCATCCTGGCTAGTTTTTCCACCGGATATTTTTTGTCCCGCCGATCCTGCTTCTCTCTTTGAGACCCCCCCCCGATGACGTTCTCCAATTTATCCCTCTACCCCAAAGAGGCAAGGTTTTTGTCGCTTGTCTTCCGTCCCTAAGCCCGTGCTTCAACCTGCTCCTCTCTTGTATGACTTTTTTACCATTCCCCTCTCAGTGGACCTTCATTTTAGATCTTTAACGCCTTCACCAACCCCACCTTCGCGCCTGCCTAACTTGGGACGTCTCGCTCCTCAGGCGCCCCCCCCTCCCTCAACACCTTTTTCCCCGAGCCCCCCCCCTTTCTGCTTATGAAAGCATTTATTTGTCCCTATGCTCAGTGGAGGACTAGACCTGAGGTCTTCCCCCCATATCGTCATCGCGGCCTTTTCTTTTTTCTCCAGTGCTCTCCTGATGCATATGAGAGGAGTCCCCATACTCATTTCTATGCCGCTCGTTTTAAAAACCCTGGCCCCTTTTTTGTTTCCCAGGTTAACCAGCACTCCCCTTCCCTCTTGACACCTCCCTCCCCCTTCGCTGGGTTATGGTACAAATCTGGAAGACTGAGAGCTTCGTCGGTGTGAAGTTCCCCTTTACATATTTTCCTGTGTTTCTCCCGCGTCCCTACGATTTAGGCAATACCCCTTCTGTTTAGATCAAAGTTTCCCCCCCCAACGAGATTCATAATCGGGACCGTACCGACTCACTCCAGCATAAAGGTCGCCTCTGATTAACCAGGGTCCCTCCCCCCCCCTCGCTCTTCCTACCAGGTATATGGAGAATGAAGTGCTACGTCCCCCCCGGAGAAATCCAGTCCTTACTTACCCTCACACAATGTTCGGAACCCCCCCGCCTTTCCCATCCCTCGCCTTTCCTTCCCCTAAGAGTCTCAATTCGGAAGGGGATCTGCCTCTTTTCCTTTTCTTGTTCCCCGATTGTCAAAGAAAGGGCTCAGGTTTGATGTGGACTCCCTTTTCTTTCCCACTGATCTACTGCTCTCATTCCTCTTTGGCTGAACCTTTTTTTTTTTATCAAAGTTTCCCCTTTGTTCCCCCCCCCCTTTCCGCGCTTGTCATGTTTTCTCTCGACTTTCTTGTGTTCGTCGGGTTGTCTTTCCCCGACTGGTGCGTACAATCGTGATCTGTTTTCGCGCCCGAGCGATCGCTCCTGCGGCACTTTTTTCTAATCGGTCTTCTCTTGCCCCTGCTGAAAGAACCCGGCTCTCGTGAGGGCAACACAAAAAAACACCCAAAAAAAAACCACCAAAACCCCCAAAAACCAATCCCCCCCACCACCCCAACAAAATATTACGCTCTCCTCCTTTGCTGTAAATCTCTTCTTTCTTCTTTTCCCCTCCCGTTGGTCAGCTGATTCTTCGCAAGCGTAGAGGTCTGTTTTATCATTTGCCCTCAGGCCCCCCTGAAGTTTTCTCTTCATATCCCCTCTTTCCACCCTGCCAAGAGCTTTAAATTTGAAGCGCCTAGCGTCTCGTTGACTCGAACCCGTAAAGTTGAATGACAAGTCTTATCCATCCCTGAGACCCCCTCTTTTCTTGGGCTCCCCGAGAGTCTTTTCCAGCGCGGTTCACTTCATTTTGGGTCCCAAAAGTTTCGACACTCGTTCCCGCGCGTTTCGCTTTTGAGCGTTGTAGTCAAATCATTTTTCCTTAAAGTTTGTCCCTCTTCCCCCCCTCCCTATACCTTTGCCGAATTTCTTTCAGGCTCTTTCTACCCCACCTTATCCCAGGTACTCAATTGAAAGCACCGTCGACGTTCCAGGCGTCTGGTTTAGCGAACTTGCTTATGATTACTTACCCTTCGGGTTTGTTTTTTCCTCCGACCTGATTCGGGGGTGCTATCGCTCTTCTCAGATGTCGATCCCTTTTTCTTTTCCATCGCCTATGGCTGTCTTCACATGGTGGAATCGTAGCCGACCTATTTTTCTTTTTTTTTACTCATTGATCTTTTCTTTTGCAAGTGCCGATGTGCTTCTCTTTATCCAAATTTGATCTCGTCATTGTGTTGCTTTTGCATCATGCTTTCTTATTGGCATTTCTTCCCCTGACGATGCGAGTATCTAATACACCTCTGCCCCCCTCCTTATTCTTCCAGCCTGGACAATAAACCACTTTTCGCCGTTCTTTCTCTGACCGTTGGATTACATATCACCAGTTTGCCCATTATTTTTTTCGAGCCTCCTTTAGTCCCCCTGATACCCTTCTTCTCTTTTCCCTCTCTTCTACATAATTTCCTTAGAACCCCCGTACTCGCCCTCTTCCTCTTTTCCCGATGATGGTTTCCTCTTGTTCATTATCGTATGGTCCCTCCATTTTTTGTTCCCTTCAGATTGTGGTCCCCCCCCAATTCTTGAAGTGTGCTGCGCTCTTGATTCCTTCGAGAAGTCAAAATCCCATTTTCCCCTGCTTTTCTGCGTATGTCTGCGTCGATGTGGATTAATTCCCCCTGTACCCCGGCGTCCTGGTCCCTTGAGGTCCCTTGGATGCCCCCGTTTCCTTCCTATCTATTCCTTTTTGGATCCCCCTCTCTGCGACGGAACTTGTTTTAAAAGCAATCCCCATCGGACTCCCGCACTGGAGTGCACCCCCGTACTTTTTCTTTCGTACCTTCCCATTCTTCTGTTTTCCAGCATCTTCCTACTCCCCAGTACCGTCTTCGAGCGGACCCACCCCAAAAAGTATTTTTGTCTCCCTCGCCTTACTTTTCCTTTGATTTTCAAACTCTAAAACCCATCCCATGGCCCAGCCCAACTGACTTCCCCAGCGCGTGCCCCCGTATTGTTGGTGCCCTAGGTCTCCTCCCTCAGTCAATTCCTCCAGGCGACTTCCCCGTTTTCTTTTTTCCTGTTTACCACAAAGCGGATTCAGATACGTTCTTCCTTAAAGTCATTTATCCTCCCCGCCTGACGTGGAAGCATGTCGTACTCCGCCTGTACCGTTTTACAACATTGTTAGCGCGCCAGCGAGTCCCCCCTTGTGGGATGGTCCCCCCTCCCCCCCCAACCAGTCCCCCTCAATTTCTTCCTCAAGAAATGCGTTTTTCTCTCACACCTCCTTAGTGACGGAAGCACACGTGCCCACCGTTTTTTGCTGAGATCACATCAACCCTATCCATGACCTTTTATCTAGTACCAAAGCTTGGTCAAAAAGATGTTTCGGTTGCGAAAACCGGCATTTTTAATTGTGCCGGCAGGTTTTCCTTCACCTCCCTTTCCTTGAGTTCCCCCCGGGTTTCCCCTCCTCTTTCTTCATTAGTACGTACTCCTCTTCGTCAATAGCCTGAAGTACCCAATTTCCACAAAGACACGTCGTCACTATGACGGCGTCTTTAAGCATCCCGCCCCCCCGTTGGTTCTCAAACCTGGAGACGTAGGAGGCGTATGAGCATCATCCAATACCCTTTTTTTGTGTCGTCCACCCTCGGGCAGCGCCGTTTTTCTCCCTTTATGGTATTCCCCCGAGTTTGCCCTTTTCGGAGACCGTCACTCACCACTGGAAATTACAACCAGATTCATTTTAGTCATCGCACACCGTTGATTCCTCACCTCCCTGGTTACTCCAGTTTTAGAAGCGTAGCAGTGAATTCGTTTTGTCCGCTGCGGCTCCGGCTGCTCCTGGAACCCTTTCTGATCCCGGTGGTCCTTTGATCCCTTTCTCCTTTTCTTCTCGGGTCTTTCTGCTTGAGATCTCAGGGTGTTGTTCGCTCGCGGTTAATCAGGTTTCACCATCAACCCACCGTGGTCCCCCCCCTCATTTCTCCCCAATATCCTCCCCCCTCCTTTTATTCGTACTCCACATTGTGAAGGTATGGCCCGCACTCGGTTGGATGTACCCCTCTTTCCTCCTTTTTTCCCCCTCCAACTGCGCTCAGTCTTCTTCGTTCGGTAACCCACATTTTCTATGCTTCCGGCCGGCAAGGTGGCAAGGATGTCCTCCGTGAACACCTCCGAGCTTCATTTCGCCTTCCTCTCCTTACGTAGTTACCTCCTCCTCTAAAAAGAAAGGGATGTCTGTTGACTCACCGCCACCTAATACTGGATATCCCGCCGCTCGCCTGCCCATCCGGCCCATTTTGAACTTTTTCCTTGGTTCTCCACCCGCGCGTATTGTGACAAGTGGGGTCCAGTCCCTTTTACACCCGGAACTAGTCCCTCCTCCCCTACGACCCTGTCCCTCCCACAGGTCCCCTACCCCCCTGTCCTTAACCTTCCTGAAAAATTGTTTGTTTCTGCCTTTCCCTCCCCCCCGCGTCTCTAAGGAATAGGGTGGCTAGACGCTCAATAATTTCAACGTCGACGCCTACCAAAGTCCCTTCCCTCCAGCCTCTTCGTTCGCCCCTTCAGGGGATCCAACCTCCTCTGCCCTCATCTGTTTCACCCTAAGGAAGACCGGGCCAGGCAAACGACCCTCCAGTCGCAGCGTCCTCTCCAAATTTCCCAACCCAAAATATGTCGGAAAACTAGTTTCTTGGTGACGACCCCTCATTTCCCTTTTCGTATCAGTTTTCCCCTCCGTCAATTTGTGAGCAAATATGTATATTTCTCTCCTTGGTCCCCTCCTTTATTCTAAACCCCTCATCTTTTTCCGCGTATCAATTCGTCTTCTCGGCTTCTCCCTTTGGTGCATTCCCCCTCTCCTTTTGGCGCCTCTTTCCCTTGGAGGC
>Ga0179593_1759918_pt1 | contig 13167 bp, 19 predicted proteins | sample CZODoug2_1_08_16_FD_185931 | JGI IMG/M metagenome (GOLD analysis project Ga0179593, IMG submission 185931) | Vadose zone soil fungal communities from Angelo Coast Range Reserve, California, USA - CZODoug2_1_08_16fungal (PacBio error correction) | ecosystem: Environmental > Terrestrial > Soil >... | reverse complement strand
CCCTTCCTCCCTAGACGAAGATATATATCTTTTTCCCCTTCCTCCCTTTTTCCCTTTCTTCCTCATTTCGGACGCTTTTTTGTTTGATGGGTGACGGGTTTCTTTCCCCCCCTTTCCCCCTTTCTTCTTCCTCCTTTCGGAGGAATCACGTGATCCTTTTGCCTTTGGCAAGTTGTAGTAGTGTCCCCCCCCCCCTTTTTTTTTTTTTTTCCCCCCTTCACTCTTCAGATTCTTTTACATTTTCCCTTTTTTCCCTCATACATCCGAAGGGAAGAATGTATTCTTCCTTCCCCTTCTTTTTTCTTCTTTATAGAGTGATCGACTTTTTTTTTTTTTTTTTTTTGGAAATTTCCCCGGGAAAGGTGCCCCCCCTTTCCTTTAACATTCTTGGCTGGAAAAATTCTCAACCCCCCCCCCCTTAGGTTTGGAGTTTTTTTCTTCTCCCTTCTCCCTCCGAGCAGGGCAGAAGACACTCGGCCTTTTTCCTTCTTTGTTTTTCTTCTTATTCTAGAAAGGAGACACCCTCTTCTAAACCCAAGCGTTCCTTTTTTCCATTCCTTCTTCTATTGACGGAGGAAATAAATCACGCTCCCCCCCTCTCTCCTTATCCATGGGAGGAGCGAAGGAGGACCTTTCTTCTCTTTTTTTTTCACTACAGAGCTTGTGTTTTTTTTTTTTTTCCACTGCCAGAGTCCAGTCCCTTTTCCGTAACTATAAGGAAGCGCCTCTTCCTTCTATTTTCCTAAGAAAGATAGAGAGAGCTTTTCTTCCTTTAATTGAGAGAGCGATAATCCCCCCCCTTCTGTATTTTCCCACAGAGGTGATAAAGAGCGTCGTGTCGTCCTTTTTTTTTTCTTTGAGGGACAGGCTCATTTCCCCCTCCCCCCCCCCCCATCAGGAGTACTCCTCCCTTTTGTTGTGAGGGTACTTTTCCTCTATCTTTCCCCGTCTTTCGAGAGGGACTCTCCGCCGCATTTCGCCCTTCCTCCCCTTTTCCTCCTTCCGCGGGGGACAAGTGCTTTTTTCGGTGCTTCGCCTATTTTTCCCCTTTCGGAGGTGAATCTTTTCCCTCCCCTCCTTTTCTCATTTTCCCCTGCGAGAGACATAAAAAGGATTCTTTCCCCTGCGTTTTTTGCAAAGGATCGTCCCCTTTCCCCCTTCTCCTCCTCCTTTTTTTTTTTTTCCCTCCAGATCACAAGCGTTGTCGCTTTTTTCATGCTTTTTTTCCCTTTTTTTTATGTGCCCCATCCAAGCCAGTCGCACACCCCCCCCTCCCTTCTCCTTCCTCCCCCTGGTTAAACCAGACGGACTCTTCCCTTTGATGATGGGGTGACCCTTTCCCCCTTCCCCCCTTTCTCCTTCCCACGCAAGCCAACAGAAAGTGCCGCTTTCGGCCCGAATTAAAAGGCCTTTCTCCCCCCCTTTTTTCTCTCCCCCCTCCCTTGCCAGAGCGGCCGAAACCGGGCCACTGGCCTATTTCCTCTTTTTTCTGTCCCCATCAAAAAAGCCGCGTTCTTTCCCCTTTTCTCTCCCCTCCTGTCCCTACGGACACAAAACGAAACTTTCGGCCGGTGTCACCCAAGATCTGCTTTCCCCCTCCTTTCCCCTGTGGAACATAGAAATCGCAGCGTCACTGTCCCTTCCCCTTTTTTTGCGAAATGACTGAGACATTCTCTCCCCTTTCCCCTTTTTCCTATATCACAAAGCTGAAAGTGTTTCCCCCCCCCCCTCTTTTTTCTCCCCCTTTGCAAAGAAGTACTTCCCTCACCTCTTGTCCCTACCAAGTATGGGACGTGGTTTTTCCTTTTCCTTACATCCCCCAGACATGGATCGCCGTCAGCCCCCCTCCCCCCCCCCCCTTTTTTATCTTCCGGCTACTGGGCACACACGGCCTGCGGTCCTTCCTTCCCCTGAAGATGATGGGTCCCTTTTTTTTTCCCTTTTTTCGTCCCCTTTTTAGCAGCCGCAGTTTCTTTTTCCTCCCTTCTTCTTTTCTTTTTTTTTTGAGTGAGAGATAATATGCTGGACCACTGCTTCTCCCTTTCCCCCCCCCCCCCCTCCCCAATCGCTTGGTCCCATGCGAAAGCGGCGCCGCCCTCTCGTTCCTTTCCCTTTTCCCCCTTTCCCTTTTTTTTTCCAGTAAGCAGAAGATAAAGTTTCTTCCTTTTCCCCAATTTCTGGGTGATGCTTCCCCCCCCCTTTTTCGTTTCCCTCCCATCTGGTACGCGCGAAAAGCCCCTTATCTGTAACCTTCCCCCCCCCCCCTCCCTCTTGGGTTTCACCCGGGCCAAGGGTGTCTCTCTCTTTTTTTTCCCTTCAGCTTGCTCTCGGCGTAGGCCTGCATGGGATTTTCCCTTTTTTCCCCTTTTTCGCAAACAGCACCGGTGTTATTCATTCCTCTTTCTTCTTTTTCCTTCTCGTTCGATAAGGAAAGGTTGCTTCATATATTTTTTCTTGGGTAGTTGGCTCCTTCGTTTTTTTTTTTTTTCTTCCTCTGACCTGCATCAAGGAGACAGAGGCGTTTTTTTTTCTTCCCTTTTTTTGATGTTTGGCCGTAGATGATCTTCCCCCTTTTTTTTCTTTCCCCCTCTTCTCCGATAAAAAATTTGGACGGGTCTTTTTTTTTTTTTTGCCTTTGGAGATGCAGGACAACTTTTTTTTTTTCATTTCCTTCCCTTCTCCTCGGCAGAGTTTAAGTAGGTGTAACCTTTTTTCTTCTCCCTGGTGGTGCTTAAGGACTGAATGGATTGTCTTTCCCTTCTCCTTCTTTCTCCCCCCCTTTCTCCTCTTTCTTTTGGAAAATTAGTAATGAACATTCTTGAGATTTGTGTGGACGGAGTTCTATCCCCTTTACCACCCTTTTTTATCCGTTTTTAGAAGATAGGAAAATAGAGGTGTTCATCGACTACCCTTCATTGGTCCAAGCCGAAAGGAAGATGTCACACCCTTCATTTTCTTCCCTTTTCGTCCTCCCCCCCCCCGATTTTTTTTTCCTCCCCCCTCCCTCCCTCCTGAGGGCAGAGGGACCAGATAGACCTTTTTTTATGTAGGCGTCAAAGCCGCTTTTCTCTTCCTTTTCCTCCTCCTCCCTTTCCACCGTAAAGCGAAAGGGATCACTCTGTTTCCTCGGACATGACAGTGGACAAGGGCCCCCCTTCTCTCCTATTTTTCCTTTCCCCCCCTTCTGATCCGAGATGACGGAAGAGTCAAGCCCTTCCTTTCTCCCCCCCTCGGTTTAGTGAAGGAGAGAAGAACATTCCTCCTTCTTTTATATTTTTTTCTCTTTCTTATTTTTCGAGGAATCGACCCCCCCCACCCCCCCCCCCCCCTTTCAGAACGCATTGTAAAGAGAACCCTATTCCCCTTTTTTCTCCTTCCTTACCCCCTGGAGAAGAAATAATAGATGACCCCGTCTATCCTCTTCCTTAACCAAAGCAAAACGTGAGGATGACCTCCTCCCTTTTTTTTTCATCTCCCCCTTTCCCTTAAAAGGGAAAGGAAGTTCCCCACCTCCCCCCCTTTTTTTTTTTTTTCCTTTTTTACAGATTAACTGAATGGAATTTGGCCATTTTTATCTTCTTACTCTTCCCCCCCTCTTTTTTCCCCCCTTTCCTTTCTCTCCCATGGTACAATAGATGATAAAATCTCCTTCCCGTTCTTTTTTTTTTGGGAAGTCTCCCCTTCTTTCTTCATTCCCCAACAGCATAAAAGCGTAATGTCTCACCCCTCCCCCCCCCTTTCCCGATATATCTCTTTTCCTCTTTTTTTTTTTTGAGATGTATCTCTTCTTAGTAGTTTTCTTTTGTTTCTATTTTTCCTTCCCGTTTGATAGGCGGGGGATGAATGTGTTTTTTTTTTTTCAAGAGAATAACCAGTGTCTTCCATTTTTTTTCCTCCCCCCCCATTTGTAAGTAGTTGGGAAAGAATCCCGTCATTACCTTCTTGTATTGAAAGTGTTCTCCCCCCCCCCCTCTTTTCCTACTCGAAGGGAAGACTGTATATCTTTTTCATTTCCCCCCCCCCCCTTTTTTTTTTATAGAAAGTGTTGGCTTTTTTCTCTCTCTTTCACGTTCCTTCTTTTCCATAGTGAGGTGAAAGGCTCTTTTCCTTTTGGGTGGAGTTTTTCCTTTTTCCTTTTTTTCCCTGTCGAAGTTAAAGTAGGGAGGGCATCGACCCCCTCTCCCCTTTTTCGGAGGCCTTTTTTCTTTTTTTCTCCTCTTTTTCTTTTTTCCTGGTCTCGGACAAAGCGGGTTTCCCATTCCTCTTTTTTTTTCCTTAATCCCCCACGCGAAAGAAGAGAGACCTTTCTTTTTTTCCTTTTTTTTCTTTTCCTCCTCCCTGCAAGGAACGAGTGGGTTTCTTACACTCCCCTCCTGGAAATGTAGTAATCTCCTTCTTCCTCCTTTTTTTCCTCCCATCTTCTCGCCGAAGTGCAGCGCGGAACTTTCCTTCTTTTTTTTTTTCCGAGATTATCCCCACTCTTTTTTTTCTTTTTCGCGACGGTTGTGACGGTTTTTTCCCCTCCCCCCTCTGCACAGCGGCAGGACAGCCTTCAATATCCCCCCCCCCCCCCCCCCTCTTTTTCTCCATCTCGGTCGCGGTCTTCTCTTCCTCCCTCCTTTCCTCCCAGAAGACAAGGGCGCGTTCCTACCTTTTCTCTTGGGTGAAAAATTTTCCCCTTCCTGATCGACTGATAGGACACCTCTCTTTTTTCCCTTTTCTGGTCAGGTAGAGAGGACTAACAACGTATTCTAACTCCCCCTTCATTCAAGATAGTCCTAAGGAAAATAGCAAGATTGGTACATTACTAATTTTTTTTTTTTCCCCCTTTTTTTTTTTCCTCCCTATTCTTTCAAGCATCAGGAAAGTAGAACAAAAACACCTAACTTAATCCCCCCCCCGGCACAAGAAGAATAGTCCTCTTCTCCCCCCTTCCTTCCCCTTTTCCTTTTTTCTGAAAGCCCGGCAACCGCCCATCTTTCTTTTTTCGCCACAAACGCCCCAAATTTTTTTTTTTTCCCCCCCTCCCCTCCTTCCGAAACCCGGGCACTGGCCTTCTCATCCTTTCCCCCCCCCCCCCCAACAAGAGGTCTTCATGGTCTCCTTTTCCCCCCCCTCCCTTCCCCCCCCCTACCCCCCCTAATCGCGTCTTCACCCCCTTCCCTCACAAGGAGCAATGATCCCTTCTTTCCCTTTTTCCGCAGAGGAATGCATCCCACCTTTTTTCTTTCCCTTCAGATGGAAAAGGAGGACATGGACCCCCCCCCCATTTCCTCATTTTTTTTTCCTTTTTCTTTTCGATAAGAGATAAAAATGGCCCTTGTCCTTTCCCCCCCCTCCCCGTTTCATGCGGTAACGGACCACGATTTTCTTTTTTTCTTTCCCCTTTTACCCCTTTCACCCCCCTACATAGGATAGAAGTAAGAACCTCCCCCCATCCTCCCCCCCTGAGAACAAAACGGAAGAGGCAGGATCCCTGCATTCCCCCCCCACTTACATTCTATGGAGCTAGGATGGGAAGAGCTCACCGGTGTTCTGTTTTCCTCTCTTTTTTTCTCTTCCTCAGTTGCGTCCCAGACAGATTATCTCTCTTCTTTTTTTTCACCTTTCCTCCTCTTTTTTTTCGCCAAAAAAGGCGAGACACGGTTTTATCCTTTCCCCTCCCTTTTCCCCTCCGGTGGTCACGAGGAGATTATGATGGCGGGCTTTCCTGTGCCTCTTTCCTTTTTTTTTTTTTTTCGTTGGGAGATGACGGAGATCCATTTTTTTTTTTCTTCTTTTTTTCCCCTTTCCCTCCCATATGAGTAGGAGGAAAAAAGACCTTCTCTATTCCTTGCAAGCTTCAGGGATGAGGAGCTATCTCTTTTTTCCCCCTTTTCTTTTTTCCCCCCTTCAGAATGAGTAAAGTAGCTTTGACCTCTCCTCGCAGATGATGAGGTAGATCACCCTTCTTTCTTTCCCCTTTTTTCTATCATACTTTGGAGAGGGATGTTACACACGCTCTGGGTCTTTTTTTTTTTTTTTTTTTACTAGATAAAGGAAGACCTCTGTCTCTTTTTTTTCCCCCTTTCCCCTCTTTTCCTACTTAAAGATGATAGCGAAAGTTGCCCTTTTTTCTTCCCTCTCGAAGAGCCACCACTTCTTCTTTGAGAGAAGAAGGAAGATGGAGGGTGCGTGTTGCGTTTCATTTCCTGACAGTGGTGAGAAGAGGAAGAGTCCGTCTTTTTTCCCCCCCTTTTGAAAGGGATAATTCTTCGTCTTTTCCCTTGATGTTTGCAAAAGAATTTTAACTCCCCCTCCCCTTTCTTTTCCTTTCTCCAAGTCGGGATAGGAATGAGGATGATCATTTGCCTCTTTTTTTTTCTTCTAGGTGTAGGCCTTTCTCTTCCCCCCTTTCTTTTTCGTCTGATAGGAAAATAGAGGTGTCCATCTGCTTTCCTTCTCGTTTGAGAAAAATTGGCAGCCCTGTACCCTTCCCTCCCCCCCTTGGATTATGGGGAGGAAGAGCAATCGACCTTTACAGAAAAGAGAGCGAGTTTCCTCTCTTCACCCTTCCCCCCCAAAAGTGGAGTGTACTATGTAAGTCTTTCCACCCCTTTTTTTTTCATGACAGGTAAGAGACCGCCGTCCCCCCTTTTTTTTTCCCCCCTGCTGTGACTATTCAGCACAACTCTGTGTTTCTTTTTTTCCCCCTTTTTTTCCCCCACGTCGCGCGGCTGGGCGTCTATTCCTCCCTTTTTTCCTCCTTCGGATGAAGAGAGTCCTCCCTCTTTTTTTTCTTTCCGGGCGAGAAAACATTCCTCCTTCTTTTTTTCCCTCTTCCTGGCTTGAGAGTGAGGTCCCTCCTTCCGGACTTGAAGCAAAGATTGTAAGAGAACCCTCTCCACCTTTCTTTTCTCTCTCCCCTAAGAAGAAAAAGGGCTCCTACCTTCCTTTATTCCCTGAAAGGAAGGAACTTTTCTCTACTTTTTCCCTCTTCCTTCTTACCAGAATAAATGGGGTATGCCCTCCTCTTCCTCAGAAAGTAAAAGGGCACCGGGGCGTTCTCACCCCCCTTCTCTCCCGCCAAATCGCTAGAACTGAACTGCCCTTTTTTCCTGATCTCTTCCTTCCCCGAGCGGATAGACCATGTCCATCCTCTCTTCACTCTTTTTTCCCTTTTCTCATGAGGTGAGGAAGAGCAAAAGAAGATCACGCCCTTTCTTCTCTTTCCCCCCTTTTTTGACTTGATAAAAGAAACCCATTCACCACTACTCCCCCCTCTTCCCCCCCCTCCTTTTTTTTGTTTTGAGAAGATTTCTTCGGAGTGAGATTTTCATGTACCTCTTCTTAGATCGAATGTCCTTATTTTCATCAAAGTGATAATTTTCCTCTTTCCATTGAAAAGTGTAGTTAGTGATCCCTCTCCCTACCTCCATAAGCCTATTACCTGAAATGGGGCAGAGCCCGCCTTCTTTTTGGAGGCGAAAATTTCCGACAGAAGGATAATATGTCCTCTTCTGAAGATTAGGAGGGAATAATCCTTCCCCCCCTCTTTCGGTGCGAAAGGAAAGTGGCCCTGTTCTTTCTTTTTTTTTTCCTTTTAAGGGTTGGAGGCTGTCATCAAACCCCCCCCTTATCCTTCAAAGGGGGAGTGGTGGCGGTCTTTTTAGTCAAGTAAGGGAAGTGCATTTCCCTTCTTTCCTCCTTTGTAATAGAGGACGCGTCGGCGGCCTTTTTCTTTTCCCCGGCGAAGAGGTATCGGTTTTTCTCTTAACCCCCCCATCCTCGGATGAGTAATGGTAAGAGGCCCTTTTTCAAAAGCCTCCTTTTCTCCCTGGAAGCGCGGAATGTTAGTTCGCCTGCACTTTTTTTTTTCTCCAGACCCCAAGGCAGGAGGCGGGACCTCTTCTTTTTCCTTGTTTTTGTTATGGCTCGATCTTTGGCACCTCGTTAATAGGCAATGGCGATCTATCTCCCCTCTTCTCCCCCACTCTTCTCGGACGGTGACTTCCTTTCCCCCTCCCACAGCGGGAGTGGAAGGCCTTCATATACACCCTCCGATGGGAATAGACCTCTGGCGTTCCTTCTCCTTTCCTCCCCCCCCCCTCCAAACAATAGTCAGATTTAGCTTAGCCGCCCATTTTTCCTTGTGAAGAGAGCGGCCGTGTCTCCACTTTCTCTTCCCCGTCCTGATGAAGATGGACACCTCTTTCTCTGCAGCCCGTTCTACACGCTGGGCGCATTTCCTTATTTCCTCCCCTTTTCCCCCACCCGAGGAAAGATCGGGTCCCCCCCCCTTTTAAGTCCAGCAGACAAGTTTTTTTTCCCTTTTCCCGCAGTCGCCGATGAAGCATCAAGCCAGGCTTTTTTTCTTTTTTCCCCTTATATTCATACAACGGTTCCACGAAGGACTCTCCTTCCCCTTTTCCTTTTTTAAAAAAAAAAAAAAATGATGGGGTTTTTTTTCCCCGCAAAGATGGGAGGAGGCTCTCCCCCCCTCCCCCCCCCCCCACAGCCGCAACAAGGGGTGCTCCTTCTGAAACTAACGTAACCCCTTCCCCTCTTTCCACTCATAGGACGGTTCTTCCTCTTCTCTTTCCACGGTTTCATAAACAAACGGCCGTCCGTCCCCCTCCCCCTCTCCCGGAGACAGACGACGGTCCCCTTCCCCCACCATCGCCACCCCCCCCCCTCTTTTCTTTCTCGAAAGAACGCACCGTTTTCCTTTAATTTATTAACACCGTTTCTTTTTTTCTCAATAGACTGAGACAAATTCCTTCCCTTCCCCTCGTTTAGAAAGATGAAGCGCAACCGTCTCCCCCCCCCTCTTTCCCTTTTTCCTTTTTCCCCCCTCCGTACTCAGCAACGCCTTCCCTCCCTTAAAGAAGCAAACCGTCCTGACCTTCTCCCTTTTTCCCCTTTCCTTCTCCCTTTTTCCGAAAAGAAAAAAGAAGAAACCGTAGTATCTTTTCCCCCCCCCCCCCAAACGGGAGAGGCAGTATTCCTCCCCCCCCCCTCCTTTCCAGGAACAGATGTGCATGGGGTCGGGATGCTCCGATCTTTTTTGTGTCGCGACTTTCTTTTTTTTTTCTCTTTTCTTTCCCCCCCTCCCCGCAAGACTATCTATATATTTGTAATAATACATCCCGTTGTTGTTTTTACGAAACCTGCGGCGCATAAAGAGGGCGACACCGGTGATCTTTTTTCTTTACCTCAGGGGTAGAGGATTATGATGCGGGCTTTTTTTTTTTCCGGTGGCGATGTGTAGGTGGATGACGGCGAGCCATGTTATTTTTCCTTTTTTTTTTTCCCTTTTTGCTGCGGGAAAGCCATCTTGGTTCTTTCCCCTTTTTTTGGGCGTTGCTGGTTACGTCTGGCCCGATCCCTTTTTTTTCTCCCCGCCCGCGTTGAAATGAGATTGCTCTCGTCTCTTTTCCTGAGATGTAGACCAGCGACCCTTTTTCCTTTTTTTTCCCTTTTTTCTCATGTAGAATCCAAAAGTGGCCGGGCTGTCTTTCTGCTCTAGGGGAGAGGGGTGTTCACCGCTGATTTTTCTTTTTCTTTTCCCCTGCGAAGGGAAGAGATCAAAGGAGAACGGCGTTTTTTTCCTCCGGCCTTGATGAAGTTAAGATGATCGGCCCTTCCTTTTCCCCGGAAGAGATGGAAATTTCTTTCCCCCTTGGTAGGAGGTTGGTGGTTTTTTTTATTTTTTCTTGGCCGCCCGCTGGCGGGTGCGGGCGTTTCTTTTTCTTTCTTTCCCCTCCACCCATCAGGACAGTGGTCTTCCGGCTTTTTGAACCGGTGATGAATATACGGGGACACGGCGATAATTCTTTTTCTTTTTTTTTTTTCTTGCTTCATTCGGCGACAGGCTGCGCCCCAGCATGGAACCTTTTTTTCCCCCTTCCTTTCGTCATGACCAACCCCCCCCCCCCAACTTTTTTTTTTCGGGACGATCTTCAGCGGAGGTGTGGCGGGTCGTTCGCTTTTTTTTTTTTTCTCCAGACGCCAGAGGTGTAGACGTTTCGCGTATCTTCTTCATCGGCGAATTAAGGCCGGCCTGGCTTCCTTTCTTCCCTGGAAGCAAGGACAGGCCGCTTTTCCCCCCTCCCCCCCCGTTTATCTGGGGCGGACGCGAAATCGACTCCTTTTTTTTTTTTACAGACCGGGCGAGGGGCCAGATCTCCCTTTTGGTGCTCTATGAAGGCGTCCAAGCCGCTTGCTTTTTTTTTCCGCCTTCCCGGTACGAGAACGGATCAAGCTGTGACTCTTCCTTTTTTCTCCTTCTCCCATGGCGATGACCGTGGCCCGGCACGGCGCGCGATCTTTTTCCCCCCCCCCTGCGAGCTCCGGAGATGAAGACGGTCCCGCCCTTCCCCTTTTTTCCTCTCCCCCCCCACGCGTCGTGCCGGCGACGAACAGCCGCCGGTCCCCCCTCTCTTTTTTTTTTTTTTTTGATTTGTCGCCGGACTCGAACAGGACCAGGATCGGCCTGGGAGTCCCTTTTTTCTTTTCTTTTTTTTCGCGGGCGAGATCGCACGACACCCGGCGCCGACCTCCCTCCCTTTCTCCTTCCCCCCTTTCCTTTGCCCGAGACGGGAAACGTCGACGGAGCCCCTTTCTTTCTTTTTTCTGGATGACCGCCTAACTGGGGTTGCTTTTCCCTTCTCGCGAGGACTGAAACGGGGTCCCCCCTTCCTCTCCCCCCGACCGCAACACGTAGATCCCGTCCCCGACCCCCTAGTACCTCCCTGCCCCCCATTTTGGCATGGGATCTCTCCTTTTCCCCTTGTCCTAGCAAGCAAAAACAGGGCGGGCTCGGCCCCCCCCTTTCCCTTCCATATCCTGAGGGAGGAGGGCCACTCCTCCTTTGGAAGAAAAGCAGGTGATTTCCTTTTTTTTCTCCCTTGTTAGTTAGCTGAAGCACTCGGGCCTTTCCCCCTCACAAGGTTTTGTCCTGATACCGCACCCAGCACCACGCCCCCCTCCCCCCTTTTTTTTTGTTGTTGTTGAGAGAGATCGGTCGGGGAGGGGGTGAGGGTGCTTCCCTTTTTTTTTTCTCGAGGGGGGGGATGCCGTTTTTTTTCTTTTTTTTCCCCTCTAAATCCAAAAGGGATCCGGGTGTCTTCCCCCCCGCCCTGGCGGGGGCAAAGTGTTTTTTTTCCTTCCCCTTTCTCTTTTCAGCCAGGCGGAGAATTTTTCCCTTTTCCCTTGGGTGCTGCGAGGGTCTTTTTCCTTTCTTTTTAGAGGATCATTTGGCCAAAAGGCAGTTCACGTTTTCCCTTTTCTTTTCTTTTGATAGGAAAGTGTCCCCAGTTTTTGTGGAGGGTCGAAGGAAGGTGTCCCTTCTTCTCCTGGCAGGGGTAATAGTGCGGGTGGCCTTTTTTTCTCCACAACAGTGAGGAGGTATTCCCCTCTTTTCCCTTTTGGGAGTGGAGGAGAGTCCCGTCATTTGCAGGGGGCAGAGACCCCTCCTCCTTAATCCCCGAGGAGGTCGGCGCAGGGGTCTCCCCCTTCTTCGTTGGATCGGGTTCTCGGACCAATCCTTTGGTCCCGAGGGAAGGCGCGGACACCCTCAAAGAGGCAAGGCGGAAGTTCCCTTTTTCCCCCCTTCGGACTGTTAGTCGACGGCCACTTCTTTTTTTTTTTTGGTAAAGGTTTGTACACCGCCGTAACATGGCCCCTTCTTTTTCCCATTCTCTGGAGCCGCAGGGGGGTAGGATTAGAATCTCCTCCCCCTTTTCTCTTTTGTGGCCACGGTTCATAGGCCCCTTTTCTTCCCCCGATGCGAGAAGCAAACACTCTTTTTTTCCCTTTTTTCCTTAGTCACAAGCTTGGGACCCCGGTCCGCGTACGGTGGTTCCTTCTGGGGTGGACGGGCCGTCGGCGGTCCTTTTTCTTTTTTTCCCCTTGCTTTTTTTCTTTCACTCACAACAGGTGAACGGGTTACGTCTTCTTTCTTTCTTTTCGCGGTCGAGAGGATATTCGACACCCTTTCCCTCCCCTGCCACCCACAGAAAAAGGCAAAGGGTTTTTTTTTTTCCTCCTTCTTTTCCCCCCACAGCGGCAGGGGAATGTTCCCCCCTCCCCCCCCCCCCTCTTAGACGAGATGGCCGGACACTTTTCCCTCTCCCTTTTCGGTGCCGATTAGAGAAAGTCTACCCTTCCCTGTCCCGAGGCCACACCGGAGCTCGACGTTTTCCTCCCCCCCCCCCCGATCGTCCTTTCAGGGAACATAGGGCCACGCTTTTCCCTTTCCCTCTTTTCCAAAGTTGTCCGCGTTCATTGCTGGGGTCCCCCCTCGCATGAAGCATCCAAAGCCAGTCGCACAACACCGCCCTCCCCTTTCCTCCGTATCTTCCCCAACCGGTTTATTCCCACCGACGGAACTTCTTCCCTCCCTTCCGCCCTTTTTCCCGGAAGCACAAACTGTCCTTCTTTTTTTCCCCCCGCAAGAAAACGAAAGCTTTTCTGCGGCGCTCAAAGGCCTCGCCCAAACCCCCCCCTTCCCCCCCCAAAGTGGTGCTCCCCTTCTTCCCCAGGCGGGCCTCCGAAACCCGGGAAAATGGCGATTCCTTTTTTTTATCCTGGCCGGATGGGACAGGGGTCATCCACAACTTCCTTCCCCCTTTTTTCCTTTCGTAAAGCAGCCCTTTCTTCCCCCTTAAGTCCACAACCACCCTCTTCCTTTTCCCCCCCCCTTTTCGCCCCCTATCTGACACCGATCTTCTCTCCTTTTTCCCTGTGGATCTACCTCAGCAGCGGACTGCCCTTTTTTTTTCCCCCCCCCCCTTTTTTTGTCTACCAAACATCGACTGGGGACCAGTCCCTCCCCTTTTTTCCTTTTTTCTTTCCGACGAGAAGCAAGGATGGAAGGTCCACCTCTCTTTTTTTTTTTTTCTTCCCCCCTTGGCCTGGAAAGAAGTACCTCCTTTCACAGTAAGATACGGGCTTTTTTCCCCCCCCTTTTTTTCCGGTCCGCAGCAAAAAGGCGACTGGGGCCCTTTTGTCCCCCCTGGAAATTGCTCGCCGTCAGCAACGACACAGCCGCCCCTTCTTCTTCCTTCATGACAACACACCTCCTTCTCCTTTTTTCCCCCAGAAGCCCGAAGCCCGCGACACACGCTTTAACGGAAAATTTTTCTTTTTTTTTCACGTGTCGAGAATTTTAGAGAAGAAGTTGCG
>Ga0179593_1611114_pt1 | contig 13167 bp, 15 predicted proteins | sample CZODoug2_1_08_16_FD_185931 | JGI IMG/M metagenome (GOLD analysis project Ga0179593, IMG submission 185931) | Vadose zone soil fungal communities from Angelo Coast Range Reserve, California, USA - CZODoug2_1_08_16fungal (PacBio error correction) | ecosystem: Environmental > Terrestrial > Soil >... | reverse complement strand
GGTTCCCCCGGCCAAACCGAATGTTCCCCATTCCCCTGTAACTCCTTTATCCTTCTTCCCAATCCTGCCGGCGTACAACTCGAAGATATGTTTCTCCTTCCCTTCTTTTTGTTTGGCCAGCCCTTTTGCTCTTTCTCTTAATTGACAGAATGACCGATCCTCTGTCAAGGCTCCCCCATTGATTTCCTCTCTCATGGATAAGCTCCTCTTCTATTTCCTTCCTGTTCCCTTAATCGATTGCAAGCTATCCCCCACTTCTCCTAATTTCTCCCTCCGAGTTATTTTCCCCTCCTATGTCCTTCCTTTAACTTGAAAATTTATTTTTTCTTCGCCCCTCCCGCCTTTCTCTATTTTCCGTCCCAGTTGATTCAGCAGTTTTTTCCAAGGCCCATGCCTTGTTTTTTTTTCGCATCCCCCCCCTGTAGTCTCTTAGCACAACTCACTCTACCCGCCGATTTTTTTGCCATCCCCACTTATTCTTCTATTGGCCCTTTTTTCACCTCCCCAAACCCCCCCTCCGGAGCCCCCGCAAAGGGATTCCGAGTCAATCTTATGACCTTACAACAGTTTTTCCTCTTCCTCGTATTTCTTGCTGGCAGCCCGTCTGTCATTCTGATTGTGGCAGTTGATCGGAGAACGTTGTTGGCCCTTCACCTGCACCCGAACGAGACCATCTTTTTCTCCGGACTTTCCTCTGTGGTTTTTTCCAACGATCGGTTCTCCCCAGAATCCCTCCGTGGGGACCAACTGGGAAGAGGTCCCCCAGCTTCCTCGCATCTTAAGGGGCTTCGGCCCTTTGCCCGCAAAGACTTGAGTGCTAAGAAAGGCTCATGCACCTAGACCGACTCACCCTTTGTTTTTCGGCCACTTTTTTTCAAGTAAGTCGCAGGTTGTCACGTTCCCTTCACTGTTCTGCTTTTTTTTTTTCCGAATTCCTCCGAACTTGCGCGTTCGTGGAAGGGAGATGTGAGTGAGGGAAGCCCTCCCCCCTCGTGTGGATCTTTTGCTCCTTTCCTTTGCTAGGCACCTCCTGTTAGCAGGAAAAATAGGTGTTACTTTGGCCATGACCCAGATTCCCCATTTTTCCCTTTGACTTCCCCCCTTCCCCCTTTCAAGATGGTCCTCTGGTGCGAAAACCCGTCCCAGAAAGTCGCTCCCGGTATTTCTTTCTCTCCTTCCAGTTTCTTTTTGTTTTTTCAACAAGTTATCCGCTGGGGCAGAAATTTTGAGAAGGATGTGGGCGGTTTTTTATGTCCCTTTTCTTTTAATCACGCTCCTTTTCGTAGGTCCCTTCTCCCAGGCGGTCTTTTTGACGATGTTTTCAGGAAAGGGCAAGGCCTTACGTTTGCCCCATTGCTTTCTTTCAGTCGGTCTCCCCCAAAAGCTTTGTGTCAAATGTCCGTCGGCCCACATGAGGGATGGGAGGGCTTTAGCTCAATAGGACGCCTTTAGGTCCCCCCTCCCCTGCCCTTTCCCTTCTACGTTTAAGACCCCGGTAGGCGTGATATTCCCAGAAGAAAGGCTCCCCAGCAATATCTCTGAGTTCCTTTTCCTCCTCATTGACTTTTAAGAGAAAGAGTGGGGAGTGGGCCTTAATGAGTTTCTCCTCTTGTCCGCGTCCCCCTCCTACTAAGAAGCCTTTTCCAAAAAGTGTTGGCTTCTTTCACCCTTTTCCTCCCCCGAAACATTCTTCCCAGGCTGGACTGGAATCCCCCCGGATGTTGTTGTGCCTGGACCCCTTTTTCCCTCTTTCCAGCTCTTTGGAGTCTTTACCCTGATACTTTTTTCATCCTTTTTCAAGTGGCCCCGTTTCACGTTAGCTAATTGGTAAAGGGCCTTTAGGCTCCCTTTCTTCTTTTTCTTATCCCCCCCCCTTGCCACTTCTTTCTATTTCGAAGTTTCTTACTTCCCCAGATGTCTTCCCCTCATTTTAATAATTCCAGTTGTGTTGGCGATCTTCTGGGCATTTTTTTTTCCGGACCTTCTTGCTCTAGCTGGTTTTGGTTCTCTCAAAAGTGTAACTTTTATGCTGCGCCTAAGATCCCCAATTGCACAACTTTCCCTTTTCCGTTCCTCGCCCCTCAACTATATTCCGGATCTCCTTTACAGACCTCTTCCTTACTTAAGTCCCACCTGAGGACAGAAAAAAACCCAGTGACCGACCACTGACGGGACGTCTTCTTGTGGTTTTTTCTAGTGCCCAATAACCCTTTTTGTGAATAGGTTCCTTCCAGACAAAGTTTCGTTCTTTCCCCCCCACAGGCAATCCCGCCACCTTCCGCCCCTTCCTCCCCCTTACCTTTTCCCTCTACGGATTGACTTCTGAAACCTGGCAGGTTGGAAAGAGCAAGCCGACCTTTTTCTCCCCTTCCCCTTCCCTTCGACAGGTTTCGATAAATGCCCTTCCCCCTAACCTTTTTTTACGGCTGACAAAAAGCGTTTGTTTTTGACGCCCCCTTTTCTCTCGGTGCCTGACAATCCTCTCACTCTTCCCCCCCCGGCCACCACTACATCTTAATATAGTTCCGGAAAGAACAGGCAAATGAGGCAAACTTGCACAGACGTTTTCCTCCACTTTCCCCTTCTACCCCCTTTCGGACTCCTCTGAATCGGGTCTCAAAGGCTCGACCTGAAACACAAAAGCTACCCTATACTGCTATCTTCATCCTTTTTTTCTTTTTGTGTGCCATTTCTCACACTCACTCTGGAAAGGGCTTGGGCTCAAGACTTTTTGGAAACTATAATCCTTTCCTCGCCCCATTTCTTTTTCCAGGTCCACATGGGGCTGGCCTAACGAAACGTGACGTACGTTCCACCTTTTCCCTCCCCCAACTACTGACCGATCTGATGTGGTGCGCCAGTCCTTTTCTGGTTCTTCCCGTTCGTCCCTTTTTCAAAAGGCGCTTTTGAAAAAAGGGCTCCACCCCCGCATTCGCGATCCCTTTTCCCCCCTATTTTATTGCTTTTCCTACTCCTCAGAATGGATGAGACCCCCCTCCCCCCCTCTCGGCCCCCCCCTAATTTTTCTCAGTTCCCCCCTTTTTGCCCTTCCCCCCCCAAACCCCACGTGGGTAACAACGCGGCTGGGCCTATCGTCAGTCCCCCCCTTTCCTCCTTTTTTATTTTTTTGTTCTTCCTTACATGGCTTCACATAAATAGCGACGTTATCTGCCACATTACCCTCGGATTTTGCTTTCAAAAGTTTCCGACCAAGATTTTATTGCGTGGCAGTAAGCACTTGAATTTGACAACTTTTTCCCTCAATGCAAGGTCTTTGCCCCCAGTTGCCTTCCCCCTGGAGGAGGGTTGGCGTTACAGTGCAAGCGCCCCCCAAGATCGTTTTACCCCACCGTCAATATTCTCGACTTTCCTCGTTCAGGGTGATCTAGAAGAAAACAATTTGGTTTTTTTTTTCTTTTTTTTTTAGTCCTATCCCCCCTCAGCCTTCTTTAGGTTCGATGTCCTGTAAATATGCTTCACCTGCCGTTCTCTCGACCTCCGCTCGATTGACCCCCCTCTATTCCTGTTCTGCTAAGAGGACGGTGAACTACACCCCGTCCCTTTTGGCCCCCCCCACGCTCCCCTTTTTAAGTTTCTCTTCCTCTATCTCTCAAGGATGACTTCCACAAGGGCTACTATTTTGTCCCCCCTATTCTCTCCCTCGTATTTTTCCTTTTTTCCCACCTCTTCTTTAACTTCGAGTTTTTTCACTTCTCGAATTTTTCTTCCCCCTTGCAAATACGACAAGACCTTGATGCCTCACCCCCCCCCCCCCCCTGAATCCCGTTCTCTCTTTTTTTCTTTAGGGTCCCTTTATACTTCCTTTTTCCTAGTTTACAGCATGGGGACGACGAATTATCTGTGACGAAGATATCTCTCTTTTTGTTGTTGAGGATACCCTTGCCGTTCCCCCCCCCCTTTTTGCGGCTCTTTTCTGTTTCAACTTTCTTCTTAGTGTGTTTCCCGACTGAAGGGTGGCGCAAATAGAGAGTCCTCGGTCTTATTTTTTTTCCCTTTTTTATTTTCCTTCTGCATGCCTCTCCTGCATTCAGATAGCAAATTTCAGGATATTTGACGCTCAAACTTTCTTTCCTCCTCTGCTCTCTGATCCTTTTTTTCTTCTCCACTTTTTTCCCCCTCGTCAATTTTCACACATTACGAATGGATTCCTGCTTGGTTCACGCCTGCCATTTCCCCCGTACTGGTCATCCTCCCCTTCCCCCCCGGCTCCCCCCCCTTTCTAGGTCTCATCAGTTGAAGCAGAGTCTCCTCCCCTCAGCCCTTTTTCCCCCCCGCCCCCCACTTTTTCGTGCTAGACTAGAAATCACGATTCCACCTCTCTCGAGTTCCAGTCCCACGGGTAATGCCCCCATCTCCTTTGCACTTTTTTTCTAACCCCCCCCACCGCCGCCTCGCCCTAGGACCTTTTGGCACTTTTATGACCTGCGGTAAAAAGTTTTTTCCGTATCCCTTCTGCCCGAATTTTAATTTTTTTTGTTGATCCCCTCCCTGATGGGAGAACATGCCGATTGGTTTTTATCCTAGAGAAAGTCTGAAAACAACCGGTGGTTCCTCCCGCCCCGCCATTATGTCGGAACTCCAGCCACCACAAGTTGGCTGTCCCCTTCTTTGCCCCCCTCCCTCCCTTGGTGAACCCTTTTTTTTTTGCCAGGGTTCCACAACTGATTCCTTCGTGCCTGGTCCCCTTTCCCAAGTGTTTCAAGTTCCCGCCAAGCGGTTTTCTTAGCCGTCCTGCCCTGATGGCCTCCCCCAATCCTTGACTTAATGGATTCTTAGGCCCCTTTGGCAACTCCGTAGACATTAGGTCCCTATCCTTTTTCAGACCGTCTCAGTGGATTCGAATGAATCCCCGCCCACTCTATTGTGTCTAGCCCCTTTCTCTTCAGCCATCGGTGATGTGATCCAGTTAAAGAAGAGACCTTTTTCTGCCGCCCTCCTTCCCTTGTCCCCCCATATGTTTTTTCCTCTGCGTTCTTCTGAGTTGTTGAACCCTTTACCCTCTTTCCTTCCAGACCCTTTAACTCTTGTGAAGCTTGGGACCCCACAGTTCAGCCCCCATCCTTGCCTTCTTTGTAAGTCTATTCCCGGAGTCCCCGTGATAGTGTCGTTGTTCCCCCCCAGTTTCTTTCCGACCGTCCTTTTGTTTTCTCCCGGTCCCCTCCCCTTCAAAACTTTCCTTTGGATACCTCCTGGCAGCAGGTAGGGGCCTCGCTATATTCAGGCTTTGGCCCAGTACGTGGGTCCTTCCCAGTGCATCAAGCGAAATTGCCTCTTGGCCCCTTGAGAGCCGAACCCCCCCCGGGGTTCCTTTGTGGGAGATTCCGTCGGCCCTGATGTTTTGTCTTTGGTCTTTCTGCATTTCTCCTTTCGACCTCCCCCCCGACCTCCCGGGAAGTTCCGCAAACGGTGGAGTGCTGACCGTCGGCCATGAACATCCCTAATTCGATCCCTTTGTAATTTTTTTTGCAGGCCTTGACAGTGTCCTCGGTGGCTTTTGACTGACAGTGAGTTACTAGAGTGAATTCCTTCTCCTTTAGCATTGCCCCCGAGCCCCACCCCTTTTTTTTTTTCACAAACTTCGCAATTCGCAACACAGAAAAAGCCGGCCCTTCCTTTGTTGCATTTTTTGATTGCCTCCGTTTGGACCTTTCCCCCTCTTCCCCCGCAGGAGGTTGCGATCTGAAGGCGAGGAGTGCAGGCTTGACCCTTGGCACAGGTTTCTTTTCCCGTTGGTCAATGTGGTTTTGATTTCTTTCCTGATGAATCCCCCCATCCTCCGAAAGATTTGCACCCCGATTCGAATTGGTCGCCGAAAGGCCGCTTTCCTCTCCCCTCCTCCGTTTTTTTTGTCTTTGGTTTCCCTGCGTTCCCTTTTCGAGCGATGTTTTCTCACTTGAAGAATTTCCTTCTTCCGCTCAAACCCCTTGAACCCCCCAATGGACCCTTTTTCCACGTGGCCCTTTGCCTTGTCCCCTTCACCTTCATATAGCCTTTTCCCTCCGCCTCCCTTCTCTCCCGGGAAAATCCAGGTAACATGGGACCTTGCAGCAACCCCCAAAATCCGGTTTCCACCGCCTTCTTTTTCCTTTTTTCTGCGTCTCTCCTAGGTTTTTCCTCGGAGTCCCCCCCGAGCACAGGTGAAGGGATTAAACGCTTCCCCCCCTGTCTATTTCCCCCCGCACCCTCCCTCTTCCCCTGAGCACACCCCACAAATGAAAGAACTCGGCAGGCGTGTCATTTTGCTTGAAAAATTCCCTTTCGGGTATGATACGCCCTTTCTGCTCCTCTATTCTAACCCATGGAGGGTCACAGTAGAATTTTTTTTTCACTTTCTTTTCCCCTTCCCCTTCTCCTTTTCCGAAGCTTCGCCAACGCGTTGGGTTAACTTGACGAACCCTTCCAATTTCTTGTTGGCCACCCTTCCCTTTAGCGTTTTCACCTCCTTCCCCCCCCCCAAGAAGGATATACGCCGTCAAGAATCTCCAAATGAGGGATGACAGACTGACGTGCCTTCCCCCTCCTCCCCCCCCCCTACCCCCCCCGCCTTCTCCCTCCCCCCTTCCTAAGTATGTTCGACCTGCCACAACACTCCTGGAAGAGAGTCCGACTTCCCTTCCTGTTTACCCATTTCGCCCCCCAGACCAAAGCTTTGACTTCTGCCCCCTTTTCCCGTGACCCCCCCTTCCCTTTCCTGAAACCATCTTTCTCCGTCTCCACAATGGCGCCTGTATATCCCCCGGCCCGCCCTTTCCCCTCCCGACACATCACTTGTCTCCGAACCCTCACAATGAGCGAAATGCCCTGCCCTCAGCTTCTTCTTTTGTCCCTATTCCCCCCTCGGTTCCCCGCTCTTTTAGCCCCCCCTTGAACAAAGCCTTAGATTCTCGACCCATGGGGCCCTAATTTCGCCTTCCTTTCGCCCCCGGATGCTTTTTCCCAGTGCATCCTCCCCCGCAACCCTGGGGGGGTGTTAAATTTGCCCAGGCTCCGAAGCTTTATCTGTGTGCCCTTTTCCCCACTTTTTCAAAACTGGCTGGGGGACGTTTACCCTATTCTTTACATCTCCTTCAGCACATTCAGCCCATTTTCGTGGTTCTTCAGGACTTCCCCATGGTTCTACTCACTATGCGCTTCCTCCTTCACCAACCCCCCCGGAGGTCCTAACTCCTTTACTCTCCCACCCCCCGTATTTTCACCTCACGGAGAGCATTGTTCAACCCCCTTACCTTGCCCTCGTCCCTGCTCTCCCTTTCTTTTCCTAGCCTTGCTCCCCCCCTTCTCGATTTTCCAAGTGCCAAAGACGAGCTATAGTGAGTTTGTATCTAGCACTACAGTTTCTTTTTAAGCGACGCCACTTTCCTTCCTTTCCTTTTTTTCTGCCCTCTGATCTGCGTCTCCTTAATTAAGAATTATGCTCTTTCGAGGAATCCATAAAGTCTAATGCGTGAATTCTCCTTTTTAACTTCCCCTCCTTTATGTGCCTTGAGCCCCTTTGTAAGTTCTGAATGGCTCAGCGACTTGGCATTCACTTTTTATCTTTCTCTACGAGGAGTTCTTAAGTTAAACCGCGCCTGCAAGCGCTCGAAGTCAGGCCCCCTATCCCTCGTCTTTTCACCCCCCCATCTCCGTTTGAATTTTTCCCTCTTGCAGAGGTCCTCCTGCGACCCTGATCCTCCTGTCGGGAGTTACCTCTATTTGCCTTTTGAAGAATTCGTTTTTGTTTTTGTCTCTTCCTTTTTAGGTTTTCTCTTTTAGATAGTTTCAAAAACCTGTTACGCCCATTCATGTATTAACTCCAGACAGGCCTCCTGTTAGCCCTTTCCTTGACGGACCCCCCCTTTTCGTTCTTTTTGTCCTTCCCATGGAGCTCAGTCCGTATGAGGACTCCTTGGTCTTCTCTGTGAAAGCCTTCCCCCATACTTCCCTCCTTCGTGACGAACTAGTAGACGTGAAGGAATCCCCTCCTCCCTGAATCTGACAGGAGGCCCCTTTCCAGCCTTTCGTCAGTACCACCCTCCCGACCTCCCCTTTCGTCTCCCGCACTCGCGCTCAAAGGACCCGAGAAAAAAGGTATGGGTTGTCCGGGAGCAGAAATTAGTAAGACTGTCCTTCAGGTTCTAGGCTGCCGGTTACTTCTTTTACAAGTTCCTTTCCCCTTTAAGGTCTCCTTTCACCCCATGTGTTTCTTGTAGATCCAACCCCCTCGGCCCCAGTCGATTTTTCTTCCCTGTACGATGCTTCTTTTTCACCCCAACCCTCCTGACAGAGCCAAAGGGACTTCCCCCCCCGCTCCATATTCCCAGTTCCAACTTTCTCTGAGACCCTCCTTCTGCCTCCTCCTTTGGCTCTACATTCCCTTGAGGTGCTCCTTCAGATGCGAAGTTGATTAAGGCCATCCAGTTTCTAGTTCTTCCGAAGACCTGGTGCAGGACTAAACCTAACCGGCCCATCCTTACTTTACACCTTTTTTTGTTCCGTGTTTCCCCCCCCCTCCTCAAAGTTACACCCAAAATTTGGTTTTTTTTCTAACACCAACTGACCCGATCTTCAATCCCATCTCCCCAGAAACCCTCGGGATCAAGCCTTTTCCTGCCCTAGACATCAGTGTAGAGCTAGCCCTTTTTTTACGAGTTTGCTCCAATTTTTCCAGATCCCTTTCGGCGGTCAAAGTGATCCCTTCAATGGCACGAAATTTTTCTTTCTCCTGACCCCTCAACGCCCCCAAGACTTTTCGTGGTCATTTTTAGAGTCTCCCTTCTTTTTCTGTACCATACCCCGACAGTCCCTAGAGTTGCTGCCCTATGACCTTAGACTTTGGACCACCCCCGATTCCATATAGTTCCCCCCTGGCACAATAGGTTATGTCTTCCCCCTAACTTCCCCCTTTCCGTGGCATCTTGCGTATCACCCTCCGCCTCTTTTGATTGAATTTATAGCAGTCTTTCCCAAGTGATAGTGTTGTTTCCTTGCTCCCCCTGCCGCTTTTTTGAACCTTCCGCGCCTTGTTGGTTATTTTCTTGACAAGTTCAGGTGCCCTTCCCCCCTATTGACGCGCCCTCTTTCGGCGATATATCTTTTGTATTTTCGACTCCTCTGAAGTTGCCACCAGCGCTAGAGTTCTCGGGAAACCCCCCACCGCTCCTACCTGCCATCTATGGGGACGAGGGTAATGGGAGCTCCCTCTTCTCCCGGCTTTCAACCGCCCTCCCCTTTCTTCCACCGGTCGGTCGTTCCCTCCCGCCCTTCAGCTCCCCCCCGCGATTTTCCTCTGGAATGGTTTTTCTTGCAGGAATTCTCTTGGGGTGGTGTTCTCATCTTGCGTTCCGTAGCTCCCCCTTAACGCTGTGTATCATTACTTTCCCAACGTTTATTGGCCCCCCCTCTCGTGCACTTCCCCCCCTCACACGACGTCCATTGTTGGATTGCCGATTTGTATGTTTTCCTGCTTTCCCGTTCGGTCAGGTCCCCGATCTGCCTGCAGGCTGACGTTTCCACTTTTTTGTCCACCTCTCCCTTCCATGGTCTTGGAACTTCTTACTCACCAGCCTGGCCCAACGATTTATGTGGTGTAGATAACTGCCGGCTTTCCCTCTCTCTTCTATTCCACCTCCGTTGTGTTTTTCTACGTCGCTGGTTCTTACCCTCCCCCACTCTTTCTTGGTGGAGTCCTTGAATAATTTCTCTTCCCCGATCCCCTTCCCCCTTGACCATGACATGTCCCTTCCATGTCCCCACGTAACCAAGACTTCCGCCCCTCATTCAGGGCCCCCCTGAGGCTAACAAACACCTTTTCCTTCACCGCCGGGGCGGCTTTTGCGTTTTTTTTCTCGTAGTGCCCCACACCCCCGTCTACCCCCCCTCCGGACGGGCTTCAGATAACCGCACGGCATGCACCCCTCCCACTCCCTGCTCTTTCCCAGTCCAGCAACCCCCACTCTCTCCCTGCTGCCCCCGCGGCATGCCCAAGCCTACTTTGAGTGACACTTTCCCCTTCTACATTAGGTTTAGTCTCCCGCGACCACCGAATGTTTTCCCTAATTTAGAACAACCTTTTTGTTCGTTGGAAGTAACCACTCAAGCGCCTTTTTCCCCCGTCCCCTGCCCCCCCTGCAAAACTACATCTGAATATAGCTGACCACGCCAATCTGGATTCCCACCCCACGTGAGCCTCTCTCCCTTGCTTCACCATCCGGAGCGGATTAGAAGACTCGAACCCCTCTGCCCCGATCCTTTTTTCCCTGCTATCTTCAACCGGCGCGCTTTGGGTTCTCTCGGCGTTCGACCTTTGGCACCTTTTTCGGTTTTTTCATGCCATTTTTCCCCACTCTTCACGGCGAAAACACTATGTACGGCCTTCCCATGGAGCCTGGCTTGCCCTTTCTCCGGCCCAATCCTTTCCACACTTTTTTTTTTTACAGATCACCGTCCGACTTCCCCCCCGCCCCGCTGCCTTTGGGCGTTTCCATTTCTCTTTGGACGTTTGGGACTCTTGACACGCCTGCGTTCGAAAATGGGTCCGTCCAACGCAACTTTTTACCTTTTGCCATTGAGGCGTCAACAGGCAGGAGCAACGCCCCCAGAACCCCGGGTCACAGCCTTTCAACACCCCCCCGAGTGAATCATGGTTGAAGGACACCACGTTTGGGAAACAGTTTTACCCTATTCAGATAAGAAAACTGGTCCGCATCCACCCTCATCGACCCACCTGTCTCGAAGAACTCTGCGACCACTGCATCAATCCCACCGTTTGAGCCTCGGTTCCCCGAGTCTCTACTTTATCCCCCCCTAATATAATGACGGCGTTTTCAATCCATTTGAGCGCTTCCTTTTCTTTTCAGGCCAAATCCCATTTAAGTAGCCCTGACGAGGTCCTAGGGATGCTAATAGTCAACAACTGTTGTCCTAGACGTACCTTTTCTCCCCATTGAAATCTATGAAATTTGCCGTAAGCTTTCCCTACCCGATCTTCTCGATTTCAATTTTTTCCCTCTTTAAGGGTTACGCGCATAGGCCGGGCCACCCCTTTCGGTCTGACTGTGTGGAACGCGCTACAGGATGAAGGAGAATCAGCCCTCTGATCTGACTCAATAGTCGTTCATCATCTATTATTCACTTCTTCGGGAGAGCGCAAACGACCCCGGTTGGCCTTGTAGGTACTCCCCCATACGTTACAGCGCCATTTTACGAATTTGCCACCAAGCAAGGAATCCCGTGTCCCCATGAGATTTTATTAGGCCCATTCAATACTGCAGACCCGTCCGCATCCCGGTTGAAGCCGATCTCAGCTATCATCCTTTCCTTTTTTGTGGCCCCCGTAATGACGTCCCCCCATTACCCGACAGGATTTATTTGTGACTAATGTAGTCGGTCCCAATCCCCTTTTCACGCAATTCTGCGACTCCTGAGAATGAAATCGACTTATGAGTTTTCCAGGTTCAGTTTCCCTTCTTCATTTTAGTCCCTCATACTATCTCTATTATAAGAAGTAGAAATGTGCCTTTAATCCTTCCCCCAGATCTTCGCGAAAATTCAATCTAGTTCCATTTCTGAAGCTAACCCCCCCTTTTCGCTCAAATGAAAGTGACATTTATGGGATTAGACCCCCCCATTCAGTAGGAAGCTCTTAATCGACCCCACTTAATTTTTAAGTTGGCTGTGTTGTCGCGATATCCCTTGTGTAGGTCCATCTCCAACGAACCCCTTGACTGGAATCCAAATCTACGTGATATTGCAGTTTTCACCCTCACCGAAGAATCCGACCCCGAACTTATGACTACAAGTTTCCAGGCAGTACCCTGAAAGTCATACCGTTGATCCTCTAGGATTCTTCAGCTCCGTTACTTTTTCCCTTAGAACTTTTGGAAATAGTCGTAGATCCCAGGTGGCATTTCACCGCCCCCCCTTGGGCCCGAAACGTTGCCTGAGGAATTAGGGTTCCCCTCCCCCCGCCCTCCGGACCCTGTTCAGGCAACCACACTCTTCGAAATGCGAGGCATGTTCTTCCCCTGACACGAATTTGTCTTCGTCATAAAGGGATGAATGATGGCTCCTAGCCAGACCGTGTGACGACCCTCGTAAGTTGGCCCGACTGCTAGGTGGAAACGCCAGAGAGAAAGGCGGGGTTCCCCCCGTCTCTCCCCCCAAAAGCAAGCTGGGCTGCCTGTATAAATTGAAATCAGCCCCCCCCATGCCCCTTGTCGTTTCCTCCTTTTAAGCCCGAGGTTGATGATTCGTGACGTCCCTTGCCGCTCGTTGCCGTTTTGTCACCTTTTATCCGCAACATCTGTGTTCGCTGTCCGTGAAATCTTAGTTTTTTCCCCCTTGGCCCTTTCGACCCTCCATTTTTGCCATCTTTGAGAACCCGTTCCCACCCAGCCCTGTATCTCCCTTTGACTCTTCCTTTTATAGTTTCGTTGGGTTAGTTACGAACGTTCCTGCTGAGCCCCCGGAGCCATTCCTGTGTCGCCCTATTTTCAAAGTCGTTTTGTCATCCGCATTGCGCACCTCCCGGAGCTATATTCAGGATTTTGTGTAAGTTTTCCTAGCAGGAACATTTTTTTCCTCCCATTGCTCCTTGGTGGAACCAGCGCGTGAGCTTTCGTAAAACGGGCCCCACCAAAAGCGTGGTCTAAACAGTCGGGGCACGTTGAGTGGAGTTTCAAGGCCCGACGTCTGTCAACACTCCATAATTATCCGGTTCGTTCCTGCCAAATTCAGGAGTGCTGTCCCGCGCCAGGTTTTTTCCAGGAAATAAATTTTTCTCGTTTCAGAGCTTTATTGTTGCAATTCGGAAGGGAAACGCGGGATGGTCTCTTTTTCTAAGGTCCTGCGCTAGCTTTCCCACTTGAAGCTGTCCCGAAGGGACGCCGATTCCCAACAACTTCGTGGTATGTACCACTAGCAAATCCCCCCCCCCCCCCCCTTTTACCCTTTCCTCGGTGGACTGCCCCGTGATTGTTTTATGTTGTGCAGTCCGGTGACAATGCGATTCCCGCAGTTTTTTCTGGGATCTTCATTCTCCCGTCTCAAGTGGCCCAGGGCACTTCCTGGTCCATGGCAATTCTTTTCTCACGGTGGAGAAGAGATTCAGTTTGCTCCCCAACAGATATTGAACTCTGGACGATTAGCATGTTTTTTGAACTCCCT
>Ga0179593_1493661_pt1 | contig 13167 bp, 15 predicted proteins | sample CZODoug2_1_08_16_FD_185931 | JGI IMG/M metagenome (GOLD analysis project Ga0179593, IMG submission 185931) | Vadose zone soil fungal communities from Angelo Coast Range Reserve, California, USA - CZODoug2_1_08_16fungal (PacBio error correction) | ecosystem: Environmental > Terrestrial > Soil >... | reverse complement strand
CTCTTTTTTCATAATTTCCGGTAGATGCGGCGAGACCCCCTTTTGCGCTTACTTCCGATTCCAATAGTAGTCTCTTCGGGCATCGGGAGCGACCGGTATCGAACTTTGCGGCGGACCTGTTTAATCTTTTTCGTTTTTTTTCCTTCTTGGCTCGCATCGTTCCCTGCGGCGCCCCTTTCGGAGGGCCTTTCATACAGCTCACTCAACGACTTGCATTAGAGCCTCCTGGTCTTTTAGCTTAACAAGCCCGGGTGCCCTTTCCTGGCACTCTCACAGTGCTTCATTGATCACCCTGTTCATGGATCCTTTTCTTTCCTTCTGGCAGGCACGTATTTTTATTCTGGTGTACTGAATTTGCTGAACCATCTTCATAAGGGACTTTGGAAAGTAGGTCTGTTCCTTCTGACAGGTCCTTCTTCCCAGTGTGGTAATTTCGTTTTTTTTAGGGTGGACTGCCGATCTCCGTCGTCTTACAAATCAGAGTACGTGGCCGTTTCCCCCGTTCTTTTTTTACCAGGGCCTGGTCGCCTCCCTTTTTGAACTTCTCCCGCCGCGCTTGTGAGCACTCCCTCCCAAGGCCCCTTTTCTTCAGAAGACGCCGTCCTCGAGGCCGGTTTCCCCCTTCCTCACTTTTTTTACGACTTTCTGCTTTTTCCCCCTTCTTTTAAAAATATTTTCTTTCATACTTTCCTTTCCACGCGACCTTCTCCCACATTTGCCTTGGGAGACCAACCCACTTTCTTTTGTGCCGATCCTTAATCAAATCCAGGCAATTTTGTGCTCTTCCTCTTCCCCCCCCCCTTTCCAGGCCTTTCCAATACAAATTCATTTTTCCCAAGATGTTCCCAGGCCGACGTTTATCCCCCGACCAGCGATCCCCCAGACGATCTCCCCCACTCTCTCACATATTTTGCCTCGAGAAGGTCACCCCCCCCCCCCCTTGACCTTTTTCCCACAACAGAGTTTCGCTGAGAATTGTGTTGCTCCCCGCCTGAGAGCGTTGACTTTTGAGAAGAATGCGACTCCCCAGTATTTATCCTCCGAGCAAGAACCTGTTTCCCCTTCTTCCTTTTTTCTTCTTGTTAAGGTTTTCATCTATCGCAGGTCCCGCATGCCCCCATTGCCCCCCCATCATTCGAAATGCCTTTGAGATTCCCTCCTGTGCCTGAACATCCGGGTCTAAGAGTTTCGAAATCATTTCCTATTTCGTACCCACGCCGATTGCTCGCTTTTGGGGGTCTCAGATTTCGAGTGATCGGCGGCTCAGAGCCCTTTACCTGCACAAACCCCCCCCCCACCCCTTCCATCGGTGGCACCAGTGAGTCCACTTTCCCTTGCGACCGGGACCCCCTTTTTTCTTCCTCGCGTCCCGACGGCGTTACCCGCCAACAATAATAAGGTGGAACTGGCGACGTCTCTTTTTTTGTTTTGAGTATGCCGCGTTTTCTGCCTTTTATTCCAACCGGCGCCGTTAGGGTGTGCCCTCTTTGACATCGCCATTTTATTTGCGTGAATGCATGATTTTCTCTCTTTAGGGCGGCAGGCGGTCACTGCCCCCCCCCCAAATTCCCCCCTCTGCGATCCTGACTTCCCAACCTCTGCTCTGCCCCAAACCCGAGCTATGTCGACCTCCCTTTTTTTGACTTACGATCGTGTCCCTGTCTTTCCTATTCACTGAGGGCCTCGTAACCCGGTTTTTTCCTTTCGATTTCATCCAGTCGTTTCTGGATGCGCCCCATTTTTGTGATGGCTCCCGGTGCGCTGGTCGGTTTGTTTCGCCCATAGCCCATGTGTTCCGCAAGGATGAGCTTCCGGCTGCGGCCAAAAACCTCAAAACAATCTCCCCCCTCCCTTTTCCTTTGTCCCAGTCATGCCCTCTTCATTCTTTTCGACCGCGGACGGTAAAAAGTGGCCTTTCTTCGACTTGAACACAGCAACCACCCACTTCTGGAGCCTCGCCTGCCGAAAGCACTACCGCCGGTCTGGCTGCTTTCACCCTTGCCCAGATGGGTTCTTTTTTTCCAACGCAAGCCGAAGCCTACGATAGTCACACTACCCCTCATCTTCGGTCGCAGTGAGTGACCAACCCCCCGCAAGTACTCCCCCCCCCTTTTTCACATTCCAGATGACCTGGCTCCCCTCCTGTGTTCGTGAATTTGGGATCCATGCCAATTCGATGAGGGCCTTCCTACGGCTTCCCCCGATGACGCCAATCCCCCCGGAGCATTCCATCTTGGCTGGCCCCCTTTCTTTTTTCTTTCCCTGAACGCTTTATCTCCCCGACGACTACGGTTCCGTCTACTAAATTACACGCCCCGTAAAGGACAGTTTCCCCTCTTTTGTTCCTCGGCCCAAGGGGAGCTCTACTTCCCTTTTATAGGTCCTCTCCTCTCAGCTTCGCGGACGCATTTTGATTATGGACTTTGTTTTACCAAAAAGGTCGCCCTTTTTGTTTTTGCGATTGCGGATTTCAACAAGCCTCTCTCTCCCCCCTTTTACCTCGGCCTACCCTTTCCCATCTCCTCCCTAATAACCTTTTTTTCGCGAGAGTTGAAGGTTTCCATTAGGATCGAGCTTCTTGATTCTCCCAACGCCCGCATTGGAGACCCTTTTTGGTAAAGCCCGTTTCCCGCTGTCTTTAGTCAGACATGTGTCATGAATCTTTGTAAGAGGATCTCCCCCTTCTTTGATTTGCCTTTCTCGTGTCAGGCACCCTGCTCCCCCCCCCCGGACCTTCCCTGAATTCAGGCTGTGTTGTTTTGTTTCATGATTTTATCAAGTGCGTAGCGCTGATCGTGGTGTAAGACGTGCAGTTTCATCCCCCATGACCGGTTTCCTTCCCCTTTTGTGGGATTGCTGTTAGTGATTACCTGAATCACCTCCTTCCGTTGCCGATTGCCGGTCCATCGCCATTTGGTCTCCCCCCTCTCCGGTCTCTGTATGAAGACATCGTTGGTTTGGGTCTGCCGGGCAACGGCCCCAGATGGGTTTCGCTGTGTGTAGAGTTGATGGGCGTTCCTGTCTGCAGAGCAGTCATTGTCCTCCAAATCCCTTCTTTCGAGGTTTTCGATAGTTTGGGTATTGCTTTGTCAGAAGTGCGCTCCTTTAAGTTTTTGCCCCTGTGTCTATCACCGTTAATAAGACCTTTTCCCCCCCCCCCACTTTACGTATCCTCATTCCTTGTCTTTTCCCTATTCTCTTCCTGGCTTGGTAGTGGTTTTTGCTGCGACTTTTTGGCGACTACACGGCGAATGGATGCGAAACTTTCTCGGTTTTTCTACTGGGCGACCCGCGCATCCCTTTTTAATTCCATAGCCGGCGTCTCCCACCCCTCGGCATACTTGACCCCCCATTGCTGACGCTCGAGCTTCCCCCGCAGTTTGACACTCCCTCATGTTTCATATTTTTTTTCCGCTCTATGTTGGGCATCACCCGATCGTTTCGTGCCCCTGCTTCCTCTTCCTTCTTTTTCGACGATAATCTGCTTGACGGCGTCAGTCATTCGAGGAGAAGGTCATGATTTTTGAGGTCATGACCGCCTTTGCTCAAGCCCCCTCAGTATTCTCCCCTCTGGATAATATCTTTCCCGCTTAATCTTTCTTTCCCTCGCACCCCTCCCTTGGGCCGGTGAAATGTCCCTAGGCCGACAATCCATGCCTTCCTTCCCACACCAAACGCGGGAAAATGATTTCTTGGAGTTTCTTTCCGTCCGTTTCCGCGCTCTTCCCGACTTCCTCTTCCCCCCCGGCTCGCCCTTTTCTGTTAGCCCACTCCCACATGGTTGTACCTTGCGTAGCCTGCCCTCTTTTTGTGATTTGTGCAATTTTTTCGGGACTTTTGCAGCAGATAACCCCTGCCCGGCGCAGATCGCTTTCCCTTAGGAGTTCGGATATCGGCCTTTTTGTTCCAGCTCAGTGACCCTCCTATTCTCACAGTTCTACGGCCCCGGCTTTTATCGTTTCCTCTCCCAACTTTGTGCCTGTCCGGTATCTTCTGGGAACTTTCCTTATGCCTTGTGTGTCCCGTTCCCTCGAAGAAGTAGATTTAGAACAAAACCTTCTCAATCGACCTCCCTTACCTCCAGTTTTCCTGCTTTTCCACCTTCCAGTTGCGGCGATGGCCTAGAAAATACCCAACCTGGATCGACCGTGCGAGGGATCCGCCCCCATTTGTGGGCGGAACCGTCTTAGCATTTGGTTAACTTGCGCATGTGGCTACTTTCTCGCTCAATCCCAGATTCTGGTTTCCAGTTCCTTCCATTCCGGACTGTGGACCGGCCCGCTTTCCCCTTCCTGTTGGCCATCATTCCGAATTGGTTGATTCCTGATTTTTATTTTTCCCCCGTCCTCGTCCCCTGGCCCGAGCTTCGTTTTTTCCTTTTCCTACCCACACTTTCATCGGAATCGGCACCTTAAGTGGGGAGCCCCCTTTGCCCTGTTCTTGACCCCTTTTCGCGGTTTCGTTGCCTACTTCCATTTTCCCCAGTCAAGGGTCCATTTTTTGGCCTTGTTATCTGAGAACCACCGGCCCGTTTCCTTTTCTCCTTCCGCCCCCCCTGCGCCGTGGCCCTTGCGGTCTCCCCCCCCTTTTCGGCGCTTCTTTTTTCTGCGCGTGCCCCCCTTTTGTTTCTTTCCACAAAAGTCCCACCGGCCACTTCTGTTTCGATTATTTTCCCTTGAGCCACGCACTTCCCCTCCGGTTCCTCCTTTGGAGCCCTCCCTTCAGAATTCCTAAACTCACTTTTATGAGTAACATTTTCACAATATGGTGATTTACCACCCCATTAGACAAAGAATGCAGAACAATATATCTTTTTTTGAAGCCCGTAACCTCCCCCGTTCGGTCCCCCCCTCCCGCACTTTGAGCCCCTCCCTCGTAGATTCTTTTTTTTGTCCCTTGTTGGTCATCGAACTCCCCCCCCCCCTGACCACCTACTTAGGCGCGGAAGGCAAATTCAGGTCGGGAGAAACACTGTATTTGAACGCCCCTTGCCGAATACCGTTTGTCTCCCCCCGAGCGTGCGCTTTTCGCCAAGTCCAGGTACATACGACCGCACATAGATCCCCCCCCCCCTCCTCCTGAACGAGTACCGACCTCTACCCCTCCGCCATATTTTTTCTTAACAATGATCCCCTGGACGAGACGCCCCAGGTGGACCGTTTTATGTTTCCAAGACGGAATTTCTTTTTTTTTTACGTCATCTCCCCCGCCCGACTAACTGCTTCCCAAACTCTCCCTTTTTTTTTCCTCCTCCTACTTGTTTGTCTAGCCCTGTTAGCAACGGGAATTCTGCTTTTATATTTTGCGTTCTTTCTCCAAACCGCTGCTGCCGCCTCTTTACCGATCGTCGTCTGAGGGCCGGCCTGATTCTCCGACCTGTAGTCTCCCCCTCGGATTGGTTGCGGGACCTTTTCTTCCTTATTGGTGAAATATTTCCCGGTAGGGCGTTCCCGAACCGAAGGCCCCTTTCTTTTTTGATCCTTCTAAGTACAGGGTGTCCTTTTTCCCCTGCCGCGCCCGAAACGATTTTTTTCTCTCACCCCCTCCGTTCCCCCCCCCCAACCAGGACCCCCTCCTTCATGCTTCCATCATTGCCCTTCGATCACTACCTACGGCTCCCCGAGGATTAGTAGTTTCCCCTGTTTTTCCTTCCTCACCCCCCATTGTTCCTTCCCAAATCTTTTTATGTAGGTCCCCATTCTATACTTCAGGCTTTGGGGTTTTTCTGGGAGGACTGACCTTCCCGATTTCATTTAGGATTCTTTTCTGCGGCTGTCCTTTTCGTTTTTTGGCCTCTTCAAATTCTGGTCTTAGAGGAAACCCATGCACAAGACCTGTTTCCCTCTAACCCCCACCTGCCCCTGCTGCTTTACGTGCCCCTCCCTTCTTCCCCCGAAGCCTATACGTCCAAGCCTCGCTCCCCCATTTGTATTTTGCCCTTTTTCCCCCCGTTGCATGATGCGGCTTACCCCCCTGCCCCTTTTTTCCGTTCCTCTGTCAAAAAAGCCAATCTTTTAATTCATTTGTGCCAATTAAGATCTGTTTCGTCGTCAAATCGTCAAGCTCGTACCTGTTTTTTTCGCCCCTGGCCCTTCCTCCCCCCCCCCCTTTTCCCTTTTTCTTTTTAAAGTCTCCCCCGACCTCCGCCGGTTCCATCCCAAGGATCCTTGACGTTAAGATAGAAATTACCAAGCCGCATCCCCCCTCTTTGGATTGCTCTAGATCCCAGTTCCCCACTTTATTTTTTGTTTGTCTTCATTGGTTGTGACGGCTCTAATGCGTGACTAGGGTCCAGGCCGATCTCCCGCCGTATCCCCGTGGAAGAAACGTATTTTTTCCCTGCTCTCGTGTGGTGCCGGATCTTCCTTAGTCCCTTCTACCGGACACCATCCCCTTCTGAATTTTAATCACCAAGTGATGATTTACCCCGCTTTAGGGCTGTGTGTACCATACGGTGGCTGTGCGGAGCTGTCCCTTGTGCCTCCCTCTCCCCGCAGCCTTTTCTTATCGGTCCGAACGTATGAACATTCCTTTTGAACTTGACCTTGCCACCCCACCCCTCATTGGCAGCCCCGGTTCCCCTCGATTTTCTTAAACATCCTCCTTTCCCTTGGACTGCGCGTTCCTCGCGCGGTCCGCGTGCCATCCCCACCACCCTTTGTTGGACGCCTTCATTTGGGTTGATTAATTTATCAACTTAAACGCCGTTCTTTTGTTTCCCTTCAACATCTTCCTCTTCTCGGTTCTCGTGCGTATGTTTCTCCTTTCTCCTTGGAGTTATTCCGTCCAAGGCCCACCCCCTTCCCCCCCAATTACCAGATTGATCGCTTCAATCATGATCCCCTCGCCCGCTCCGAATTTCAGCGTTTGCGTCCCTCCAGTTTTGGAACTTCGTCCCACCCCCCTTTTCAACTGAGTCTCGATGTTTCCCCAACTGCCTTTCTGCCCTCCGAGAGTTTTTCCAAGTTCGTGTTCAAGTGGATGCAATTGTGCGGTGAGATGGCTAGGATTCCTTTTTTTTGCCCCCTAAACCCAGATCAGACCGATGAGGCGTTTGATTTCCCCCCCGCCTCTTTCTCGAGTCAAAAAGCGCACTGCCCCCCCCCCTTGGGACCCCCTCCGATCTCATCTTCCAAGCCACCTAAACCCCCCTGCGCATTTTCAAGCGGATACTGGTCCGATGCTGCATACGGCTGAGCTGTATGAGACCACCGGGCCATTTTCTTTCCTTTTCTTTCGCCACCTGGTGACATCCCCGTTTCTGGGAAATTTCCCCCACCGGCGACTGCGATTACTTCCCAGGAGAGATAACATGAAAGAAGACTTTGCTCCGCGCGCGAAGCCACCTTTCATCGCCTTCTCTCTTCTTTCCCCTTCCTTGCCAAATTCAAATTTCCTCCTCTTCGGGTTGTCCTTTCCGTATGCGATTCCTTGGATCCGAGAATTATATGATTAGATACGTATACTTCCAGCCCCGAAAACACAATTTCCCGCTTCATTTTTATTACCCACTCGGTCCTTCTCCAGACTTTCCCTTCTCCCGTCCTACAGACTATCAAAACCCACCCCCCCAGACGTATGCAAGAACTGTTTGTCCAGCGAAAAGGTTTGCTTTTTCCCCTATCCTTGACTCGTCCCCGACTTACTCTTTGCGCTCGAGCTCCAAGGATCCTGCCTGCTTCTGGTCGGGTGGTTAACTTGTTAATGAGCTTTTTGCCGATCTGGGCTTTTCAAAGCCTTCCCCCCTCTCCCTGAATCCCTCCCGCCTATCTCATAAGATGGGTTGTGTTGATTCTCGATTTGATTTCTTGTTTTTGTTCACAGTTGTCTCTGAGACTTTTTCTTGCCTTCCACTCCGCATGCCCCATGCGCATTTTTCCCATTTTTTTTTTTCCCAGACAAGCCGCAGTCTTCTCCAGGTAGTCCCCAGCGACGGCTGAATCGGCTAGCTTCAGGTCGACAGTGTTTTATCGCTCCTTTTTCCCCCGTGCACACTGGACAACGGTCCTTTCCCGGTCGTGGTTTATTCGCTGCGTTCGTAGCGGCTGAGACCTACCGGCATTCTAAGTTTATCTAATCCCAGACGTGCCGGGGACTTTGCGCGTTACTTTTCATTGAGGGGATCGCCTCTCCTTTTGGTCGGATGAGTCCTTTTAATTTCTCAAAAGGATTTATTTCTCCCCGTCTTTCCCGTTGGTAGAACTTGACATCGTTGGCTTTGGGACGTTTTTTTCAGTTACTGACTCATCGTCCCGAGCCTGAATTTGTGCGTCCCAGAAGATAGTTTTTCTTTGATTCTGAGTTCGGCTTGCTCTTCCCGTCATTAATCAGAAACATGCTTTTTGTGTTTGTTGTGTTTCGCTTTTTCCAGGTTTCCACCCACCATCGTTTTTCCCTTGAACGTTCACAGTTTGCCGGTAAGAAAGGTAAGCACCCTTCCATCTCGTTTTGACAGTATTCCGTTTCGGCCCTTTTCTTTGGCAGCCCGGTAGGAGCTTTTCTATGAGACTCGGGAAGCCCCCCGTGAACGGTTGTTTGCGCGCTTTTTGGCCGTCTAGCCTGCGGAACTGTACTGGTTTTTCTGCCGATGGCTTGTTTCTATGGGCCAGACATACCTTCCGAACCCGCCGCTGGCTCCTAACGCCGCAGTTTTGCGATTCCACTTGAACTAACTTGCTTTCGTGATTCCTTGGTTCCCAGCCTAATTGGCTGAGTCTTTTTGTGGCAGCACCTCTTACGTTGATTTTTTCGCCCAGTCCCTTTTCTCTCAATCTATTAATTCCTCCTCTTTGTGTCAGGATCGCAGCTTTTGTTTCAAGGATGGTGTTTCGTGCACCCCGGTCTTAGTAATTCCGTCTTTCTCATTTTCCCCCCTTTTCACTTAGCAGATCGTAAGATTGTAATCCTTCCGCAATCGACGTGTGAGACTCCCTTTTTTTTACCCCCCTCACCCGACTGAATGCCCAAACCCCTTTCGCGAGGCCCAACAATTTTCCCTTTCGGCCTTGCTTCCAGCGGAGTATGCTCGGAAAGCGGGGCCCCCCCTTTTTCCCAGGGGATCGCATGGTTTAAAAGAGTTAGAGAGATGACTCTTTTCTTTTTTCAGTCCGGCACCCTTTCACGGCCAGTTGTTACGCCATCATCACTCTAGGCCCACCGACCTTTTTACCCCTTGCGGCGGAGGGCAGGCAAATCGAACCTTCTGGTAGACTGCCCTCCCTTTTTCTGGTTTCCCCACAGCTCCGGCCCTAACGCTCGGTGGTCCCCTGTGCATTCCTGGATGGAAGTGCGGGCGCGTGTCTTGTCTCTTTCCCCGAGTATTTTCTGGAACCTCGTCCTTGCGGAACCTTAAGCACCGTTTCCAGTGCTTATAATTTTTAGAGTTTTCGAGTAGACGACTCCCCTCAGTCCCTCAGATGGGATGTAAGCTACACCCCTTCATTCCCTTCCAGGCCCTTTAAATAACTTGGGGACGTCTAATCTTTGACACTTTCTCCATACCTTAGGGTGGAATTGTACATCCTCCTTACTTCTCAGCCCCTCTTTTTTTTTTTTTTTGGCCCCGATTCCCGGAGTCCCCCCCTTAATTTTGGCCATCGAAACCCCGAAGGACCCGGAATTTGGATTGACTGCTGCCTCCCTTTGTTTTTACATGCCGAGATTGGCGTTCCCCCTTTTTTCTTAAAAAGTGACGGTCCGGCAAATGAATTTTCCTCCCCAGCAGAGGCGTCTTCTCTGACGGCCGGTAGATTCTAACAGTACTTTTTTCGCATAATGCCCTTTCTTTCCACTCATCGGCCCGGTGATTTCCGTTTTTTTGGAGCGTGTAGGGTTTTCTTTTTTTTTATTAAGTAGGGTCGGCCTTCTCCTTCACCGGAGCTTTTTTGCTTGCTTCTCCAAGGCGCGGTTCTGGAGGCTGCCTTTTTCTGGCTTCGCGAAAATCTTGGTCCTTTCAGCCAAGCACCCCGGCCCAGCCTTCTTTCTAATAATTGTTTTCCTTTTTACTTCAGTTCATTCCCCCCCCCCGTGCCAGTCCCAATCGACTGGCCATGCCCTACACTCATTTGGTTGATGCCCTCCCTACACTCTTTTGATTCCTTTACCGGCATTAGTCCACTGCCTCAGGAAACCAAATACCCTTGTCATTCCCGAACATCCCGTGATACAATGTGCAATTTTTGCCCCGAACTTCTTTCTTTTTTGGTTTTAAATGCTTTGTTCACTTTCCTGACCCCGATCAGGGAGTTTCTGAACTGAGCTCCCCCACATTGGAGAAGGTGTATACGCCGATACCGGGTTTTTTCCAATTCTTCCCCCCTCTGGCTTGGGCTTCTAGGAAACCCAGTCCGAAGGAATATCCCAGTCCATGACTAACCCCCGTCCCGCCGCACCTCCGGTTTTTCCCCCTTCTCCCCCCATGATTCTGCAACGCCACATCCTCGTATCTCCGGGTTTGGCGAGGCAAGCCAGTGGTGTCTCTTCGCCATATAAATCCCCTCATCGATACCCAACCCCCTTCTCTTCCCCTCTTTTTTTGCTATATATTTTTTTCAAAGGTTTTCCTTCCTTTTTATTGCGGCGAGCCCAAGGCTCCAATGCCTATTCTCGTCCTTTTGCGTGATGTTCTCATGACCGCGATCGAGGAGGATTCGTCTTCTTTGGTTTTTCTTTCCCATTTATGATCTTCCTTGTTGCCTGCTTAATTTTTTTCCCCCACTAGCAGCGAGAGAACCGGTTCCGGAGTGATCATTATTACGGGTTTTTTCTCATCAAAGCATTTTCTTCCGGCGCCCGCACCGATAGGGGTCGTTTTCGATACCCCCTCCCGGGAAACACCCCGTCCACCCCCCGTGCTTCCATGTTCTACCCTGCCGTAAAGGGGACTGTTCTTCCACTTTAGGCTTTTCTCTTATCCTTCCCTTTGTCATAATTTCCCCCACTGACTTCCCCTCCCCCTTATTGTAGGGCTCTTGAGGTCCCCCCAGTTCGATCCAGTTTGAATTTCGTGACCTTCCGATATCACGTCGGAATACATTCTCTCTCATCCTTTTCCGGTGCTTTTTTCCTTTTCCCAGTTGGCCCCTTGGTCACTCGAAAGCATAGAGAAGAGCATTTTGTGCCCCTTGCAAGACAACCCCTTGCTAAGCGCAGAAGAAGTACTTTCTTCCTTTGTCCGCGAAGTCGTCCTTTTCTACCTTCCTAACCGCCTGATGTGCTTTCCCCTTGCATTCCTGGACAGACGGCACGCAAGAGCCGAGTCCCCCCCATTCCCCCCTTTACCCATGAGGTACTCAAACTTCATTTGGTGGAATCACTTTTTTTTTAGTAACCCGGACGGCTGTCTGTGCTGAAGTCTCAAAAGGATCCCTTCCCCCCCCTTTTCCCAAACCCGTTTCAGGAAAGATTCTGATGAATCTCCCCGTCCCAAGCTCGAGACGATCTTTTTTCCCATCACGATCCCACTAGGTGATGCTCGAGCCTTTCCCCCAAACCTTTTCTCTTTTCAAAATGCGGTCATCGTGACTGCTTTTGGTCCAGGCCTCTTTTCCCCGGTCTCTTCCCGAGCTTTTTCCTGAGGGTTTGCGACCGCGCAACGCATTTTTTCCCGCTGGAAGAGTGATGTTGGCCTTTTGAGTTTCCTTTTGTTTGAACGGGATATAATTCTCCTTAAAAGGTCCCCCCTCCCGTTTAATTGAAGGACTTCCAGGAACCCCTGACATTTCACGCTTTTGCTTATTTTCCGTCTCATACGGGAAGTTTTTTCTTCTTCTTCAGATTATTGTCCGAGACCTCCCTCCCTCCCTTATCCCCCTCTTTTGTTTAGAAGCTCATCTTCTGATCGATCCCCTTTGGAAGGGACTTTTTACAACCCCAAACACTTATTAGCTCGGGGACAACATCGTACTCACGGCGTCCTTCCGCGGGAATGGGCCGGTTTCCAGAGACCCTTTCGCTCCTTTTTTTCAGACCCCCCCATAATCACTTTGCCCAATCCTTCTTGCGAGTCCCCCTTTGTTGAGGCTTTTTTTCGCATTTTCCAACGGCCGCCCTTCCTAGGGGACCTCGCTTTACTATAGGTGAGTTTCCCCTATGCTCTCCCTCTGAAGGTCTTTCCCAGTTTGTCAAGGGGGGCCCACTCTGTACCTCATCCCCGGCCGATAATGTCCCTTTCCCCCTCTCCTCTCACGGTACTTATTCCTGCCCCCCTGCTGATATGCGAAGCCTTTATTATCCGGGTGCTCCATAGAGCCTCCATTTCCCCTTCTTCTCTCTTTCAACCCACATTCCCTTTCGATCAGCTAAGAACCTTTTTCAAGTGATTAGCCGGTGGACGTGCTTTCGGTCTCTGAGATGTTGGCCCCTATCCACCGCCCTCGTTTTTACATTTCCCTTTTCCTCTCGTTTAATTTCCCCTTTGCCCTGAGGAACCGTTCCGCCAAAAATTTTCCCCCACCTGCTTGCCGGTAAGTTATGAATAACTTGCCCCCTTCGCCGACATGCTACTTCAACCAGGGGTGGCATAAGCGGCTGAGCCGGTCGCTTCCCCAGTGCCCCCCCATGATTGAGAAGCGCTCCCTAATCTCCTACGGACCTCGTCGACCCGCGCACGTTTTCGGAGGCCCCCGCGTTGACGCGCCGCAGCCCTCTCTTCCCAACACCTTTTCTCCGCAAAGTCATCGCCTGTCCCGACCCTCCTTCCCCCCCGCCACTCATGACAGTCAGCCACGCTCCCGATTCGATTCGGGAGGCCCTGACAACTTTCTTCTTTTGGTTCTGCCTGTGTCCCTCTTTTTTTGTGGTTTGTCTTTCCTATAGTTGGTGTCCCGGTCGTGCTTGTTTGTTTTTTTTTTCTTGTGTGTAGTGTGAGTATGTGATTTTTCGTCTCGTTCTGTGTGTCTGTTGGGGTACTTTTCCTCTTTATTTGGTGTCTTTTTCCTTGTGGAAGCTCCCGCCGCTTTATTGAGGTTTCTGTGTCCTTCCTTGCAGCGGCAAGCGGCTTCCTCAACTCGCGATTAGAGGATCAAGATTTTTTTAGCTTTTTTTTCCCGCCCCAAGGTCTGAGACGCGTTCCTTAGTTTACCAAAATTTTTCTAAATTCTTTTAGATTCCCAATCCAATTTTAATCAAAGACCCCTGATTAAGGTCACAACTTTGACTCCCACCCCC
>Ga0179593_1451137_pt1 | contig 13167 bp, 11 predicted proteins | sample CZODoug2_1_08_16_FD_185931 | JGI IMG/M metagenome (GOLD analysis project Ga0179593, IMG submission 185931) | Vadose zone soil fungal communities from Angelo Coast Range Reserve, California, USA - CZODoug2_1_08_16fungal (PacBio error correction) | ecosystem: Environmental > Terrestrial > Soil >... | reverse complement strand
TCTAGGCCAACTTTACATCCCCCCCTCACCCTACCCAACCTTCCCTTTCCTCGTACTAGAACGTTTCCACTAATGCCGTTTTTTTTCCTCTTGGGAGCCTTCCCTTTCTTACTTCCAATACTACGGCTTTTGCTTTTTTGAGCTTATCATAAACGCAGCCCTTCGAGGGCCCATAATGCTGAGGTTGGCACAAGGCTTTTTTTCTTTTCAAACGTTCCCCCCCCTGTCCCCTCTTCCCTATTGGTTTTTTTTTATTGGTTCCCCCACGGCCGCCCTACTCAGTGTGAAGGACTTGCTTCAGCACTCCTTTTTTCAGTTTTTCGGGTACCCCGCCACTTTAAACCCTCCTGAATTGATTCTCCGTATGTCTACGCCATTGGTGCCCCCCCTTTCGTATACCTTTTACATTCGTTTCTTGCCTTAGTGCGCTGGTTTTTTTTTAACCTCTTTTTTGCTTCTTTTAGTGATTCCCGTGCACGGTCGGGATTAGCTAGTCCTCCCGGCCGCCTGTTCTTTTGCGAGTTTTTTTTTCTCCCCCATTTACACTTGTTCGGTTGCTTTCCGTCCGGTTAGGTTGTCTTTTGTTCCCGCACATTCTCAGCTTTTTCCGTGACCAACTCCCTCTTTTCCGTGAACCCCAACCACACTCGTAATTTTTCGTTTTCCGCTATCGTTGATGCGGCATCCCCCTCTTTTTGAATTTTACAAGCCTTTTTTTATAACCCCCTCCGGCCGATTGTCACTTCCCCCCCATTCCCCTTCCAAGCAAGCCCCTACTTTTGATCAGCAATACGTTTTTTTTTTTTTGACGAGACCCACCCTTTTGTCTCTAGCCACTGACGGGTTATCGAAATCTCTTTGATACTTCCCCCCCCAAACCAGGGTCTGATTTTTTTTTTTTTCCTAGAAGGAAGAGTGTATCTTGCCGAATCGAGGTGGGCGTTTTTTTTACATTTCCTCATTCTTCCCCTCAGTGAAAGGTCTGCCAGTTGCGTAAGGGTTATGAAGACGCTTTTTCCTGCTCCCTCCCCTTCCGTTTGTTTTTTTTTTTTTCCTTAGTTTGATCATCCGGCTCTTGCGTATTTTTTCCCCCCCTAGCAGAGTTTCCCACCTGGGCAACGCACCCTTTTAGGGAAGTTGCCCTTTTGTTGAAGTGCCCTGGTCACCCCCGACCCCCTTCCCCCGCGCCTTTTTCGGTGTGCCAGGAGCTTTTTTTCCTTCTATGCAAGTCCTTGTTGTCCCTTTCGATAGATTTGGTGAATAACCACCCTGCTTTTTCTAGCTCATGAGGAGTACCCCACTTCTTTCCTGAGTCTCTCCCTCAGGGGGATTTGCGGGACGGCTTACTGGGACAGCGTGGTGGTTCTTTTTCTCCCACCTGATTGCCCTCGCTTAGCGCGAGACCTTCGAACAGGGGCCGCTTTGGTGTCGCCTGTCTTTTTCCCGTGGAACCCCCCCCCCCCCCCCTTGAATCTTTCTTTTTCCCGCCCACTTCCCTTTTACCTTAACTCACACTCCGTGATGAACGCGCTTCCACTTCCCGTTCGACAGAAACATTTTTTCCCTTCCTTCTTCTTTTTCGCCTATTCCGTACAGGGGCTCCTTTAGTCCACTCCTTTTTGCGCGCGTGTTTGACCTTGCTCTTTTGCTGGGAACCCTCTTTCATCTCCGGCGAAGGGTGACCTTTATAACCCCGTAATTGGGTCCCCACGGCTTTTTCTCTGTTCCCCGCTTTTTTTCGCTTTGCGTTTTCCCTTGTCGTGTCTTTTGAAAAAACTGCTGTATTCTTTGTCTTTGAGTGGCACGCAGCATACTTTAAAGTGCCGAGAGTTTTCTGGTTCCCGTGTGGGTCAAATAGGGTCATATTTTTCTTTCCTCTTGAACCTCCCGCTTTTCACCTCAGCGGATCCCCCCCCCCCCGTCCTTTGGTCCCGGGGCGTAGATATCGGAGTCTTCTCCAAACCGCAGTCGCGTCTAGTACTTTTTTTTTTTCGTTTTTCTCACTCCTTTTCTAAAGACTCCTCGGCCCGTTTGGTGTGCCTATGAATGGCTCTTTTTCCCTTTCTTGGTCATATTTTTGTTTTTAAGTTAGTTTGTCGGGTTGGGATCCTCTGAAAGCCATTGTCGCTCTTAATGTTGGCCGGTTCAACCGGGTCGCCTATCCTTGTTCTCGGTCTTATAGGTTTTCGCCTGTTCCCCAGTTTAGGTTGCATTTCTGATTCCCCCGTGCACCCAGTGATGTGGTTAACGTGCTTCTTTTTTGCTTTTTCCCTTCCCTGAAAAATGGGGCGGCCGATGGTAAGATTTTAATACTCTATTGTGTTTCCCCCCCCCCCCCCGAGGTACGTTTGGTTTTGACATTGCGAAAGGGGGTTTTTGGTATGTAGTTTTCCTTTGTTTCGTTTTCGCCCCCCCCCACAACCCCCCCCCCCCCACACGGGCCCTTTTCTTTGGACGTCATCGCTTTCCAACGCACCCGGACTTCTTCGGTCCCCCCCAGTTGTCCTTTCGTTCTTTTTTTCGTGCAACGTTTTCCCGCTTCGTTTTTTTTTCGACAGAATTTTTCCCCTCTTCCCCCTTAAGGGTGAGTTGTGTACAACCACACGACCGTTACCCTTTGTCCTTTCGGCCTTTCTTTTGTCCTTCTACGCAGATAATTTCACAGATACGAACCTCTGTCCTTTTGTCCACCTCTCCGTTCGACATGAGACCCCCACCCCCTGGATTTGAATTCCCTTTCTTCTGCATCCCTGTATGTTCCCAAGTAGATTACCTTTTTCCTTATTTCCCGGGTCTTAACAAGAGGGGTGTAGGCCAATTTATTTACGCTTTTTTCCTTTTAATTTCAACCCCCTTTTTCCCTGCTGGTTTTTTCGAAAAGCCATTCAAGTCATCGCCTATCGTGCCGACGATTTCCGCTGATCTCTTGCACTACTTTTTTTTTCCCCTTAGTTGGATATTCCGCCTGTTTCCGCTGCCCCCTCCACGAGCGCAGGATTTTTCTGCGCTTAGTCCCATTTGCGCCTTGATTTCGATGTCCGATGCCCGGTTTCCTTCTCCCCGCTGGTCTCTTGTGGATCGCGTGTTGCCGGCAAATGCGAGTTGCCCCTTCTTACCCCGATATTTTTGATTTTTTTTTGTTCGCCGGCGTTCCGCCAGGCTCTTGTAGGTTGAATATTCCCCTCCCTTTTTCTATTTTTTCCTCTCACCCTTGTTGGAGTGTTTGATATTATTCTAGTTTGATTTCTTTTTTTCCCTGTCCCCCCTCCCCGTTACTTTCAGATTTCTTCTAGCTTTTCCCCCGGCGCGGCCGTCCTTCGAAACAGGGCCTGCTTCCCCTCCCGCCCAAGTCCGTTTCTGGGCCCGCGCAACGAATTTCCATTGGTTTCAAATGTTTTGTGTTTTTTTGCCCCCTGCGCGGGGATTGATTTCGCTGGAAGTGAGCTCTGGCTCGGCGTGGTTTTTCTTCTCTCCCCGGGGGTCCCGCGAGGGGCAGAGTACGTTCTTTTTTCGCACCCCCATTCCCCCCCCTGTAGAGTTTGGGCCTTTGTCCGAAGTCGTCGCGGGTGCTGTTTTTTTTTTTTCCTTTGGGCGCATTGGCCCGGGTATTAGGTCTTTTTTTTCCGTAGTGTTTTTGGAAGTTTCCCTCATGAACGGATATCACATCAGGGGTTGCTTCTCCTTTTTGTTCGGAGCCGAAACTTTTTTGCCTTCGTCCTTTTTACTGACGCGGTTTCTTTCTGGGTGCGGTTTTGGTATCGACCTGGCGGAGGTTTCCGGTGCGTTGTTTGTTCCAACAACAATCACTATTTTTTTTTCTTTTCAGAGATTTTCGAACAAGATTTTTTGGCGGGCTTTTGCCCCCCCCCTTCTCTCATTTCACCCCTTGTTTCCCTTCCATGAGGTGCGTTTGCAAGCAGATGTAATGTTCTTGGTGCTGTTTCCCCTTAACGCGTACCAGACCCCAACCCTCAATTTCCCTTCCCCCCCTCTAGCGCTCCCCAATTTTTTCTCTCCCCCGTTGACCTTGGGCTGCCAGGGCGCAACCGGTCCTTTTCCCCGTTGGCAGTCCTGCGTTTTAACCGACCCCCCCCTGCCCAGCGGGATTCCCGTCCCCCCCATGTGTTTTTTTTTTGGCGGTCCTCCCCCTACCCCGTGGCGGTTTTTTTTCCCCGGGACTAAAAGGCTCCTTGCGACGGTTGGTTTTCTTCCACATTCGTCCGCGTCATGCTGCCTTTGCCTTCGGTCATCCTTCACAACCTTGTCACTCTCCCCCCCCCCCCCTGTGGCAAACGAGACTCCCCCTGTGGGGCTCGGGCTGATGTCTGTCCGCTGAACCGAGACTACGGTCCACGCTGGGTTTTTGATGACTGGGGCTAACGTTCCAGGAGATGTCTGAGGTTGTTCCTTTTTTTTGAGTTTCAAATGGGGGGTAGGTCCCCCCCCCCTTGCCATTATGGCTTGACCACGCCGCCTCGGCAGTGTTAAGGGTATTGGCTTATTAATTCCCCCCCCTTCCCCCCCCGCCGATTAAAGCAGTTTTTACAACGAGGGTCCACCCCTCCCCCTGGCAGGATTTAGGCGCTGTCCTCGGACCATGGTATGTCGAACAGGTCCCTTATCACGGAATTCCATTTGTATTTGACCCATCTACGGGTCCCTCTCGGGATCTCTTTCGGTTCTGCTCGGCAGCAGGGACCCTTGTTCTCCGCGCCTGTTTATTTCCGTTAGGTTTCCCCCTTGTGTTTCCTTTCCGTCAGGTGGTCCCTTTTATGCCCCGATTTTTTTTTTCCCTTGCCAGACCATTCGCCCACCCAACTCTGTTTCCTCCGGCTTCTGGATTCGGCGATGACCTAGTTGTTTGAATTCTGTCTTCAGTAAATCGTTTGCAAGGCCCCATTCCGTCCCTATGGACCTACTCACTCTCATGGGAGACTAGCAACCGGCGAATCGGCTCACCCCCCTCCCCTCTCCGGGGGCCCTGGGTCAACCCTGGTTTGATAAAATTCGGCGAAGAAGTTTGTTTGGCGTCAATCGCGATTTGCGTTGTTTTCATTTAGAGCCAATTCGCCCTTCTTTCCTTCTGTCGAAGTTCTCTGCCAGATGATCTCTCTTTTCCTTTGGTTGTTTTTCCCGTGATCATTCCATGTGCCTCTTTTTTGGCGTGGGCCCCTTCCAGATCCCTTTTGAGGATGTCCCCCCCCTTCTTTTGAGGCCTTTGTTGCCCAGTTTTGCCCCAACATTCCCAGGGATTTTTTTGCAGATTCATCGTACCGTTCTTTCTAGGATGCTTTTATTTTTTTTCCGTCTTATCGATTTCGAACCCCAATTTTCAAATACTCCGCATCTCGTTGGCGTCATTGACAGCTTCGAGTCTAGTTCCTCGTTCAATACGTTTCTTGTTCTGTTTATGCCCTTTTTCTGCCCTTTTCCGGTTGCACAGCCTCTTTCCCCTCGGATGCTCGATTTATTTTTCTCTGCAAAGTTTTCCCCTTCTTTTGCGTCCGCGCAATTCAAGTTCCCCCCTCCCCATATCAAGATTAGTCCCCAGAACCCCTGCGGGTTAAAGCACCTCCGTTGGTTCAATGAAAGCGACCCCGACTGCGCCTTCTTTCGTCCCCTTTTGCCGTTCTTATTCGCCCGCCATCGTTACACGCTTGCCTGCCTGTCGCTCCTTTAAGTCGCCTTTTTTTTCAGTCGGTTCCTGCTTTTCAACCTTTTCTTCCTCGCGCAGGTTTTTTCACTGTATAAACGACAGGTCCTGGTCGTTCCGTTTTTTCTCTCATGCGTGTGTTTTCCCCTGTCCTTGACACATAACCCTTCCTGCTTTGGATGGATTTGTTTCCCCACAGGCCACGTCCTCCACGTTGCCGTATTTTCCTGGTTCGTTCTTTCCAATTGAGTTCTCTGGGGCTTTTTGTTTTCCCCCCCCCGTCAGTCTTGTTTTTTCCCTTCTGGGCTGGCCTCTTCGGTCGTTCTTCAAACACGCCCCCAAAGCCTTCCTCGGCTCTTGTCGTAGCTTCATTGCCTCCCAAAAGCTTGACCCAGGCGTTCGGCCTTATTGTGCGTGGGCATGTTTGACGTCTAGCTCTCCTGTTGAGTTTGTTTCCCGTCCTTCACCAGGACAGCTTGTTTTTTTTTTCTCTTTGTTGTGGTTTTTTTGGCTCCCCCCGTCGCTGAATTCTTCGCCCAGTTCGGCCTTTTAGTCTTGTCCCACATAGTTTGATGGAGTGGTTTTCCCGTTCTTTTTACTCGGCGCACTGAACTGGGCCTTGTCACAGCATTGTTCCTCATTTTTGTGACTCCTTTTTCTCGTGGTGCGTTCGATTGTTGCGGAAATGTACCCCCTAGTGGGTTTCCTTTTCAGCTGGCCCCGGCGTCAGTTTCCCGTAAATCCTTCTTTGACAAGTTGTCCTTCGTCCCTGGGGCTCGTCCCCCCCTTCCCCTTCTGTTTTCGACTTGCTTCCCCTTTAGTGATTGTTTTGACAAACAAAAAAAACTACAAACCCCTTCCCAACTTGAGAGGTATTCAGGGTGTTTTACCGCGCCAAGATGACAACCCGTTCCCCCCCTGTCACTGTCATCACGATTCCCCCCCCCCGCCGGGAGACCTCCCAACCTTCTTTTTCTTTCCCCATATTTCTTTTCGTAGGCCAAGCCGCTGCGGTTGCAATCGGGCTTAATTCCGTGCATAGCGTGCCCCCAGCGTCTTTTCCCCTTGTATCACCCGTCAACCCCTTCCTGTGATGATTTTCCTAAACACCCAATGCCCGTAGATTTTGCCTCCCCTTTTTTTCTCTATCGCGAGTCTCTTGTTTGTTTTTTTTTTGAAAAGTCCACGCCGGGCCTTTGAGCGGCCCCTGTTACCCGGCTAAATCCAAGTCGGCGCTTCTGGTGCGCGCTTGGCGCACAATTTATCTCCTCCTGTCATTACGATGTTTTCCCTTTGGTCCCCCTTTTTTCCGCTGGGTGCTGTGTAGTTGATATCAGGGACACATCTGTTTTTTCCTTTGCCTGGGTAAAAACCCCCCCCCACTTTTTTTTTTTTCTGGTAGAGTGTCGCGGCGCTTCCGTATCAGTTTGTTTTTTAGAGTATATTCCGAAAACGCTCTTCTTCTTCCCGTGTGTTGAGCGATCCTTAGTTATCCCCCCTTCTCCCTCCTGCGTGCCCGCCGTTTTTTTCTCTCTCGAAGGCTGGCAGGTTTGCATGCCGAAAAACACCCTGCTTATTCCTGACTTCATCAGCCCATTTTTTTTTTGGCGGGCGTTTGGCGGCCCGGATCGACACCCAGGTTGCTTTTTTTCGAAATTGTTCATTGTTTGCCTTTTTTTTTTCGTCCTGAATCGCGGCGGACGTGGTCCTTCCCTGGACAAACAAGGTTTTTTTTTTGCTCGCGTGGGTCTCGTGTCATCGTTTTTAACCCCCGGTTCCCTTTTTATGTGTCGGCGTTGGTTTGCGAGCGGTACGGGCTGGTCGAACAAATCATCACCCCAGTCAATTTTTGTTTGCGAGTTTGCCGGGGGTTATTTGTTTGTTCCCAGAGCGTCTAACTTTTTGCATCTGGCTTCCCTTTTTTTCACTTGCATTTTTTTTCGCCGGCTTGGGGGGCTACGTGCGAAGGCCGTAGAGGGTATCCCCCTAGGTTGAGCCCGCGCGTAACGGGGGAACTTGATTTTATTTTACCAACGGCTCTTTTTTCTTCGGCCCTTTTTCTTTTGGGTAAAGCGCGAAGGTTTCCGTGTTTGCGTCGTGTCCCACCCCCCCCCCAATCACCACGCGGGGATCGGCGCTTCTTTCGAAAGATCGGCCTGCTGGACACCTTATCCGGAACCAAACGGTTCATCCTGGTGGGTTGCAGCTGATGCCTTTGGGGGGCGATCTTTTCCGTGGACGGAACACACCACTTCTCCGGGGTGACCCTTGTTCACAAGTTTTTTCTGACTTTCATCCCGTATACCCTTGCTGCAAGCACCAGTCAGTTGGCCGGGCGATGCACCCCTGAAAAGGGCGTGCCCCAGTTTTTTCGGGTATATGCGGGGCCTGACCCTTGACCCCCCAGTGGGCCGACCCCACTCCAGTCTTTTTTTTTTTTTTTTTTTTTTGGCGACGGTTCACATTTCTCCCTCCCAATTGCTTTTTCGGTAATCCCCCACATGATCTCTTCCCTCAGACCCACAATGTTACCCCCCTCTCTCCCTCTGACGGGGTTCCAGGGAGTTTTTTTTCTTGGGACAATGATGTGTGGCACGCCCGCTTTTCTACGGACGCCTTTTTTTGATCGAAAGCCAGCCCTCGTATTTCCCCAAATGAGTTCTTTCCCTTCTTGCTTTTTGTTTGACTTTTTTTTTGTCGCGTGTCAAAGTGCCATGTATTCCTTTTTTCCCCCGGTCATTGGACCCACGAAAACCTGCGCACGAGCAGGACGTGTCTTCCTTCTTCACATAACCCCTCCGAACCAGCAGTCACACTCCCAGACCAAAAAAACTGAGTTCTAGGGCGCTATTTCATCGGCCTTGTCCCTTCTGTATTCTTCCCCATTGTAAATCCGACACGACTCCGCGGGCTCGCTTCTGCGACCTTTCCTGCGATGCAGTGAACGTTTTTTACGGGCATCACTTTTTTTTTCGGACGTTATCCCTTGTCCCTCAGCCCTTTGGGATCGCTTCATTTTCACGGGGTGCTTCGTAGGGACGGTTTGTTTTTCCCCTGTCCATCTTCGCTTTTTTCCGTGAAGAAATTCGCTTAACCACCCTCGATCTGTTTTTCTTCCCCCTTTTCTTGAGAGGCAATTTTCCTTCCTCCGATGGGCGCATCTGCCGCCGTCGTCCACATCGCAGCCCCTTTCTCCGTCTTTGTACCATCCTTTTTTTACCGCCTGCCCCAATGGAGCTAGCCTGCTCTGGCTTATTCGAAATCCGGATACGACGGGCCCCCCCCAAAACGGGTCTTGTCAATTTCCTCGGTTTGTCTCCCGCATTCGGTTTTTTTAGTTTTTGTTTTTTCCCCCTGTCCCTTTTTTTTCCCTGGCTTTATTTCTCAAAAATTCTCGTGGCCGGGCGTCTGGAATTCCGACTCGAGGCCCCGGACTTTTGACTATTCTCTTTCCTCCTTTGTCGTGTGGATCTGCTTTTTTTTTTTATCTGTGATCTCCTTGGCCTTTAGGATTTGTTTTGGTTTCCCCCGCATGCGATGGTTTTTCTTTCCTGCCGGGCATGTGACCCCCGAACCCGTTTGGCTCCTCCTTTTAGGTTTTCACTCCTTTCAGAGTTTCCCCAACGGATTTTCGATTTCATTTTTCGGCGGTCTTCTCTATTTGAGAGTCCCCCCTTTCGTTTCTCGCCTTAAAATCCCGGGGCCTTGCTTCTTTTTTTCCCGCTTTTACTGCCCCGCTTTCGGAAGTGGGCCATCCACGGCCCTCATGACTATTATATAGCGAGCGAAACAGGGCTTTACGTTGGTTTTTCTTCCTTCTGAAGTTTCTTGAAACGCTGTGGTGACCCATCCACTAAATGAGTCCCTTCCCCCCCCCTCCAAGTGTTCAAGCGGTACCCAGCGGAGCACTTTAAAATGGATCCCGTGACTTTACCCTCATCCGTACATTGGTCCCCCCTTTCTGCGTTCCCTTCGCTACTCGTGAAAGGTTTGTTCGTGTCGTGCTGTGGACCTAAGGCCCGAATACCTGCGGACAGGGCATACCAAGAAGTGTCGGGGGGGTTCGATGCGGCGTTTCTTTTCCCCCTTGCTTGACTGTTTCGTGTGTACCGACTGTGTTTGTTAGTCGGTTTATGTTTTTCTTGCGTGCTGCCTTCCAGCATTGATTTTCGTCTTTTGTGAACCTTCTCATCTGAGTAGTTTTTCGTCGCTCGACAAGCTTGCAAACTCAGTTTTTCCTATTCACCCCCTCGACCTTGGTGTTTTATCTTCCGTCTTGTATGCAACGCAGGGGCGCTGTCCTTCCAGTCTTCTTGTTTTTTCAGCATCATTGCCTCCCCAATGCCCTTTTTTTTTTTTCCTGGTTTTTTATTCTTCCTTTGTTGGTTTTCCCGGGCGGTTGATGAAGTAGTTTTGGCTTCACCAGCTGCCTGTGCCGATACTTCTTCCCTTAAAGTTCTTTCTCAACCCCCCCGTTTTTTTTCTTTCCTTCTTTTTAGTCGGGCCCTTCCAACCTTTGTCCAAGGGGTGTCCGGTCCTCCCCCTGCTTTCTGTAATCCTCCCCCCTCTTTGGCGTTGTTTTTTCCCCTTTTTCTTTAACCCCTCCATAGTCGGCCTTACTGAATGCGCTGCACGACACAAAAAATGGTCAGATCGTTGGTTCTTTTTTTTTTCCCCTAATAGTCTTTGTTCTTTTCGGGTCTGAATGAGAAGTGGGTTTCTTCTTTTTAACCTGGCGCATTTCTGTACTTCCCAGGCCGTCCTTCCCTGCTTTTTGGCACTTTCCCCGTACTATTTCGGGCAGTTGTCCTTCTCGGCCTGTTTGTCTTCTCGTTCCGCAAACTTGTTAAAGCCTTCCCCCGTATTTTTATTGTTTTTCAACACCCTACTCCCCACCCCTTGAAAACGTTGCCGAGGCCTCTACGATCCCCACCGCACCTCTCTTACTAACTTCCTCTGTAACCCCTTTCCCCCCCCTCCCCCAGCCCCCTTTTTTCCTTTCTACCCAAGGAAGTTGTTCTTTCACCCCTTTGACTGACTCCTTTTCCCATCCGGCCTTCCTGGCCGTATTCAACAGCCGCTTAGAGGTCTCCCTTTTTAATTGTTTACTGTCTGCGTTAGGCCCAACTTTTCGGCCGGCTGTTATACCCCTTCCCCCCACTTCTCGATGATTTCGAAAAAATGCTTTCTCATTCCTCCCTATGGATCTTCCCCCCTGATTCTTTTTTTTAGATTTCGTGATAGCCACCCCGCGAGATAGCGCCCCCGCGTGCCCCAGCGCTATTGCTCTGTTGGGTTGTCCCCGTTTGTTTTTTTCCCCTTCGGCTTCCGCAAGTGCGGCGCCTGGTTCGATGTGCGGCGTTCCGCCTTTTGTTTTAGGTTTTTTCTGTCCTTTTTTCCTTCCTTTCGGCGGCAAAAAACCCTTGGGCTCCATGTAACGCTTAGATTAAGGGCGTGCAGTTCTTCCGCTTCGAAGGGTAGTTTTTTTCCCCCTCTCTGAAATCAAAGACTCCGATTTTTCCTTCTCTTTTTTCGTTTTTTTTTAGATTAGTCGTCTTCTTAGTGCTTTATTTCCAGATTTGGGGATTTCCTCACCCCCTGAGTTTCCCCAGACTGCCCCCTGGGGGTTTTGGCTTGCCCAACGCGATTCCTGAGTCATTTTTCACAGCCCAGCGGCGGCGCCCGGCGGCCTCGGACATCTAAATCCTTGTGTCTAGTGTACCTTGTGCCTCCTTAGGCGCCCCCCCCCTTATGTCTTTCTTTTTTTTTCTTCTTGATTTGTCGAAAAAAAGGGAGTCGCTCAGACCTTCTTGGCTCGCGTGCTCTCGACCGCGTTTCGGGCCGACTTGGGACGGCGACGCTTACTTTGTTTTTATGACCCCCTCCCCCCCCCTTGTTAACTGGGCGTCCCCGAAGTCGAGAGGCGGGGAGTGGGGTGCTCCCCTCTTACCCCATGATACTGCGGTCCCGCTCTGCTCGTCTCCGGCCGTTTTTTTGTCATCTTTTCCCCCCCCCTTCCGGGTGAGTTCTGTGGTGGCGAAGGGGGCGGTGATGGTCGGTACCGTTCCCCCCTGATGGTCGTATCTGGGTAGCGTTGTTCGCACCTTTTTTTTTTTGTGAATTCCTTCTTTTTTTTCAAAGGTCCCCGGTTTCGTCGTTTCAACCCAATCAGAATTCGCGAGACCTTTTCGAAAAAGAGTGGGCGTCATTTGCGCCCACACAGGCCCGTGACAATTCGAATTGGTGGTGCCTTTTTTCCCCCCGTTGCTACGATTTTTTTTTGATTCTACGGGGACCCGGACCATCTTTTTTATTCCCTTACCTTCGAAAGCTCTGCCCCAAAGTAGGGCTCTCACCGTCTGTCCATTGTTTATGCCCCCATTTGTTGAAGTTTCCTCCTTTCTTTTCCCTCCTTTTGATGCAGTTTTTTCCGGGGGCGGAACACGCGGGGGACCCATGACCCTTTTCGCCGACTAACGATCGGTTTTCTTTTTTTCCCGTCCTCCTGCTCCCCCCCGGCTTTGCTGTAATCGGTAAGACCCTTTCCCTACCAACCGCTTCTATGGATTCCTACCTTGACCCCTCTCTCTCATTGCCTTGTTTTTTTGGCACCGCTGAAGACAATGGGACTCCCCCCGTATGCGTCTTTTGACTCCCCTCCTCAAGCTCCCTCGATTGTGCCCGCGCCCCCGAACAGCAGGGCCAAATCTGGTGGAGTAGCGAACCCCCTCGCATGGGATTGTTGACCCTTTTTTGCCCAATAGGGCATTTTGGTGAAGGGGCCTTCACTCCCATTGAAGACAGACGTTTTTCTTCCCACGACCAGGACCCACGCTAGTGTTGCTCTTCTTTCAACTACCCTCCTTTGTGACTTTTATCACAGGTCTTTCTTTTGCTGATTTTTTTTTCTGCCCTCTTTTTTCAGGCGCAGCGGTCCTTTAGTTCTCGTCCTTGTTAATCCTCCCCCAACGGAGTGTAGGTCGGCGGGAATGCAGACGCTTTCTCCTTTTCGTCCCGTTGACATCCGCTTTGAACCGTTCTTTTCCTTTCCCCCTTTACAGTGTCCTTTTTTTTCTTTGTCCGCAGTCTTCGCGGTTTTCGTTGGAAAGAACTTCGCGGCCGACCCCCCCCCCCCACAACAAACCAACCCCCCAACTAGTAATCTTTCCTTCTTTTAGTTTTTCCGAGTCGAGCCCCCCTGTGGCTTCCCCTCCCTCTCCGGCGTGAATTAACGATGAACAGCTTTTACCTCGTCGCAGTCGTCCCCACCCGTCAACGGAAGCCCTTCCAGTATCCCTCGGGTCCATAGTTTTTCTCCTCTCAAGGTGGCTAGCCACCGATCGGATTATTCGAATCTATCGAAGTGACCCACACCTTGTCTTTGGATTAAGAGCCCTGGAATAGTTGTCGCCCCCTACTTTTTCCTTGTCTTTGGAAAATTTTTCTCCTTCCTGTCCAAGGCCAAATTCTCGCAGTTGGTTGTTTGCCCTTCTCTGATTCGCTTCCGTAGGGCG
>Ga0179593_1377577_pt1 | contig 13167 bp, 11 predicted proteins | sample CZODoug2_1_08_16_FD_185931 | JGI IMG/M metagenome (GOLD analysis project Ga0179593, IMG submission 185931) | Vadose zone soil fungal communities from Angelo Coast Range Reserve, California, USA - CZODoug2_1_08_16fungal (PacBio error correction) | ecosystem: Environmental > Terrestrial > Soil >... | reverse complement strand
AATCTGCTTCGTCTCTGTCCCTCAGTCCAGCCCAGGCCCCTTTCCCCGCCTGCGATGTCTTAAGATTTTCCTGAATCTTGTACCCGTAACGTCCCTGCTCTCGCCCCAAACCAAAAGTTGCATGATTAGGCTGGACCCACTCCCTCCTCCTGTAGGCTTTTTACGACATTGCTATCCGAAAACTTCTTGCGTCATTTTTTCCATCGTTCAAAAGTCTTCTCCCCCCCGCGCCCGCTTCTGGCCCATCCCATCATTCCCTTTCTTTTCTTTCCTTGCCATCGATTGTTTTTCGGATTCTCCGCATCCTCCGGCCTACAGCCTCTTTCCTTTATTACGTTCTTCCAGATGTTCATAGTGATGTCTTTTTTCGTTGCGTCCTTGCACCCCCGTCAATGCTTCCAGTAGGAATCATTTTCCGCTCCCTTGCCATCCGTCTCCCTTCCTGTAGCTCCCCCTTTGACCTTTAAACCTAAGTCTTTTTCCCAAACTCCCGTCTTTCGCCCTCCCTAAATTTCCTTTCAGTCCCCCCACGTTCCCCAGTTAGCCCCAGTTTCTTCCTCTAATCTTGATCCCCGGTCCGGATCAACCTTCACTCACCAGTTTACATGCTTTTCTCTTCGCTCCATGTGCCTTCTGCGGCTCCTTTGACCACTCACTACAATCCGCACGTTCACCGTACCCCTCTTTCTCCCCCTATTTTAACCCCGATTTTTCTGTCCGCCGCTGCCGGTCAACTCTAGTACTTCCCTGCAGGATTCTTTCGTGATTTCTTTTTAAATCCAGCTCCCCCGTCGTTTCATCTGCCGCCACAATCATCAATCCCGCCCGCGAAGTCCCAGTCGTGTTTTAAAACTGTCCCAGTTTCTTTTTCCCAGGTCACCAAAGATTAGATGACCCCTCAGCACCCTCGTGCTCCTCCATTTTTTTGTCCCACTACACCCTCCCCCTGTCTGATTCCCCCCCTATTTCCACCCAATCCTTCTTTTCCGACCCAGAGAATTAAGATAAAGTCCCCCCTCTTCGCGTTTCCCTCCCCTCCCCCCATTTTTCCTTTGTTTTTTTTTTCACCTTCGGCATAACCCACCAGTTCTTCGGATTTCCTCAACTCCGCGATCCCGAGGTTTGGTTACCTTTCAGAATAATTCCCGAATCGCCGCCTTACCTGATGCCATACTTGCAGGAAAGTCACTCACCCCAGGAGTCGTAACCGCCCCGGTCTCTCCCGCCCCATTCAAGACGAATTCCACGCTAGAAGGGGAACCCCATTAACGTACATCATTTACCCCCCTAGATTCCTCTTAGAGACCAGAGACCCAATTTGACATCTCCCCGCCCTACTTCCCTTCTTTTCGGCCGCCCTTTTCCGGTTACCACCGTAATTTCCCGAGCAGGTTATCTCCCTTTTGCTCCTGCAAACAGGTCCTAGTTTGCTTTATTTACACCGGCCCTGCGCTCCTGGGACCCCCATTTCGCGTATACTTCAGGTATTGATTTGCTTCCCCCCACCCCAATCTCCCATCTGCCTTTCTGCAGTAATTTTGTGGCTGGTCAGCCCTTCTTTTTTTCAGGGGCTTTTCGGCCGCGTCTTTTCTTGTCTAAATAATTTGGGTTTGGCCATTGGCGTTCACCCAGGCCCGGCTTGATCGAGTTTTTTTTTTTTCTGGGCCCCTTGCTGTCCGCCTGGGTACACGTAAGCAACTTTCGCCATCAAACTGGACAGGCCAGGTTGGCCCCTGTTTAACCTTTATAAGAATTTACGAGCGCGGACCCTGTTTCCCAGGCCTCGGTTTGTCCACCTTGATTTTTTTTTTTTAGAGGTCCAGCCCCCTGCCCCCTTGTTTCCGTTCAGCTTCTCGTCCGTTCTCCCTGAAACTTCAGCCCTCTGAGCACATTTATGCTGTAGAGGCTGCGCTTCCTTCCCTTCCCCCCAACCTTTTTTTTTATTATTTTCTACGAAACCCTCATCTTTTTTGCTCTAGCCCAACTCTTTTTCCTCCCACCCTCTTTTTCTCGCACCCCAAAGTTTTCTCCTTGCCCCCCCCACTTGCCTTCTCCCCCCTTCGGGCCAACCGGTCGATCCCCCCCCATTTTGGTCATGCACCGCCTCGCAACTTCCTCTCCCCCCAGTTCCCACCTCTCTTTTGCGTTCTCTTCTGTGCTCCCAGATGAGTTTCCTCCCCTTTCCTTTGGCTTGCCCATGCTTCCGTCCGGCCTGTCCACCCTCGACTACTCAACCTTTTCAGGGTGCCGCCTTTATTCCCCTTTACCTAAAAGGGCGCCCCTTCCTGATCATCGGTACCCCCAGAACCCCAGCCGGGACTACTTCCCTGCGTTCTTAGCTACCTTCCGCGCCTTTACTTCCTTCCTGGTCCAGCAACACTGAGTTGGGCAGTAGGCAAATTTTTGTGGCAAGGAGATTACTGTGTCTTTCTTGCACTCCCCTTCCCCCTCTCCCCGTGTTTTCAGTAAATTTGATCCTCACAGCTCATCGCTAACTCTCCAATGTACCGATACCGAGTCTGATGTTATAAGAACCAATTTTCTACGCACCCTTGTGCGTCCCCCCTTTTTTCCTGCCTATAATTTCGCGTTCCCTTCTTTAATGCTACGCTCTTTTCCTTTTTTCCTTTTTGTCATACCCCTCTATCAAGGGTGCTTCCTGGCTTTCACTTTCACCCTTCCCCCACCGCCGTTTCGAGCAAATCCCCTCCTCATCGGTCCGTTCCAGTTGGTAATTTCCTTTCCACTGAGTGTTTTCCTCGTTCTTTTTCCTTCCGAGCTTCTCGTGTTCAAGTCCTGTTCTCTTCAAGGTTCCCACACCCCCATCCCCGGCGCCCCGCCGGTCTGGTTCTGTCGCGTACGAGGCTCGCAGGGCGACTTTACATTGCCACGGACAACTATCTCTACCCCTTTAAAGATCGCAACCCATTGTGAAAACGGTCCGGGCCCCCCTTCCTTTCTCCCGCATGCCTCCTCCACGTCTCCATTACCTTGCGTCTAATCACCCCAGATTTTCTTTGGCGCTCAACGTTTCCACCATGAAAGTGGAACATGTTCCCTGCCTCCCCTTTACTGTCTCTTCTATTTCGAGACGGGAATCAAGTCTACCCCCCCAATCAGTTATTGTCCCGCCCACCACGCCCGTTTTCGATAGCTGATCTGCTTTGAAGCCTTTCCGTTCATCTGTTTCTCGCAACACCCTTTCTTTATGATCCACAGAGGTATTTTAAAATGACCCGGTCGACTTCCTTTAAGCATCTCTCCGCCCCTTCATCACTCCCTTTACCCTTTTTGTTGTTGTTTCTCGATAGCGTTACCAGAAGGCTGCCCGTGTCCGAACGTGCATTCCCCTTGTGGCGCCCCGAGCGACCTAGCTTTTCGATTGCGCTCTCTGAACGTGTGTCCGCTTCAACTTTTTCCCTCGTCTCATCCTCGAGCTAGTCGGTTGTGGCGGACCACATCTCCTTCTCGGTGTTGACAGTGATTCCCTTTCTTCCTATCTTGGGTCGTTTTGAACCACGGGTTATTTCCCCCGCTCCCGTGCCACTATGAATTCGTTTCTAGCCACCTAACCATTATCGTTTTAGTATCTACTGGGCCTTGTCTTTTTTTGAGAAGAGTTTTTTCTCCCTCTGCTTTTTTGGAGACCTTTGAATTGCCCGTCTGTCCGTTCCGTGGCACCAGTTTTTTTTTTGCGATCCGTTTGTAGCTCCTTTGGTTCACTGTACAGGTATCCCCGATTTGTCTTCTTTTTCTTAACACAGCCGTCGTCTGCTCCCAATTCACCTCCGCGGGTTGCTCGGATGTTGTCATCACCATTGTGCTTTCAGCATTTTCCAGAGAATCTCTCACGCCCCGTTTATCCGCGATCGCAACCCATTTTTGTTCCCCCTGGTATTCAAAAATTCCGTCCGCGATTAGCTGATTTTCTGGTCCAACCCGATTTTTAGTTCACTGGGCCACATCTATCTTTATCTCGATGTGGGATGCGACTTCCGCCTAGGGGGGTGTTGGTTGGGCGATCCCCCTCTTTTTACCCAATCCGGCTCGCCAGCCTTGAATTACCCCCTTCGTCCAATCCGGCCCCCCGGTGCCCGGCCTTCTTGTTCTAAAAATCGATCCTCCTCGCTTCCCCTTTCGCTTTCTTGTATGGCGGGCAGCCGTGTTTTTCCCTCCCGGTTTGCCTTTTGTCGGAAATTCATCGCCCTGGTACCCCCACTCTCGCCTCACGTCCGTTTTGTTTTTCTGGTATTCCCTTTCTCTAGTTCGCGCGTCCTTTTCTCTGAAGCCGGCGTTACCGGCTTTCGCCTTTCGGTGTTTCGACGCTCCCTTTCCTGGGCTCCCCTTTTGTCGACCCCTCCGACGAATTACGGATCTTTAATCCCCTTGGGCCCCTTGACCTGATTTCTTTTTCTCTGGTCTGCTTGCGTAGTCCTTTCAAGCAGGCAGTTTTAAGTCCCGTTTCTATTATTCTTGGTGCTCCAGGCGTTACCTGTCGTACGCTTTCGTTTTTCCTTTGCGCTCCTGTCTTTGTTGTTTCGCATGACACCCTTGGCTCCTGGGTTCCTGTTGTAGCGATTTCCGCACCGGTGGCCTAGAAGGTGAAGAGATGCACATCGGTCTTCTTGTCCCCCCCTTCTGTGGCGTCTTTTCTCCAACGCTGTCTTTTTTTTTTCAGATTCTAATCAGGTTGGAACGTCCGGCCCTTCCACACTTCAACAAGATTTTCCAGTCGGGTAAGTCCCTTTTTCTCTGAGAGAAGCTTCTGGACCCCTTGGTTTTCGGCCCCCCTCCTCCACTAACGTGGAACAGCCACTCTAGGATTATTTATTCGATAGGATTTCCCCTTTGGAAGTAGACGTTCACTTTTTCCACTCGTAGAACCTTGTTTTCCTTCTTCCCAGGTTGGGCCATTCGGTCCTCTTAGAGTAGTCCCATCCCTCGCTCGCCGGGAGGGACCCCTCCCAGTTCCCCCCCCCTTCTTTAGACCCCTAGCAAGCGCGACGCGGCCTAACTCAGAGACGCAAGAACCTCCAGGTGAAGATTGATGTCTCACCCGCCCCCTTCGGCGTATCCGAAGCTGTCGTTTGTTGGGCCTAAAATCAACTTCATTGCTTGACCCTGTTCGGGAAGGGTCCGTAGCTCCTGGAAGTGGATCCCCCTATATTTTTTGTTAGGCCGCAACCTGTTTTGGGGGGACCTTCATGTGTGTTTCCCCCTTATTTTTTTGACCATGAATGCGTTCGGGCGGGCGGCTGCCCCGTTGGTCCTGGTGCGCCCGATGGCGTCCTGCTGGAGATCCTTTTTTTTCCCCCTTTCCTGAGCTTACGTAGGACCGAGTCCTTGCAGCGGAAATGGGCGGTTTGACTGGCGCCGAAGGTGATGGAGCTTCTTCCCTTGCTGGGCTCTTCTTCCCCTTGCTTGCTTTTCTTTCTTCTAAAATAACCTCGATACGGTCTGCGTTTCTTCAAAAAGCCGGAACTACCCCTTTGTGGTGTTTCTGGCGGGGACGGGAAACCCAAGCGGCGCTTTAATTGGTCTTTTTGTTTACACGCGATCGTTCTTTCCCGTGCCGGTGCTCTTTGTGACCCAAAACGCTGCTGTTTCCCAAATTTTTTCGGCCCCAGTGGTCTTTTTTTTGTCCTGCTCTCGTTATTTGCGCGCGTGGTTGATGCTGTTGCCCTCCCAAAATCTGTGTGACATTGGTGTCTTAACTTGTCCCTTTTTTCATCTCTTTTTCCGCTTGTATTTATGAGTCGGGCATCTGAACGCGCTGTTCCCTTTGTCTCGTTCCTCCCCTTTCACTCAAGTTCCTTCCTTCCCTTTTACGTACGAGACGGTTGGTCCCCGGGTTCCGAAGTTTTAAAATCCCACAACGTGGGGGCAATCTTTATTCACAGGTGTTCCGTTGAAAGGTGAACTGGGAGTTCCTTTTCCTCTCGACTTTCCCGCTTTTCTTTCGCTGCATTTTTCCCTTCTTTTTCTTGGTTCTTTGATCGTTGATCGGCAGGCTCTTTCAATGTCGCTTAGATGTCCCCCCTGCGTCTTTATTGACCTTTCGCTGTGATGGATTCTATTATGTGTGAAGAATGTCCGTGTCCTCCCCGGTTGTGTGAAGCGAAGTCGTAGGCCTGAGGGTCCTTTCGCCTTCTTGATTCGGAGGCTTTCATTCGAGGTTGGTGCCGATTTTTTTTCCCCCCCCCAAGATCGCGCACCCCCCCCTTTCCCGTATCCGTTTTGACTCCCGGATGATTCGGATGTGAGTCCTGATTTATTGTGTCGGTAATCAAACCCCCATCCCTGACGCCTTACCCCTCTCTTTCTGATGTCGCGAGGCTCCAGAACTCGGGTTTGGCTTTTGCCTCCTCAGTTTGCGCGGCGACGTTTGACCTGGCAAAAAAACCAATTCTTAAAGTTTTTGGCTTTTTCGAGCCCTGTCCTTGAGGCCCCTCGTTCCTCCGTATCGGGTATTTTTGCCGCATCCCTTCTCAGTTTGCGCCTTCAACGGCCGTTCCGTTTTTCCCCGGCCTTCAGGAGAAGATTCGATCTTTTCCCGTGAATTCACCTTTTTGCTGGTTCCACCCTTTCCGTTCACCAGCCGATCCCCTTTTTTTGACCTCTATTTTTCTCCCCCGTTGTGTTTGCTTCTTGGATTCCACTCTTCTATTCTTTCGGAAAAGTTACCTTTCCTTTTCCTTGGCTGGTCTTTCCTCTCCTTCACCTTCTTCCCCCAACCGCCTTCCCCTGAATTCGACACCCTGAAGGATTTGTTTCCCCAACTCCCTCGACTTTCGCGCTTTCTTTCACGCTTTTGCATAGAACGCCCCAAAGTGAAGCATTTTTAACTTCACACGTCAATCAACGGCGTCCCCCATCTTATTCCCCAATACGATAACCTTGACGTGATGAGGCCCCAATTAGACCCTACCTAGCCGGCTTATTCTCTCTTGATTTTCTCCTCCCCGACCATGCTCTACTCCTCATTCCGTTCGGTGAAAGTATACGCCGATGGGATGAGTTACCTTTATTTGGTCCTTTCGAAACCGCCCCTCCCTCCCTGCTTTCCTGTTACAATTTTATTCAATTTTCCATTTTTGTCCGTAGACGTCGCTTCACCCTGGCGAACCGCATTCTTTCAATCATGATTACCCCCGGAGAAAGCCTCTCCCCCACGTTCGCCTTTCTCTTTTTCTTACGTCCGCTTGCTAAGTTGTTTCGTACATAACAATCCCCGTCCACTTTAGAATTCATCGTCAGCCCCTCCGCGTTTTTCTTTCATCACCATTTCAATTCCTTTCACTCCCGCCTTTTTTTCTTTTGCCCCCCCCTCTTCAACCCATGAAAGTTTCCTTTCCCCCTTTTCCAACGTTCGTCTTCCCCTAGTAACTTCAGGATTCGCGTTGGACGACTGACCAGAGTCTCCCGCGTTTCATCGCCCCCGTACCATTCACCACTCTCGGTGCCCGTGAAACAGGTCCCAGTTGATGCACAAGGGAACACAATGAGGAGACTTTTCCCTAATCCCCCGAGCGCTAATTTTCCTGTCTTAAAGCCCCCTCGGAGTCCCCCTCTTCTCCAACAAGCAAGTGATGTTTGGAAGCCCCCATCAATCGACCTTCCCGCTACCTACCTCTCGACTGTTCCAATAATTAATTCAGGATCCCGCGCTTTTTCCCCCCTCCCACCCTCCACCCCCAAGTTTTCTTCTGCTTTTCCCCCTCCCACCCTACTTAGCAGGGTTATTGCAGCCTTTAGCGAAAGCCTCCTGTCTCCGTCTATTTGACGCCACCCCCCCCCGGCGCCTGACCCCGAGTCCCCATCCGAACCATTCCGCTTCCCTTCGTCTGACCCGTACAGTTCACGAATCATGAACCCTAAAGCCGCTTTTTTCGTGCCCCCTCTCCCCCCTTTCAACCCTCCACCGTACATCACTAAGATTCTTTTATAAACCCGTTACGGGTCCCCCTGAATTTCCTATTCTTCCCCCCTCTCCTTTCTGCCCGCCCGTCCCCCCTCCTAGTATAGTGTGCCGCCTCCCCCTTATCTCTTTGACCTACTCGCTTATCCGCTGTAATTGATGGGTTCCCCAACCCCGAACAGCTTGATTATGATTTACTTTGGCTGGCGATCTATGGTCTTTTCTGCCCTTGTCGTTGTTGTCATTTCTACCTCCTTTGTGAACTTGGCTGGTCAAGAAGGCTTTTTTAGTGGGGTTTCCCCTTTCCCGAATCTTCCGAAGGTGCTCAACCCCCGCAACTCGCAACCCCCCGTGATCCGGCGGTGCCCCTTTCCCTGTTCTCGTCACTTGCAAAGTCTTTCCTGACCCTTCCATCCTACTGCCTTTTCCGTGCAAAACACTTTTTATTTTTTTGTCGCGGTCGCCACGCAATGCAAGAAGTTTGATTCCCTCATTTCTCCCCCAAGTTTCCTTCCCCCCGACAATCCGTTTCACCCTCTTGTCTTCGGATGGCCGGGCCTGAAGGGAAACATTCTGCGTCAAGCCACCCCCCTCATCGAGTGTTGTTGAGCCACCGAGGTTCCCAGATACCCCGCTTGCGTTTCCCTGGTAGAGATTTCCAACTTGCTTACTCATTACACTTAGGGCACCACCTTAGATACCCCCTGGTGTCCTGCCCTCCATCTGCCTGCCTCAAACGTCACCTGATTTTGCGACTACTATGTGATCACGAATCTTCATTATCTGCTCTCCAGCTTGACAATGTTCCCGGCTTTAACTCCTGTCCTCCCCCATTCCTCTGTTACCTGGTGCCGCCTTGGTTACACGTTCCGCCCCTCGTTAGAACCCTTGTTCGAAACTTTACCCGGTCCTCTCTTTTCCTACCACTGCCCCTTACGTCTCCCCGCGTAGGTGTATCCCTTATGCGAGGACAAAGGGCCCAAGTAAAAAACGTCTTTTATGGAGACATTCATGAGGCGGAGTTTTTTTACGAGCACAGGCTGATATTTGTCTCACAGGATCTAAGCCAAGCGCACTCTCTACAGCTCCACATGGGCAGCTACTTTGTATGCGTTTATCGAAAAATCCCGGCTCTACCCCGTTTCCTCTGCGTCCTTCATTTCCTCCTAGGCAGGCTTTCGAACTGCTGTCCAAAGCGCTCTCCGAATTGTGTATTTTCATGCTCCCACATCTCATCCAGGCCTACGGACGTGGAGCTTGCAATCTTCCATCTCTTTTCGATGAAATATCCCCTTTTCTCGGGTTCCATGGAACTCCTGCCTGATTGTTCGCATCGTGGCTCCGCGAGATTCTCGTCACGGGACCTTTTGGTCAGTCACCGTTTTCTCCACCCCTCCTGGAATCCCACCTCGTAGTTGCTGAGCGCCTGACGTTGCTGTGTCTCAAACGTTACCCTTGGTCTCCTTTGGACACGGCCACTCTCTTTTTTTTTTTCCCCTGAGCTTCAAACCAGAATTGCTGAAACCATTTTTGTTTTCCACATTCTCGCCCCTCAGCCCCCCCCCTATTTCGACAACCGTCTCTCCATCTCCGTTCTCCGTACTCCACCGCGAGGTCTTTGCGATACCAACGCAAACCATCGTTTTCTTTTCCACTGATCGTCCGTCACCGGCCTTCTCCTCCCCAGTAGCGAGGCCAGTTCCTCCCCCCGTTCCTCCACAAAATCAGGAGATTTGCAGTGTGCTCTTGCCGCTGCATCCGTTGAGCGCCCCTCACCGTCCCGCTCCCATACGAAAAACATCCCAAGAGTGCTGAGTTCTGGATACGTAGGAGGGACCTTTGAGCCCAAGGCCCGAGGACTTGTACGCTTCGCCTCCCCTATTGCTACGCCGTTGTGGTTGGGCCGAGCGTTTTCGACGTCCCCACCCTGTACTGTCATCCGTTGCCTCATTTTGCCCCATATCGTGATCCAGAGCGACGCGATGTGTTTGAGTATTTGGCGATTCGGTTGTGTAGGCGCTTCCCCCACGCACGAGTCAGCTTTCGCACCGTCTGTGGTGTTTGTCTGTCATCTTCCCCTTCGTGGTTGGTAACTTGATTCCCCCCTTCTTTTTGCTGGTCTTCCCCGTCACTTCCTTTCGGGACGATCCGTTGGCACGCGCCATTGCTGGTACTTTCCTCACCATCTCTTTTCTAGATACGTTCTGTTTCTTAGCTCGTTTCTTTAGGCTCTGTGGCTTTTTTTTTTTTCGCGGTCCCCTTTCTGCAAGTCTTTTTTGCGATCCGTGCTGTTAGAGCGTTGTCCTTGTCCCAGGGGGTCTCCGATTTTTGGTTCTCCTGGGCGGACCCCAGCAGTTGTCGCTATAACCCCCTCTGTGTCCGTCTTGTGGTATACTTGCCACTACTCGGGTCCCTTGACTGAGAATCTCGCCGTCTCCTCATTTAGAGCCGAAAAGTCCCGTGGCCCTGTGGCTTGCCCGCCTGCCGACGAGAATTTTAGCCTGATTGATGTCTTTGAGTTGCTCGACCGCTCGGAGGTAAGGTTGAAGAATTTACTTAGCCTTGCTAATGGGCGCCGCCATAGACGGCCCTTTTCGATGCGCCTTGGTATTTTCGTCCGCCGTGCCGATCAAGCTATATCTATACCCTTTTTTCCAGGTGCCCAAGTGTGCAGAGCGGTATATTTCCCCCCCCCATTGCGATCAGCTCGGCCTTCCATTTGATGATTCATCTCCGCGCTTGATTGAGGGACTGGTCTTCGTACCCCAGGATCGCTGTTGCCTGTAACTTTCATCCTGGCCAGTCCAAAAATTGCCTTCTACCTCCCTGTTTTTTTTCTTTGTTTGGCTAATGTTCTTGCCGAGTCGCGCGTCTATTTTCCGACTACCCATCGCTGGTTTCGGGAGGACGTGTCGTGGGTGCGGGAATTATTCACGGGGCCTGTTGCGCCCGTTTTGTAGAACCGAATTCGCCGCATCCCAAGGGCGGCAACCCTTCAAGATGTGAGATTTTTTCTCGTTGTCTGAGTAGACATGGCACTCTTTTATGCCGGTAAAGGGCCCGAGTCTTTCGGATCCATGTTCTTTCATGTCGACGTCCCCAGTCTGGTTGACTGTTGTAGCGAGTTGTTTTCTGCGTGAGCCTTTCTTGGGCTCGCCGGTTTTTTGCTTTCTCGCTGTTGTTAAGAAGGACGAGCACCTTTTTATGAAAGCTCCTCCCAGCTTGGGTTGGTTATAGGTCAGGAGACACATAGGTGGCGCTCGCACACAGCGGTTTTATTAGCTCAGAATTCGGGTTGTTTGTTGCACCTTCAGCCAACGGATCAGCGTTCCAAAATCATTGTGATTTCGTGGCCCTCCTTGCTTTTCACGGCGAGACACGATTATGACTTTGTCAGCCCTAGACAAAAATCACCTTCCCCTATCATGCTTTTTCGTAGGTCAGTATAGGGTTTATTAGTGGGACTTCTACGGAACTTGTTCCCTTGAATCATAAGGTTTATTTGCTCTTCTGTTGTGCTGGGGTTTTGCAATTCCCCTTTCCCGTCTTCTTTTCGTCCCAGTTTCCCCTTTTTGACGTTAAGGGCTTGACGCCAAGTTCCACAAAGGCGTTTTGTCGTTGGTAGTCCTACCCCAGAGAAGCTTGACCCACTCCGACTAGAGATGAGCGCCCGCCCCCTTCGTCGGCGACTTTTTATCATCTGTTCTCATTGGGGTTGTTTTCAGCCCCGAAATTACGTAAGTTGCTAGCGATTCAGTGTCCCGGTGTCTTTCCTTTGTGTGCCTCACTTAATTCTTGTTGGCATCGCCCCCCTCCATGTAGGGTTTTTGATTTAAATTTCGGGTTTTCCCCTACTTTTTTATTTATCCCCGACTGCTGAGGAGGTTCTTTTTTTTTTTCTGAAAACGGGGTCTGGCGTTTTCTGATGATGTCTGGATTGATGGGCAAATTCCTCGGCGGTGACTGTTCCTTTTTTCGCAGCTCCCGTTAATCTTTTTTTTTTCATTGTCGCGTTTTCCCGTGCGGGGCTCAGAAGTGGTAGGGATTTAGATCTCCCTTCCCTTGATGCCGCAGTAGGCGGCCAGCTTCCGTTTCATCCGATATATATAAACTCGCTCAGGAGGTGGCGGAAAAGCCGGCATCACCTGTTTTTTTGTTTTTGACGGTTACCCCTGGCGAGGAATTGGGTAGTTTCCCCCCTCAGTCGTGCGGCTTTCGTGACGGCCTCTGGAGGCGGACGACCTCCACCTCTTCTTTGTTGCAACTGGGCAGCCATTTTTTAGGTGTGTCCCGTACGCCTATGATTCTGGCCGTCGTTTTGGCTGTCGGGTTGCAATTCGTCCCATTTGGGATGGAATCCCTGGGAACGTTTTACGCTTGGAAAGCTGTTGATTGCTTGAGTACCTGCCAGTTTCCTCTTGGAGCTGGATTTAATCTGCACCTCCAAGGAATCCTTCAGGGGCACCTCCCCTTTCTTCTTTTTCTTCGGTTTTTCCCTGAAGAACCCCACTTCTTTGTTGAACTTTCCCCCTGACATGGGTCGTGGTCTTGGGAATGGTGCGGAATGGGGCGGCTGCGACGCTGGCTGCGACTGATGATGGTTCTTTTGGGGTGATTGACTTTTATCCGGCCCGGATAAAGCGGCTTCCGTGAAGACGTTTACTTCCTGCGAGTTTCGTTGAACCTCGGGCTTCTTCGCTTTTCTTTGTTTGAGATGCTTTTCCAGGGTGTGATGCCGCGACGTCCCCGGTTTCCTCACTTGGGCCCCATTGTCTGCCTGTATGCAGATCTGGCGAATCCCTCGTCGTTTTTCCTTCTTTTTTCCAGGAACAAAAGAGCGCGACCTGCTCCATCGGCGGACGTGCTACCGGATTGAGTCTTGCTCGTGTCTTTCTTTGTGCCCTGAAAACCCATCCCGACAGTCCCCAGACCGCGTTAGAATGGACGGCGATTGCGGTTTCCTTCCGTCCAGTGGGGGATGCTGGTTTGCCCGAGATGGGCCCCGGTCGAGTTTGTTTCCTTTTGGGGCAACAAACCCCTTCGTTTTTTCCGTTTTTCGTAGACCGGCGTTTATTCTTCTACGACTTCGAGGATTTGTTGCCTTCAGGCCTACATTCCGGCCGTTTTTTTGCGAAGGCAACTTGCCGCTTTTTGGTCCCCCCCCCCTTTTCTTTCGCCTTTCCGAAATAGCGACGGGACCTTATCCAAATTTGGTTTTTTTGGAACTATTCGTCAAGTCCTTTTCTGGC
>Ga0179593_1305064_pt1 | contig 13167 bp, 20 predicted proteins | sample CZODoug2_1_08_16_FD_185931 | JGI IMG/M metagenome (GOLD analysis project Ga0179593, IMG submission 185931) | Vadose zone soil fungal communities from Angelo Coast Range Reserve, California, USA - CZODoug2_1_08_16fungal (PacBio error correction) | ecosystem: Environmental > Terrestrial > Soil >... | reverse complement strand
CTCTTTTATTTTTAACGGGTCCTTTTGGCCAACGGTGACCACGATTTTCGTTGCTTTTCGTTTTGGTTGTTTTCCAAAAAGTGTGGCGCGTGCCCGGCCCGCTTTCGTTTTGTTTTTTTGGAAGCTAGGTTTACTTTGTTGGCCCCCACGTTCTTTCCTTTTGCCCACAGCTTGGCCCGGTTTTCCGCTTTTTGACTCGGGGGGTCAGCCCTTAGTCTGGGAGATTGGAGTTTTCCCCGGGGGACCCCCAGCCGATTTTTTTCGTTTTCCGCCCACATCCTCTCCCATTCTCTATACCAACGCTTTCTGCCTTCACCGGCCTTTGTTCGGGAGGATTTTCCTCAACCCTCGTTTATGAGTACATTGGTCACATGGTAAAACGTTACAGGTGCATTGAGCCCCTCCCCACTCTCTAAGCAATTCCTTTCTCAATGGAAACCCAGCTTTCAATTGGAGACTGAAGCTAGAAGTCCTTTTTTTTCACCGTTGGCTGGGATGGTCCCACACGCTCTACATTGTGGTCTTGTTTTTAGGCAGCGTTCCACCCGCCTGGTCATTAAGAGAAAAATTGTAAAAAGTTTTGATACGCATTGTCTCCGAACCCCCCGGGGGGAAAAGCCGGATTCCCCTGTTGATTTTCTGTCTGCAACTTTTTTTTGCGGTTACTACAAGTATTAGTTTTTCCCCTACCCCCGACCACATTTTGAAATTTTCCGTGGGACCACGAGTACCCAGGGGGGACGTTTCGTTTTCCCCTTTGTTGGGGGCCGAATCATTCATTTTGTCCCCTGCACCGGCGCCAGGGACACCGGGGATGGAGTCCTTGAGCTGTCCATCCTGTCATGGCTGTAGGAGGTAGGACTTTAGCAAACTCGCATGGTTGGGAACCGGGTAGCCCCCCCCAGGGAGCAAAAACATTTTGACCTTGGGATTGCTGTGTGGCGTTTGGACTCCTCTTCCAGCGACCTCTTAGTTCGAAAAGTTTTGAACCAAACAGCCATCAGGTCCCCGACCTGGAAATTAATTGTCTCGTACTGTCATCAACTCCGATCCTGAGTGGTTATTCCTTAGCGCTTTAAGAGGGACTTTGGATTCCGGTTTACCCCTTGCCCCCATGTGTACGACCAATTCTGAATCTGGGTGGTTTCAGATTGTGCGCCAGACACTTCGTCCCTGGCAGGATTATCCCCCCCCCACCGAGGCGTTCCATTCATTTGGCCTGCCCCGTCGTCTTGGCCTGACCTATGGCCTTTTCTATGAAATTTCCGAGCATTGTGGGCATCCTCACGCCACCTGCTTTTGCCATATTAATCCAGACAACACGCTCCCAGCCCTCCCACAGGAAAAGTGGGTCACCAATGTTGGGAAAACCATATCTTGTTTTCTTCATTCGTTTTGACCGGTCATGGGTGTTCGTCGTTGCCTTTCACCCCAAGATTTCCTTTGAGTTGTTTCCCGTGAGGAAGCTCTATCTCAGAAGTTGGGGCGGGGGAACTTCGGTCCGCGAGTTTTTTTTGGTTTGTTTTTCCGAGATGTTTTTTTCCCTTTTTTCTTTATTTCCTTCGCTGCCAAAGGAGAAGAGAATGGGGACTGTTGGGTGGATGTGCCCAAGGAATAAGGGGCCCGGTGGTCTCTGTTCCCCGCTGGGCTACCACCAAAACGGACTTGATCCTTCCCGGTCTGCCCCGCGGCCTGCAGGGGGACGAAAGAACGCTGTTGGTGATGAATGTTGACAGGTGGGAGATTTTTTTGAGTCTCTTGGGGATCGCCTCTTTTTTTTCGGATTGATTTGGCTAGGGCCTGGAACCTGTCCCCTCTATTTGACTCCGAGGTTTTTTAGGGGCAACACTTCCCCGTGTCAGGCACCCCACCATCCACCGTCTTGGGGTCTCATCCCTGACTTTCCCCATTTTTTGCCGTCCAAACGTGATTCATGGGGCCCTTACGGCCAAAGGTGGCCCCGTGACCCTGGGCTGGGCTTTCCGCCCTTTTTTGTGGGAGCGGAGCTCCCCCCCCCCCCCCTTTAACAGCGCGATCTTTTTCGGCTGTTTGGTCGCGCCCAGCAGACTATTTATTAGGTACTTTCTTTTTTTAGGAATTTCCCCCCATTTTGTTTAGGCTAGAGAATTACTGCTGTCCCCAGAATAGCATGGTCGTCCTTTGTTTTCCCCCGGTTCCATCCGGGGGTTCGAGTTCCCCCTGTTCTTTTTAGCTGACGAAGGTCTCACGCGCCACCATTACGCCCCCCCAACCCCCCCATGCGGGTATTTTTCTTTTTGCCCCCTCCCGACCAAAATCCCCTGGGCCTTCTTCCTTTGCCTGGTATGGGACAACAGATTTTCGTTTCCGGTTGGGGTTCCCGCCAGGGGTGCTTCATTTTTGGTGTGTTAGGCAATCATTTATTTTTTTTCATAGAGCGGCCTTTCAAAGTGGGTGCTTTCTCCCTGGTGTCGGCGAATCTGTTTTCCACAGACCCCCTGGCTACCCCCCTGTCCTTTTTTTTCCCCAGCGGGCCCCCCCCTTTGCGAATTTCCCCGTTTCGGTTTGGGCACCGGTTACCTTTCCCCCTTGGCCCATGGGGCACAGACTTAGGTCCCGCCGGTTGTCAGCTTTCTGGCACCCCTACTAACAAAAGCCGGCCCGTATTTCCACCCCTCCCCCCCCAGGGTTTGCCCAGTCGGGGGGAACTTTGCCCTCTCTAGTGTTGGTTTTCTTTTTTCCGCCCCCCTTCTTTTTTTTTTTTAAATCCTGTTTCGGGGGCACGCCAGTCTTGCCAGCTTTTTTTCTTTTTCTCTGTTGTTCCCTGGTCCCAAGCATTGAATGGAGCAGGCTTTTTTTTCTGAAATTTGCCCTGATTTTTCACCGGGCGGACACCTTTCATGGGGCCCAGCTTTCGTAATGTCTTGTGCCATTTTTTCGCTGTTCCTTTGCTGCTCACCAGGAACTACCGTCTAGGGTACATTTCCTCCAGAAAAGTGACGGGGGGGAAAATTGGAACTCCTTTTTTTTAAATCAAGTTTTTTTTCTGTTTGTTGACCTCGCCTCTACCACCCCCAGGTACATCACTTTCGGGCATTCTTATTGTTAGGGTGCACGAACCATTTTTTTTCGGATGGCCTGTGTGAGACCCCCCCCTGAACACCCTCCCCATGGGGGCCTGGCGCTTCCTCCAAAAAGCTGTGACAATGGATTTAAAGGGAGTTCGCTTTTTCCAACCGCCCTTCCTTTTGTGTACCAGGCGTGTCTCAGTTAGTTCAGACTGCGGAACACTGTGATGCAGCATCTTTGCTCTCCTGAACGGTTCTTCACCGGGACGGGAGTTAAGACAGGCTTAGCCGCCGTCGTCCTCAATATTTCCCCAACGTTTTTCTTTGTACCCCCCAATTTTCCAAACCCCAAATTCAGCTGGCGCTCGTGGGCTTATTCTCCCCTATTCCTGACTCACGCCATCTCTTACCTTCTTTACCCAACCCCACCTTCTCCCCGTTTCCTACTGCCCCCTTCCTCTCCTCCTTTTTTTCCATTCACCTTCGCTCCCCTCATTTTTTCCTTTTTTCCCCCATCATTACTCTTAAGCCCTCCCTCCATCCCTACCTCACCCCGCTCATCCCGTCTTTTACCCCTCACTTCCCCATCCCCCCTCCCTTCCGCCCTTGCTTATACTCTCTCCTTATTCCCCCTCTCTCCCTTCACCTGCTGTATTCAATTCGCTGCTTTTCCATCCTCTTTTTTTTCGGGCAGTGGTGCCATGGCGACACCTGATCCACGAGGGAGGGCATTCGAATTTCCCCTTGGCTGAGTCGATTTTGGCCGTTTAGCGTGTTCCGCCCACACACCATCTCCCCCTCCCACCCAACCTGGTTTTCAGGACGCTAGCCAAAGATTCCTCTTCCCCCCTGGAGGCAAGCTTGCGGATAGTTTTTTCCCAGACGTGGCCCCCCCCAGCGCGCACGATTTTTTACGACGGGGCCAGTATCCTTATGGGGTTGCCTTAGGGGGGATTAGATCTCGCCGAGTCTCTACCCCCCTGGTGACTTTTCCCTTTCTGGTCTTGACCTTTTTAGTCGGGGCTTTTTTTTTCCCCGGCGATGGGGCAGCATGCGCTGCTTCAGAACCGGGGTGGGTCCCGTCAAGCAATGTTTTCCCTTTTGCCGAAGTAGGTGTCTTTTAGGGACCTACGGGAGATGTAGGGGGTGACCTGGTTTCAATTCCATTGTGCGGCGCTAATGGTGAAGAAAGCCGTGGAGGTGAATGTGCCGTCCGTTTTTGTCGGTTGGGGGGTCACAATTCGCGCTTTTTTTGCACTTTCGTGATGGGTTTTCGGTTCTTATCAGGGCGTAACGGAGTTGGGCAGGGATAACCTGTTTTTTTTGGAAGGCTTTTTACCAACAAGGAACGCCCCATATGCGTTCCCCCTTCCATCGGTGCGGGAAAAAGTGGATCTCGTTCAAATCCGTCCTGGAGATCCCCCCTATTCCCCTGCCCTTCCACAATTAATGGACTTCACCCTGAGTTGGGGTGGTTGGTCACGCGCGCGCGAGCGGTGCGGCCGGAAGAACCATATACACTGCGCATCCTTTTCCACCCCAACCCACCTTTTTTACAACCCACCCTTACCCCTACTACAACCCCACCCAAAACCCCAACCAATTAACACAGGGAAGGAGAGGAGGAAGGAGGGTTCCATGAGCCTCCCGCCCTTTACCCATTCATTCCTCCGCACCGTGTTCTTTCTCCCACCTTCCCGGCCTAGCCATCGCTCCTGCCCCTTACCTACTTACCCCCTCTCTCCCTCTTTTCCCTCCTCTTTGCCCCCATCACCCCTACCCCTCAATTATTTACCCCCTCCCCACGTCCCTTCACACCCTCCTCCCCCCTGTTTCTTCTTTCCCCCCCCAATTCTCCCCTCCTTCCCACATCCCCTACAACCTATTCCTCTTACACCTATTGACTGCCACCCTCCCCCTCCCCCTATTAACTCCCGCACCGCCTCTGGCAGGGCCCCCCAGCCAACCAGCTACGGTGCGGAAGGAGCGCAGGCTGAGCGGGCCGGGCCCCACAACAGGAACCCCTCGTCCTACCCATACAGCCCCCACCCTCTCCCTACATCTGCAACCTGCCTCCCCTCCCTCCCTACACCCTTTTTTCCCCCTTTTCCCGCGTATTTCCCCCCTTTTCATCATCCCCCCTCCTCCTCCTTTATTCTCCCTCCCCTTATCATTAAATTGCTTGTACCCCCTTTTCCCTCATTTTCCCCTTTTACACAGTCGCTTTCCCCCTTCTGACATAATTTCCTACCCTACCCGCTCCCCCACCCCCCCGGTCTCTCCTCTCACCAGCTTCCCTCCCCCAATCATATACCTACATCAACAGTCCCTTTTTTTTATCGCCTCCGATTCCCCTCTCTTCCCTCCCATCGACCCTCCCCTCTCTCGCTGTCTGCGGCCTCTCCCTGTTATCCGTACCCCCCCAATCCCTGTTCGTCTGCCCCCCCCCCTTCACCATAGCCTTTCACCCTCTCTCTCCCTCTCCCTTCCGCCTTTGAATTTCCCCCCCCCCCTCTTCTTCCCCTCTCCTCCCCTCTCACCCTTCCCCTCCGATTCCACCAGGACTCCCTCTCCCTTTACTCCTTACACTACTCCACTGCCTTCCCCCCCCCCCTTACTGCTAACTACACCTCCCCCCCCCATCTTCCTCTCCCCTCTTCTCTCCTTCCCTCCTTCATTCCCCCCCCTCTCCTTGTTTTAATCTCCCACCTTTACATTAATCATTCTCTTCCGTTACCACTCCCCCCGCCCCCATTTCCCCCCCAAACTGCCCCCTTTTTTCCCAATCTGCCTCCTTTACACCCTTTTTCAAACACCACAACCTCTTCCCTTACTCGGTCTTTTCCCCCGTTAACCTCCTCCATCTCAATCCCATCCTGCCCTTCCCCCCCCATATCTCTTCCCGATCCATCCCTTTCCTCCCCGCCCCCCCTCCCTCCCCTCCACCTGCTTCCATCTCTTCCTATCCCATCGCGCCCTCCTCACCATCAACTCCATCTTCCCTCCCCTTCCCTCGCCCTACACCGCCAACCTCCCCCCTATCCCCTACAACCCCCACCGGTACCCTCTCTCCGCATCAACCAACTCCACGTTCCCCTCCCTCCCCTACCCCCTTCCATTGCCTCCCCACCTACTCATCCCCCTACCCTTCCCCTTTTTCCTCCGGCTGGTTTACCTGACCTGGGGCTGACCCTTTAAGTGGTGGTTATGGCTTGTGTTTTTGCGTTCCCAACGTCCCCCAATTTTGACGGACCAATTTTTCAAACCCGCAAGCGGGTACAAGGCTACTTGCAGTGAATGCAATGAAAACAGTTCCCCCCAAAGGAAAAATGGGAGGATTTTACACGCTAAACGTCCTTTTACAAACCCCCCCCAGTGAGAAGGGTGATCTCCCACTGCTCTTTGGCAACCTCCCCCGTGTTTTCCCCCATGAACCTTCGGTTTGGAAGAAGGGAGGACAGCGACGATGTGCGTTCCACTGTCCCCAACTGGGCGATTTTGGAAATGCGTGTATTGAAACCATATTTCAGAGGGGGGGTCGTCTATTTTTTTTTTTTCCCCCGTTTGGACCTAGCAAATTAAAATAGTTTAAGCCCCGCGGACCACTTTTTTGCCTTTGGTAGAAAAGTACCCCACTGTTACAACTGTCTCTTTGATATCTCCCCAGGTGTACTGCGCGGAGTCCCTCCTGCCCCTGGTTTTTTTTCTTGTTTGTCGTACCACGTCTGTCCGTGCTTCCCCCAAATCCGTAGACCGCCCATCGCAAACTTTGACCTTTCTTGATTCGGAACAGGATGTTAGGGAGGCATTGATTCGATTTTAATGTACCTCATCGCCGGTCCGCTGAGCGCATCCCCGCCAATTTTTTTTGCATTTTCCTCCCACCTCGTTGTGGATCCAGGTTGTCTGTTTCCCACTCTGGTATGGGGGACCTTCCCTGTCAACTTTTGACTTGGCACGAACGACCTACCCGTTTTTCCCGTTCTGGTCGCTTTCCGAAGAACAGGCCCTTGGATGTCGTTCAACACATTTTTCCCCCTAACCTGGCACAAGGAGCTGATCCAATATTGTCAGCGTGACGGGGGAATTTTGACGGTCCGGTTCTTTTGTTTTAACCGGGCACCTTGGGTTTTTAGAAGAACACCCATGTGCAAAAACATGAAAACGATTTTCCCCAAACCAGGGAACCGGTTGGTTCCCATGGTGTAGCGGTTGTCTTCATCGCACACAAAACCCCCCCGTCTGGTTCTTTATTTTGCGGAAATTACGAAAACTTAAGAAGGTAACTTGGCCGGTTTCCTCATTCCCAATTTCAGTGTTTCTTTTGATTGACAGTCATTTGCAGAACACCCCCGATCATTTTTTCCGGACCGGTGAGGGCCGACGGCCCCCCCCCATGATTTTGACTCTCCCGACCCTGAGGTAGCGTTTTAACCCCTTCCGCAAGAGGTGCGAGTGAATAGTTTTTTTAGAGCAGAGGGTAGGGAGATGGTGGGTCTTTTTACGCACCAAATGGCGGTGGCTGGATGTTCGTTCGTCATCGTTGCAGGACGTGCCCACCGTTTTGCCCCCCCACTTTTTTTTTTTCCCTGGTCCCCAGCGCGTTTTTGGGATCAGTGTACGGTTGGTTCCAACCCGGTGGACTCGCGGGGCTCCCGTTCCTCCCCCCCGCCGTTTTTTTTTTTTACCCCGCCCGACGCCTGGGCGAAGCGTGCCCATTCCGGGTATGCCAAGTTTCCCATTTTCCTACAACGCGGCGGCCCGGGCCCCCTAACTTTGGGTTTGTTTGTGAGGTTGATTCGTTTAGAGAAGAGTGGTTGGGTTTTTCTTCAGCGGATCTTCCCCCCCCATAGTGGGGGGGTGGTGTGGGGTGTTAACAATCGCTTTTTTTTGTGGAGAACGTGGCTCTTCTTTTCAATTGGGCCCTTTAAGGATTCGTTATTTCCTTGTGTCCCCCCACCCTGCTTGCTTTTTGCGTTGAATTTTGGCCGCGAGTGATTTTTTGACCCCCCCACGTTCTGACTTTTCTTCACAAGATGGTTTTTGTGGGACAGCGCGGCACGTGGTTTGCGTTAGGAAGCCGTGGAGCAGCGGCCAGAGCCCCGTTTATTGCGGGTTTTGACTTTTTTTTTTTTTCCGGCCCCATTCAGCCGCCCCCCATGGGTCGAGGCACTAACAAAATATACCCAAATGTATCATCACCCCGATAATGGCCCGTTTCCCCCAGGAGTTGGCTGGCTAGGATTCCCCCTACAACAGGGGTCTTCGATTTCTTACCTCCCTTTGATTAGGCTTCCAGAGGGGACTGGAAAATTTTATCTAATTAATCATAAGCATTTTTTCCCAACAGGGGAAACGATGCACCTTTTTTTTCAATTGCGGCAATTCCAGCCCGTTTGACCTTGCTTCCTGCTTTGTGATTTGTAGTCCCCCCCCCCCCTACACTTGTTTTCTTTTGTTCGTCTTCATCACCGGGGGGAAACCGGAAAGTTAGGTGATGGCCCTTTTCGGGGGGTGCAGCGGACCTTCATTTTTTTGCTTTTCTTGCCTTCCAATCGTTGAAGGTCTCCTACTTTCCTCACTTTGTCATTCAATGGAGACCTATGAAAACTGTAAAATGGGAACCCCCACTCCACGGCCCGAGGATGCCTCCTGGGGTGGGTGGCATTGTGGGGCTCTTTGCAGGATTTGCAATGAAATTACCTCACAGGAGTAGAACAATGATCCCCCAAAGCCCAACGACCCAGGAAATGTGTGCCGAGTCTCTTGTTGGTTGTTTTCGGAAGTGTGTACTCTTCAGCCCTTTTGGTTTGTTGCACTGCCTTTCGAGTTTCCACGTCTTTGTTTTACCCACCTTTCTTCCCTGTCTCTCCCCCACGGTCCGGGTTTAGCTTTCCTGTCTGTGGTGGGCGGCTCCTTTATCGAGAACGTTTTTATTATACCTCCCTGATTTTACGTTCCTGACGAATTCATGTCCTGGCGGCCGACCCGCGTTTTTTTTTGAGACAGACCTTTCTTTTGGGGATCCGGAGGGATGTGGGAAAGTCGGGCCCCTGGGCTCCCCATCGGTCTCCTAAATTTAGGTCTGTGTAACGGGAAAAGCTACAGCTCCGGTGCAGGAGATGTGAACTTAAGCTTTTCAAAAGAGGCTCTTGGGGATTGGCAGATACCACACTTCCCCTTGGCTTCTTTTTATTGCTCTGCTCAGTGACGGGACAGGATTTCTTGGTGGAACCACGCTGAAACGTTATGGAGCAAATGGGTGGGGGGGGGGGGGGGGGGCTTCCCCTACGCCCGATTTCCCATTTGGGTGAACGTGAAAGCCCCCTTTTTAAGCTTTTTTTTCTTTCCCCTTAAATTAAGGACGTTCATGGTGGGGGAATTTTTTTTCAAAAAGATTTTATTTGATTACCTTGCTCCTGTGGGTGGGTCGGTCGTTCCGATTTCCCCGCAGGTGATTTTCTTTTGGCTTTTCATAATTCGAAAAATTGAAGGATTGTGGTTAGATGGAGGTTGAAAATACCTGTCCTTTTTCTTTTGGCATTTTTTTTCCCCTTCCCGCTGCCTACAAAATTGGCTTTAATCAGTTCCTGAACCTCCACTGGGCCTGTCACAGTGTGAGAAAGATTGTCGGGGTGTTATTGGATTTTCCTTTCAATCCCGTCTTGGTTCTATGTATGGGGTGGGGACACCCCACCCATGCTAATATTGGCAGGATTTTGTCCCTTTTACCCCCTACTTTGCGCATTAATAGTCTTCTTCCCACCCCAACCCTTTTACCCCCCTTTTGCTAATGCCTCCTACCAAAATCCCGGAAGGCCAATTGCCCCCCCCCCTTCTTCAAGGGTTGTTTTCCCACGAAAGAGGGCGCAGTCCTTAACCCTTCCAGACCCACCCACTTTTAGGTCCCTCGTCGGGATTTGGCGAGCAAGCGAATCGAGGTCACTTCACCTAATGAAAACCTGAATGCTTTTACTGCGTCCTGTTGCCGTGTTTATGATCCTATCATATTACCCATTAACATCCTTTTGGACGAAGCCTTTTTTCGTCCAGTGGCCCCCCCGAGGGACAATCTTAAGCCCCTTCGGCAGTTGAGGGATGAGGCGAGGCACGAAAGTCAGACCAAAACAAGGTTTTGCGTCATGGAGGGGTTGACTAGGACCATCATTAGGAGTCTTTTGGGGAATGGAGGGGAAAATAGATTTCGTGTACCTAATCTTCATTTTGGATAGTTTGAGGGCTTTTCCTTGCAAACTTTTGGTATAATAGTTTTTGGCGTCAACCCACCGAGAACTAACAGACCTACCCTTTTCCCCGGTTTGAACCCATTGACTTCCCCTTTGGCAGTGATAGGTGATCCTTGGTAGCAAATGTCACTAGCGCTTTCCCCCTTCCTTTTAGGTATTTCCCCCACGCAAATGACACGTGTTTCCCTCACGTGTCCCTGGTGGTCTTGTCCTTTGACTTAGTTCATTTTTCTTGTTGTACGGGGCCCCGTTGGTTGCCTTTCCGTTTTTTCTGCGCGTTTCGTTCTGCCATCACGCTTTGGTCTTCTTTCTTACCCGGAAAAAAAGGTCGGTTTTCCTTTTACTCACATGTTTTTTGGTTTTCTTGGTTGTGTCCCCCCCTCCCCTACCATGATTTCAGGGTGCAGTCTTGTAGACATTTTACTTGTGTAAAGGTGGCGGCCTTTTTGCAGGGCTTCGCCATTTCCTCCGATTTGGTTCGGTTTATCAACATTAAGGCGGAAGAAGGTTCTTATACCCTTTGTTCTCTCTATTTTTTTCATTCCACCCCTCAGTTGGTTTTTGTTTTGCTCGATGATTTCACACCCCACAGCAATGTTCCGCCAACGTCTTGCGCTTGTTCTTTCGCCGCTTCGCTTGGTGGGGACGGGGGGGGTGGGGTTCAGGGATTGGGGTCCCCGTTCCCTAAAAGAGACTGGTAAGTTTCATTTCCTACCACAAGTTCGGCAAATCTCTTGTTATCCGATTGTTTGCCGCCCCACCTGCTCCCCGTGCTCCGTCTATGGGGCGTTTCGAGCATTTCTTTCCCCAGGTCGGCCCCTGTGAGGTCCCTTCCTCAGTCAAAGTTCGTCTGCACTCTGGGCTCTGGTTTGAGCTTTGGGAATTAAACCTTCCTTTTTTTCTTACAAAGACAGGTTACCCCCGTTGTGTTTTCTAAGATAACTTACAGAATTCGAACACCGTAGGTGGAATCGAGGTGATTGCCTTGGTTTCGGGGTTCCCCATGGTTTCCAACGCCGCTGAGGGAGGGATAGGGGCCACGACATTGCCCCCTGAAACCTGGAGGGGCCCCAACACTTGGTGGTGTCTGTCAATTTGAAGCGCTGTTTTAGTTTTGTTTGTTCTTCGCTTTTTCGTGTCCACCCACCTTTAATAACACACCGTTTTTTTCCCGCCGCCGCTTTCTACGGATCGAGACAGTAACCCACTAAGGCTAGGCCCTAGTATCGTAAGTGCCCAGGCACAAACCCATTTTTTACCGCACTCTTAAGGTCTTTTCCAGATTACGGCCTGTTTGGGGTTTCTTCTTTTTTTGCGCTGGTAGAGTCCTACTTTACCAGCCCTAGGCAGGGATATTCCCCTGACTTTTTTTTTGATGCCAACCGGATTACCGACATTAGCTTTTTTTTTTTTTGGTCGTTCGCCGCCCTGAAACCCACCCTTAAAAGAAGCAATATTGGAAATCTAGGACTCTCCTTTTGACAAATTTTCCTCCCTAGATCCTTTAACATTAAGGCGGTTCCATGCGGCACAATACCGGTACGAGGGCCTCCTTGGAGATTTTCCCCTTGGGCCTTCTGGACTGGTACCCTCTTTTTTTAGGCCCAGCTAGTGAGGATGCAATCAATTGCGGGGTTTCCGGGTCTTTTTCTTGTCAAACGCATTTGCGGTTTCACACTGCCGCCCCGGAGTCCTGTAAGGGCGTCCTTTCAAATTTCTCCCACCCTTTAGTCTTGCGTTGACACATTTAGGATCACGCTGAATAATCAAGAAGTTTAAGTCCCCCTGGGGGCCGGTCCCTTTTTGGGCAGGGCACCTTTGATCAGGTCCCTTTTGGTTGGACCTACCTTTGTGTTTTTTCCACCCGCATTTCCGACCAAAGCATCGACCACGGTTCTTCCTTCCCGGAGTATCTCATACTGGACCGGCTAGGTGATCCCTCAACCCAACCCCCCGGGACCAAAAGCTGAGGCACCTCCTCCTCTCCGCGTCCCTTCACAACCCTTATTCTTCACCACCATCCCACCCGCAGTAATTGACGACAGCCCAGTACCCTGTTCAAACCATCCAACGCGAGTGGGCACAGCTCTTTCTTTGTATTATAACCACCCATTTTACCTGTGGTTCCTGCCCACAAGGCAAGCCTCAAGACAAAACAACTGGGACCATCGGATCAAGACTACCTTTTTACTGTTCCCCATCACGACCAATCAGAATATCCATGGTTCTGTTGGGTAAACACCTCTTTTGGCCCCCCAAAGGCCAGAGCGCGGTTTTTTTTTCGCTTGTTGATTTCACAATCTCGGGTAAATTACCTTTTAAGTCTACCCACCCCATGGCGTCCATTCCCCATCTGGTTCAGGCCGCTCCTAAGAGCTCGGGTTTTATATTTTCTTTAGAGGCCCACTTCCCACATCCCTTGACTCTGCCTTGGACCGCGAGTTTTTGGGCCGTATGATGTTTTTTATTGTTTTTTTCCCGTCCCCTGCTTGGGGGGTTTGTTTTCCCAAAACCCGAAGTCCTGCTCTCTCAAATTTATCTTGCAAGAGTGACCCCATTGTCTTCGTTAAATTGAATTCTCTTTTTCTGTAATGCTTCTTTCCGTTTTTTGTAATCTCCTCCCCATAAGGCCTTCAAGATACCAGTTTGTTTTGACCCGTAGGTAATATACCATTGAGATGTTCCCCCGAACAGAGCTGCCAACGAGATCTTTGCTTTTTTTGCGTTTCCATACCCCCGGCCCCTTAAAGTGTCGCCCCTTTCTTTTTTTCCCCCGCCCTTTATGTTTTCACCCCCCAGGCACGGGACCACACACAACTCTACTGGAGACGTATCAACATATTGGCCGAAGTCGCGGCTTTAAGGGGACAGGT
>Ga0179593_1294231_pt1 | contig 13167 bp, 13 predicted proteins | sample CZODoug2_1_08_16_FD_185931 | JGI IMG/M metagenome (GOLD analysis project Ga0179593, IMG submission 185931) | Vadose zone soil fungal communities from Angelo Coast Range Reserve, California, USA - CZODoug2_1_08_16fungal (PacBio error correction) | ecosystem: Environmental > Terrestrial > Soil >... | reverse complement strand
GGTGTTAACAGCCCGCACGTACACCCTTTAGTAACGCCCACGTTGGAGCCATAGACCCATCACAAGAACTGGTGTCCCTTTAATTATTCAACACCCGACAATTCGTCACTCTCGATGCGACACCGTGGCCACTCTGTCCTACATCCTTCCCACTCCCCCCTCACCAACACCACACTGACGCACTTATTAGTATAGACGATACCCCCCCCTACCTACCCGCCCTTCACCAGCATGGAGGGCAGCGCGAGACTAACCGCCAAACCAACCACCCATTCTTTTACCCCAAACCAACACCTTCATTCCCCAAGTCACAGCTCCCCTCTTTTATACCCGCATCCATGAATGCTCGCGCCACCCCTTCACCCGTTCTCCAGTGTTTTCTGAGCAATGTTACAACCCAAATTCACAGGCCCCAGCGACCGCGTACCTCGCCCCTCCTGACGCCCACGTAAGACCTGCGGGTACCATTGAGCCCCACACTCTCCCAAAAAACCTCCTGAACAGTGCTCTTACTTGCGGCTACACTTGGGGGGCAAGTGCTGGCTCCTTACGTCACGCCGTGCATTCCCTCAACACAAGTCTCTAACCTGAAAGATGGCCACAGAACCCACCCTATCTAACACCCCCCATCACGTCGGATACCCAACCCGGCGATATGTATCCCCCCTCCCCTCTCACCACAACAAAAAAAAACCCCCTTCATCTCGGGGCATGACACTCACCGCACGTTTCAAAGACAGATTGAACCGTGAGCTTAACGGATGTTTCCCTAACTCCTGTGCGTCCCAACTGAAAAAACATATCGTTCGATATATCCGTGGACCCACCCAACGCACTTCTGACAGCGCCCAGACCCGTACCACCCCTTTCCTTCCTACTTACAATCCCGGCCCATGGTACACATACACCACCCCTTACCTCCAGTTGATGTGTACATGTTCCCTTCCCGCTTTTGCTCTTCTGTAGAGAGTCCACATCCAGGTCACGGCCACAACCCAATGGTTGCACCTCGAAGCATTTCTCCCCATGCACCCTAGAAACATGTTCCTTCCTCATCACTAGCAGTTTTCAGGTCGCCCAGTCTCACCTCTTTCGTACCCTCCGGGACCAGGTCCGTTCCTATGGCTATCACCCGTCCCCGGTGGGTCCCCGCGTTTTCCCACCACCATCCTGATCCTCCCCTACAACCCCCTGCTGATCCCCTACAACGGTCCTTACCTAAAATGACCTGAACCATCGTTTTCAGGGAAAGACCTTGCCACCCTGTCCTTCCTCCACGCTAGTGCCAAACAACGACACAACCTCCATAACCCCTTCAATTGGGCGCCTTGACCGTCGGCGCTTTTTTCTACCTATCCATACCCACCCTCTTTCCACCTATGGGCTAGACATATTATCCAAGTGAGATCGTCTCCTCCCCCCTAGAGAAACACCACCTCCCAAAATACTGATATTTGAGAAGCCCCAACCCCCCCACACTCCATCCTATATCCTGGTGAAACCCGCCCTCCTCCGTTGTTTTTTTCTCCTGTTGTGGGGGGGGCGTTGGCACCGGGGCCGGCGGTGTAGGAGTTCTGTCCCCGGGAAGTTAGCACGGCTGGTAGAGTTAGGCTGCCGTTCTTTCGTTGCAACCATTTTATGCCTAGCTGGCGTCGATCCCTGTCGGTATCTTCCCGCTTTTGTTTCTTTTGTTGTATGTTGTCTTGAGGTGTTTTTGGAGGGGTGTGGGGGGGCGGCCGTGCGCACATTCCCCATTACCCCGCTCGACACGATCCGAATCGTTTCCACCCTCTCCAATTTACATGTGAGCTGCCCCCTCCTCGTGAGTCACCCTTCCGGAACGCTACACCCCCCAGTCATCCGACCCCACAAAACCTTTTCCCTGTCAACGCCAGTAACACAGGCCAAGCTATCTCCCCTCCCCCTGAATCAAAGTGAGTAGTCGAGCGGGTTGCAAATGTGTACCCCACCAGACATGCTGATGAACAAGCACCCATAAAACCCCCACACAGTCCACCCCATTCTCCCAATACTTTCACCCAAACCCACACCCAAAAAACCTCTGGCAGTGTACCCCCCCCGTTCACCCCCTTCCCCCTGTCTGAACGCCGTGAACGGACCACCCCGTGGGACCTATACACGGGATTGTGTGTGGTTTTGCGAGCGCATAAGTACCTCACAGGGTGGGGGCGTGTTGTAGCCTCCTATACCAGAGAAGACTCTTTTCACGACACCCCACCTGACTACATCCCTACCCGCCCCCTGCCCCCCCCCCCACCCCCAGCCTAAAAGTGTACTTCAAGGACTAGTCTTCTGCCAGTTAGACTCTGGTCACCCCACCTTCCAACTGACCATTTAAATCGGACCCCACTTTTAAAAGATCAACTTTCCTCCTATAATTTTACCTTAGTGCCATAGTAGAATGACACCCAACCCTTTTACATCAACCCTCTCCCGCAAGGATTCCATCTTGTTACGGCTTGCCCCCGTATACCCACGTTCCCCATCATCCTCTCCTCGTTTCCCAGACAATTAAACGAAGAGCGTACTCTCCTCCACCCCCCCCCCCCCCCCTCCCCCCCACAAACCCAACATTCCCCTCTCCAAGTCGGTAGTTGTTTTACCGGACGGTCAGTTATGTGGGCGCCCTCCCGCACCCAGATCCCGGTCATCTTCTTCACATTCCGACCGTCGAGGCTTATCTCAACTCCTCAAACCACCCAGTACCACTCCAGTCCTGTTGTGTTGGCTCCGGTTTTCATCCTCCTTTCTTCACCCGGTCATAACTCAGCGGAGGGATGGTCGCGTGCGAGGGAGCTGGCTTACGGGGGGTTTCGGTTTGTTGCCTACTACACTACCTCTTCACAATACACTCCCCGTTACCATGTATTTTCCCCATCCCCCCGAACACACCTGCCCCCAGCAAAACATCTCTACTCTTCCCTCTCCAGTGGGCGTCCCCTCCCTTTTGACGCCACTTTGCCGTGCACCACACCCTTTTGAACAACTCCGACGCCGTTTACCCGCAATCTTATACACCGGTCCTGCCTCCCTATTTACGTAAAACGGCAAGGGTTAACACAAATAACTCCGCTCGTCACATTCACCTTTCTCCCTCCACTCCCTTTAACTCGTAACTCCAACCCCACCCCCCCCTTTAACATTTACCCCGTTGTCGTTTCATATCCACACCCAGTCCAACGTGCACACCCCTAGATGTTTACCCCACTTTCCGCAAAACAAACCATCCCCCAAACATTCCCCCTGCCACAGTCATTCTCCGCAAACTCGAACCGCCCCCACCCACGCTCGTCCATGTTACACCCTGCTCACTCAGGTCCCCTTTCGCGAATACATACACCGACTTGCGTGAGTAATGCTGACCCCTGTGGCTTTTGCCCTGCACACCCCCCACATATTCTCCGCACACCACCCGCGAAACAACTTCTCTAGTTACGCCCCCCACCCATGCCCCTCTCCTAGTCTTCGTCGTGACGAGTTGCTCTTTACACGCTCGATCCAGTCCCATTAAGAAGTTGCACTCAGCTTGCGTCGGTTCCCTCTTCCGACGACTCCCCACACCGTCTGGCGAAGCCGTGGCAGCGGTCTATATACACCCTCGGGGATTTAACTCTTTCACTTGACAGCACACCACGTCCTGTCGTGAGGCCCACAATATACATTACCTTTTAGACCCGCGAGACCGGAGCGCAACTTCCCCGTTTGCTCTCTTTCACAAAACGGTCCTCGCAGCGACCTTTGACCCTGGAGACGGGAGCTCCTGCCCCTGCCTCAGCTCTCCGCGACTGGGTTTCTTTGGGGCCTTGGTGCTGTCCAGAGTACCCTTCCGTGAATTTTTTTCAGCGAATCTTGCTTTTGCTGCCGGTTATGAGTAACAGCTCTCCTTTCCGGCAAATGAATCGCGTGACAAAGCGCGATCTGTTTGAGTTGATGCTCTGTGCCTTTCCCTTTCGTCGTTCCGTGGTCTTTCGAGGCTTGGTGTCTTTCGGTTTGCTTGTTCTTACCCTTAGGCAATGACGGTCTTCTTCTCCATTTTGTTTCGTTCCTAGGTATACTTTCTTTTTCCTCCCTCCCTCCTGTCATCGCAGCCCATTGATGATCGGGCTTTTATTTCTCGTTTTTCCCGCGTGTTCCGGGTTCTCGCTTTCGGGACCAGAATCCGACTCCCGGTAGAAAGGACCTACCATAAGCAGGCCATTCTCCATCCTTTTTCAATTAAAAGCTCCCCGACTTCTCCTCGCGTCCTGACCTCCATACTATCGACTTATCCCATCCCGACTTTCTCCAGGTCGTCAGCCTTACCTAACCCCAATAATCGACCCATCGAAGCTCCATTAAGAGTAAGGAGTAGCCCCCACAACCACACCCCCGAAGTTCTATCTTCCCCGCCTTACCACTACATCCTCAACCTCACCTATCGCGCGGTGGCCTTGCGCCTTTCCCCGCCCATCCCTTGTCCTCCTTCCCACCCTTTTACATAATTAACCCAATTTCCCGCGTCTCCTTTTACCCCCCCTTATACCCCAACTCCGGAATTCACGAGTAGCGAGAACCCTTTCTACTCCGTAACGCAGGAGAGTCAAATTCTCTTTCCTCCGGCTCCACCCCCTCCTCCTCGAGGAAATTATAGTAACGCGCACCCTCCAGATTCAATTTGGACCTCCATTTGGCTCACCTTACCCATATCACAAAACCATGACAAAGTTCACAACTGATCTTGGTTGGTGTGTGCCTGTGGGGGGGGGGGGGGGTTCTACACATTACCCCCTTTTCCAAGTCTTGGACGCACCATGAGTCTGGTAACTACCTGTCTCTTTTCCCCCCCACAACAAAACTTGCTTTGATCGCCCCTAACTCTTCACTACGCGCTCTCCCCGGTACTAGCTCCAACTAAACAAAATGAAAGCGTGGCACAACTACTCCTCTCATAGACGTACGCGTCCAATTTCCACCTCCTCTCCCCCCCCGAGTCACCCTCCCCACTTCATCCCTCTCTTCACACCCAAGGCCTCCCCGAAAGCCCTCGCACCCATTCCCGAAGAAGTCAAGCCCCCTCTCTCACGCCGGATTACACCGTAATCACTAACCAGAGTTCCTCTGTCGCTGACGCTTTCTTCCCCCGCCGGCCCGCTTGTTCCTTTCCCCGGCGCCGCCCTTCCAAACTCTCTCCCACCCTCAAAGTCGAAGCTTCACGGCTACCGCGAAGCTCATTCTCTCACCCCTAGCACGGCAGAATCAGCGCGCTCGATGCAGACTCGTTGAATTACGACCTAGCTCTCCCCCCTTACGAAAGAAAAGGCCAAAACCTCTTTTTATTCTATATTTCACAAAACCTATTCTGAGAGACGTTCATGTCATTTTCCCCCAACACTAGAGGGTAGTCGATACCCCTCTCCTCCTTCCCCTCACGTTTGTCCCACAAACGCCGCTGTCCTTCTTGGCCTGCGCTATGTCATCCATCGACCCCCCCTTTTCTAGCCTAAATCATCACTAGTCTACAGGTTGGAGTTGCGACCCGGTTATTCTTAGATTACCAAGTAGACTTTGTCGACACCGTTCGCAAAAAACACGTAGCGCCTTCCCACCTCATCCCTGCGAGGGTTTAGACCTCCGACTTGCTCATCCCTCTTAGTATGTCTCGGTTTTACCTGTCTTCTCTGAACTTTTTCTTTTGACTGCACGCACCTCGTCCGACCGCGCGGTTTCCACGCCACCGACCTTGCTACTCGGATCATCCTGCCCCCCCCTTTATTTACACACCGCCAATTTCGCTCCCGTCGTCGGCCCCCTCCTTTAAAAAAACCATCACTTCGAACGCTCCCGATGGCGACGGCGCCCTCCTCCCCAGACCTCCCGATCCTCTCTTTGCAGATCCCCACCCAACCCTTTCCATCCCCCGACCGCTCTCTCGATCCAGTGCGGTACGTGGTGATGTGAGCAGGTCTGGCTTTTTTTTACGTGCTTGGTGGTCCTTCCTTTTTCAAACACTTTACTTTCAGGACATCGTTCTCACTATAAGTCCACGTCTCCCTCTTTGAGAGTCCGACCCTCCCCCTCTCAACCTCTTCAGGATCAGAAGCCGCGGACGCTCGGTAACCACACACCGCCTCTACCTCCCCCCCCTTTCTACTACCCTCTCCTCCCTCTAAATCCATTCCTTATATTTAAATTTCTTCCTTTCTGCAGTCTTGTCCGTCTCTCGTGAAATCGAGTTCATTTATATCATCTCTCTCCTCGCTCGGGAGCCGTTTGATGGGGAGGTTTAGATGTATTTTAACAACGTTGAAAGCTCCTTGTTTTTTCCCAACAATGCGCACAGTATACTACCCCCTGAGTCCCCTTCTCTACTCCGCCACTTCTCCCTCCTCCCTTACATAACGCGTCTACTTTTCCATACCGGCGTCTTCCTACCGGATCCAGTCCCGGAAGAGAACGGAGCCCCGATGCGTGCCAACCTACCCGCAGATTCACCACCTTCAAGCGCTTTGCTCAAACAATCTTTGTATCTTCATGTCTCGCATTATTCCTCGGGCCGTTACGTATTTTGTCCCTGATTTCTAGAATTGCCCGAAGGGCGTGGCTGCCGCTTCCTGTACGGGCGGTGATTTGCGTGTGAGCGCGAGTGACCGCCCGGGCGTCTGTCGGCGATTCATCAAGTTGTGGTGGGTCGCGTCTTCAGTGGATTTCGAAGTTCTGATCGACTGCGGCCCCCCGCCTGGGGTGTTTGTGGGCCTTTGTGTCGGCAGGTGTTGGCGGAGCGACCTGTGACGCAGCGTTGACACGTGCCCCCGCGGGCGCGGGGGGGGTGTTGCGTGGGACCAAGACCGTCAACCACCTTCGACGGCGCCCCATCACACTGCGCAGCCCCATTTCGAATTATGCCTCATGACAGATTTGGGGTCGGTGGGGGGTGTTGTGTCGTGTGTTGGACCCACCTTTTTTCCGAGTGGTTTAGAGGAAACAATTCCGAAATAAGTTTCTTTCTTTCCAGCCTTCACACCAGGTCGCGGGGAGACCTGTGCTTACGCACCGCCTCCCGGCTTCCCACCGCCCCCTTTTCGAACTTCAGCCCGGACCCCCCCTGAAATCTTACCTTCCTCACTCCTTACCCCCCCCCCGGGATACCACTCCCATATTCCTATTACAATCCAAAAATTTACCCAGTCTTAATTTCTATAAACCTCCAAAAGGATTCCCCTCCCTCCTATGTTGCCCTCCGTCCCCTGATGACCACCGCCCCTATCTTCAAATTACTCCCCCTCTCATCCCTCCCCGGCACCCACCTGCGGAAACTCCTATCACGACGTACCCCGCTGACTCGATATCCAGGTGCGACAAAATCCTACCCTCGGGCGGTTCTGGCGTCCGCCGCGGGCCATATTTATTTTCCATGTAAAGAAAGAATATGTCGCGCTTACCACCCCCCTCCTTTTTTCGACGGTTTGGGCACCCTTTCTAACAACGGCGCTTTACGACATTTCCCCCCGCTTCACCGCCTTGGACTACTTTTCCACCCCACCATCTTTACAACCTCCCCGGGCCCCCTTCCTCACAGATCTGTTATGACATGAAGTTCGACTGTCGTCCCTTTTACGTTACCACTATAAAACCCGCTGCTGATTACGCTTCCCCTAACGGAGAGACACAGTCCCTTGCCCCAGGCGTGTGCGGGAACCTTCGTTCTGGTAAATGTGACGCCGCTCCACACCTCCCGCCCCACCGCCACCCACGTGTATCTCGAGGACGGCGTGATTTCTGTTGAACTTCTCTGTACCCGGGAAAAGAACCACTTTGTCACCCCTGCACTCCTGCGAGCGGGCAGGCGATCCCCTCTAGCCCACGAAACCCCGCGCGGAGGGCTTACCGACTTTCACATTTTGCGCTCCTACCGCCTTCCCCCAGAGGCACACCACCGTCCTCACCAACCCACCACAATTTTCTCCTTTCCTGTATTTATTCAGATTTCAGGACCCTTCACCCTATTTACGAACCGCGGTGGGTGAGGGCCTGCGGAGTCGGGTTGAGGGGGAGCAGGGATCACCTCAGCCGTTGGGTTTGCAGTCCATGTTCGCTAGCACAACGACGTGCGTCAAGAATGAGGGCGTCGGGGTGGGGGGGCGTGACCGCACTTCCTCTCCGCCCATACCGTTATGATAATTCCGAAGGCTCCCCTAACACCGCTACTGCCAGGACACACAACCTCCCCACGAATCTCGCCCCGGCCGACATGCGGTACAAAATTTTCACTTCGCTTGACGATGGCCGTTTCGGTGTTGTGGTTGGGGCGCGTTGCGGCGTACCGGGGTGGGATAAAAAAATCGCACCCAACGTTTTTACGTAGATTCTCCCACCGAGACCCTTCAAACCAGTCCCCCCGCCAGCTTAAGCTCCTTTTCCCAAAAATTTATAAACACGCAAAACTCCTGCGGACGCCACACCACACCAACTCTCGTCGCGCACCCATGTCCAACCACCAGTCCTGGCGACCCCCACTTACCTAACACAGTTAGAGCAAGCGCCTTCTTGCCCCCCACCCCAATGCCCGTAACCCTACACGAATCCTCTTTATCCTCTTGCCCTCTCAGGCACACCATCACCGGCCCCACTCTAGGGAGACCCAGTTATCCCCACGAACAATCACCCCAAACCGCAACTCCTTCACATTCCTATCTCCTTACACCAGTCCCACATTTTTTTTGGGCCCACAGGACCTGTATATTCTACCCCTCTCTGTCCCGAGACACCCCATGCCCGCGCGACTGTTTTACCTCTTCTCGAACCCCAGCACATGGACACAAACTCACGCGCCGCCAATCTCTAACCACATAACCCAAGACTGCTTTACCCTGACCTACTTCCCTCCACACCTATCTCAACGCAAGTCGTCAATTACACGGTCTCCCCCATCCCCGGCCCACCCCCCTGGTATCCCCCGATCCCTCGCCCAACACACACCGAACCATCACGCAAATGCGGCCCACCACCCCTAAAATTAATAATTTTGCAGCACCCATCCACAAATTCACACACCACCCCCCTTATGGCGCTGCCGGACACACTACCCCTATTCCACCCTCAGCTGGATAATCCCTTGTGACTCAGTAATCGTGAGGATCCAACCCACCACCCCCCTCCCCAAACCTTGGTTTTCCAAAAAAACTCAACAACACCACCCCCCACGCTGCACTCTCCCCCCCCTTCCCCCCACCTCCCCATCCAGTTGTTGTTGTCGAGTGAACGACCCCCCGCCTCCTTGGGTCTAACACAACCGTTTTCCCAACCCTGGCGCCACCCCACCCCCCCCCAATATGTCACTCTAGGTTGATCCAGTCCCTCACCTCCCAGCACCACGAGGCGCACGCCACCGTTAGTTGCACACCAGCACGGTTCTCCAACGAGCCTGGAGATCACTAACCGCCACCTCCTCCGCGTTAACCTCGGGGCTGTTGATTCATTTCTTCGTCCGCCGGCGCTTGGTTGTTGTGGAACGCCTGGGTGGGTTTGGGGGGTGTAGGAGGCGTCCCGCGCAGTTGAGGTTCCGTGAACCACCTCCTATATTATATCCCTTTCAAAGCAGGACTTCAGTGACCGGCAAAGTTAACAGTGCGCACAGCACCCCTTTTTCAAAGCAAACACACGTCCCCCCTCGTCTAAACAAGTACCCCACACGGTCACTGACAGGCTTCGCCCACCCACACTTATTACCACTCATCACCGTACCCCCATCAATCCACCCAAAACCCGGAGACTCACCTCAGTCCACACCCTATCCATATCTAACCAAGTGTAGGATTTCCCCCCCCAATTTACATTACCCCTTCCTCCGTCAATCTTCTCTGCCGGCCTGCAGTCCTAGTAGTGTTGTTCGTGTAGGTTAAAAACGTGGATCCGTAGCTCTTCGTTCCCTCTCTTGGCCCTTTCTGCGGGTAGCGCCGCCTTCCTTGCTACGGATAAAAGAAGTGCGATGTCAGCCTTGCCCTTATTTGTTAGTCCATCAGTGTCTCCTTCCCCCATGGTCAGCTGCTTGCTGCCGAGTCTTGTTTCAGAACCCTGATCAGGTTGTGTGCTTTCTGTTGGACCTCGGTTTGCGCCCCCTTCCTCTCTACCGGGGTGAGTAAAAGTTCGTTCCAGCTTTCGCCGAGTTCTTTTTTCGAACTGCAATACTTACTAGAGATCTAGTCCAGGTTGGCACCCCGTCACCGTCGCAACACCGATGACTTGAAAAAGATAAAACCTTCCACTCACACATCACCTAACACGGCCACCACCGTAAAGTTCACCAAAAAAATGTCCATACGAGTCTGCCCCTTCAAGGATTGTATAGTTCAGCGCCAGTTTTGCGTCACACCCCGGTTTATAGTTGTATTCCGTTTGCTGTGCTCGGTTTGAGTGACGCATTGTTTGCCGGTGGGGGCTTTGAAATCCCTGTCTCCCCCTTCCCGCCCTCGTTTTTTTTGCGTCTGTTGTTAATCAAGGTTGCGCTGTTTCGTTCCGCGAGGATCGGCCTCTGCACACTTTCAATAGTTCGTGTCACGAATGATCTCCGTTTGCTCAGCCGGCGGTTTTTCCTTTTGCGTTACAGTCCACTAGCCAATTTCGCTTCTTTTCTATTTGCTTGTGCGTTCCTACTGTGATCGTGTCATACACCAACCCCCCACAACATTACCCGCGCATCCCCCAGAGCCCCTACACACCCCATCGTGGCCATCGGCACCATTACCTTCACAGCCCCGTCCTGCATTCAACTCCAACTCTTTGCCCGTACATAAGAACCTCTTCCCGTCGAACATAGTCAATCTCCCCATCCTTGAACCTGAACTCTTTGATGTGATTATTGCTCGTCTTTAGGATCGTCCCCGTCTCTGATCTGTTCACTGGGCGCTCCGGCGAATGTGGTTCTGTGACTCAACCCGTGGGCGGGGTGGGGGTCGCGTGTCGAACAATCCACAGTATTCCACCGGGTATCCCCCATTCTTCACCTGTCCGTCGTGCTCTCACCCATAGTCGTTGCTTTCCCCCCCATCCATCCCGGCGGCCGCAATCCGGTCGCAGCAAAACACCACCCGTCCCCGTTTGATCTGTTTTCTGATATCCAACCCCCCCTTTTCTTCTCATCCTACAAAAAACGTTCGTTTTCTTTCCTATGTTATTTTCACCGACTGTGTTCAGATAGCGAGAACTGAAGACCCGTGACACTCGCTTGTGGCGGGTGGCAGGTCCTGTCAGATCTCGGACGAAATATAGTTTTGGCTTCTAAGTGGCCACCAGGATGTAATAGAATTCCCTCTTGGTTTCCAACCGGGAGTTGCTGCACCGAGGATTCAGCCTCACCTTAAGTATATACTATATTAACCTTTACGCGAAGGGAGCGCTCGCCTTTTTCGAGTCTCCCCATATTCATAATGACGAGGGAAAAGGTTGGGAAGCACGGCTACGCTCGCTCCCCTACCTCTTTCCTACAGACCCTCTTCCTGCAGATTACGCTGGCTGCAATTAACGTTCCCCACCCTTCTTTCCTCGCACACCACTTTGCGCACACCGCGAAACAGCCCCCTCAAATCTACTAAATCCCAGCCATTACCTCCCCCTCCCCCCTCTAAATTCCACCCGCTCCTTCTTGAACCTTGAAAGCCCTGCTCATTCCCTTCCGTCCTTTTCCGTCACCGGCTTGGGTAGTACCCAACTTCTAACCAGGCCTACAAAACCAACCTCTGCAATGAAGGCTCTTGAAAGTCCGGTCCGACCGTAGACGCCTTCCTCCAAAATAAAGTAACTACCATACCTACCAGTTCGACACCCCTTCCCTACCTTAAACAAAATGCTACCCGATGACCTCTGCTGACTTCCCCTGCATGTTCCTCTGTCGAGCCGCCACTTAGGTTCACCATAGTCCCTCAGGCTCCCACCCCTACCCCACCAACCCTAATCACTTGGTGCCACCCTACAAAACTACCCCCCCTTACACTGACAACGCCCCGCCGGTCTTTTTACACACCGTCGCAGTTCGAATCAGACCACTATCGGCCGGCACCGAAGCGGATTAGCGCTCCGTACCCCCAGCTCCTCTCCCCGGTCGCGTCGTAGCAGCTACTCCCCGCACACCACCTAAGCAGACTCCCCCCGCACACCCCGACCAGGCCCTAGAAGGACCCCTCTCATCCCCCCCCAAAGTTATACAGTTTTACGAAGGCACCCGTTGCTCCCCCCGTCAGACCACCCAGAACTATGCCCCGTTTCGCCTCCACAATACAGCACCGGCCCTCTAGCGACCACAGTGCCCCTTAAGCCGCCCCCCTTCCTCCACAAAACATTAACCCCGACACCCTCAGGCCACATAGACTTTAATGCATCTCTTGGAGTCACGGAGTCCGACTCGCCCGGCCCGTTTCACTGAGCCCAGTTTTCATATACTTTCCCTACCACCCCCAGGCTTTCCGATCCGAACTCCAAACGAGACATTTCTCCATAGTCCCCCCACTCCTTTCCGGAACCTGTAACCATGGCTACGAGCCCCACACCCAACCGCCCCGAAGTCCAATGAGACACATAGCGACCGTCTACACACCCCCGGCGCTCTAAGCTCCGATGACTTCCCCCCCCTGCACGACGCGGATGACTCCCAGCCGTTTACTCGAGCCACCAACCCAGACACATTTCTGATACACACCCCTCCTCACTCCCTCCCTACCTTTTCCCTTTAATCTCCTAGTCTGGACAACCTGGTGGCAACGCCACGCCCCCCCCTCGCACGACGTGGGAACGGAACAACAACATTACCCCCCGACCCCGTCCCACAGACGGCGATGGAAACCGACGCTCACCCAAGAGCTCGTACCCTCACTTCCCCCACCCCTCCCAGCATTAAGAGCGCGAAGCCTCACCCTACCTCCCCATACAGTTTCACCCCCGCAAGTCCGCCTCATTCCCATTCCGACCCACTCCGAACACCGGTCGCGCATTTGGAGTTGGAAGGACCGCGGCGCGCCGCAGACCTCGCGCATACAAACCATTACCGATCACGGTAATGAAAACTGTTCATCCCCACTTTCATGTCTCGCGGCGCAGCGCGCTCGCTTCCTCCGTACTACTACCTTCCGCAAGAACCGCGCCGTGCTGGTCCCTTCCAGGCAGGATGGGGGTGTTTGT
>Ga0179593_1687524_pt1 | contig 13168 bp, 21 predicted proteins | sample CZODoug2_1_08_16_FD_185931 | JGI IMG/M metagenome (GOLD analysis project Ga0179593, IMG submission 185931) | Vadose zone soil fungal communities from Angelo Coast Range Reserve, California, USA - CZODoug2_1_08_16fungal (PacBio error correction) | ecosystem: Environmental > Terrestrial > Soil >... | reverse complement strand
TTTTTCTCTCCTCTCAAAGAATTCCGCACTTAGGATGCTTATTTCTTCGTTCTTCTTTTTTCTGGTTATCAGTCCTAGGAACCCCCCTTTCCTCCCCCCCCCTTCCTAGCGATTTCGCTACCACGAACTCCTGTCGGTCTCTCAATCGTCCGACGATTCCATCGCTTCCCTCTGTTCATTTTGTTTCCCCGTTTTGAATTTTTCCTATCCGGTCCGCCTCCCTTTCCGCGTAGCGGCGAGATCCCCCCCCTTCTTATTTTTGACAGTATTACCGACGCGTACGATCCTCTGGAACTCAACCCCAGATTTTGGACCTTTTTCCCCCCCCCCGAAGTCTTAGACTCTCCCTCTTTTCTCTCCTCGGTATCTCCAAACATCATTTTGCCTTACTTCGAGATGCCGTGCCACCCCCGTAAGACGGCTTTGCCTTGATTCCAGGCGAAGGTCCCGCCTTAGTTTTTCCCCATCGGGAAACTGTCGCCCCCCCCCTTTCCTTTCTTTTGTCTGCCTTGAGGGTTTTTCCCCCCCCCATCTGCGACGCAGCCTTTTCCTTTTTCAGCGCTCACGAAAAGCCTTTTTTGGTTTGTGTTGTTTGGGGTTTTCCCCTTTTTTTTGGGGGTGGGGTTTGTGTTTTTGGGGGGGGGGGGGGGGGGGGGGTTTTTTTTTTTTTTTGGTTTGTTTTGGGGTTTTTTTTTTTTTTGGTTTTTTTCTCTTTTCTTCCTGGTTAGGATTTTGAAGAGACAAATCGAGGCTGCGCTCGGCGCGGTACTCGATTTCTGCCTTCGATGATATTTTTTCGTGCTTGGAGAGAACAAGTTTTGGTCCTCCTTCTCTTGGGAAGCAATTCGCAGTTCTCCTTTTTTTTTTTTCAGCCTTGTTCCAGCCTTGCCCACAATGCAGCGTTTTTCCAAGGAATTGAGGCCAGCCCCCTTACCCGAAGGTTTCTAAAGCGAGCCTTCTTCGGTGTAGACGAGATCTTTTTCACTCCAAGTCTCTTTTATGTTCATGGCCGCTTATTCTCCGGCGATTTCGCACCTAAGGCTGAGCTCCTCCTTTTCTGTCGCGTTTTTCGAACACATCGGACGGCCACTTCCCGTCGCCACAGAGCGCTCTCGTCATGGGCAATCCTCCGAAATTGGCAACTGGAACCTTGCCCCCAAACCCCACTAAGCCTGGTGGCCAGACAGCCCCCCCCCCACCCCCCCCCCCCCCCCCCCAACACCCCCACCCCCCCCCCCCCCCCCACCCCACCCCCCCCCCCCCCGCCCCACTCCTTCCCAGCGAGCCTAACTTCCTCCAGCGTTAGATCAATTCTTTCCCCCAAAAGGAAAAAACTCCCCCCCCGAAAAGATGAAAAGATGTTTTCCACGCGCCTTTTTGTGATGAATTGCTCCCCGTCGCAACCTTCCTTTTTAATCCCGAGTCTAGATGTTACTTAGGCCGGTAGGCCTTCCCCTCCAACCATCCTGCCTTGACGCGTTTGACATTTGGCCTTCCCACATATCCCGCCATCATTTTTGATTCCCTAGAGCAACACCCGCTTTGCCTTTTCCCTACGCCACCCCTCTTCGCCGCAAGTTGCCAATTTTTTTTTTCCCCAATCGCGTTTCTTTCTCACTCCCCGGCCCTGCCGAAGTCCGCGCCCTAAAGGGCGGAAGTTTTTTTTTTTTTTCCCCCATGACCCCACACCCCCCCCATTTTTTTTCAAAAAAATTATTTTCCATTTCTCCCTTTTCTCTGGCGCCAAGAGTCTTTAGATCCTCTCCGGCTCTCAGTGTCATTTTTTTCCTTTCCCCATAGGGGGACCATCGTTCTCAGCCTGTGCTTAGAAACGATAAGTCAATTGATGCGTCCCGTCTCCCCTCCCTTCTGCATGCGATTATTCTTTTTTTTTTTTTTGTCCCATCGATAAGAGCTCTGGGCTTTCTTTTCAAGGAATGGGTCCTCATCTCTTTCCTTTTTTGTGGTTGCTTCACTACGACTCTTTTTCAAGCAGGCTCTGTCCGATCCTTTCTTCCCTTTCGGTTCCCCCCCCCCAATGCCGCTTGGACCTTCAATACGAACAGAATCTTTGTTCCCCTTAATTCATGCCCACGGTTTTTCTCCTACCTCTTTTCTGAAATGAAGTTGCTTCCCTCTGGTCTCATAGAATCTCTCGAGAAATGCGGCGAGGACTGCTGGTTGCCCCTTTCCCGAAACACCGAAACGCGTCCTTCTAAGCGTGGCCACTTCAATTAGCTCCCCTTCCCTTCCTTCTACCCAGACCTTTCTCCCAGCAAATTGCCAGCTGTATGTTTTTCCCCCCCCGGACCTTTATCAAAGTGCCGGGGCGGAGACCCTTCTTTTCCTCGGAGAGATTATTCAGGCGCTCCATTTCACGGCGCGTTAGCTAGCATTTTCTCCAGCTGTCATTCTTGCCCCTTTTTGCGCTGGATTAACAGGCGAGACTTCTCCCCTTCTCCCTGAAAAACCCCGCATCCACACCTCCGGGTTAGACGGAAGAAAGTTTTTTTCATCCTGGAAATCCCTTTGCAAGGGTCCTCAAGAAATATAAGAAGTCTTTGCGTGTTATTCGCACCCTTTCGAGTCGGGCTTCTTCAATTCTTTTTTTGATTAAACTGGATGAACCACCTAGTCCACATCGTTTTGATAGAACACCTCTATTTAATCCTAATCAGTTCTCGAGATCGTGTTATATCCACTCCTGGCCCCCTGACGTGGGCCCCCAGGCCGCAAACATAAAGCTTTCCTCCTCCTCTCCCTTTTGAGCATCACGCCCCACCCCCTGCTCTGATATGTCTTCCCTTTCCCTCAATTTCCAGATGAGTTCCCTTCTGACAATGCCGCAAATGCTCTTTCCCTACCACAGTTACGAGGTCCACTCGCATTTTTCTGCGATCCTTTCGCATAGCGAACGACACCCTTGTCAAATCCTGAACACGGGATAACCTACGTATGAAGCAAGCTCCGACTTCCCCTTCATGACTTTCTGAAGAATTCTCCCCGTCTTCTCCTTTTCATGTAAGCAGCAACCCCCTTCTCTGTGAGGATTTTTTTTCTGGGCTGATACCATACAGCGTTTTTTTTTTTGGGCTTTTTTTTTTTTTTTTGGGTGTTTTTGGGTTTTTTTTTTTTTGGTTTTTTTTTTTTTTTTTTTTTTTCTCTTTTTTTTTTCCCTTGCTTGGTTGAATTAGCAATCTTCACTTCTCGCGCCCGGGTTTTAGCCCTAGATTCCGCGCCTGAGCGGTTCCTTTTTCCAGCTAACAGCAGCAACCCTTTTCCCTTTCTAGATTCGATTGCCATCTATTACCCGATTTCCCCCTTCAGAAATTTAGCCGAAGGATAGCACCCCGTTATGAGTGTCCCGTTATGATATCCGTTCGTAGTGAGTTTCCACTTTTCTTCCCTCCTGGGTAGCAAGGATCGCCAGATCCCTCTTTTCCAGTTTCGGTCTCTACAAGAAACCCGCAGCCAGCTCTTCTGCGTCCAATCGTCAACCGTGCCCATCCATTGCATGAGAAAGTCGTTAGGCACCGTCCCCCCCCCCCCCCCTCTCGGATCTACCGCGCTGCGTCTCGGGGAATGGCCCCTGCTGCCATTTTTATCTCCTTCCAAACACGATTTTGTCCCCCCATAGGGCTGGGCTCGCCGAACAATCTTCTTAATCTTCCTTCTTTTGATCTGCGGCTGTCTTGTACAAGACCCCTTACCAATTACCCTTGCAGGCGCTCTAACAATCAGGTGCCCTTCTTTGCGATCAGCCCAACCCCATTGCCCCTCGCAGCTTACACTATCAACTTACTGTTGCGCCGGAGTCGAAACTCCGCGCCAGTGGGTTCCTCTAGGCGAATCGAAAGAACTGTCTCTCGTTCTTCCCAAATGTCAACGCTTCCTCCGACATGGCCAGCGAGGTTGTACGAAATCAGACGTCTTTGCCACCGCCCTAAAGAGAGTCACTTTTTTTCTTCTTTTCTGAAAAGGGTCCCTTTTCGGAGCTCTTAATTCCTTTCCCCCTTTGAGGCGCCGTAAGCAATCTTTCATTTTTCTTCTGCCTTTCTCTCTTATGAGGTATCTCTGGACTATTAATTGAGGATAGTGACAGCCTTTTTTTTCCCTCTTTCTCAAAACCTTTTTTTTTTCTTCGACGGTTCGGTCCGACCCTAAGGCTTAGCTACTAAGGAATGCCCCGGCCGAGTTGTGATGTTCTTAAGAGTTGTACATTCCTTACAACCGCGAGAAAGTAGTGTGATCTTCCTTCCTTCCCTCGCACGAACATGACTCGCTTGGTCTTCCTTACCTGCTCCTTCTCCCATGAAGAGGAAGATCGCACCCTTTTTTCCGCGAGCTACTTTGTGCGCGTCCACTGATTGTTCATGGGGCACGCAAGCCCCTTTTCCTCTTCAACACATCCCGAATGATTCCCCCGCTTCGTCTACAAAGCTCGTTCTCTTCTCGCCGTTTCCCGACCGACCCCCCGCAACAACCCTCAAAATCGATGTCACCCAGCCGGGCCATCAGGAATCCTCCGTCCCCCCGATGGCGTACAGTATTTCTTTTCCCACGAACCGCGAAAAGATCAGTCTTTCTTTTTTTTCCTTTCTTTTCAAACGCATGCTTCCCTTTTCAATTCTGTTTCTTTAAAACCTATCACAGAAAGACGTCGCCTATTTATTACCAGTTTATCTCCATGGGCCTCAGTCGGTGACGTTCACTCCTTCAAGGGCCAGAAGCAAGCTTATTAATTGGGTTTTCCTTGTTTGCCAGGCAGCTTTTTCCCTTTTCCGAGCTTCTCTATATGGCAAAGCTTTTTTCCTTCTCTGAAACTCTTGGTTGCCAGTCCGCCCCTCGTCTACGCGTCGGACCAGATTGTTGCGCTACTTCCAATCAGAATTCTCGCTTACGCCGTATCTAAGTGAGGCCTTCTCTTCCCCCCCGCAACGATGCACCGACTTCGCTTAGGAATTGCTAACAGGCTTGGAAAGTGAGGAATCCTCCTTTTGAGGGTCGGTGTAGAGAGCCCTTTCTCGTTCTTCGTAAAGATTTTTTTTTAGGTTCCTGGACGGACAACCTTCTTTTAGGCGTGAAGAGTAAGAACTACACTCGCTCGTTTCTCAAGTCCTTAATTCCTCTCCCATTTCTTTGCTGAAGGTAGGAGATAGCCCCCTTTTCATACTCCTCAGTTGTTGTTGTTTTTTTTCTGTTTCTTCCCTTTCTCCTTCAACTTGCGAAGACGGAGCTGTGAAGTATTTTTGTTCTTCCCGCCTTCGCATCAGAGTTTAACGTCGGACCAGCAGCTCCCTCTAAGTGGCGCTCTCTTACCCCCCTTCATGGCGGATGTCGGGATTCGATCCCCTCCCTCCGCCCCCCGGTAACCTTTTTCCTTGTCCGGTGAACCGTGCCTGGTTTCGGAAATCAGGCGCCTCACTTAGAGACCGCGTTTCCCAACCCGTTCTTTCTTTTTTTTAGCGCAACAAATCGGGCGCTTCCCTTCTTTTTGTCCTGTGCCCACTTTGGCTGAAGTGCGATTCGACTCTTGCAGATAGTCTTACTCGGACCCTCCCCTTGTGAATATTTTTTTCTAGATGGTGACCAACTTCCCGTGGATTCTGCGCCCTTGAAGGTAGGTGAACGTTCTTTCAGGGACGTTCTCCATTATCGAGAAACTTGTAGAAGCCTCTTTTTTTCTGTTTTCTGTTTTCTTCAGAACGTGACGCGGTGACGTTTTTTTTTTTTTCCAGAAAAAGCTGATCTTTTCCGGTTCGTTTCACTACTGCCCCTTAAAATCGAGGATTCCATCGCTTCCTTATTTCGTGTGACGGCGATTGCGTTCTCTTCGGCGGTCTTGAGAAAACGTGGTAGCTCTCCTTTTCGCATTCGGGCGGGCGTTCTGGTTCGTTATTTCCCTTTCCCCCCCAATGAGCGTTGGCTCCCCCTTGTACGCGCCAAAAAGTACCCTCCTATAGATCCTTTCTCTTTTCGCCGAGAGCTTTCCCTTTCTCGTATGGACCGAAGCCGATGTGGGTTATGTTTTCGTCGGACTTTTGATCACTACTTTCTCGGTTGGAGAACCGCTTTTCCGAACTCTTCTCCCCTTTTAGCCAACATCCCTGAGACCCGGCAGCGTCACCTTTTTCTTACGATTCCTGTCTGGAAACGGCCCCCGTACCCCCAACTAAGCATCTCAGACTCTCGAGCCTAAAGGATCCCTCGAGGCGTCTCCATCCCCATATACAGAGACCCTTCTTCCCTAAGAAGAAAAGATTTCCCCTTTTTCCCGCCTCAGCAGGCTGATTGAAGGAATTCTTTTTCCCCCCCTACCCTCTCATCTCTTTAGGCAGTTATTTCCAATCCCAGGTGATTTCGTAAAAATCGCCATGTTACTATGACCCCCCTCTCTACCCCCCCGTTCTTGCGATTCCCTAGAGCAAACCCACCGTTTTTTCCCCCTGCGCCCCTTCTCCGCAAGTTGACAAGTTTTTTTCTCTCGGAATAAAGGTTTCACCGCCCCTAGGCCTCCTTTTGGGCCGTTTTTTAATTTGTTTTCAGACACCAGGAAAGAGACAGTTGAGTCTTGAGTTCATTGTTTTTTTTTTTTTGCACCCCTGCCCTATGTGAGTTCCCTTTTTCGAATGATGTTCTCCCCCGAGAAAGTCAAATGCATCCCCTTCTTCCTAAAACCCCCCCCAAAAAACCCCCCCAACCCAACAAAAAACCCCCAAAAAAACCCCAAAACCAAAAAACCCCCACCAACCCCCCAACGACGAGACTTTCGATCGGTGTCGTTCCTGCGGAACACTTTCCTTGCCCCATCCTTCCTGGTCCCTTTCAAGTTCCTTTCGCGACAGAGTCGCTTTTTCTTTTTCTGGATTTTCTCTTGAGATTTCCCTCCTGCTTACCCGGGAGTTAAAAAAACATCTCGTCCCCCTCATTATATAGTTCTTCCAGTAATGGAACCCCCCCGGTTTCCCCCCCTTTCTGATGAAGTTTGCCCCCTTTCGCTATCAACTCGGGTTCTCGATGACATAGGTCTTTTTCTCTCTGCATTCCTTGTACCAGCCCCGAAACGCGATCAGTATAGAAATTTTCCCTTTCCCCCAAGTTTTCTTCTCTTTTTTCTACATTCAAGAACTTATCCCACGCAAATTGCAAGTATGGGTTCCCTCCCCATTCATTCTTCAGATCTTCTTTAAAAGTTGGGGGGAGAACAGGCCTTTAGGTTTCTCCCCCTCGTATCGATCTAGGACTCATACTCTCCCGATGTCATTTCGTGTCAATTGCCGGGGAGAGGATACACACCTCGTGAACCCCCCTAATTCCCCTCCATTATGCCTCCCATCCCAAAAACCCCTACTGACACACCCACCACCCATCTCCCCTCCCCGCAAAAAAGCAAAATCAGCCCCCACCTTATACGGGCTCGCTGCAAAGAACATGAGCAGACTATCTCCCTACCACCTAATGAACCCACACCTCTTCCCTCCCCTTCCCGCAAAGCACAGTTTGGCTCCCCCCATCATTCCTAAGACGGGTTCCCCTCTTCTCCCCCACCATGTCCTACCCTTCATCTTCTACTCCAATACTCCCCCCAACAATGTCCCCGAACCAGCTGGCAAACTTCAACCCTTACACCATCCACAGCCTACTCAAATCCTCCTAAAAACCAACCCCTTAATCCAAACCGCCATATTAACCCCAAGGGTTTCTTTCCTCAAACTATCAGAAGACCCCCTAGCTATCCACTTTTCCTGTCGCGAGCAGTCTTTTCCCTGGAATCACTGGTCAATCGGAATTCCTTCCCTTAGACATATCCTATCTTTTTTCCCTTGATCGAAACGCGCGCTTCTCTTCCCTGCCGTCTTTTGTTCCTTTTCACGCAGATTCCACACTAGCTCCGTGTTTTTCACACATATCTCTCTTCTCCTCCCCGTTGTTTTCTCATCTTCTTTTTTCCCGAACCTGAAAGAGTGTTCCTCTTCTTGGGCATCCCAGCCCCCACCCCCCTCCCTTTTCTCCCGGGATCCGGCGCGTTCCAAACCGTCCGTCTTCTTTTACACTTTACTTCAAATTTCCTTCCCCCGATTCGCCCTTGAGTGCATTATTTTTCTCAACAGTCATCTCGTTGGACCTCTCCTTTTTTTTGAATCGTTCTGTTAGAATAGGCGCCTCTCCTCTCCCGGTTTTCCCCCCAATTGACAAGTCATGACCCCTTTCTCGCATTAGAGCGGCGAATTCCTCTAGCTCCCGACGCTCTTATGCTTCCTGTCCTCTTTTGATAAGGGGGAAGGATCTCTCCTTTCCCTTTTGGGCTGACAATACAGTGGCCTGCTTTCCTTATTAGAAGATCAACTGTTCCCCTCGCGCTTGTTAGCCGTTTCCCCCGCTTTCTCTCTTTTTTTTGATTTCTTTACCCCCTTCCCCCCCACCAGGTCCTCGCCCATTTCCGAGCGCCCTTTTCTCGTCCTTTCTTTCCGAGGCAACTTCATCCTTTTTGGAAGGCTAAAAACCCTCACTCAGCAAACGATCCTAGAATTCTTTCGTAGTGAGTTTAATCTCTTTTTTTTTTCGTTACGAAAGGATCGACAGAGACTTCTTGTACCAGGCTTCAAGCATTCCCTCCTCATCACCCCCAGAAAGAGACGATTTCGCCTCTCCAACGTGACCCCTTAACAGCGCTCTTCCCCCGATGAGGAAAGTGTTCGCCCCTTCCCCCCCGAATCCTTTTTTTTTCATTTTCTTGATGCATTGACTTTCTTCCATTTCAGCTCCTCCAAAATCAGATTGCACCCCCTCTTTTTCGAACAAGGACACTTCCTGCTCTTAAAGATCCGAGCCGATCTGCGGCCTTCTTACCAAGACACCTTTAAAAAAGTCCCATAACACCTTCCTCAGGTGAAGACATTATTCTTCCCTTTCCCAAGCCCCATTTCAGCTGCCCTCCCTAAGGTGGGCTCTGGTTCGACCCCACCCCCGCATCTTTTTTTCCCCAAGAACTGCAGCGTTGTGGGTAGATCTGTGGGTATATTCCCAATGTCTCGCATCCCTGCTTTCACGAAATCAGAATGGATTTGAACCCTCCTCCCGAGGTAATGAGCATCGGGATTAGTGGGTCTCCGTTTTCCCTCTTAAAATAAGCAGCTGAGGCGTCCCTCCCTACATCTTATCTTTTCTTATTAGTCCTCTTACCCTTGAGAATATAGATGGCTCTTCCCCCTTTCTTCCTCCGGTGCAGCCTGGACTTGTTATTCCCCTTAGGTGGGGTGTCTTTTCCCGTGCCGAATCCTTGCCCTGCCGTTCCCCCTTTTGTGGAGACGGGCTCTCTTCTCCCGTAACGGAGGTTCTCCGATCCGTAGTGATTCTTTTTTAGTCCTGAAATAGCCTACTAACGCACCCCTCTCTTTATCTCGCAGCGCTTCATACTCGGTCCCCCCTAAGATAGATTTCTCTACACGGCGACGCTTAGGCTTGTGGCGCGTAATCCTTTTTTTTCGCCAACGCTCATTGGGGCGATCTCCCCCTCCCTGGAAACACGCTTCAACCCCGGCACTCCCTCCACTTTTCCCCCAAGACCGGGATCGTCTACCACCCTGCTCTAACGCGAAAATCAGCAATCGACCTCCGATTAATCCAGCGGCGCATAGGACCCGCTTTCCCACAGTACAGGGACTTTTTTTCCCTGGAAAAGATTTTGATCAGCTGCCCCCTCCTTTCTGCCTTCGAATTCGGTCTCAGCAACTCCCCGCCTCCTCTTTCCCCTTGAAAGTTTCCGATTCATTGGCGCGTCCCTTTTTTTCCACCTAACTTCACCTTTCTCTTCTTACGGAATTGGTGCCACAATCTCCTCCCCCCCCCCCTCTTTTTTTCCCACTCTGTTTGTTCACGCGGAGTTCTTTCTTCGAGTCGAATCGCACTTATCTCCACAAACTATTTCAATTCTTTGGTTTCCCTCGGAATCGGCCCGCGTAGCTTGCTCCCCCCTTTTGATCTCGGCCGACCTACTGCTGTAGGAACCCTCACCAGGCCAAGACCCTTAACGAGACCACCCCTTCCTGGTCTGGAAAGTCCTACGGTGCTTCATTACATCTATTTTCGGGTTTTCTTCTTGCGCCAAGTGACCCTAAGGTGCTGCGCTTTTCCCTTTTTTTCCGGACTAAACCTGATGCGTTGTCCCTCCCCTTTCTTTTTTCTCGGCCAAGTCTTACCTGAGAGAATTTCTTTTCCCTCTTTTCTCCTCCTCCGTTGTTTCTCTTTTTTGCTATCTCCACGCTTCACCGACCCCCCCTGACGAAACTTGCAGAAGACCCCTTCAAGTTTCGTCTATCCCCTTTGCCCCTACAGTCCAGGAAAAATTTTCCCTCCTCGGTAGAGTCACGTGGCGCTCGTCTACCCCTTCCTGGAGGATGTCGGCTTCCCCATCCGCGGTAAAGATGTTCGCTTTCGGTGAACTTTTTTGGTTTCGGAAATTCCTCTCCCCCTTTCGAGACTTTCCCAACCCTTTCGTCAGTAGCGCAACCACCCCTCGTAGCGGAACTGCAACCCAAGCTCCCTTCCTTTTCGAGTTGCGATCTTCCTATTTTTAGAGAACTTTCTTTCCAAACAGAGTCCCTCGAGATGGTGCACCCCCTTGATTCTGGCCACTGTTTTAGGGAACTTCCCTTCGGAGGGAAGTCGACAGGGCTTTCTAACCTTGTGACAGGCTGTGAGGTTTTGATGATATTCGAAGGCGCCTTTTTTTTTTTCTTTCTCACAGAAAAAGCCTTCTTTTCCTTTTTCTTTTCCCCTTCTCTGGAGAAAATCGAGGGATTCAGTCTTCCTCTATCGATTTTTTTCTTAGCGGATGTTCTCTCTCGATCTGTCGGTAGAGCCGTTACGACTCCCGGTCCTTTTTGATATTACCTGGCGTGTTTTTCTTTTTTTGTTCCCAGAAAGTTTCTGCTCGACTTGGCACCACCCCCCCCCCCCTTGAATTTGAGCGCCACCCCCGTACCCCGTCTGCTTTTACGATGACTAGTCCCCGAGCTTCTTTTCCGAGAGCTTTCAGTTCGTTCGAGCTGGGACAGAAGCGCGTTCTTCGTGCGGCGATTTCTAGGTCGCGATCCCCTTTTCGCGGTTGGGAGAACCGCCCCTGACCTGAAACTTTTTTCTACAGAAGCGCCTCTGCCAGGGTCTTCTTCTCGAAATTTTTTCGGCAAGGCACTTCCCCCCTTTCCCAACACCCCTCCTTTTCCTACCCGAATTGCCTCGAGCCTAAAGGAAGACTCTCCTAGAGTCCCTCCAATTCTTTTCAAAAAAGGCCCACTTTCCCCTAAGAAGACCATCTCCCTTAACGCGCCTCAGCAGGCTGATTCTTCCTTCTTCTCCCAACCGATAATCCTCATTACTCTTTTAGGCCGGCGTCCCCTCCAGTCTGATTTAGTTTCCCCTTTTTCGCGACTGCGTTGAAATTTCTATTCACCACAGATCTCCCCCCCCTCTTCTGCGATTACCTAGATTCCTTCTTTAGACCCCCATTTGAAGCTGCAGCCGCAAGTTAAGGGGCTTTTCCCGATGCGGTGGAAAATGATTTTTCCTTGCCCTGCGCTTCCCCTTGGCCGTTTTTTAATTTTTCCCGACACCCCAGGCCGCCGATCCGAGTCTTTTTTCTCCCCCAGGGGCCTTTCCTCGCACCCTGCAAATATTGTCTTTTTTTCCGGACCCGAGAAAGTCCCTTTCATCAGGGCCATTCCCCCTCGCTCCTTCTGTGCCCTCCCCCGGGTCGTTGCCTGCTGTTTCCTTTTTCCTGCCATCGATAATTTTTTTTTTCCCCTTTTCAAGTCCTTTTTTAAGTCGCTGGTGGTTTTTTTTTTTTTCTCTGGATGATTCCCTCCGCCAGGATGGATCTGCGATCCCGTGCTTCCTGCGTTCCCTCCAAACCCAAGGGCCGTTTCCCCCCTAAACCAGAATTCTTTCTTTCCCTATTCATGGCCCCCCGGTTTTTCTCCTTCCCTTTCTGCCTGCATTGGGGCCCGGGCGATAGCCCCCTCTCGATGAACTCCTAGGAAATGTTGCGGGGACCTGTGGTTCCCTAAATACCCCCTAAACTCGTCAGTTTCTTTTGGCCCGGAAATTCCTCCCTTCGCGATCCTCCCCTTTGATATTATAATCCCCCTTATACAAGCCCCTTTTATCAGCCCAAACCCCTGGCCCCCTTCCGATAAGTCATGATCCATTTTTCTGACCAAAAGGAACGTCTTCGACCTCATGCGTCTCACTTAAGTATAGACTATAGACATTTTTCATTCCCTTTTCATTCTTGTCATTTTCAAGGGCGACTCCCGAACCCCTGTATAGCAGAAAAAGCGAGTTCACAGCGCATACCCCTTCCACTGAGGCAGAAGTTGCCACTATTGGCTGTCCCAGTCTTTGCAGGGAAAGTGAACTCCCCCCCCTCGACTGGCGCCGCGTCCAGAGGTCCGGGCCTTTCTTCTTTTGTTCACTGGTCCTATTCCCCCCTCCGGTTTTTTCTTCGAACACCCCTCCTCCGTTTTTTTTTTTGATCTTCTTGTTCTATTCCAAACGAACCTCCCTCTTTTTTTCATCTGCGTGGGTTTTTTTCCCACCCACCCTCTAGACAGAACGGACCTCTCCGGTAGCGTAGGGATCCCCCAAAACCCTCCTTATTATGTATTTAAATTAACTTCCCTTCCCTGATTAAGAGTTCTTATCCAGAATGCTGCAGCGCCTTTTTTCCTTTTTTTCTCCAACGCTTTTTTCTGCCCTGTTAGAATAGTACGACCCCCTCCCCCGCAACGGTCTCCAAGGGATAAAAAGACGTCTCTTCCTCTCGAGCCTTTAACCCGCCTTTTCTCCTGAAGAATTCTCCTTTCCGCGTCCTGGTATCAGCCCCCCCACTTAATCTCCTCCTTGGGCTGATCCAAAAGATGGCAAATTGCTTGTTTCCGTTCCTTCTTTCCTTCTCGCGCTTGTTAGACGGAATTGAAGGGCAAACTCTCTCTCTGGTTCGTTGCCTTAAAGAGCCCCCCCTTTTCCCCTCAGAGCTTCGATTTCATCTCCCTTGCCCTGCAGTTGATAATCTCCGATTCCCCTTCCCTGTTTTCCCCTTTTTCACCCGTTTAGATTGCCACGCAACGATAGAAGTCTGGTTCTTTTTCCCAAGCGCATTGGTTTTGGC
>Ga0179593_1595273_pt1 | contig 13168 bp, 16 predicted proteins | sample CZODoug2_1_08_16_FD_185931 | JGI IMG/M metagenome (GOLD analysis project Ga0179593, IMG submission 185931) | Vadose zone soil fungal communities from Angelo Coast Range Reserve, California, USA - CZODoug2_1_08_16fungal (PacBio error correction) | ecosystem: Environmental > Terrestrial > Soil >... | reverse complement strand
TCCCCACTTCTTTCCCGTTTGTCCCAATCTCCCAGGTTGTTTTCTTCCATTCTAGTAAGCCTTTCCTCTCCCCTCCCCCCTGTTACGCTATTTCTGTGTTTTTTCTCCCTGAACAACTTTTACCCTTTCCCGGTCCCGCTCCCCTGCTCTTTTTTTTGATACTTCGCCGGCACTACGTTTTGATTTTCTCATTTATAATCCTGTCTTTTCCCCCTTTACGCCGCCTTCGGTGTTCTTCTTTCGAAACTTGACGACCTGATTTGGAGAGTATCCCTCCCCCCCCTTTGACCATTTTCCCACCTCAGCTCAGCACCTTTTCCTGTTTCGCTTTTTTCCCATTTGGATTAGGGGGGTGATGCTCCTTCTCAAGCACCCCCCCCCCCCCTCGGTCCGAAGAGCAGTTTTTTAGTTCCCCCCCCTCTTTGCCCCTTTCTTGTTGTCGGTTCGACGAGTCATCGATGTTGATTTTTTCTGGATTGCGTTTTTTTCCTCTTTGACCTTTCCCCCCCTTTTTCTTGCTGGGCATGTGTTACGCAACGATGCACCGCCCTGGAGGATAGGGTCTGAAGTTCGATTTCTTTCTTTCAAACTTGCTCCGCACTGTTTTTCTTCTCCTCAACACTTTTCTCCCCTGGAGGCTCCGTCGAAGTCCAGATTTCTCCCCCTCGCCGAGTCCCCCAGTTTTTCTTCGGTAACCTGAATCTAACGACCGCGCGGGTCCTTCGTTCGACCCTTCTCCCCTGACTCATCCTTCCGCACGCTCCGGTGATACAGCGATTTTTTCCCCCCGCAGACCTTGGTCTCTGTCGTGCCGACTTTGTTTTCTTCCTAATAACTCTGGGTTAACCCGCCTTCCCCCCATTGGGTCTCCTTCCCGGGTTGGGGTCAGGCCACTTTTACGTTTTAGTTTGACTTTCTTCGGCGTTTTTTTATATCGAGTCCTTTTCTTCTTCGATGACGGGTTTTTCCCTTTCTTTTTGACCTACCCCCCAACTTGGACCCCAGGATTCATTTTCGGATTAAATTTAACCCACCCCAATTGACTGGGCTAATTTATTAAGGATGACCCCCCTATATGACGTTTTTCTCCTTCGCCTTTTTCCCAATCAAAAAGACACCCACATTTTTTTCGGCTCCGCCGTGACAAGGGAAAAACCCTCAATTCCTTTTTTTCCTCAACTCCCCGTCCCCCCAAAAAAAGGTTCCACTCTTTCTTTTTTAATCGTGTTTTCCCCCCCTAATCGGTTGGCCTGAATCGGACCTGCCGTCTTTCGTACTGTTGTTAAGACGTTCCCCTTTGTTTTAGCCCCCCTCCTCCCTAATGTAGAAACTCCCCTCTTGGGAAACCCCCCTCTCTCTTCTAATATCCCTGTACGGAGGGTTCACCCGTTGACTACTCCCCCGGCCCTTTTTTCCCCACTTCCGCCAGTTTCTTTCTCCTTGTTGCTTTCTTGCACCCAGGCGCCGTTGATAGGTGGTCCTGCTGATGCTGCTCTTTTTCTCTTCGGAGTTCTCTGGGAACCACTTGATCGATTCGTCAACTTCCGCGATCGTGTTTTTTTTTTTTTCCCCCCTGGCGTAATCTTTCTCCCCTTTTTTCATAAAGACGGGTTGTTTGGTTTCTAAGTTGACTGGTCCCGCCCCCACTCAAAGCTTTTTTGATGGTTAAGTTCTAACTCGGTCTCAGTGATTTGCCCCACATTCGTTCTTTTTTCTACGAAAAGACCCCCCAAAAATTCCCTTAACTGTTCCCCCCCCCCCAGATTTTTTTCCCCCCCCCCCATTACGAGTTCCCCCCTTGCCTTTCCGGTCAGAGCCGTTTGTGAGTTGCCCACGGGTAACGTGTTTTTGTGTTATTACGTGACCCCCCTTCCACGCGTACCGCTCCGGTCCTTTTTCTTTATCCTTTGGCCAACTCCCTTTTCCAATTCGGGCGAGTTTTTCCCTTTTTTTTTTTTCAGTGAAACCCTGCCCCCCCTTCCGCGACCTGAACTACGGGTGGGTTTCTCCTTCCCTTAACCCCTTAGTAGGGACTTTTTTTCCCCCCCCACATTGTTTTTCAACTTTCCCTTTCCCTGATTATGCCCGTTGCTGTAGTTACGCTTTTTCCCCTCAATCCGACTATACAGAGTGTGTTTCTGTTTGTGAGGTTCCCCCCCTTCTTTCCCCCCTTCACGACACCGCCTAGGCGGGGTCTGCCCCCCTCCTTCCCCCCATCCCTCCTGTGGATGTTGTGTTCCGTGGCCATGGCTGACCCTGTTGGTCGACTGTTTGAAGACCCCTAAACTACTCGTAATCTGACCTTGGAAAACCCCCCCCCCTTCTTTAGATTAATGCTTCCTTTCAGCATTCACGACTCCACTATCCATCTCCCCCTTGACCCCACCAACTTCCGCTGAAAGACTTTTTTTTTCCCTTTGGTTGTTTTTATTGGACCCCTCAATGTGATCGAGGAATTCCCCCCCCCTTCCCCGTTCGGCGCTTCATCTCAACCAAGGAACACCACGTTTTCAGGATTCTGTTGCCATCCTGGTGTTTATCACTTCCCTCTTTTGCAATAGGGGACCCTTTAGTTACTACTCCATTTTTTCCGGCGTTTTTTTCATACCCCGCGCGCCTCCCCTTTTTTTCACTTTCCCTTTTGTTGACACGTTGCGGAGTTTTTTATCCAAGCGGCCCCACTTGCGGACGTGGAGTCCCCCCCCTTCTCCGTACAGTTCCTTTATGGCTCGGGTATTTTCTTGACCCCCCTGGGGTGGTGCGGGTTGTACTGGCACTAACCTCTACCCCTGCAACTCTCCCCTTTTCTTTTACACTCTGTTCTCGCGCGGTTCACCCACCCCCATTCCAGGCTTGTGGCCACGTGGTCTTTTTTGGCGCATGTGACCCCTCCCCCACCCATCCTTAACTCGTAGCCGAAGAGGGCCTCTTTTTGCACCTCTTTTTTGTTCAACTTCGGGGCTTGGCCCCGGTCCGTTTTTCTTTTTTTTTTTTTTTTTCTCGCGGTTTTGTTCCCCTTTTTGAAAAGTCCTGTGGTTGATCACCCTCACCCCGGCAAGTGCTTCGTGCCAAATTTTTTTGAGCCCGTATTTTTTTTTTTTCCATTACTTAGGTCCGAACTTAGACCCCATCGGTGGGTCGATTTCCTCGGCTCGGGAGTTTGCCGACGAGTTTTTTTTTCCCTTGGAACTGAGCTTTTTTTCTTTTTGAACTCTCCGGTGGGAAGCACCTTTCCGATTTTCTCAGATCCCCCATTTTCGCTTGTGGCGGGTTGCGTTATGGAAAAAGTGTTTCCCAGTTTTTTCCCCCCCACCCAATTTTCCCCCCTCTTCTACTTTTGATTGTGCTGCCCCCCTCTTCTTCTTGGTGTAGAGGCCAGAGGCTGTATCCTTTCTTGGATGTGCTGAACCTTTTGCAGATCTCTCTTATTTTCCTCCCCCCTTAATTTTTTGTTGTTTTTTTGATTTTTCACTTGTCTCACGCAGGAAGTCTCAGGTATTTTTTCTGCCCTCCCCTCATTATGGGAGAGCCCCCCTCCTTCTTCTCCTCTGACAATGGTGTTTCGGTCCCCCTAAACCACCTTTAACAATTCACTTTTTTCCCCCAGTTGCATGTCCTTCTCCTTTCTGCCAATATGGCCCTGATTTTCTTCCCCCCCTCCTAGAATGCCGTTGGTTACACACCGCGTTGACCGCATTCGGTGTCGGACAAGCTTTTTTTTGTGTCCCCTTGGCGCTCTGAGCGCCGTTTTCAATTCACCCTGATCTTTTTCACTTGCAACCATCCTTTTTTTTTCTTTTTGGTACTTTGCTTTTTCTCCCAAGGCGCCCCCCGCGAGAAACCCCAACCCTTCCCCTTTCCCCGGCCTCCCGAGTCCTTTGTTGGAGTCTTCTTTAGGAAGACTGAGTTTTTTTGGAGTCAATTCGGATTTTTCTTTTTGGCAGGCTGGGCGGCCCGCATTGGACATACCCTTTGTTTTTTTTCCGTTTGTTGCTTCCGCTCCCCCCACCCCCCTTTCTGAAGGGATAGATTTGCGAAGTTTTCTCTTCACCCCCCACGATTTCCCCCCTCCCACCCCCTTTTATTCTATAAAAAAGGAATCCCCTCTTCAGAGCCCACGGTCAGGTTTAGCCTTTATCGTACCCGGCTTTTTTTCCCCTTACCCTTTTTTCTTAAAGGGAAGTGTCCTGCTGACCCCCTTTTTCGAGAGTTTTCTTTTCCCCACACACCGATTCTTAACCTCCTTACTTTTTTCGTGCACCCCCAGTACGTAGGTGTAAGGTGATTCCCCTCCCTCCCGTTGCACAAAGGACGGTGGTTCTTCCTTTAGTGTCCCGAACCTGACGTGATTGATGAAGATTATTTTGGAGTACCCCGTCCACCGCATTCTATTTTGAAACGTCGTGGGATTTTTTTCCTGGGGTTTTTTTCTTTTCTGTTTTTTTTTTTTCCTCTTGCTATTTATCGGCCTTTTTTTTTCCGATGACCTCGTTTTTGGGTCGCCACCCCACCCCCCCCCTTTTCCCCCTAAACCCGGATCTCCCCCTGCTTTTTTCCCCTACCAAAAATTTCTTGTAGCGTCCATGATTGGACCCGCCGGTTGGCCTTTTTCGAATTTCCCCCACACCCCTCCCCACACGCTTCTTAGTTTTTCCTCCCGCCATCGGCATCACCCAACATCGCTCCGAACCTGCAGGGGTTTGACCTCCTATTTGACCCATAATAATGGGTGCCGGTTTTCACCTTATGACACCCCTGCCGTGCTAGTTCTATGGCTTTTCAGAAGTCACCCTTGAGCCTTCAAGTTTGCATTGTTTTTCTCCCATTAGATTGCCACTGATACCCGTGTCCTCACTTACTCGGGTCCCCGTTTTTCTGTCAGACCTCACAAGGAACGGCTGGTCCCCCCCTACTTTTTTCCACTTGCTAGTATTTGATTTTTCTGACGTTTTTTTTTCTTGGTGCCTGTCTTTGCAGCTTGTTTTTTTTTTGCCGGGTTCGGCAAAGAATTTCCCGATTTATGTTTGGGTAGTGAGAACGCCTCTCTTTTTGGTCCGTGATCCCTTGGTATCAATCTATTATTATTACCCTTCCTGTTTTTGAGGATTGCTTCCCCCCCTTCCCCCCCCCTTGAACCCCGCTGGGTACCTTCTTGCCCCTCCCTTTTTCTGCCCCCCCTCCCGCCCCTCCCCCAGCCTTTCCCGTCGTTCCCCCCCGTCAACAGGCCTCCTGTCCGTCCCCCTCAACGAAAAATAGGCTTTTCCCTTCTATTTCAAATCTTTAGCCGGGGTTTTTCTAGGCTGTTGACGCCCTGTAACTTTATTCGTAGTAGTTTTAACCACTCGTATTACAATGTCTCGTTTATACTGCTACCCTGGTTTGTGGTAGGCCCCGGTAATAAGACCCAACTTTTTGGGTTCGTATTTCTGTTAAGTTGTAGTCCCCCCCCCTTTTTCCTCAAATTTAGGCGTTCTTTTTTCCGGTGTTTTTATTTTATCGATTTTTGGGCCCCAATCGTTTTTTTTTTTCCTTGAGTGGTCCCTCTTTTTTATGAACAATTACACTCCCCTTGGCCACGGGCGGGTGTTGTGTTTCGCCGCCCCCCATCCCCTTGCTAAAATCCCTTGAGTTGTGTGGTAAGGTTCCCCACATCGCGGCTTCTTTGGTTCTAAAGTGGTTGCCGAACGCACTACTCCAGTTTCATTCGCACGCAACCTTTACCTTCCGATCCATCCGTTTTTTCTTACCCCTGACTATCCAACCCTCGAAAGAATCCCCCCCCCCTCAGCTGTCAACGTTTCGTGGTCTTTTGTCTTTTTTTGCAGAATTCACCCCTCAGTTAGTGCCTTCCCCTCCCTTCCTTACCCCCCAGGTCGGTTGGGGCTTGTCCTTTTTTGTTTTGAGTGCGACTCCTCGGGGCCAGGCCTGTTTGGCGGGCGTTTCGACCACAGGAGGTCTGACCCTGGCTTTGGCCTCTCCACACCGCTAGCACCCAGCCACCTTTACCCCTTTTGATCTTTCTTTTCCCCCTGCACCCCCACGGGGGGAGAGGTTCACCCAACGCGTTAATCCCGGCGTTAATTGGGCTCCTTTTTTGTTTTTTTTTTTCCTTTCCTCACCACCTTTTCTTCCTTTCCGGGGGTGGGACCTTTATAAACTCCTCAGCCAATCCCTTCCTCGGCTCCGCGGTTTCTGGAGCGGTTAACCACACCCCTTTCCCAGCAGCCATCCCAGGCCGGGCCAGCCTCCCACAAGACCCCAAATGCTCGCCTTTCCCTTTTTCGACCCTCCTTCCGCCTGATTTCAAACAGGCGTTCACTCACGTAGGTCTCTTTCACTGTCAAGTTGGGCTGTTTTTTTTTCCTTTTTTTTCTCTTCCCGGTTGACCCCTCTGACCGAGCGCTTCCCCTTTTTGACCCAGAGCCGGGGTTTTTCCCTTGCCCGGACCCGTTTTCTTTTCTTTCTTTTTGAAAACCCCAAGTCTCCCCTTTCCTTTGCGTCCCCTCCAATTCCCCCTGGCAGTTGGCAAGTTCAGCGGCTCGACGTTAGGTCGTCACGGGCAATTAGGTAGCGTGTGCATGACCCATCTCAAGCTGGGAGACCCCCCTCTTCCGAGATCAAATTAATTCGGTGCTTTTTTTTTGTTTTTTTTTTGTTAGAAGTTTTTTCCCCTTCCGAAACCCAAATTAACCGGGCATTTGTTGGAGGCGGACCTAACAGTTTGATACCCGATTTCTGGGTGGGCGAGGCCAGACCTGCGTGATATTTCCCCCCCCTTTCTTTCCTTTCATATATTCCCCTTCCTCCTTTTAAGTGGTGTTGTTGGAAAAGGTTTCTACTTTTCCCAAGGCAGCCCGATCGGCATTTTGAATCGTCATTTCCGAATTCCCCCCCCCCTTTCATCTGACTCCCAGACTTATGAATGGTTTTTTTCCTTCCCCTTTCCCCCCATTTCCCATTCCGCGTTGCACAGAAGAGTTCTTTTTTCTACTCGCCATGGCCTAATTAGGTGTAGCACTTATCGGTTCTTAAAATCTTCTTTGTGTTCTTGATTCCCCTTTTCCCCCCTTGAGACTCCTCTTTTTCGCCCTCGTCCCTTCCCCGTGAATCCCTTTCCTTCTCCTTTACCCGAATTGTTGCCGGTTTTGGGTACTGTCTGACAACCTTGCTCTTCACCCGCCCGCTATCCCCTTTTTTCCCTTACTCTTCCCTAGAGGGTCAATCCTTTTGAGGCGTTTCCCCCCTGGACTCGCTTCCCTTTTTAAACGGCTTTCTTGTCGGGGGCATTGGACCCCATTTTTTTTTGTCCCCCCCCTTTCCCCCTTTTTTGATGACCTTTTTGTTTTACAGCGAGGAGAACCGACGCATCTTTCTTTTTCGATCAATTAGGAGTTCGGATTGTCCACCAACCGGATCCGCCCTTGCTACCCCTTCTCCCCCCCTTTGTTAGAACGACCTTTTTTCCTTCTCTCCGTAAGATAGAAAGCGTCGTTTGGCGGTGGCACACTCCATGTCCTTTGTGCTGACCATCAGTTCCGGTGATTGGCCCCCCCACACCTTCCTTTCCTTTATTTCCCTCTTCGTTTTAGAAGGCCTTCCTTTTTCTTTTCCCGCTGGGGAATGGGACCCCGCTTTTCCCCCCCTTTTTGTTCTTTTTCCCTCGGGTAGAAATTATTGCTAATCCCCCCTTCCCCCTCCAACTGAACGACTTGTCCCCCTTTTCTTTTGTTTTTTGGTTTCGGTAGGGGTCCCCTGGTTGTGACTTTTCTCGTCTCTCTTATCTGAGCCCTTTTTCGTTGACCCTTACTTTTTGTTGTGGCCCGTCGGCCCCCACACCTTTTTTTTTTTTCCCCAGAGTTCCGTACCCACTGATTGGAGCCATGGCGGACCCCTTCTCAGGGTTGCGTACCTCCTTTTCATCAAAGCCCACGCTTCTCCGATTTTATTTCTTTCCCATTTTTCGACCCCGCCCCCCAGAAAACCTACTAAATAGACTTCCCCCCCCCCTTCTCTCCTTTGATCCCCCCTCATTTTTGACCAGAAATCGTTTGTCTTACTGGCCAGTTCCAGCCACGTGTTTCCCTTCCCCCCCCGCCCGTCATTGTAGAATATTTTTTTCAACCGAACCACATGTTTACCGTGCACACCGTTTTCCAGGAACTCACCCCCCCCTTCCTTGGAGTTCCGATCGCGGATCCGGGTATCCTCCGTGGTGCGTTTCTTTTTCCCTGTGTCTTTATCTTGGGTATGAGGACGTTTTCCAAAACATGAACGTCGTACATGCAAGCGGACCAGCCATTTTCTGGGGGTTTTGCCCCTTTTTCCTTTCCCTTTTCCTCAACTATTTCCGTTGTTTGTGTTTTTTGTTTTCTTGGCCTCCCTGGCCAAGAACACGACCCTAGCTGGCATTCCTCGTGACTGCCATTCTTATCCTGTTGACCCACCCTCGCCAGCCCCCTCCCATCCCCCACGAAAGGGTCCCCCCCCTTCTAACCGAGAGTGTGGCATAAGGCCCCGTTTGCTTTTCTTTTCTTCCTAAGGTCTGTTGGTAATTCGAACGGGTGTTTTCCCCCTCGCACCCAGGCGCTTCCTTTTTTTCTTCCCAACCCTCTAAATCTACCAATGGGTGATTCTCTTTTGTTCCCTTCAGACGGCCCAGTAACTCCGCCCTCCCTTCTTGGTCTTTCCTTCCAGGTCACCATGCTTACTTCGTTTTTCCTGATTGAATGCCTTGGGAGGATGTAGGCTTTGGTCTCCCTCTTTCTTTCTGTTTTCCGTTCCTTTGTGCGTGCCTTTAAAGAAAAGCCGTTTTTTCTTTGTCCTCACCTCCTTACCAGAACAACCTTGCCAGTTTTTTCAGGGTCAGCTGTTTTTTTAATCGTCATCCACTCAGGATTGTTGTTATGACTCGCGGATTCTCGACAGTTTTTTGATCCCGGCCCCTCTCCGTCTTCGATACGAAAATGCGATCAGATCATCGCGTGCAGAACTTCAGCGTTCACCCCCTTGCCCCCACCCTTCCGCCCTTTGCAAAAAGGATAGGCAAGTTTTGGGGCGTCGGGATTCGTGACTTCTGCAGTAATCCTGCTCTGGCCTTCCTCCTTCCTACCTAACCACCAGTTCGGGGTTTTCGGGGAATGGGATTTTTATCCCCCTGTCTCCGGCAGTTTTTCGAAAGAAAGGGAAGTCTTTTTCTCCTTTTTTTATTGGTGTTTCTGGAACACCCTTTCGAATTTTTCTTTCCCTGCTTATCCCACACCCCCCCCCCACGGCGTTTTATTGGCTTAAAAAAAACCCCCACAATGTGTTTGACGCAGAGTATAAATCCGGCCCCCCGGCCGGCTCATGGATGTGCGCGATTGCTTGTCTGCCGGGGGTTGGACCAGCCCTAACTGGGTTTTTTTTCTTTTTTCCCCCCCCTTCAAGACCTCGGCTGGCCGGTCGTCTTCGGCGGCGGTCCACACACGTTTCAACCCTGGGTGACACTTTTCTGGCCAAGGCTGGTCCATTCCGTCCCCCCTTTTGTTAAACACCCATCGTGGGGTTTACTTGCTTTCCCCCCCCCGACGAGGTATTTTTGTTTTTTGCACCCTCCTCCCGTCGGCTCTTGTTCGGTTTTTTCTTTTTTCTTCTACGCGTGCCTGCTTGCTATCACTGACCCCTCAAGTTTGCTCTTTCCCCCCCCCCCTTTTTTTCTTGAACCGTATCGGTTTCCCCCGGTGCGATCCCACAGGGCGTTTTTTACGCGCCCAAATCCGGGTCAAGTTTTCACGGCTCCGACCCCCGAACGGTCGGCTCCGGCTTAGAACTCCTCTTTTCTAGTGTCATGCCATCTGGGACTAGGTAGGAAAAATCGGGCGAGTAACGGCTGTGCGGGCTTCTGGGGGTCCGTGGTATGGTTTCATTTCCCCCCCCCCTTAAGTGAAGCCGCTGTCCTGAGATGAAGGTCTGCTCAACTCATTTTGGGTGCTTTCTTGGAGACAGGGGCCCCTCTCTGCCCTGCGTTGGAGATCCCGGTGCAGATCTCTTCCTTTCCCCCTCCTCCTTTTTGTTGTTGTTTCTTTTTTCTTTTCTCCTTTTCCGATCTACTCCCTCTCGATTTTCAGTGGTCCCTTAGACATCTTTTTTTTTTTTTGTTTTTGGCAGCAACCCAACCCAAGCTCGTTCCTACCCTGACCCCCACCTTTCCATCCCCGCGTGCCAGAATTTTCCTGATGATCTTAAGCCCCCGATTGTTCTCCCCCCCTAAGGTAGAGTTCATGCCCCTTTTCCTCGGCGGTCCTCGTATTAAGCCCTTTAGTTTTCTCATCTGTAACACTTGCCACGTCGATTGAGTGAGTCTTTTTCTTTTCTCAATCCCCCCTATCGTTCATTGATTGTTGAAAGAAATTGATTCTCTTTTTTTCCTTGGCGGGACCGCCCGTTGACGTACCAACGTCCCCCCTCTTCTGAGATGGCCCGTGAGGCCAGAGGCCATCTTTCCCCTTTTTGCTGATTCCCTCGATTGTTCGGTTTGCGTCGAATGGGCGCAGCCTTCTCAAGCTGGCTGTGTTTCCCGCCGAGCTCCCGGCCTCGGAAGAGTTGGGCGGTCCAGTTCAGGTTCTTGACCCTTTTTCTTGGGCTGCCCAGTTGTTTGTCCATGGAAGGCAATATCTTTTTTCCGGTAAGGTACACCTTTGTCCCGTGGCGCTACAGTCCATGCCTTGTCTTCATTGCGTTCTTTTTTTTCTCTTGGGTCACCACCTCCCGTCGCCCCTTTCATTATTGAACCCCGCCGTTTTTCGGCCGTAAGGTTCCCCCCTCCCCCGGGATTTCCCCCCCGGCGAGTGGTTACTTCTTTCCCTTACCGAACTTGGTCGTTGCGCTGCCGATAACGAGTTCAGTTCCCCCACCGCCCAACCTTTTCGATGTGCAGTGGGGTCGGCGCCGTTCGGCTGTTGTCCCTCCTGGTTTATCGGGCGACTGTGTTGATGGGAGTGTTATCTTTTTCTTTTCGGGTTAGGGTGTCGGCCCCCCAACCTGCGAGAGATCCCTCGCCTCAACACCTTGTGTTTTTTGTAAGAAGAAGCGCCCCGTTTTTTCCCGGCTTGCGTGGCGTCAATCCGAAGTAGCCCCCCCCCTTCCGTCTGCTCCTCCAGGGAAAGGGAAAACAGCACCCCCCAGTTTTTCACCAGCGCCCCAGGGGTTCATTCCCCGTGGACTTCAATGTTTGCCCCAATTGACTTCGCCCCGCCGTGTAGAGTAGTCCCATTTGGGGTTCCCGTTCTGTACCCATTTTGTGCAATCCCCCCCGCATTTGATCGACTTGTCCCCACCTAGTACTATACCGTAAGGCTTGGAACCCCCTTTCTCGAGGACCCGTCTTCACTTGTTCCCTGTTCCCTCTTTTTTGTAGGACTGGCGCGTTTGAGGGTTCCCTTCTTCTCTGATGGGGGATGATTTGGGCCCCCCTGATCCCGATTGGCCGTTACGTCTCCCTTTTCTTAGTGTGGCGTGTACCCTGGTTGAAAGATAGGTTTCCCATCCCTTTACGTTTTTTGCGACTCGATGCCCTGTCCACGGCCCCCTCCCCCTTTACTCTTTCCCGGCCCCACATACATTTTTCAGGTGCCCCAAGCCCTGGAAAATCCTCCAGCGCGGCACCTGCTCACCCGGCTTTTTTTCTTCCATCCGAAGCTGCTGGTCGTGACCTGAAGTTTTTCCGGGTGGCGCCTTGAGGGTTTGCCCAGAGTAGTATCTTTTTTTTCCTTTTTTGTCAAACATCTACCCCAAGAGGTTAGTTTTTTCTCCCCACACTTGTTTCTTGAAGGCATTCCTTACTTGAACACGGGCTTTTTCTTAGGTCACCCTGAGTATTGAGGGTTGTCACGGATTGAAATGCCCCCTTACCCTGGCCTCTGTCGTGTCCTTTTTTTGTTTTTCCGTTCGGTTGCTCCCCAACAGAATTCCCCTCGTTTTGATGCCCCCTTCTATTCACGCAACCTGCACTTTGCGCCCTTTTCGGCTCCCCTGGTTTTTGGTTAAGGGAATATCCCCATTGTTCGACCTGTAGGTGGCCGACGGCAATCGTCCCATTTTTTTCCCCCCCCTCAAAATGCTCTGATAAGCTTCATCGAAAGACCCAAACTTCCAAACAGCTCACGCCTGACGACCCCCCCCCTCCGCTGCAAAGGTTGCTTCTTTTTTTTTTTTTTAAATTAATCGGTCTGCAGAAGTCCGTCCAGTCGCTGACGAAACCCCCCCCCCACGGTCGGCGGGGTAACTTCCTTGTTTTTTTCCTCACCGGGGACGGCTTCGGCATCTTCGGAAGTTTGTGCCACCCTTCTTTGCGTTAGGGAGTTTGGTGGGCCATTCCCCCCCCGCGCTCCCTTTGTCCTCCCCCCTTTTTTTTCAAAAGGCGGAGTGGAAAGAGAAAAGGTGGTTTCTTCTTGTTAGCTCTTGGCCCATCCTTTTTCGTTATCCGCCTCCCACCTGGGCGGAGCCGGTTTTTTGTTTTCCCCTTTTCACACTCGAATCGGCCACCCCTATCGTCCCTTTTTTTTTTTTTTTGGTAAGTCAGTGTTGGAGTCGGCCGAGTTCAACACACACTTTCCCCCTCCTTTGCAAGCTAGGCCAATTCTTCCTCCTTGCGCAGACCCAATTCCACCACTTCGATGACTCCGCGCCGACGACCCGTTTTCTTTTCCTTTTGAAAGGCTGGGGTAACCCAAAAAAGTAGGGCTTAGGCTCGTTTTCCTGTGTTTCGAACTACAGGTGAATTTTTGAAGCGTATGTTTCAGAGAAAGGGACCCGCGTCTCCAAGGTGCTCAGACAATAGTTCGGTAACTTGATCGGTGAATTGGATAAAGGTAGGTCCTCACTTTCGCAATCGGGCGTTCCCGGCCCCTTTTAAGAGTCCTCCTGACCACACCGAAATTGTTCTACCTTCGGTTACCCGATAGGGGAGGTTGTGTCATGAATCTCTTTGCTTGTCCCGCCCCCCCTTTAGACAGCCGGCCTGCTGGTCTGTTTGTTTTTCTGGACACCGCCCGTTTGCAAAGTTGTTTCCAGGTTCCGAAACACCATTCAATTCTTGGGTCCTTTTTTTTAATGTCTTCTCCCTCTTTTCTGGGTTTTTGCGGGGCGAGCGCCTGGGTCTTTGGATCGCTTCCTGCGTTCGTTGGTGAGC
>Ga0179593_1578840_pt1 | contig 13168 bp, 15 predicted proteins | sample CZODoug2_1_08_16_FD_185931 | JGI IMG/M metagenome (GOLD analysis project Ga0179593, IMG submission 185931) | Vadose zone soil fungal communities from Angelo Coast Range Reserve, California, USA - CZODoug2_1_08_16fungal (PacBio error correction) | ecosystem: Environmental > Terrestrial > Soil >... | reverse complement strand
TTATCTTATCTGCCCAAGGTGGATCTCTTGTTGCATGGGACCCCCCCAAAGGCCGGCATGAACTTTTTTTCAACTCCCCCCCCCCTCCTTTCTCTTGAAAAAGTTTTCCTTCTCGTCGTCGTGGAAATGATCGACCCATTCGGTCTGGGTACTACACGCGACGAAATTCCTTTTTTGACAACCGTCTCCCTGTGCGGTTTTGCTCCGGACAATTTTTTTTGGGGCTCCCCCCACGGCATTGAAAACCCCGAGATGCCCGGTTGGCCCCTCCACCTCACTTTAATGAAGGTTCGTGCCTCCCCCAAAAAAGATTCGTCCCCCCGATTCATTCACTTCGCTGCCCTTTTTTTCTGTTGAAGGCATCCCCTCCAGTCGATGTGTTTCCCCTGGAAGATCCAGCGACCCACACCAGAGGAAAGAAGAGTTCCCGGGCTTTTTAAAGACGACTTTCCCCCCCCCAATCTCTTCACCCGCCTTTTCAATAATGTCCCCGTCGCTACACAAGAATCGGAATGGGAGTGCAAACTTTTTGGTCGTTGTCTTGATATTTACTCCCGCGCCCTCTTGTTTCCCCCTTCCAAGACCCTGGTTCTCCGTCTCGTCCCACCAAATCTTCAGCCGAGGCCATCCAAACGGGGCTCTGCTTCACTTAAGTTGAGCCAGACGAAGGTCCCCCATGAGCCCCATGAATGCGGAGGTTCCTCCACTTTTTTTTCTCTCCGATGGTTTTTTACTATCTCACCGAAAGAGAGCAAATCACAAATCCGTTGCACAGAAGCCGCAATACGTGGTCACCCCCAAAAACCTTTTTACACCCCAAGGTTTCACCACGATGTACACGACCTACCGCCTGACCGTCTCATTGAGTCCCCCACAAACACTCCCATGATGTGCCGTGTTTTTCCTTGAACCTCATGCAATTTTCCAAACGACATGGGGACGTGTTCCGCATCGCGTTTTTTCTTATGATGTCACCCACAGAATACAAGACCCAGCGTTGCACCCCTCCCCCCCTGCTTCTTTTCGGCAAAAGTTCCCAGATTGATACCTTCAAAAAGGGATTTGTTTCCTCCCCGAGGTTGCAGGTAGGACGCGCGGACGCGGCTCTCTTCTATTTCTTTTCTGTCCCCCTATGCGCCGGACTCTTTCTGGTTCGAAGGGTTGCGTAGGAGATCTTTTTCTCCAGTAAGCTTCCCACTCTCGCGGCCTCTGCACGGTCCACTTCATGACCACAGCGGGAGTTACACCGTCTGGCCACCTGTATCTTGAGGCCAAAGCATGCGTAGTTTTCGTAGAATGGAACTTGCCGTTACCCCCACACCTCCCGTGGACCTTTCTCTATTCAATAGCACTATCTTGAAGGATATCGTGGCTGATTGCGAAAACACCAGTGATTGCCTTCGTGTCGGTCATTTGCTTGCCCCGCGACGCGAGCCATCTTTCCGATACACCAACCCTTTCGTGGATTTTTATGCGGCTATTGTTGCCAAGTTAACCCCTCTAAGTTCAAACCCTTGTCACCAAAGAGATGTCACTTTTTGACCCCTCCCCCTCGCACAGGCGTGCTTGAACCCACCCCACCCACCCCCAACAACCCACTCTTCCCATGTAATTCCCCCCTTCTGCCTGCTTTAGGCCAAGGACGGAAAGAAGTTCATTTGCCTCCCTCACTTTTCAATCCTCTTTATGAACCCCGTTATACCGATTCGTCTGGCGGCAGTCATTCAAGCACCGTTTCCCTTTCGGGAGTCCTGGGCCCCCCCCCCCCCCCCCAAACACCACCACCCACAATCCGACTATCCCTTCAGTGAAGTTCTTTGCCCTCATGGATCCTTTAACGCCTTTTCTCCTCATTCTTTGACGGGACGAAGGCGAATGAATTTCCCTCGATTAAGGCCATCGTGAGACTCCGCGAATGTTTCCCCCCCCCTCGTGCTAACTCTTTTTTATGTTCTTCCGGATAGGCCCTCTTCCTCTGGTCCCCCCTTTCTTAAGGATTGTGGTTTCCCTCCCGCGAATCTGCATACATTTATCTTGCCTCGTTTTCTTAGTGGCGGTTTTCTTGTGGCAAGCCCTATGAACTTTGATTCCGTGCGACTCATGGGGACCGCTAAATCCACCCTTCCTCGGATTTCTCTGGAGTTTCTTCTCGAATGGATTCTTGTATTGTTTTTTTATTTTTTACGTATCAGCTGGCAGGGGTCCTCGACCCCAATTTTCGGTGAGACGGCATGCGGTCCGTATGAATGATGATAGGTGGATTGTCCACATTTATGTTTTTCCTTGTCTTTTCTTGGTAAGTTTCTTCTTTTGACGCGGTATAATCACAAAGAGATGTCGGGACCTCCGATAACCTTCGTCGGCCGGGACAAAGTGAATTAAAGCGCTTCCGGTCTCGCCACTCTCCTGGCCGTTTAGCACATGTATGTTCCCCTTATTCTCAAAATTTCCTTTCCCTAATTAACTTCAAGCGTTGGGTCCCGAATCACGGTTTTTTCGCGAATGGGGGATTGAAGCTCCCTCATCCCCCTATTTTAATTTGTTGTCTTTTGGGTAGAATTCATTTTCTGCAAATACCCATTTAGCCTTAAGGGCTTGCCGGTTCCTCCCCCGATCCCCTCTCGACCCGTTTAGTGCATTTAGGGGCAAATACATGCTTGCGGACAGGAGTTTGAGTGGCGCTCAGCTTCCCTCAGCTTTTCCTTTGAGTCCGGTCGACTCCTCTCTTTTACAGACGGGGATGATACAACCCCTTTTCGCAAAGCCCTCTCCCCCCCTCTCACAACGCGTTCAAAATCCCATTTCGATTTTGTGGCTAATACTTCCTATCAGCCGAACCGTTCGTGCTGCCGGGAAAACAACCTGCCGTATCGCACACCCCTCCTCCGGAAGCGATTCCTGCACCCCCCGGAGCCAGCTTGTTTGAGAGCGGCCCTTGCCTCCCCTTCCCCGAGCTTTTATGACGGCATTGTAACGTTTCTTTTCATCTTTTATCGTTACGGATGTATTGAGTTCCCTTTGTCACGTTTGCCCCCCCGTTCAGCCACCTTAAAAATTTCCTTCAACCTGCCACGGAGTACGATCCGGATGCAGCATGTGATTCACCACTCCGATCGTCCATCGAGCCTGACAGAGGCGAGACTTAAGGTAATTTCCACCCCTTTTCTTCTTAGTAGCTTTTTTTTTTGGACCTCCCCCCGTTAAGTTTTTTCACGATTAGTCTCCTTAGCGTGTCCAGAGTCGTCATGCAGCCCCTTTGGCTAACCGCCTTTTGCGAAAAATTCCTCAGGGTCTGTCCGACTTCCCGTGGCCCAGTCCGCGGTTGCTTAGAACTTCAACGGCCAGCGGGCTCTCGGGTTGCTGGGAGCCCCAAAGTTCCGGTGTTTTCTTTTTCGTACATTTGCGACGCCCGGGGGAGTTATACGCAGGTTTTCCTCCCCAGTTTATAGCGAAAGCTGTTTGCTTGCGGCAAGGAACTAATGTTTCTTGGCCGAAAAATGCTTTTTGTTTTTCCTTGATTTTTCCCTTCCCTGGCATGACGCTCTCCGTGTACTTCACCGTAACATCCGCTTGGTGACACTTTTTTCAATCGGTGTTGAACGGGCAGCCCAATAGCCCTTTTTCCTGCAGTGATCTGGTCACAGTCTTTTTTGACGATGTCTTTTTTCCCAGCTTACCCATAACCTTTGAGAGTGCCCTGAAATGGTGTTTGCGGCCTGCAGCGTTCCAGTCCCGAGTCTCGTGCTCGTTGCAGAGGATCATTTTTCAGTAATTCCAGTGTTTGCCGGTTGCATCGATTGTTGTCTTTTGCGGAATTTCGCAGACACTTCCTTTTTCGGCCGATAAAGGTTTTGGTGTCCACGAGCTTACAGACGCCCTTTGTGTCTTCTGGGGGAACGTGCCTGCGTGTCCTCTTTATGAATGTTTTTTTTTCTTGGCTCATATCACCACAGCCTTTTTTTGTCAGCCGTAGTGGTTATGTCTTTCGTTGAAGATTCGCCAGGTGCGCCCGTACCTTCGTACTCCCTGTGATTCCCCGACTGTCCACTCTGCCACTAGTCCTCCTCTTTATGAGTTGCCCCCCTTTTTCTCATCGCGAGGATTTCCCTAGACTTTTATTTTTTCACCGCCGTTTCACACAGGTCGTGGTTTCCTTCCCCCCCCCCACTTCGGCCGTGAACCTGTCAATGCCTGTCCCAGTAGTTTCCTTTCGGTCTTCGGTGTAAGTGACAATTCGTGTCCCTTGGGTGTGGCGTCTTACTCTGGTTTTGATCGTTTGTCCTTCCCCTTGGGGTTCAACGGATTCTTTCTGGTCGTAAGTATTCGGGATTCAATCGTCCAGGACCTGCGAGCGGGCCAAAGCTGACCGGACCCCCCCGCATTCAAATTTTCCCCCCCTGGAATCTTGCAAGTCTCCCCCACCCCCTTTTGGCCTTCGTGCCTCAACCAGATTTGCTTTGAGATACTCTTTGCCGTTCCACGTCGCACGATTTCTTGTAGAGCACTCTCCCGTGTCCCCCCCCCTTTCACTCCCCCGGTCTTGCACGGATGTGGTGCGCAGGCTGCCTGCTCGGTGATTCGTTCCGGACTAAAATCAAGTTGCCGCTGTTGTGCCTTCGTCTTACCAGGCAAAGCCTGGTTTTTTTGGTCGGGCGGGACACCAAGCGGTTTGCCGTTGACATTTACTCCTCAGCAATGGAGGGCTCTCTGTCCAGTTTTTAAGTGATGGACTTGTCTTGCCGCCTTCCTAGGTTCGAGCTTCCAACCCGCTTTGCCTCCCAGGGGCCGTGTTGGCAATGCCGGGTTGCTTCCCACAGACTCGGACATTGGTCATTGAGACCGTTCTCTTCTTCAAAACCGTCCCCCCTAGTTGTAGACGGTGTTGGCCTTTCCTTTTTTTTATTTTCCCAGGAAAATAGTCTCTTTCCTTTTTCAATGTACCGACGCAGGAAGTCCGCTTTGTCGATGTTCATTGGAGTGGGACCAGATCGCCACCGTTCATGCAGAGGAAATTAATGCGAGACCCCCCCACGGTTTGGGACCCTTTCCTTATCTATTTTCCGGTGTTTTTTTTGAGCGATTTTCGATATTTGCCCAAGGTCACCTGGAGATGGTTGCACGACATGTACCCTCTATATGAAGGCCATGTTTCAGGCATGCTTGTTGTGTCGTATAAAAAACCTCCCCTCGTCAAAACGCGGACACTTCCTTGTGAGGAGTTTTTTATTCCGAACGAGACCCTCCGATTTTTGGCTGGGCTCCTTGTTCTCCACGGACGAAATGAATTTTCTTTCCACCCTCGCCCAACGTCTCCCCCCATTTGCGGGTTGCAGATACCTCGGTTAACTGCTGGGTGATGGGGCCCTCTCAGTGAACACATTCTCTGCCCAGTTGGCGGCCATCGTGGCGCCAGATTTTCCTGATGAGCTACACAAAAACAGACTTGCAAGTTCCCCGATTTAACCTGACTTTTTACGAGCCCTTTTCGGGATTGACGAAATCACCGTAAATTGGTGACCTGGAATCCCTCCGCACCATATCAGGCGGAAGTTTCGGGCTGGCTGGTTGCCCGTCCGGGTCCCCCTCTATGCTTTCTTTATCCCTTCACGACCACCGAAGCGGGGCAATTCCTCCCTTTTCTTTTCGACCCCAGCGCTCCCTTCCCCATGGGAGAGTCCCGGGATGGTTTCTTGCCTCGGACTTCTGTTAGACCTCTCTCCTCTTCTACGTGGACTTGCAAGCACGGGACCCCTTCACCAAACCTCTGGTGGAGCTCTGCCAGAAAAAGTGTTCTTGTTCAACGTCGCCGGTTGGCTTTTCTTATATGCTATGGGTTTCGGACCGAATCTTTGGCCCATTCATGTTTCCCGTTCCAGGCCCCCTATTCCCCGACCGAGTGCTACTTTCAACCCTTTCTTCCTCACGGTTTTCCCCCCGATAACCCCGGACGAACACGCCACACCCAAGGATCCACGATGTCTGACTCCTACCGCCTGACCGTTACACAAAAACCTTCTTTTGGTTGCAGGCCCATCCCCCTTGGACTGCCGAACTGGCCAAGACCTGGTTCCCCCAAATACCAGTTCGAGCATCTCGGCGAGTAGATCGCTTTCCCGATGGTACCAACCGCATCACCTTTTTATTTCAAAAGGTTTTAAAGCCCCCCAGTCCCTTGACCGGACGAAGTTAAGGACGCTGGGCGATCTCGACGCGACGGTTTCTGACCCTCTTGCTTACACACCGTGCCCATTTCCTTCTTTGGTCCTTTGGATTCTTCCTGAGCGAGACACCTAGATTCGAAAATCTCGTTGCCACAGGGAACGGTCCCCACCCTGATCCCTTCTCTGGGACCTTCTCGGATGCATCCCTTTTTCTTCCCCCCGTGATGAGAAGGAAACCCCTATAGAGACCACCTTCGACAACCCCAAGACGTTGACGTTCCCCGTGGAATTACTTTCCTTATCCTTTCCCCTTCGCGAAGCGTTCTTTTTTTTTTTGCGCAACCATCCCTGTGCATGAGAACGCAAGTTTTTGTCTGGAAGCTTTCCAAGCCCCCCAGTACCAACCTGCATAGGGATTTCCAGCATTCTCATGAATCAGGGCGGGGCCTTGCGTCACGGGCTGCCCGCATTCTTCCTTTAAACCTCCCCAAGGGTCCTTCTTGCTCTCTTAAGACCAGGATTGTTGCATCAAGGTAATGACCCACGGCGTGCTGCATTTCGGCACACTGCTAAGTTTGGCGAGAATCGGCCACCGAGTAGAGCTTTTCAATTAGGTTATCTCCAACCTACCTCAGATCTTTGTTCCGGAGGCCTGGCTTTGATTTAAGGATTAAGGACTCCCCCCCACAGCCGGAACTTTGTTACACCCAAAAACCCTACCCCGCCCCCCCCCCACCCCCCCCCCCCCCCCCCCCCCCCCCCCCCCCCCCCCCCTCTGGATGCGCAATCCGAATATATTTCTGCAATGAACACCAGCGGAAGTGGCTGTTAAGTGGCCCTGTTCGGGGCCCTTCCCTCAGTCTTTCCTGCCCCTTCAGGTGATCTTGACAAGGCATCGCGAAGGAGACATAATCGTGAGCCCCTTCCTGCGCACCACCTGTGCTCGCTACTCATTTAATCTTTACACCATGGGGTGGCGCTTGTTTATTTACCTGATTCCGTGGTTCTCGTGGCTTGCGATTGGCGTTCCCTTCTTGCGCGCATGCTGAATCCACTGGTCCGCTTCTTCTGGCTTTGTTTACCATGTTAGCGTTGTGTTTCCCCCCGATGAAATTTGATCCGTTGGTTCCGCCTTAAGGTCCTCCCCTACTCCATGCCCCAGCTCCCCCCCCTTTGCAGAAACTCTTTTTTCCCTCGGTTGAGATTCTTTGTGCTTCAAGGGGTAGTGGTTTTTTGTATTTAATCGCCTGCCGGTGGAGCTTTGTTTTTCCAACATTGGCGGTTTTTGCCTGAAAAAGCGATGCTCTTTTCCTAGCACCCTTTGCCGAACGCTTTCCCTCGGGCTTGCCTCATCCCTTATCATCCCGGCTGGTACCCCCCCTCGTTCCCCTCCCGACCAGCTCGAAATGGTTTCGGTCGGCCAGGGTCACCTGAGCTTTTGAGTGCGCGCCTTTTTTGCTGTATTTGCCCTGTACCCCCCCATTATATACTACGGCGCAATCGCAAATTTTTTTCCATTTTACCGAACCGTCCCAAGAGGGGGGGCCTCGTTTTTGATAATTTATTTGCGCTCCTGCTTCATATCCCCCTTCCCCCGTTGTTTTTTCTTCTTTCCATTAGGACCCTCCCTTTCCGTAAACCTTTCTTGCCCCCAACAGCCTTTTATCGTGACCTTTGCGATTGCGCCTTTTCTGGAGAATTTTTTCCGGGCAATACTTCTTTCCCTTCCCCCAAGACTTTTTTTATAAGGTTTCATTTACAATTTCCCGTACAGAATGTTTTGCTTTCTCCCCAGGCTTTCCCTCTCTTCAAAGATTCTTCCACCTCTTTCGACCCCCCCGAAGAGAAAACGTCACCGCTCCCTGTCCAACGCGACGCGATTCGGCAAAACACTTCACACTGTCCGTCTGTATTTCCGATCAGCAGACGTCCTTCTCCCCAGCACGACCTTTATTAGAAACCTCCTTGCAACGGCTTCAAACCACAACACTACTCCCACGTGAGAAATCGCCCGATTGAAACCCATCTTTGTTTCCTTTTCCATTCCCTTGGAATCTTTCTTTCTTTCTTTACTTGATGGAGGGCTTGGACGAGGACTTCCCCCCCCCCTTCCCGGCGTCCCAGAATCAAAGGTAATCTGGCTGGCCCACACAACGCAGAACACTTACCAACGCCAAGAACAACCCTTACTCCTTTCGCACCTTCGGCACCTCCCCCCCTGAACCCCGATGAGATCGAGAGCCAGGCGACCAGACTTCTTCAGCCGGTTAAAGAAAAAGAGGCCTGCAAGAAACCCCCCCCGAGTTTTCAGCTCCTTAATTCGTCGTCTTAAACGCAACCCTTTTTTCCTCTTCTGACTCCGGTCCTCGGATTCCCTGTCCTGTTTGACTGACGACAAGGAAAACCCTTCCCCTCTTCCAGGCCCTTTACAGTGGAAAACACTTCATCTGGTGAGTAAATCTTTCACGGCCAGAGGGTATAGGTATTGCTGGAAGTCCAGCTCCGTTTCAGGTTTTGGTGGCGTCGGCAGCCCCTTTTCCCTCCCCCTGACGCACGTTTTACGCCGGTCAGGTTCATAACAGAGTATGCTTGCTTGTCCGCGATCTGGAATGCATCATGTCGTCCTTGTGCCTTTCCCAGTGCCAGCCTTTTTCAGATCCCCCCTGATGACGCTCCTTCCTTCGGGAAAACCCTGTACATCACGCTTGGTGAACTTTCCTTCATGTTTTCCGGAGCCCCAGTGACGCAATAGCCCAAGCCTTCTTTTTCGTGATAATGCTGGAACCCCCCCACTTCGTTGGTTTTTCAAACGATGGCTTCTCGGGTCCTTCCCCCCCGGGCAATCCCCCCCGCACTGGTGTTTTTTTCCCCTCCCTTCACTGCAAGTTCTTACCTTCTTCGCGCTCATTTTTTTTTTCCGAGGCAGTTACCTTAATTCCACCGGGGTGTCTTCCTAGTCTGAGGGGTTTTCCTTTTTACCCCTCGACGGCCCCGGTCTTTGAAGCCTCCTGTTTTTTGTACCCGCTTACAGACGGTGGCAAACTCCCGTTCGCTTTGAAAGTTGTGTTGGCCAGGAGCTTTTGAATGAGTAGTGTCTCTTTTCCTAGCAGATCTCCTACCCTCCGAAAGCCTGTGTAAGCCTCTTTCCTCCACCGTCGGCCGTTTGATTCAGGTACGAGATAATACCTTCGTCCCTCCGATTCACAGGATCCCGGTGTTTTTCTGTTGAACGTAGGCCCCCCTTTTTTTTCATACATTTTTGGTGGACCCTCCCTTCTGAAAATCGCCGAGGCCCTTTTTTAACAGCCCTTGGATCCCCAGTCGTGGCCAGTCCCCTCGGAATTTCAATAATTTGACAACAAATGAACCTTTCAGGTCAGTTTGGTTATTTCTGCCAGAGTAAGGTCGTGCATTAAAACGTAATGGGTGTGGCTCTCTTCGTCCGGGTTTGACCCCCTTAACAAAGGATTGTGAGGTGCTTTTTGACCCCCCTTTTCTCTCTTTTCTCTTCGCCAGTGCCCAGGGACCTGTGAAGGACCGCTGAGCGGGACCACCTTTCGCCGAACCCCCCCCCCGCAAATGGAAGGCTTATATTCCTTGACGTACGCCCAATTTTTTCCTTTCCCCGATTGGTGTCCCTGGATCCAGGGCTCTCCCCCCCCGTCGCATCTGGCCGATGTAGAGCACTCGCCTTTTTTCCCCGTCCCCCGACCCCCCCCCCGGGTGCCACTCCCTTTCGTTTTCCCCGGCCGCGGCCTTTCCCTTGAATTCGCCTCCTAAATAATTTCGCCGAGAGTTGTTCTTCTCTTCCCCCTTCCCCAAAGCCGGGCCCTCCCCTTCCGGCCTTGACTGTTGCTTTTTTTTCTCCAGTGTCCACCGTTTTTCCCCCGTTTTTACTCCCTCCAGCTAAGGCGCGCTTTTTCCTTTCCCCAAGTCCTGTGGATGGGATCGGGAACTTGCCGCCTTCTTTTTGAACCTTTCAGGAAAATCTGCGCCCCTTATGGCCTTGGTCCCCAACCTTCTTTCTTTTTTTGCACTTTAGTGTTCTTCACAGCCCTCTTTTGCGGATTGTGTTAATGAGCCTTTTTATCGGCAAAACCTCCCCAGTCCAGGTTTATATTGTCCTGGAATATGTTCCTTTTTTTTTTTAGATTTTTTTGCCAACAAATTCCCTTAGAAACCAATTTTCTGGACTTTTGCTTTTTCCTCGCGTCGATGTTTTTTTTTTGGACGTTCGCCGCGTTCATGCCGAAGGCAATCCCTTGCTTCAGAGATCCGTTTCCTTTTCCCTTTTTCTATCCCTTCGACCGAGCTCTCTTTTTTTTTTTGTGGTTTTTCCGGAGCTCGTTCGCTTAATCTGCCAAGGTGGTCTTAAAACTCATGGGTGTCCCCGATGTGGGACGACATGTACATTTCTCTGAAGAGCATGCTGCCTCTCATCCTTGCTTTTTTTCACAGTTCGACCGCGCTCCCCCCCCCTCTTCATCTCGTCGTGGAAAATTTATCAGAACCTCTGTGGGCGGGCCTTTGGATCCAACGGACGAAATGACTCGACTCACAACCGTCTACCCCTGGGTTTTGCCGACCTTTTTTTTTCTTCTTTCCCCCCCCCCCCCCCGCGTTTTAAAAAAGGTCCCCCCCCACCCCACGGTTCTCAAGGTTGGACCAGGCCATAGTTTTTTCTTAATGAATGATGCTCTATAAAAAAAAAGTCAAGGTTTGTTAAAAGATCACCACTCAAAATGAATTTTTTTGTTTTCCCCTCGCCTTCGTTCTGACGGTCTTTTCATGAAAACGGCAAGGAGCTGGTGGATTTCTGCGAAAACAAACAGATCAGGCGTCATAAGGTTCAAAGGCTTTGCCTTGCCCCCAAGGCCTATTTTCATTCCAGGCTTCAGAGGACTTCCCGAAGAGAGACCTCATCCCCCCGGTCATGGGAGTTTCCCCGGATGGGGTTTTTTCGTGGGCCCCCGTCGAGTTTAATCTAGGCCTTCGTGAAGGAAAGCAATTGGGATCCGTTCTTTTCTCCCCAACCCCCCAAATTGTAAAGCTTCCACCCCTTTTGAAGGCCCCTTTTTCTTCCAAGCCGTACAGGCCATTCATTATGACTCGGTGCCCCCTTTTTCTTTTTCTTTTTCTTCCCGCCTATGAATCCCCTCTCTCCTCTCCCCTTCCTGTTGCACCCTTTCAGTTCCAATCGGTGGTCAACTTCAAAACCCCGGACGCCCCAATACGCCACACCAATCCACTATTGTCTGAACGTTCCCCTACTGGACAACCCCCCCCCCTGTCCTTTGGGAAGTGTGCCGTAACCATCATACTACGGCGAACTGGCAACGATTTCCGGCGGTGAAAAAATACTCGAGCATCAGCGTTTTTCCTCTCGACCCTCTCACAACCTCAAGCCCTCCTCTTCCAAATGCTAACAGATTGGATTACCAGACCCGTCTTGGGGACCTCACCGAGGACGCGGTAAGGACGAGATTGCCGCTTTGGAGAATCTTATTACTTCTTTTGTCCCCCTCTTCCCCGGTACTTTATGGTGCCCTTTTCCTCTCTGAAGTAGGAGATCTGCTTCCCAAGTACACTTACGCAATTCAGACTCTCGGGCCAAGCCTTCCCGGTCCTGCCTCCCTACCACCCCCACGTAGGCCCTCCTTTTACACACCACCTGTATCGGCTGCAAACTTCCTCCATGGTTGGTCTACTTGGAAAGACATGACGTCTCTTCTCCGAAAAACCAACACCCTAACTCCATGCCGTTCCCCCCCCTACTTCTTATTCAACTCTCCCCTCTAGACGCACGGGAAGCCCTAGTGTCGGATGAGCACCCCCAAGTGAACTCCCCCTGCCTTGGTGGCTTTCTGCACCCCCCATAGTCTCCCCCCAAAGCATCGTGGATTCAAGCAGGACTATCGAGTCTCATTGGTAAGGCTGCCCGTTCACCAGAAGTTAAACAGTGTCAAAAAGTTTTCGTGTTCCCCTTTGTTCCCCATTTTTTTCATAAGTCTCCCCCCCCCCTTTCTTCCGAATTTCTTCCAAGGACAGACATGAAGTTCCTCTCTCCTCTCTGACCAAATAGGCCCCCCCCGATCAAATTCGGTTCAAAAAGAAGGAGTTCCTTTAGTCCCCCCCCTTCCTTCCCCACTCGTGAACTTTTCCTGAACCTTCAAAAAGCCGGAAATTTTAGTTTTCTTTTTTGCTGCAAGATCCGACGATCCTTTTCTGAAGTTATGGAAGCACCATGTTTCCTTGGCTTCCCTGTTTTTGATTCTTTTGTTCTCCCTTATTGTCTGTTTCGGGCGAAGGAGCCCTCTCCGCGACGAATCGAAGGAAGGAGACTAATAGCTATAAACCCCTCTGTTGAGTCACAACACCCGCTTTACCTTTTTATTCAGTGCTGATGAACGGATTTTCTTCACTTTCTGATGAATTCCTCCCCCTTCTGGTAGAAATGGCTCTGCTCCCTACGGCTCGTTTGAAGAATTTGGATGCTGCCTGGAAGGACTCTTTTTTCTTCGTTTCCTTGTTACATTTTTTTTTGTTCGATCTGGGAAGCCCCTTTTTTTCCTTATATTCATCCACCTCCGTAACCCCCGACCTTCTCTGCCGTGAGGCGTTACAATGACGGGAGAAACTTTTTATGGACTCTTCACGGGCTCTCTGGCTCCGGGGTTTTTTTTCCTTCCCTCGGTTGTTTTTCGTGCATTCCTTTCTCTCTGATGCCCGGAAATTTCATTTCTCCACATCTACAGGGTCTTTTCCTCGGCTTTTTGACAAGCGTGATAGCGGGGACGTTTCGCTGCTTTTGCGTTATCAGGCCAGGCTGGTACCCATATTATCTGCAATTCAAGGTTACCTTGAATTCGCGCGCGGATTGAGGCGCCCTGAAAGTTCAGAAGTATTTGCCCGGGAAATTTCATTATAAGGCTCCCCCCCCGCACCCCCTTCTTTTACTTCATTTCCCCCTTTGGGGCAATCCTGACGATTTTTCCACTCTAATACGA
>Ga0179593_1543806_pt1 | contig 13168 bp, 23 predicted proteins | sample CZODoug2_1_08_16_FD_185931 | JGI IMG/M metagenome (GOLD analysis project Ga0179593, IMG submission 185931) | Vadose zone soil fungal communities from Angelo Coast Range Reserve, California, USA - CZODoug2_1_08_16fungal (PacBio error correction) | ecosystem: Environmental > Terrestrial > Soil >... | reverse complement strand
GTGGGCAGGGCTCTTTCTCCATTTAGCCCCAGTTTTTCTTTCCCCACTTGCTAAGTAAAGACAGACTCCCCCTCCTTTCCAGGTTCCGGCGGGTGGAACCGTGTGTTAGCGCATCTCATCAAATTGACTTTTCCTCCCCCTTCTATAAGCGGTCATTTTTCTTTATTTCCGTGCGCTGATTTTTTTTTGCTCAAATGCGCATTCCTTCCCCCGCGCCGGCGGGGATGCGCTTCATGAGCCGCAGTGTGCATTTAGACGTTTTCTTCCTGCGAAATCAATCCTTTTGCAAGTCTTTTTTCTGCTTCCAATGTCGGTTGTCTTTGCTTGTTGTAGGGGCGGCCCGTTATGTGGCCGCCCGGGCCTGTGTGCCTCCCCCTCCCCCTACGTCGGACCGATGGGGTCTTCCCCCTCTTTTTCGTCTTTTTTCTTTTTTTTGCAGCGGACGAACCTTTCTTTCCCGATCCTTTACGATGTCGCTGCTTGGTTTTCCCCTCTGACCCGCTACGTTGTCTCTTTTTTTCATCAAAGGGAATTATGATCGATACTGTTTTTCCCATTCCCCCCGCAGCGCCAGTCCTTTTTTTCCTTTCTCTGACGAGAAACCACAGGTTCCCTTTTTTTTTCCCTTTCATCGGTAATATGCCTTTTCAGTTTTTTTCCCCCCAATCAGCAGTGCGTTTTTCTCTCAGAAAGAACACAGCGTTTCGTTTTCTTTTTCCTTTGCTCTGTTCTCTTTTGGGTGCTCTTCCGGATCTTGATGGAGAATGTTGTCTACCCCTTTCTTGAAATTGCGACAAGCCCCCCCTCATTTTTCCCCTTTTTCCTCGTCAAAGCGAATTTTCCCCTTTTCAAAGATCTCCCCACGATGTCCTTCCTCTGCTCTTCCGCTTGTACAAGTCCCCTTCTCGTGTCAATATGTAACGCTTTTTCTCTTCTGTAAGGTAGTACGGATTCCCAATGCCCTTTCTTCCCGGTGAATGATACTTTCTGTTACGCAGTGTATTAAGCATTGTTTCTTTTTTTTCCCTCTTCTTTCCCGAAATAGGTTCGTTCCTCAAGTAGAAACGTAGGTGCCCCCATTGTCCTCCTTCGCCTCCCCCCAAATTATCCACCTTTGTCCTTGAGCACCCCCTCCCTTCCTGAGACCGAGTAATCCTTCTCATGTCGAATATTCAGTAATCGTGCCTTTTTTTCCCTCCCTCCTTCGTCTTCTTTTTGGTGGACGAAAATACTAACAGGGCTTTTTCACAGAGGCGCCGGGTTTCCGTGTTTCGAGTTATGAAGACCCTTTTCTTTTTGGTGTTCAACTTACGACAATCATGTTTCCTGCCGTTTGCGGGTTTTTCTCTTTCCAACACCGCTAGCAAGGCACGCCGGCTTTCTTTGTGTTATCGTGTGGCTATCTCTCTTTTACCCCCCCCCCCCCCCCCCCTTTTTTTTCCTCCGTTGTGTTGTTGAGAGTCCTCCCCCTCCCCCCCACGTCATGAAAACCTTTTCTTTTTCTTGCGGTGTGGACTAAGAGAATGTTGACCTCTTTGTCTTTATTTCGAAGTTTTTCCCCCCCTTTTTGCACGCACCCCATGCCAGTGGTCCCGTGCAATTTTTACACACGAGCGCTTTTAGGGCAGCCTGCCTATTTTCTCTTCCTGTTCTTTCCCACAAAGGCGAACGAAGGCGTCCATCTTCTTGTCCAGAATAGGCACCCTTTGTCATTGGACCACAGGATTACGCGTCTCCGATGTCGGATTTGGCGCTTCCCCTCCTTTTTTTTGCGACGGTGACAAGATCCCATTGCGTGTTTTTTTAGGCATGACTCCCCTTTTTTTCGGGCCATAGTGAGGAACTGCTTTTTTCCCTCTTTTCCGCCACCCGGCGTACCCCCAATTTCGCCCTCTTTCCCCGGTAACAATTAATCTTTTTGAATTTTGATGCCGGACTACCCCTTCCCCCCTCTCTCCTTCTCATTTCCCCCCCCTAGTGAATTGTACAGTTCATTCTGGCAGATTTGTGGTCTCCTTCTTTGAGGCGGCTTATTTTTTAAGGAAAATTCGCTTTTAGGTCTTTCTTCCTCCCTCTGAGGATGGGGTTTTCCCCTTTTCTTTTGGAAACGCTCCAGGTTGTCTACAAAATCCTTTTCCCCTTTTTTACGCTCCCCCCCAAAATCGAACATCCTTCATAATTGCTTTTCTTTCCCCGGTGTTATTGCTGGGCCGCTTTTCCCTTTTATTTTTCCACCAAAGTTTTCTCCTTTTTTCTTAAGGGATGGCACACTTTTTGGATCCTGGGGTTTCGTCAGAGGTTATCCCCCCCCTCCGAGCAGGCTTCTTTGAGCACACGGTTTCCTTCTATTTTTTTGCTTTCGCAACGTGTCCCCCCTTTTAACGTAGCAGGTCTCCTCCCCTCCTCGAATCGTAAAGCTAAAGGACCCATAGTCCTTTCGTCAGGCCCCCGTTTAATTTCTTCCCTTTTTCACACTCCCTTTCTCGAGGGGCTTTTCCCCCTTTTTTCCCCCAGGCCCGGGCGGCCCTCTACAACAATCGTGTACTTCGCTCCCTCTCCTTTTTTCGGCTCCCAAAACCCTTCCTTTTTTCGCGCCACTTAAAGGAGCGGCGAATCCCTTCTCCCTTTTCGCTCATCAACAGCGGCTTTCCTTTTTGCGAGAATTGAGGCACGCGTCTTTTTTCTCGTGACAAGCCGCCCCTGGTATTTAAAAACCATAAACCGCGGAGCCCAGTTTCCCTTTGTCCACCCGCGTTATTCACCCGCGCCTCCTTTTTTCTCTTCCAAATTTTTGTTTTTCGTCCCCTTTCAGTGGGAGAGATCGGTGATTTTTTTCTTTTTCCCGCAGCTCACTGCCAACTTCAATCGCTCTTTTTTTCCTTTTCTTTTCCTCTCCGTTGTGTTTTATTCTTTTGGCAGGGCTCTGTCTCCTTTTTCCCTTTTCAACCGATCTCGCACACTTCCTTTCTTCCTCTCCAGATTTCCAGGTGAATACTCGGGTTTTAGCGCCTTCTCTTTTTCTCCTGTTGTATGTTGTACGATTTTCCCCCCCCCCTTTCCCTCTTGCGTTCTTGGCCATCTTCGTGCTTGACCTTTTCAATATGACGCAGCACCCTTCCCCCCTTCGTGATTAGCTGCACTTCTTTTGATAAGCCTTTTCTTTTTTTCCTCCCGCTGAAGTTTTTTTTTCCTCCTTTTTGCAAGTAGCGTTTCTCCTTTCCTCTTTGGAGAGCCTTCCTTTTGCGGAACGGTGTTTAAACCCTCCTTTGGCCGTTTCCCCCGAGGTCGGCCCCTTTTTTTGCCAATATCGGAGCATTCGGTGATTTTTCCCCCCTTATTTACGAAATTCTTCTTTTTTTTTACGATGTGGTCGCTTTACTTACGTTGTCTTACTGTTTTGCACTTCCTCCTCCTGAATGATGCTTTTCCCCCCCCTTTTTTGCTAAAAAGAACCGCAGCGCGCTGTCTTTTCCCCTTTCCCTCCTGGAAGAGCCCAAACAGAAGATGGTGTTGTTGCCTTTCGTCTTTTTGAGAACAGTCTTTTTGTTGAATCGCGTGCTTTTGAGCGGCCAAGAAATTTCTTGCGAGCGGACGCGTGCCACTCCCCCTCTTTTCTCCTTTTGGGTGAGCTTCCCTTTCTCTTTTTGAGAATTGTTGTAGACAACTGGTCTTTCTCTGAATTGCGAAAGCTCTCATCTTTCCTTCCCCATTGAGAGCTTCCATTTTCACTTCATGTTTCCCCTCCCTCCCGCCACTTCTATCCCCACGTTTTCTTTTTCTTCTGAAAGCTGGTACAAGTCAATCGTTCCCTCTTTCCAGAGGCTAAGGTAATGGAGCCTCTTCAAATTCCCTTCAGCTGGCTGAAGGTGAATTTTTTTTTTTTAAGACGATTTAGTTACGCCGTGCTTTACCTCCTTCCTTCTCTTTCATCACTTTTCTTGCATAGGCAGTGTCCTCCTTTTACGGTCCGGTGCAACGCAATTTTTGCTCTTTTCCCCCTTTCTTCCGCGCCAAAAACTTTTTCTTTTTGGTCATGGACGCAAAGCCGACTTTTCCTTTCCTTTTTTCTGCCTAATGCTTTCCTCCTTTTTCATCGTGAAGGAACTTACGTTAAACTTTTTTCTTTTTTTTTACCGCTGCGTCGGACCGACCATACCGGGCGATCTCTCCCCTTCCCTCCTTGTGCTGACACTCCCCCTTTCCCCCTTGGGCTTCGAAGGGCGAGTCTTTCACTCTTTTCCTTTTTTTTTTGATGTGCCCCGTTTTTTTTTTTCCGGCCGCGCTCACGCAGGTGCGATCCCCCCCACCGCTCCGCACTGCCCCTAACTCTCCCCTTTTTTCTTCTTTGTTTTTTTTTTCATCCGTGTTGTGGTTTGAGAGAGCGCCCTCCAAACACACCGTCCTCCCCCCCCCCCTTTTTTTTGGTCAGTGCGGAGCGTGTTGGACAACGAGTTTTTTGCTCTTGGAATGATTGTCGAATTTACACCCACCTTTTCCTTCCCTGCCAGGTCGTCCCGTGCTTTTAAGCAACGGCGCCGCTTTAGATTCTTGCTCTGTTTTCTTCTCGCCTGTCGTTTTCCCTCTCCCCAACTGGGCGAAAGTCCTTTCCTTCCTTCACGAGGAAAGGCCCTTACCGCCGTATCGTAACATTATGCAGACATTCCCCTTCTATGTCGGATTTGGCGAACCCCCTCCCCCCTTTTTTGTTAGCAATTTTTGGTCTTTTCCTTTCTTTCCTTGGGCGTTGCAAAGGACGGTCGACTTCCTTTTTTCCTGCTCGTCTATGTAGCTTGTTAGGACTTTCTTTTCTCCCGTTGCTTAAGACACTTTTTTTCTTAGACACGAAGGGCGGGTCCTTTTCCCTTTTCATGATACGGAATTTTTCCCCTCCTTCCCCCTTAGCGATGGAAGCCGTCCAACTCCCTCTATTTCCTTGTAACCAGCTTCATCTGCCGGGAGCTTCCCTTTTGGAGATTCTTTTTGAGCGCTTAGAGCTTTTTCCCTTTTTTTCTTCTCTTTTACGGCGTCTTCACTTCTTCTTTTCTTTTCCCTCCCGTACCGGGGCCCCTTCCCCTTTCCCCCAACAATTCTACATAAAGATCGTCCTCCCTCCCCCCCCCCCCAAAAAGAGACCCCTGTGCATCATGCACGCTTCCCGCTGGAACGCCTTCCAAAGCACGGCTGAGTTTGCCCCCCCCTTTTTGTGCGCCCTTCCCTTTTTTCCCCCAAAACAAGCTTCTTTTTTTTTCTCTTTTAAGAGACGAGTACTTCTATTCCCTTTCTCTGCGTTAAGTTTTTCTTCCCTTTTTTCTAGATATCCTGGGATTCGCAGGTCCCCCCCCTCCTCCCCACTTAGCGGTCATTTTTCTCTTTCCGCGACCATCGTAAAATTCTCCCCCCATGAGACTTTCGTTCAGTTGTTCTGACTCTCCTTATCGATTGTGCAACCGGCCGACGTAGGGGCCGACCTACGTGTTCTCCCCTTCCTTTCGGCCCCCCGGGCCGGCTCCAACAATCGTGACAATTTTTTCCTTGTCGGAGTCCAAATTAATTCCCAGGATGTGATCCTTTTTTCCCCCCCAGGCGCGGCGAACTTTTTTTCTCTTTGCAGAGAATAACGACGGCTTTCTTTGCTTCGCCTCTTTGCTCCGCTCCGCGGTCAGATGCACGGAGAGACTTTTTTTTTCTTACAGAGTATGTACCCCTTTTTCCCTTCAATTTTCTCCTTTCTTTTCAAACCCGCGTTATTTCACCCGCGACTCCCCTTCGTTGGTCGTACGTCATTTTGATAGACGGTGACTTTTTTTCCTGGAGTCGCCGTCCCCTTCCCTTTCACATCCTCCTGTGGTTGAGAGAGATGTGGCCCTGCTCTCCTCAATGTCCGCCAAGGGTTTTTTCCACGATCTCCACCACGTTGCTCTTTGTCTTCCCTTTCTCTCCCGTCCCTTTCTTGTGAGAAAACGCGGTGCTTTTTTCTCCTCAAATTGACCTTTCCGCGTTTCTTTTTTATGATACACGTTTTTCCTTTTTTTGTACAATATCAGTGTTCTTATTTTTTTTCTGAGCAGTCCCCTTTTTTCCCGCGTTGATGCGATGAAAGGGTTTTCCTTTTTACTCGAAGGAATGGCATAGCTTTGAATCTTCCCCCCTCCTTTTTGAAAGTCTCTTTTTCTTTCCTTGAGCGCCTTGTCCACTATTGTCTTCTCTTTTTCTCCCCTGTTGCCGCACGGGGCATTGTGGGCCGACTCCCTCGGGGAAAGGGCTGTTTTTTGTTCCCCCATCTCGTCGCATTCGATTTCCCCTTTTCCTTGCGAAAGTCTTTTTATCTGTTCCCATTGAGCTTCATCTGAATGGTAGCGTTTTCCCTTTTTTCCCTGTTGACGTGTCCAGAATTAGCTCGATACGCTGGTTGTTTTCCCCCTTAGCGCAGGGCGCTCTGTTTTTTTTTGACGAGAAACCCCAGTTTCCTTTTTTTTTTTGTTCCAGCCCTTTCCTGGATCCCCCCTCTGCGCCAGTCTTTTTTTTTTTTTCCTTGCTTTTGAAAGCGGCCAGACCTCCCCCCCGTCGTTCTTTTTCCTTTTAATGATGACGATGTCTTTTGGGTGAGCGGAAACCTTCGGTTTCTTTCTCTTTTGTTCTCCAACCTGGAGCGTTTTTTTTCCTTCTCCCGACAAGCCCATCCTCAGCGTTCTCCTCTTTCCCCCCCCCCTGAATTTTTCCTTTTTTTTCATTCTAGCGCTCAAAGTATGACTCCGTTCCTTTATTTATTTTCCCCCCTCCTGTAAACGATTGAGACTCCCTCTCCTTTTCCCTTTTTTTTCGTAAGAACGGCTTTCCTCCCCTTTCGTGGCTAGACGATTTCTTGAGTTTTTCTCCTCCCTTTCGCTAGCTTCCCCCCGCGGACCATAGGCATCGCAGTGTTTTCCTTTTTCCTTCGACTTTTTTGCACCCTCCTATGGTCTTTGCCAAACAATTCTTTCCAAATACACATCGGAGACGCGTCCCCTCCCTTTTTGCCTAATGTACGTGATTCTTTTTTCCCCCGTGAAGGACGTCGTAAATGACGTTTTTTTTTCGGACGACACTCCGGTCTTCCCCCTTTTTGCCTGCCATAAAGCGGCGTTTTTTTTCGGGCGGGCGGTTAATGCAGGGCCTTTTGTTGGTGATCTTTTTTTTGTGTTCAAATTAGAAATCATGTTTTGGTGCGGATAGTTTCAATATCGTTCTTCCCACACGCTCCGCCACGGACGCTCTTTCTCGGTGTGTTATCGTGTTGCATCTGTTCCCCTCCCTTTTTTTTTCTCCGATATTCCCCTCCGAAAACCCACTGGGAAGGTCGGCGTGTTTTTTTTTTTTTTTTTTTTCCTAACGAGATATTCCTTTGATCACATTTTTTTGCTGCATTCTTGTAGAATGGACCCCCCCCCCCCCCTTTTCCACCATGCCAGGTTGTACAGTGCCTTCCCTTTCTTTCTTCATGCCCCACACCTTTTTTTTTTGAAGGGTCTATATTTTTTTCTTTTTTTCGTCCGACCAGTCGACACCCCCCCCCGACTCAGTTCCCACTCCTTCCCTACGAGGAAAGGACTTCTTTTTAACAAGGTTTACGCGTTCGACGATGTTTCTTCTTTTTTAGAATTTTTTTTTCTTTTTCTCTGCGGGCGTTGAACCGAGCGGTTTCTTTCCTTGAACTGCGATTCTGGCCCCCTCTTCTTGCTTCACTGCTCGCCTTTTCCCCTTTCCCTTTTATCGAAATAGTCTGAGCACGAAAGGTTTTTTCCCCCGTTCGCCAGGGCTCTTCCTTTTTCTACATTACTTAGCGCGAACTCTTCCCCACGAGACTGGTACCTCAAAATCCTTAGCTTCTCCTTCTTTTTTCCCTTTGAGCGCTTAGAGCGGGACAAACATTCTCCCTCTTCCTGTCTACTGGACTCCTCTTCTTTTTTTGTCGCAATTCCTTTCCTTCCAGTGATCTACACCATTCTCCAATTTCCTCTCCTTTTCCACCCCAAAATTCTCCTTTCACGAGTCCCGCTAGACCGCGTTTTTTCCCAAAAGCACGGTTTTATTCAACCAATCTGCGCAACGGCATTCCCGGAGTCCCTAACACAAGCTGCTGTGAGACCCTTCTTTCTCTCCTCTCCTAAGTACCCCCCTTTTTGCGATGCGGTTCATTTTGAGTCCCCACTTTTTTCTAGAGATAATTCCTTTGACGAAGTCCCCTCCCCCTTTCATCACAATTTTTGGTCCCGCTACCCAGTCAGCGCCCATCTCCCTTTATACCACAGCTCCTTCCTTTCATTAAATCGAATGTCCCTCTTTCCCTTCGACGTAGGGTCCCTCCGTCGGTCCCCCCCCCAGGCCCGGGCGTCTTTCCAACAATAGTGGAAATTCCTCTTTTTTTTCCCCAGTCCCCCCTCAAAAAGGAGTGATATTACTTCGCGGCGAAATTCCCCTCGTCCCCCTCAGCGCCCTTTTTTTTGTGATGCCGCAGAATGCTCCCCTTCATTTTTTCCCCCTTTTTTTGGAGATGGGACAAGCCCGCCCTTTTTTTTCTCTTCCCAACAATAACCCTTCGGTGCCATTCCCTTTTGCTGCGATTTCCCCGCGAACTGAAAAGCTGGAGTATTGCCTTTTTTTTTTCCTTGTCACGCACTTTTTTCTCTTTGGGCGGGGAAATTGAGTCGGCAGCTTTTTTCTTTCTTCTCATCCTACTTTTTGTTAAGTTAGTGGCTGTGCCTGTGGGCCTTTTCTTTCTTTTCACGACCAGGCGTCAACCCCCTCTTTCCCCTTTCCTCCTCCCAGACGATTCCACTCTCCTCTTTTAGAGGGTGAATAACGCTTTCATCTAATTCCTGCCCATTTGGTCCCCTGCTTTTTCTGGTTTTTCCTCCCCTTTTCTCCATATCGTGCTATGAACGGTTTCTCTTTCCCCCCCTTTTTTTCTGGGGGGGCACACTTTTGTTCTTTTTTTTCGAATGCACGATTGCTAATCTGTTCCCCTTTTTTCTCCGTCTCCTGGAAGGAGCGCGAATATCCCTTCTTTTCTCTTTTTTTGGTCTCCCTTCTCTTGAGCGACTGGTCCCCTTTCCCTTGTGTGGCCGCCCTTTCTTGGCACTTCTTTCGGCCCCTAAGTTTTTTTCTTTTGTCGTGTCCAATCTCGGTCCCTCTTTCCCACGGCATTTTCCTGTGTGGGATATTCCTTGTGTCTTTAATTAAGTTTCTTCCCTTACGTTGTCCTTCTTTTTAGGAATTATGATCGATACGCGTTTTTCCCCCCCCCAAATGAACCCTTTTTTTGGCGGAGTGGGCTTTTTTTTTCGTCTCTGACGTAGCCCCAGTTTGTTCTCTCACCCCAGCAGCTTGTTTTTTGGGAATATGCCTTGCGCAGTCTTTTTGTTCCCCTTTTTTTTTTGGAAGCGGCCAGCCCTTTTTTTTCGAGCGGACGCGTGCAATGGTTCTTTTTCGGAAAAAGTTGCTCTTTCTTGATTTTAGATTTTCTCCCACTGCGAGTTTTTCTTTTTTCGGAATTGGCGACACCCCCTTTCCTTTGAGGACGCCGTCCCTCCTCCTTGATCGAAGAGCTAAAAGATCTCCCCTCTCTTATGAAGCTGGCCATTCACTGTTTCCATCTAAACTTGAAGAATGGCTTCCTTATTAGTCCGGATTCAAAATTCCGTCCGCCCCCTTTTTTCTCTTACCGCCTCGTTTTTTTCCCGATTGCGGTACGCAGTGTCTGAAGCCTTTTTTTTCCTTCACACCCTATGGCCCGCCTAACTAGGCCCTCGGAGTGTCACCTCCCCTTTTTTTTTCGACCGCTCGGTGCAAAAGCCCCGCAATGATTTCCCTCCCAAAACTTTAGTCACCCCTTTTTTCTAAGAGGAGACGAGTATCCTTCTCTCTTTTACCCTATTCCTTTCCTCGTGACTGCTTTTTAATCTCTTTTTTCAGTCCTTTTGTTGAAGTTTTTCTTCCCAGGGAAGATAGAACTCCTTTTTCCCTCCTCCTGGACGTCGGTGTGATTTTCTTTTCCTTTCCCTTTCCTTTTTTTTTCCAAATGGTATGCGTGATCGTGCCCGGTTTTTTTTGTTTCCCCCGCGCTCAAGCAGGTGTTCTTCTCCTTTCTTTGGTCCAACACGTTTTTTTCCTTTCCTCTCCAAGTGTTTTCATGACGGTGGTTCTTTTTTTCCTTTTCTCCTCGTTGTTGTGTTTTGTCGAATTCTCTCCCCCCACTCCACCACCGTCCCTTCCCCTTTTTTTTTTGGCCGTGCGTTTTTTTTCCCCTCTTTATTTTGACCCCTCTTCCCCTTTTTCTTCGGATTGTCGAAGTTGAACACCCACCCGGGTGCCCTTTTTTCCCTTTGCAATTACCGACTCGCCCTCCCCGATTGCCACCCCTTTTTTTCTGGCGCCCCACTTCTTTCCGGATTGTCGTCCGACCAGCTGACTCCCCCCTTTTCCGGCCTTCATTTCCCTCCCCCCCATTTCCCTGAATAGTAGACATGCAGTATCGGACCTCTTCTCAGATGTCGGCTTCGAATGCCCCTTTTTGATCAATTTTTGGCGTCCTCTTTCGGGCGTTGCACCGAGCGGCCTCTTCTGAATGTCATTTCCCCTTCCCCTCCTTTTTGGGCCATAGTGAGGAACTGCTAGCGCACTTTTTTCTTTTTCTTAGCAAAGAAGGTTTTCCAATTTTTCTTCCCGTCTTACGATCTCTCTCGAGGAAGCCAGTCTTCAATCTTTTCCTCATGAATTTCCCCCTTCTCATTAGACGGAAGTCATGCAGCGTTTTTTATGATTCGGTGCAAAACATTTTGAAATTCTCTTTTTTCTGTCTCAATGGAGAATCTTTCCTGCTTTTTCCCAGACAGGAAACCAGACACGCTACCTTCCCTTTTTCCCTTCCCTCCCGACGGACCTTCCTTTCGCTAACAACAACCTCCCTTTTTCCCGACTTAGAAAGCTCTTTCGTTCACCCCCTCCACTGTTCGTTTGCCCCCTTTTTCTTCATATTACCGGAGGAAGGGCTGGCACACCCCCTCATTTTTTGAGAAACTGGGGGTTTCTTTCTTTTTTTCGACAGGAACCCCACTTCGCGCAGGCCCTTTTCTTTTTTTTTTTTGAAGCACCCCCTTTGTCTTCTGATTCTCCACGGTCAAACTTTTCTTTTCCTTCGGTCAGGCGGGTCCCTGCTCCGTCTTTCCACATTCCTGCAAACGCTCAATGTCCTCCCCCTTTTCGTAAGCTGCCGTTTTTTCCCCCCTCTCCTTTTTCTCCTTTCACATCCCCCCTGACGAGGGGCGACACTCCTCTTTTCTGCCACACCGGGCTGCATACCCCCACTCCGTTGTGGCCAATGCGCCCTTGCCGGCAGTACAAAACTCTACTTCCCTTCTCCTCTCCCTTTCCTTCTCCAGGAGCCCTTTCCCCGCTTCTGCGATCTGCAGCGCATAAATTTTTTTTCCACCAGGGTGCTTCCTTTTACACTCGTCATTACCCGGTCAGAGCACATCTCTTTTTCCTTTCGCTTACCGCGCGTTATCGTTTCCCCTCCTTCTCCCAGTCAATTTTTCTCTCTTCGTTATTTAACACCGAGAATTTCCCTTTTTTCCAATAGTCTGGTCGTCGCCAATGTTTTTCTCTCTTTGACGCCGGGGTCTTCCTGTCGCAGTCCCTGCCCTTCCCCCTTTTTTTCTCTCTTTCCTCCCCCCCCCCCCCCCTTTTTTCGATGTGCCTGTGGACAGGGAGCTTCCTTTTTCCCGACAAAGGCCTCAACCCATCTTAACCCCCTTTTTCCTTTTGCAATAGCTCCAGCTTCCATTTTTTCCTAACTCTTTTCGAGAATATCATAAAAATTGACTTTTTCTTTTGGGTGTTTCGAAGCCCCCCCCTTCCGCGATGGCGTTTTTCCCCCTTTCTGACCGGTCTGAGCGTTTTTTCCTCCACCCTTGTTCCTTTTTTTTTCTGAAAAGAGGCGCATTGTTTTTTTCGCCGCGCCTTTTTTGCTTGCCCCCTTGCCATTGCGTTTTGGACTTCCCCCCCTTTTAGCGCCTTGTCCACACGCTTGTTTCTTTCCCGGTGTGGCGACCTTCCCTTTTTCCTTAGTAGGCCAAAAGTAGGTACTTTTTTTAGTCGCATTCTCCTGAATGCCGCTCCTCACCTCTCTGTGATCTCCTTTTTTGATGTCGCTGAATGGTAGACGTTTCCCCCCTTCTTTTTTCTCCTGTTGACCGTTCCCTTCCTTTCCCCCCCCCCTCCCCGACGACCGGGGTGCTCAACTTCCCTTCTGGAGAGTGTTTCCCTCTCCCTGAGACCCCCCTTAGCCAGGCTTGTGTTTGGAAAGAACATTCCTCCCTTCTTTTCTTTTTGGCAACCCCCCTCCCCCCCCTTCCAGAAAGAAACACCGCGTTCGCCTCTGCCGATGTTCTCTTTTTTTTTTTGGACACCCTGCTTTTTCTCTTGATGTCAGGAAGTTTCTTCCCCTTTTCTTTGTTTCCCGGTCTGAATTGGCGACACATCCTCCCCCTTTTTTCGGACGCAGTCCCCCTTCCTTTTTCTCCAGATATAGCGCTCAAAGATCTCCCCCATCTCAGGAGTATTGAAGCTGGTTCTTAATAGTTTGTTCCCTACCCCTCTGCGAGGCTCCCCCTCTCCTTTCTTCCGGATTCAAAATTCCGTAAGCTCCTTTTCCTTTTCTTCCCGCCCTCGTGGTTCCAGTCCTCTTTTGTATTAAGCACTTTTTTCTCTTTCCGCGACCCCTATCGCCCTTCTGACAGTCAGCCTTTCCCTTTCTTTTGGCCGCCCGCAATGAATATTGTCCCTTCTTCTCCCCCCTTTCCACACGCTTTTTTCCTGCTCCCCCCCGGAGACGCGTAAGACTGTTTGCCTTTTCCTCCCTTTTCCGACTATTACTTTCCCCTTACTTTGATTCGTCCCTCCCTCTTCGTTCTCCAGTTGTTGCTTTTTTTTTTTGGGAGATAGAATCTTAATTGTTCCCCCCCCTCCCCTCGCCGGCTTTCGACGGGCGAGTAGGTTAATTTCCCCCATGGTGATAGTGCCCCTGTGGTTTGGGTGTCCCCCTTTTCCCTTTATTGCCGCGTCCCTGCACTTTTAAATATATAGGGAGTCCAAAACCTTTCCTCCCCCCCCCCCAGGTTTTAATGACGGT
>Ga0179593_1453944_pt1 | contig 13168 bp, 26 predicted proteins | sample CZODoug2_1_08_16_FD_185931 | JGI IMG/M metagenome (GOLD analysis project Ga0179593, IMG submission 185931) | Vadose zone soil fungal communities from Angelo Coast Range Reserve, California, USA - CZODoug2_1_08_16fungal (PacBio error correction) | ecosystem: Environmental > Terrestrial > Soil >... | reverse complement strand
TATTTGCAAGGTGCACCCCCCTTAACAAATTGAACTTCCTTCCCCTTTCTGCTGACTTTCCCCCCAAAAACCATAAACCCCTTGCTGGCTGTCTTTCCCTTTGGACCCTTTTGAGCTCTCCCCCCTCCTTCAGACCATTCACCCCCCCCCGTTGGTCTGGGGCTGCCCTTCCCCCTATTTGGTTGACTGGGTGTTCCCCAGTAGGTTTTCACATTTTCCCCCCTTTTCTTTCTTCACAAAATGTCTTATTTTTGCGTTTTTCCCAGCGTTTGAAAAGAAGGCCCAACGGGCCTCCTTTTGCAATTCCCACCCCTTTTTCCCGCCTGGGACGATAAATTATTTTTCTTTGTCACTTGCCCTTCGGAAACTTTTTTGGAAAATAACCTCTTTTGAATATGAAGTTGTGTCAAAAAGTTCCTTACCTCTCTTCACATCTAGGAAAATTTTTCTTAGGTCCCTTTTATTTCTCCCTGGTAACCATCATCCTCCTCCCCTCTTAGTCACCACCCCCCCCCGCATCCACCCCCCCCCCTTCTTCACGGCCCTTTGGGCCACTACCTCTTTCGTTCTGTGCCTCTTCGCAACCTGACTCCCTTTTTCTTGTTTGTTTGCTGGAAAAAGTCACACTTCGTTCTTCCTCTTTAAAGCTCCCTTCCTCCCCTCCTTAGTTTTCTGTTCCCTTACAATCCTCAGAATTAACCCCTGTAAGGACCTTTGTTCTTGACCACATCTTTTACTCAAATGTTTGTTCCGTGAACTTCCCCCCCTTTCCATCCCCCCATGAACCCTCCCCCCCTTTAAACATATGTAATCTTTACCCCCCCAGTTGGATTCACTTTTCCCTTCCACACCCATGTAAGTTTCCCCTTCCTACCATCTCCTTCCTAACAGCTTTTTTTTTTTTTTTTCGTCCAAACTCCCCCAATCCCCGGTGGTCCTCGGTCACTCTCATTTGACGTCCTTCCCCCCCCTTCGTTGTCCTTCGGAGTTGTCCCGATGCGTCCCTGCTATTTTGTTTCTGCCGCACAACGGTAACTTTCTTCCCCCTGATCCCCTTTCACGATTGTACCCCTTTTACCCTTTCTTTCCCTTGGCTTACTGCCCTGCCCCCTTTGCCCCTTTCTACCTTTTGCTACCCGTCCCGGCAAGGTTGCATCTTTTTTTCTCCCCCCCCCCCCAAGCTTCATTTTTATCCGTCTTCTTCTTAAACCCCTGGAGTTTATTTCCTTTTGGTCTTTTTTCCTTCCCTTCCCTTCTTCCAGTTCTTCCTGCCAAGTCAGTTCTTCTTGGAGGGGTCTCAAACGTGTCTTCCTCGGTAATTTTCCTTTTTTCCAGCCATGTGCTTTTTCGTGCTTTCCCTTCTTCTTTGTGATGAAGGGTTCCTGAATAATCCTCCCCCTTGTGAGTATTCCTTGTTCTTAAGGTGCCTTGGGAACTTCTCTTTTTTGGAGACAGCTTCTTTTCTTGCCTTTCCGAATAAAAAGTGACTCTCACCCCCTTCCCTTTATCTCTTGAAGGACTCATTAGCGTATAACCGGTTCTTTTTTACCCTCCTTTTTTTCCCCCTTTTCTATGACCACCTTCCCCCCCATCCAAATTATTTTTGCGCCTTTCTTGTGTCCCCCCCCCAACCTATGCCTTTAAGGTAGTCCCGACTAAGTGAACCTCTAAAAAACTGTGCTTTCTTTTCCAGTTTCCTTTTTCCCTCAGTTGGACCCCTCCAAGTTCTGTCCCTCCCCCCCTTCCCTTCCTCATTGTCCCTTCCTTCATGCTATAGAGATGGCTTTTTTTTGTTTCCCTGTGTGCTCTTTCCCCCCCCCTGGAGGATACCCTTTCTATGCTATCCTTCATTTTTCTTTTGTTAGGACACCACCTTTTTCACCTTCCATTCTACTATTTGTATTGATTTGTAGTTACCCCCCCTCTCTCCCCCCCCTGTCCCCCCCCCCCTACAGACTCCCCCTTTTTTCCTCCATATAAAGAACTTTTACCATTATAGTCTTGTTCTTTGCCTGTATGATGGCCGCCATGTAGAACCTTACCCCCTCTTAACCTCTCCTTCACCTCTATAAAAAGACCCTTAGTCTCGGTCGGGTGGAAAACCCAGGGTGTCTCCTATTACTGTCTCTCCAACGAGGTTTTTCGAAAGCAAGCCTAGCAACCCCCCCAACCCCCCTTCTCCCCTGATTAGTGGAGTAGGATCAGTATCACCCCACAATCTCAGAGAAAAGGAAAGGATTCAGGGAGAGCAGGAAGCCAACACAACAAAAAGGGGGATCCCTTTCTTATCCTCCCTCACTCTGTCCTCACTCACCCCCATCTCAATCCCTCCTGCTCCTCACCACACTGCTTCTTCTCCCCCCCCGCCCCCCCTCCCCCCCCCCCCCCTCTCCCCCTCTTCCACCCCCCTCTTCTCTCCCCCCCCCGCTCCTTCCTTGGCGCCCTTTTTTTTCCCCTCCCAGGAGTTTTTTGCCACAGGTTCCCGCCTTGTGGGACATTCCTCGTTTTCCCGACGAACTTTTGAAGCTTCTTCCGCTGTTTCCCGTTTCTTGCCGACGTTTTCATTGACTTTTTGTTTTTTGCACCCCGTGCATGGTTTTTTCATTCACCCTAAATGTTGTGTTCAACCTACCATTTCCTTCTGTTCCTCAGTCCGGGTTTTTCTTCCATTCTTTGCCAATTTTTTTCCTCCCCATTTCCCCCCTAATCTTTTTTTCCAGTTTGATCCCCCGGTAATCCAACCCTTTTCTTCAATGTCATTTTGGATAAAGTCTCATTTTTTTTTTACGTCCCTTTTCCTTTTCCTTCCCCCCATCCTCCCCTTTTGTTTTTTTGAGCGGTCCTCCCCCCTTCTGAATGTCGACCGTTGAATCGAAATGGGGGATTATACCCGGTTGAAATTCCCCCAAGTTTTTTTTTTTCCCCATCTTGCGGGTCCTTTCTGGGCCCTTCATATTTCCCTACAAAAATCCCCCTGACCTTCATAGAGTCTGGAGTTTTGTCAACCAAACTTTCCCCCTTTTTCTTTTTCCATCCCCCCCCTCTCTTTCGTCCCTTAAGTTGCATGAACCTCTTGCCCTACATGTGAACACCTTCTGAATCTTCCTGCTCCTTCTTCGTTGCCCTCAATTACAGACATTCCTTTCCCTTCCCCCCTACTTAACCAACTCCTTTAGGGCAACCCCCCGAGAAAATCCCAACCTTTGTTTTTTTTGGGTATTTCCCCCTATAAGTTTTCAGGTTTCTATGAGTTTATGGTGGTGTATTCTAAATTTCCCCCCCCCCTTCAGCTCCGGTGATTTTTTCTCTTGTGGTTCGATATATGCGTTTTCTCTTCACCCCACATATTTTTTTATTCTCTTCTAGTTAAAAAAAATGGGTTTTCAACTAAGTAGACCCCTTTCTTTTTTCCTTCTACCTTTTTTCCTATCTGACGGTTTCCTGTTCAGGGCTTCCTCCTACATGAAAGACCCAACCTATTCATTGATTGGTGCGGAACAGGAGGAGTCAACCTTCCCTTTCTGAGAGTGGTTGTTTTCATTTGGTCTTTCGGTGGGAAAGACCTACCGCCCCAATTTGGAAATTAACCCTTTCCTTTTCAAGGGGGGTCGAAACTGACACTCCCCCCCATTTGGCATATCCTTTTCCCTTTCTTCCCTGGCGTGGAGTCCACCTCTCCACCTCCACCTGTCTCCTCTTGCCTTGTTCCTTCGATCTCCATCTTCCGGCAAGTTCTTTCCTCGAAAAATACTTTCCTTGCTTTTTTCTTTGAACTGGCCCTTAGTACCTAACCCATTTTCCTCTTTCTCTTCTTTTCCCTTTCTTCTTCCTTCCCGACCCCACATTTCCTCTTTTTCCCTCCTGAAATTATAACCTCACTTTTTCTTGTGACGTTGTTAAGCGATTTTACTCTTTCACCAACAAACTACCCAAACCCCTTTTCCTACGGGATTCTTTTTCATGCATTTTTTGCCCATTCATTCTGACACTTTCTGCCTTTCCCTATCCCATGTACTCCCCCCCCCCCAAAAGTTTTTACCTCCTTTTCCCCCCCCTGCACCTCCACCTTCACCGATTCTTGATTCTGCCCCCCACCCCTTCTCCCCCCAGCCCCCCCTCCCAAGTCCCTACTTTCCCCCATTTGTCTCCCACCTTTTTGCCCACCTTACTTTTCCCCCCCCCTTTTTACTCTGAAATCTTGTTTTCCAGGAATCTCCGTTCCCCCCCCCCCTACTTCAAGCCCCCTTAATTGTACTGACCCTCCCCCCCTGCCATTTCCCCTTCCTTGGTTCGGCTCTTTCCCTCGGCGAGAAAATCCCCTTTTTTAGTGAAAATCATTTATCCCTTTCCTCCACGACCTTTCCAAAAGTTCTCTCCTGTAAACTTTACATGCCTTTTCCTCCACTCCGGTCACGCATTGAAATGTACCCCCCCATCTGCCAATTTCTTCCATTGTTTCCCCCCCTTCACCCCTGTCCCATTATATTTGCATCCCACCCCCTCTTCCTTTCACATACATCGGTTGCCCCCCCTGAATTTCACCTCAGTTGTATGACAGTTGTCACCCTGTCAGCCATCTCTTTCATCCGGCTCCTTTGATGGACACCCTTTCTGGTTATGGTTTTGACTGTATTGACGGTCTCTTTCGCGATGGCCAAACTTCCTTTTTTTGGTTGCTTTTTTCTCCCTTTCCTCCCAAACTGTCCTCTTCCCCTCAGCCCTGGTTCAACAGTTTTCCCCTTGTGTGCGTTTCTTAAGACATTCCCCCTTTCCCTTTGACTCTTTTTCACTAACCTTCCCTTGCCATTTGTGAATCCCTGTTCCAGTTCTTCAAGAGAAAACCTTCTTTCTTCCCACGTTTTCTTTTTTTTTTTTTTTTTTTTTTTCCACCCCCGCGTGATTCCCCGCCCCATCCTTGTGTTCGTTTTTTCTATAATAAAATAATGGCATCTGTTGGTAGACCGTTTTTTCCCACCCTCCCCCTTCCCTTCTTTCTTTTCACTTCCCCGTCCACTCCCATTGGTTTATTGATTGGTGTTGTCCTATATTTCTCTCTTGTCTTTTTTTCCGACCCCCCTTTTTCAGTGTCTCCCTTACAAATTATCCCACTCCCTTGGCCCCTTTTATTGAAGATCTTTTATCCAGGTGCAAACCCACCTCGCCCCTTCCCAACCTTTCTTTCATTTGAGCACGTCCCTTCATCCCGCCTAATGTTTCGTCCCATTTATTCCCCTGGTGGAAGTTCCCAAGCGCTCCCCCCCTTTTTTTTCCCCCCTCTTTTTCACCCCCTTTTTACCCCCCCAGCCCACTGCAGGTGTCGTCCCTCGTGATGAAAAATGGATTTCCCCCCCCCCCTACTGTTCTTCCCCCCCCCCCCCTGTAACCCCCAGGCTGCCCCTTCAATTTGCCCACCACATCCATGTTTGACGGCCCTTAAAGCTTTTTAGAAGGTCCCCCCCCCTGCCCCCACACCCCCTTTTTTTTCACCGGCATCCCCGACCCCGGGTTTGGCTGTTTTTTGGTGAAGAGCGACGTTTTCTTTTCCCTTTTCATTTTTGTCGGTTCCCAATTTTCCCCCCCCAAACCTCCTCTTTCCTTCCTCCCCCTCCTTTTGTGTTTTTTTCGAGAGCTTTTTCCTTTCACGAACCCACATGAAATATTAAACCCTCTTTTTTCCACAACACCCCCCCCCCCCCCCCCCCCCCTCCCCCCCCCCCCTTTCTTTGATGTCCCGTTTGCCACTTTGTTGCCCTGCTTCTCATTTTGTGAATGTTGTTGCTTCCCTTCACCAATGTATGTTTTTGTCCTTTCCTTTCCCCCCTCTTGTGTCCTGTGTGATACCACCATCTTGGTGCCCCTGTGTCCCTAGTCTCAACACCTCATATTGTTGAGTGGTACAATTTTTAACCCAGTCCTGGCAAATCTTTTTTCTCACTTTGTTCCTTCCCACCCATTGTAAAGGACTTTCCGACCAGGAAGGTGAGGTTCCCTTCCTATTTTCTTCCAGGTGTTGAAAATGCAATAGTTTTCAAGGGAAGTTTGTTCACCCGTTTCTACAGACCGTGCACATAGGAACTTTCCGCTTGTCTTCAGGTTCTTTTTCCTTCAACCTGGACTGCCCCAATATTCCCTTCCTAACCCCCCCCAGCCTCCCCCAAAAACCTTCTTCCGTGCCTTGCACTCCCCTCTTTCTATGTTGAAATACTTTTCCCCCCCCCTTTCTGCCTGATTTTATTCCGTTCAAACCCACCTTTTCCTTCTGTTATGGCTCCCGAGTGAAAGTATCCCTCCTCACTTCCTCTGTTTTGTCTCGAACGCAACCCAGGCCCCCCCCTTTCCGACTTGTAGTGACCCCCCTCTTCAGAAACATTGTTAATGGCCCCTTGAACTTAATGCCCCTGCACCCCCCTTTCTCCCCAGTGTCCCCTCTTTAGATGTCAAACAATTTTGACGTTGACCCCCCCCATTCCCACAACTCCTTTGCCAGGACCTCTCCTAAATTTCTTCCCCCCCATAACCCAGTCCCTTTTTCCCCTTTTTTTCCTGTAGACTGGCTGCACTTCTCCTTTTCTTCCGAGGCCCCTTCTGTCCACCCCTTTCCTTTGTTGGAAATGCGTGCTTTTTTTTTTTTCCCCCTGATGTCTTCCCTTCCTTTTTTTCCCCCTTAAACTCTCAATTTTACCATTCCCCACTGGAAGACCGTCTAATGGTTTTACCCAATGGAAACTTTTCCTTTCTGGACCTTGTTTTTTTATTTCCCTTTAAAGTTAAACTGCTCAAATGTTTACCCTTGATTTCTGTCCCTTTCTATCTTTTCTCCCACCCTGACTTGATTTATTCCCTTGTGCTTGAAACCCCTGTCCGTTGATACATTGTGTTTCTTTAAATTACTTACCTTTCCTTCTTGTTCCCTAGATTCTGGGTCACAAGGCAACTTTATTTTTCCTTTACCCCCCCACCCCCATTTTATTTACCGCAGTCCGTTAATTCGTTGGCGAATGGGGGATGAGTGCGCGGATCCCCCCCCCCCTCCCCTTTAATCTTACTATCTCCCACCCCTTCCCCTCCCCACTTTTTCCCCCGGTTTTCTTGTTATGAAGTTTGTGATGGCCCCTCCTCATCCGCTTGTGCTTCTTTTCTTTTCTTTTTTGTAATGTCTTGGACTTGTTTTTCCCAGGTCCTCTTTCTGGCTCTTCAATGCCATCTATATTCCAAGCCCCCTGCCTGCGATTGCCTTTTATAACGGCGAGGATTCACGGTTTGCTTTTTTTTTTGCCCAATGACCCTTCCGGACCCCTGTCAACCCAGCCTTTTGTTTCTCAGGCCTTAGTGCCAACCTATTATGTCTTGTACTGTCTCCTCCTTCCCTCTACCACAGGGGACTTCACTTCCAGTTTAAGTTCCTCACTCCCTGGGTTTCTCCATTCCCTTCGCCTGTCTCTCCTAAACCCACTTCCCGTAGAGAGATCGGAGGGTGAGATTTCCTCTCCCCGGGGCCCTTCCTTTTTCCATCTCATATAAATTGCCTGTGGACTTTGTTATTGAAAATTAAAACCAATTCTTCTTGGTCTTTCCTGTGAAACCCCCGAGCGCCCACCTGTCAAAACCCAACTGCGCCGCAAGTGTTCATCCTCATTTGCTCCCTCCCTCCCATCCCCTTTATTTTGTATTTTGCCTGTTTGCATACACTTACCTAACGCCCCACCCCTTCTTCCCCGATCTGACCCTAGTATCCCCCCTTTCATATGTCTCTTTTCCCACCACCGTGTTTATCTTAGGAAACCCTAGTTGTCTCCGCGCCCCTACTTTAAAAACCCCACTCCCTTTCTTCCTGATTGTAATGATGACGATCACCCCTCCCAATCTCATATCACCTTTCCTGATATTGTTAGATATGCCCAACAAAACGGATTTTCGACGGTGTCCCCACATGCTTTGTTTTTTTTTTTCTTTTTCTCTTAATCGTTTCTACTTGTCTCCCCCCCAATTTGCTTTCACCCCGTTCCCATCAGGCCTGCTCCTGTGGAAAGGTATTTAATCCTTCCCTCCTTCTTTCTGACCCCCTCTCCTTTTTGGCCTGGAATAACCGCATTTTCTGACCCACCACATTATTTGATGTAAGTACTTGTGGTATTGAATCTGCCACTGCAAATCCCCCTGTCAAGTCCTAGTTTCCCTTTTTTCGTCCTTTTTCGAATCAAAACGGTCCCCCCAGGACTTTGTTGGACATAGCATTTTGTACTAGGTACCTCTTCTCCTTTGTGTGGGGTTCAAGAGCTCCCCTCTTAACCCCAACTCGACTTTCCTCTGTGCAGTGCAAGTTTATTCCATGTTGCCCCCCCCATCCAAACTTGACTGGTATGGAATGTCATGTTCCTACCCCCTTCCTTACCTCTCCTTCTAGTTCGTTGGCCCCAACATGTCGGTTCTTCAAGCCACCTTTTTTCCGGTTTTTTTGCAAGGAAAGTCCTGCCACTTTCACCTCATGGCCACCCTCTCAGCCTGTCTTTCCCTTGCGATTGCCCTTTTATGTCAAGACAATGTCCGGAGACCGACCCCCAATCCTGTTAGGGTCAACACCGTCGCTCTCCCCTCCCACCCCAACTGGGTTTTTTCCTCGACCAAGAATTCATTTGGTGAGCCTTTTTGATTGTTTTTGATCATTACAGCTACAATCGGAATGATACTTGAGGGTTGGTTGCGCTCTGCCTTTTTATCACATTCCTTCTTTGTTTCGTTATCCTAAGGAGCCCAACTGGGTTTTAACCTCAGCTCCTAGGGGTATCTGTTCCATCGCGTTTCGACTTTCTTGATCTTGAGATTTCTGCACCCAGACACCGCCCCTACACCCCCTGTACCTAATCTTGCGTGCGCATCCTCCCCCGTTTCCGTTTTCCTGTTTTGTTTTTCATTTGGGCATGGTGGAAACTACCCAAAGTCACCAATCCAGTTTTTTCCTCCTTTAAGTTTCCTCCCCCCTCCCCCCGCAAGGTCCTCATTCTTTTTTTCCCTGTGGAAGTCACACAGCCGCACTCCAGCTCGATCTCTTCCAGTTGTTGAAGGATGAGTGTGAGAATCTCCTCCACCACCCCCAATTGTCTGCGTCTTTTGCTCGTGGCCTGAACCTTCAGGGCCGCCAGTTGTATCTTTTCAGTGATATGTACTACCTTTATTTCCTTCTTTTTTCCATATAAGCCCCTTCCCCCCAGACGGGGTCCGTGTCTTTGTGCGAGGAGAGGATTTCACAAACCCCCAGCACCCACAAAAATTGTTACGATTTCCCCCGCTGATAGTCCTTCACCAATGTGACTGATGACTTGCATACAGATCTCCACCCGTTCCAAACCAAGTTCCAGAACGACCCAACCTGCAGAACCCCCTTCTCAAAGAGGCTTGTAGCCCATAAACCACTTATCCCACCTCACCCAAGAAAGAAATACGCCAACACTGGCCTGTGACCCCCATGCCCACAAATCTCCCCCGTTTTTCCCTGACAAATCACTGCTTTTCCGGATTTTCCCTTTTTCTCCCGGCACTGTCCTTACTGAGCCATGAACAAGACCACAGGACCCACCCATGGTTTTTTCTGAATGTCTTTGAGAGAGAAATCTCTTGTTTTTGACAAAGATCCCAATTGACCCCCTAACTGCAATTTACCCCCACGGTCGAGAAGGTCCCACAGGTTCTTCAGTCTTTAGATTCCAAGCCATTGCCATGTTTTACCCCACCTTTGACAAGGTTTCATGGTGTCCCACCCCATGTACTTTCTGCCGACCAAACCTCAGGTACCTCGGGTCACCATCAGAATTTACCCAATCCGTTGTCAGTCCTTTACAGGACACCTTGAGTGCAGCGGCCGACAGGCTGAACAAAATGTCGGTTTTGACCCACCTGCCTCCGGCTTATGGCGATTGCCCCACGTTTTTTGGGAATTGTAAGTCAACTTTCACAATGTATTCGTACCATATTCGGTCACATGGGTATGGCTTGAGGGCACGTTTTCCCCCCCTCCTGGACCCGGGTATGGGAAGAGTTGTAATACCCCAGTCTTTCCCTGGTGGGCCTCTTGTGAGTGTCCTGCACCAGCGCCGACACGTCTGGGCTTTTCTCTTTACCTTGTGCTGACTGAATGGTGCTGTGCACATACACAAAAAACATCCTTCAGAAGGTGGTATAATATTGTGCCCCCTCTCCATATTTCCTTTCCAGTTCCTTCCAATACAGTTTTTGGGCGCGTGGGTTTTTTTAATAGAGGACTTGATATGTATCCTTTCGTTACGGAGACCCCCATCCATCTATGACCTTGGATGATTGAAGAGATGAGACAGTTTTTTCCCACCTCTTCCACTATTTTCCCCTGGGGCCCCCTTACGTACCTGCCCTTTCCCACAGAAGCCTCTGTTTGCCCTTTCTTTCCACCACCCTGGTGGAGGGGCATGCGAACCTTCTTCCCCGATGTTTTGACCACTCAGCCCTATTGCCAGTGTATCCATTATTGTCCCCCTTTCCCACTACTTTTGATCCACACAGTCCCCTCTTCCATGAATGACACACCCACACGGGACCGGCTCAAAGCGCTCGTTCAACAATGTACCCACATTTCACGGCCACCCATCCAACGTTTTGGATTGTTGTGGTTTTTGCTTTTTTCGATAGTTACTCATTTCATGTATGGTGACAACACTCTCTCTCTTTTCACTCCGACTCTTTTTTTTGTTGTCCCTCCTTTTGAATTTCACCGTAACCATTCCCTGAACCTCTTTTCATCTCCCCCCAAAATCCACCCGGAGATGGCCGTGACAACTGTGTGGATTGTGGCTGCTGGCCCCCGCCCTTGATCCAGTCCCGTTTGTGAGTGTGTAATTGTACTATGGGTGACTTGTTTGTGATACCTTCTGGGACAAGTGTCTCCAGGTATACCAATGATATTGGTCTGCGTTTACATCGTGGGACCATATTTGCAAAATGCCGATGGGCAATACCAAGTTTGGACAGAACTGCGTCCAGGCTTTTGTCACCGGCTGGTCCGGTGGTTTCCCTGATAGTGGGAAAAAGTTGTTTTGGGTGGTGTTTTTTTTCCCACCTGGCCCATCGCTTCAATCTGCCCCTGTCATATTTTTTTTGATACTGTGAAATTTCGGGTTAACCCCTTGTTGCACTTACCACATCTTACTCTATTCCCATGCATCCACCCCATGGATGCCGCGCCTACATTTGGCGGCTGGGCCACATATTCGCCCAACTGCTGCCTGATGTTTGTATTGCCAGACCGTCTTGTTGGCAGCCACCGTTGCCGAGCAAGCAGATTCCTTGTTGAAATACCGTTTTTGAATTCACACCATTTCATTACCTTCTTTCCACTCTGTTCAGTTACCTCATGTCTTGCACTTCCTCCGCATTTTGAACCTGTCATTGACTATGTGTATTTATTTCACACCCCATTTGCCGATGATGGGCACACACCACCCATGTCCACTTCCGACATTTCCATTTAGATCTCTTCTTAAGACTCCTCCAGCACCCTCCTCTTCACGTCAGAGCAGTGTAGAACACTATAACCACCACATATTTTTTAGAGCCCAACTATGATACCCCCGCAAGAGAGATATATAAATTCCCACATGTTCGTCTGCCACATTGCTGCCGGTGGCCACTTTATGACACCTGCTGATGTGACAATTCGGGAGTTTTCCGTCTTAGATACCTGATCGGTTGCTCTTTTTCCCCAAATGGTAACTTTGTCCTGCCACAGTAGAAATTTGAAGAATTGTCAATTTCCTGGGCTTGCCTTTTTTTGATTTATGATGGACCCTTTGACCCCCCTTCTACATTTTTTGAACGCTTTCTGAAGGTTGTAGATCTTTTCAAACACCTTAAGGATTTTTCCGTTTTCCAAACCCGGTAGTTGATCCGGCTTGTTTATTCCATCCCCTTCCCGTTCCTTATTTTGGCCCTCTCCTGTCCCCGGCCTTGTTTAATGGAATCCACCACTTTGTGTGCGGGAAGCGGACGGGTAGGTTAGCAATGTGAGTCATTTCTGGAGGATGGTCGTGGATGAAGGGGCCTTTTATCCTCTTCTTGTTTGCGTATGTCTGGTGTCCCCGGGTTTTAATTTCCCCCTCGTTGGCCAACAGGTCATAGGATCTGTCATGCATCCAAATTATCATCACAATTTCTTTTCCTGGCTCCAGGAAAAGCGAGGATCAAGGTTTTTTGGTGTGCCTCTGTATCCCTCCGGCCCCGTCCACAGACCCCTTTGGTTTATAAAGTTTACTCACATATGAAATGTCAGGTAGTACAGATCATTCAGCCCAAGACTACACACTGTTCTTCATGACCGTCGGCCAAGAGTAAATCAAGTTCTTTCGCCCCTTCCGCGCCGGTATCTCCTTCAACTTTCAAGATTTTCTTGGTCGGGTGCTCTGTTTGTCCCCTTCTGGCCATTGGATCCCTGTTAGAATACAATTGATTGTCCCTTTGTTAGGAACCCAATTAAAATAAATTTTACTTTCCTATTTTTCACCCACAAGACAGCCCCCCCCCCTGCAACCCCACCCCGCTCAGTACCTCCAAGTGGGAATTCAATTCTCACGTTTCGCTTTATAGTATGTGATTTTCTGTATGAGTGCATCCTGTTCTCACGATCATTCCCCATATATGTACCCCCCCTAGTATATAAACCTAAATGAGCTTGATGGCCCAGCTTTGTCTATTAGTATCTCACCATATTTGGTCTTTATCCTCTCCATCTCACCCCCCACCACCCTTATCATTCCTATTGTCCTGAACCCCAATCCAATCTCATCTCAATGACCCTGAATTCTTTGTAGAGCATGCCCCCCACCCCCTTTCTTTTCTACGGTGTTGCCCGAACAGTTATTTTTTTAATCGTTTCTTCCTGCCCATGGTCTTGACATGTCCACAAGTTCATGTGTTTTTTTGCCATGTTCATTGCAATGTTTTCAGCATTCCTTCTCTTTTTTTCACTCTCATGGTGTACTTTTACTCACCTCACATTTTTGTGTTCACTCCAATATGCCTGATCAGTAAGTTTACTGGTGTTAGTGAAATATGCACTCCTACCCCGTCCCTCCTCTTTTTAAAGTTTGAATTGCCCATGTGATCATCCAATTTCAATGCATTTGTTTTTTGTCGAAATTTTGGTCCT
>Ga0179593_1422486_pt1 | contig 13168 bp, 17 predicted proteins | sample CZODoug2_1_08_16_FD_185931 | JGI IMG/M metagenome (GOLD analysis project Ga0179593, IMG submission 185931) | Vadose zone soil fungal communities from Angelo Coast Range Reserve, California, USA - CZODoug2_1_08_16fungal (PacBio error correction) | ecosystem: Environmental > Terrestrial > Soil >... | reverse complement strand
CTTCTTGTTTTGCCTTGATTTGCGTTTCAGCGGCGGCCTTAAAACGCACCGGACCCACAGGCTCTTCTCATGGCCGTCGCCCTTTACCCTCTATCCAATTGGCACACTTTATGGTTCTGGCCGGGTCCTTTCTTTTTGCCATTTCCAGTCTTGCGCTTTAAATAAAGGAGCTTCTCCCCTTTTTCACCCGGCCCCTTGGTCTTTGTCAAGGTTTTGGTTCCCCCTCATGATTCTCTCGCAAGCTGGTCCTTTTTGTTTGGATGGAGTAGTGCTCTCCTTGAAATGTTTAAAGACTCTGTCCCCCGTACTTCGTCTCGTCCGCGTGCTTTCTCCGTTTTGTAAATGTTTTTGCAGTCGTTTTGCCATTCTAGCGTAACCTTTTCTTTTCTTTCCGGCCCCGTTGTTCCTCTCTTTTTTTTTGGTTTGGCGCCCTGCTGGTGATTCTGATATCCCCAAAGTTTTGCTCCCGTGGGTTGACATTTTCTTGCTTCCTGTTCTCCTCTTTTTCATGGTGTTGTCGCTCAGGACCTCTCATGCCGTCTTTTGACCTAGTCTTATTTCCTTGGAGGGGCCCAACATTGCGCCCCCTTTTTCTTAATTCCCCAATTGGAGCACCCTTTACGCAGGGAACCCGGGCCCTAAATTTTTTCTTTGCAGTGCCCCTTTTTTTTGCCAACAAACGTTATGATCATGTTGACTCTTACTACCCGAAGCGGGCGTCCAAACCCCCTCTTTTCAAGACGCTGGACCGGTTTTTCCACTGATTTTTCCGGCTGTGGGTTGTTGGGTGACTGTCCCTCCGTGCGGGGAATATGTTTTTCGGTTTTTTGTCTCACCTGCAGGGCCGTGCCCTGTTCTATTTTTTTTTCCTTCTTGCGACTTCTTGTTTGCGGCGCGGTATGCTTCTGGTTTAATTTGCCTACGTTGCCTGCATCTCTCTCCCATTTACTTTACAGGCTTTCTTGGATCATCTGTTTCCCCTCCCTTTTCTCAGTGCGCAAGTAAGGTTCATCGTTTTGCCAACCACGTCAGCCTTGCTGCACGATTTCAGTCTCATGCCATTGGTGCTGTCACTTCCCCATTGGGATTTGGCTGCTACGAAGCTGTCCTCCTCCTCCGTTTTCCAAAATGCCTCGGCTGATACGTGTTTGCGGAAGGCCTGCAGGCTCTGCCAATTTCCCCTACATAGTAAAGGCTTGTTCAGCTTCTTATGAACCCGCACTTTTCAAAGCTATCTCTGTTTCCCTGTTTCCGCATTTGCTTCATCGAAATACCATTGTTTGACGTGCGTTCTGCTCCCTCGCAAACTGTTTTTTCTTTTGTTCGGAAGCTCGCCACTAGCGCAATCGTCCCTCACTTGCTTCTCTCCCAGAGTTCACCCTTTGTTTTTAGTTCCATGGACTTGCCGAGAAGTCGTGAGTCCTACTTCTGACGCAGGCATCTTTTAGTCGTTGCGTGACGTGATATCTGACTTTGTCTCAAGTAAGTTCTTTCATCTCCTCTGCACCTATGCTCATTGTTATCCCCACAAGTGGCAGACCTTCAACCTTCCGTTTCCGCCCCTCCCCAGTTATTCCCAAATTACGTTCACGCTGCGGATGCGCTTTTTTTGTTCTGATCATAACATGTCGAAGCCTCCGCCTTTGGCTTTGAATAGGGTTTGTCCCGCCTTTTCAAACCACTTTTTTTATTCGCAAGTTACTTAGCATAGTAGCCCATCAAGTCGGAACACCACTCCTCTTGACCAGCCCATAACCAAATCGCTTGGTTTAGCATTGGTGCCAAGTGAGTGATAACAGCCCATCTGTGTTTCGTCTTCTGGTTTTCCGGCGCATTTTTTGCGTAGTCGTCCACTTTTTTTTCCTGCTGCTTTGTTTCTAGAAGGGAAGCCCCTATGCGCCCTTCCGAGCTTGGAGCGATTGCGTGCAGCTCTGAATAACTCCAGATCCCTTTCTTGCCTGAGGCTTCTTCCTCCGACCTCCGCCACCCCCTCCTTTCTTCTCATAACGTTTCCATTTCACCTTTTTTGGTTGGCCTTGACCGACCTGGACGACCCCCCGGGAGATTCTGGTTCGCTTTTTTCAAGTCGTCGCTTCTCCCGCGGTTTGCTCTACAGGCTTGTTCTGCTCCGCTGCTATTCGACGTGAGTTCCACACGATCCAGATTTCTACTTGTTTGCGTCGTCGCCTTTTTCATCCCCTTTTCCCATGAATGTTCCCGTTCATGCCTCTTCCTCTTCGTTGGTAACAACTCAGTGCTTTCCCCGATTTTTTACTGCGCCCGCTCGTTGAAGTGTTTAGGGATTTCCCTCTTTTTTTCCAGCCGATTCGACCCCGTCCATTCCTGACGCCTCCATCCTGATTCTACCAAGCTTTGAACAATCACTATTTCGCCTTAGGTCTCCCGACATCAACCCAATTTGGATGTATTAGGAAATGGGGTGAAAACAATGAAGTTCCGAAGTTTGTCATTCTTCCCCCCCCCCCCCCCCCCCCGCATAGTTTTCGGTATAGTACGGTCTCGACTTTGCATACCACACTTCTTACTTCCCCCCGCTGATCTATTTACCACGCGACCCGATGTGTCGTCTCCTGCTCTTCCCTGCCTCAACTCGAGACGGCACCCGGCCGATTTACTGAGGACCTCCCCGTCTTTTGACCTTTCTGCCAATGCCCCCTTTCCTCCTATGCAAGCTGTAAGATGACTTTTCCAACGTAACTTCCTTCAAGCGGTTTGATTATTCTGGTTAATCTGCCTAGATAAGCGGTCCTCGGGTCCACGACTCCCTGCCCGCCTTTTTTCGCTTGGTAGTTTATGCCCCTCCTTTTTTTGACTGACGGACTGGGTTGAGGTCTGTTCGTTACCCTCTGCAGTCCTTTTTCCCCCCCCTTGCTGCCTAGCGCCGGTAACCCACTCTCTCTTTTTTACACCGACCAAGCTCACTTTTCCGATATTATCCCTTCCTACTTGGAATCCCTGCGAATCGTGATTCCTTTTGGATCGCTTTGGTGTGCCTTTTCTCTGATCCTTCCTTTCTGCACCTGTTTTCGCCGATCTGTACCGTTCGTAAAATACGGCAGGAGGGGGAGCTTCTTCCCAACCCCCGCACCACCATCCCGAACTTTTCCTGTTTATGTTTCATTGATTTCTCTCGAACCTGTACGCTTGCTGCCCAGAGGAATTCTGACCCGTTTTCAATATTTTTCGAGGCTTGTTTTAAAATGTCCCTCCTTTCCGATAAAATTAGCCGTAAGTTTTCTTAACTGACTACCAGCTTCGTCGTGCCCTTTTCTTTCCCTGGCCAACCTCATCGAATGTTATGTTGGTTGTCCGTACTTTCGTATACCTCACCTACCGTCCCTTTCTCACAATATTTTTTTTGGTTTCCGTAATCCTTTTTTCCGGTCTCTGAGCAGGTCCTTCTGCGTTCCCTTTTCCGGTCCTGAGAATGATAGGCTGGCCATCCGTCTTCACGAGTCAGCAGCGCCACCGAGCTCTCCATCAGTCCCCCGCCCCTTTCGGAGAATGACGGTCTCAGTTCGGCCGACCGTCCCTTCTTCACCATCTCGCTGTCATTCCCCTAGCCCATATCTATCTTTTTTTCCTTTTTTGTTTTTTTGCGAATAGATGGCGTCCTCCCTTCGCTTTCCCTAGGCCTTTTTTCACTAGTGCCTTTTCCGCGCGGCTGTATCGCATGCTGAGCTTTTCGCTGTCATTCTCGGCGCGCTGATCAGTCGTTTTAGCTCGTCCTTGAGCGCAATCCCCAGCCTTCCTTCCCTCTCTTTTTACTTTCAAAACTGCCCGAGCCGTAAATGCTCTTTTGCCGGGTCCCCCCTGTTTTTTCCTGACCCAGGCCCCTCCCCCCCAGCCTGACCTTTCCTTGAGTGCTTCTCACTTCAATGGTTTGGGTTATTGCTCCCCCCCCTTGACATGCTGATGGTGACCCTTTTGACCCCCGCAGCTCCCTGTCCCCGCTGTCTTTCAGTTCGGAACCTCTGTCGCTACCCCGCAATGTTATCAGGAACCCTTCACATCCGCAGACCTTTTTAACTCTTTAAGTCATTCCTCCTTGTCCTGCTTATTATCTGTTCTATCTCGATTCCACCGCCGGCGATGTTTACCAAATTCGTGTTCCTGGCGGTTTGTGCCTTTTAGCTCACGTTCGTCTTTTCTCCGCCTTTTAACGCCATCTTCGGAAACCACCTTTTCGCCACGTCCTTCTCGCCGACCCTTCCCCCCATTTCCACGTTTCTCCTCGCAGTTATTCCCTCTTTACTTCCCTCCTTGTCAAAAAGTTTTCCTTTCGTTGATCGATTGTTGTACCTGTTTGTGCAACCCTTGTCTCTTCCGTTTTGAAGCCCGTTGTCGGGCGAGGCGCATGATGCGACTTTTGGTCGTCCTTACTCCCCCTTGGCCCACCCCAGACTGTCTAGTGCGTTTCGAATATTTTCTCCCTATGCGACATCGTTGTTCTTCTGATTTTTTTCTAGGCCGATATATGATATTCACCAGCCTCCTCACAGTAAATTTTCGGACTTTTTCCGTTTGAACTTTTGGCATTGACGCACTTTGAGCTGCTTCCGTAAATTGGATGAGTCCAGACCTCGACTTCGGCCATTTCCTGGACAGCTTGAGCGGTTTGGTGCCGGGATCTGAGGAGTTCTCTGTTGTCCTCGCCCCTTTCTTCTTTTTTACGAAAATCGCTTGTGTTGCTACCTACGGCATCCACTGTGCCCCATCTTGCGCCATTGTGGGAGTGTTCAACTTCCCTGTCTCGATTCGAACGTCCACGCATCGAATGGCTTTTTAAGCTGCGGCACCACCACCACTGGCCTCCTCATCCCGCACAGTTGGTTTGTGGGATGAGGCCCGACTTCCCGATTTCCTTTTTTGTTCCTCTGTTGTTACGACTCGTCGGGCCGTCATCGGTCATGACTTCAAGACCCATTCTCGCCCCTTCCCTTTTCAAGCAGCCGCCGCTGGCTGTCCCTTAGGCCTGAACATTCCTTTGGATGTTAGTTACATGCCTCTTCAGGATTTAGCCGCCAACCTTACCCCTGTTTTTCTTCACATGCGCGCCCCACTTTCGACGTCTTGTTTTATGGAAAGTATTCCTCGGATATCCTCGGAGCAGGGATGAGTGACTTTGCCCATCTTTGATCTTTTGAGATTTTCACACTTCCCCCCCATCATTCCTTTGCGTCTTCCTTGGTTTCCCGCAAACCAGACGCTCCTCTTTGAGGCGGAAGTGAGGCCTCCACTTTTTTTTTCTCTCCCTCTTCATGCTCGAGAATTTTATTTATCTGTTGGTCCTTATCGTGATGCCCTTCTCTAGACTCCAACGGATGGTTCGCAGAATGCCGCCTTCCCTTCTAAACCCCCCAGGTTCTTTTCGACGTTGCGGAGCTCCGGTCGTCCTGCCAACCTCTTCCTGAACACCTCTACTTTCTTGGCTTGCCGAACTGGAGACCCCTGCTCAAAGCTGGTGCGTTTTCCTGCACGGCTCGGTGTGATACGTTGGAGACGATATTTCCGCCCAGTTTTCTCTCCCCTTGTTTTTTGAACAGTCCCCGGGATGCTCAACTGGAGGCTTAGGCCAGTTATGTACGACCACCAATTCATACTCTTCTTTTCAACTTATAGTTTGGTGTTTGGGTTTTACCTATTTTTTTTCTTCTCTTTACTTTGAATTTACGTTTTGTTTTTTTCTCCTGTGATATCCCCCCCCCCCCCCCCCTATAGTATTCCTTTGGCATCGGAATATATTCCCCCGACTTCAGCTTTAATTCTGGCCTAGATCTACCATGTTCCACGACTCCCCTACTAGTCTTCCTGCGTAAGGCTTCGGAGCGTTGCTCGTCCCCTCCTTCTTGCCCTCACAACGCGTGAACTGTCGAGAAGAGATAGCTGTCTGAACCCTTCGCTTCCTAGCGGTGCAACCCCCCAACCATCGGCTTTTCGCCTTTTCCGTCACAAGGCACGACATTTCTTTCCCTCTTTTCCACTTCCTTAAATGCCCCTGATCCTTGTGTTCAAATTGCGGATCGTCATTCGCTGACTTCGCATTCGCTGGTATCTGTCCTTTTGGTTTTCTTAGTGGGCGCACCTTATTCATCCGCTGCCTGTGTTGACTCGAGACTTATTCTGCTCCCGTTGCCCAGCCCCCCGGTCCACTTTTCGTAGGCCACTCCCAATGCCCATTTTTGATTTTCTCCTAGTTAAGCTCAATTAAGTGGTTGTTCCCCGCCGATGAAGCCCTTTTGCGCCATGGCCGTAATCCCCTCGTTGATTTTGGTCAGTCTTCCCGGCCTCTATGTCACCAGGGTATGCTTATTTCGCGCTTCCTTGGACCAGATTACTCCGGCGGCAATAAGCGTCTCACCTCTCCCGACAGCCCGCACAGCAGTTGCTGCGAGAGACTTCCCCCCTTTCGTTAGTGCGCTACGCCCCACCAATCTCCTCTATGCCCTCCCCCTCCCAGCGTCGGTCCCCACTTTCCCGGGACCCTCTTGCGTTGCGTTTCAGACTTGTGTTCGCATTTTTTTGCTTCCTTGGCACATTTTTCTCGTTTTGTCAAACCCCGGTGCTCACCTTGCACCTCCCTCCTCTTTTTTTTCTCTTTTCCCCCCCCTCTCTTCCCGGGGGTCCCATTTGCCTTTAAGCATTGCAGGCAGCCTTTTCCCTCCCTCAAATATTTCTTCCTTTCCCTGTGAGCGGTCGTTTTGCCCCCAGGATTAAATCACCAGCCGTAAGTCACTCCCTCACCCCCTTCACCTCTTTTCTGTGTTTGACTCGCAGCCCTCATGATGGGCCCCTCCTACCGTCGGAGTACCTGGTAAAGCCCGCTATGGTCTCCCCTCCTGGCCGTTCTCGCAGCACCCTCCTTTATGTCCCCAAACGTAGCCTCTCCCCTCTTCTAAGTCCCCTCCTCGCACGAGCAGATGTGTAAATTGGAGGCTCACTACTAGCTGTCACCACCCATCCGTGTCGCGGAGCTCTTTTTTTTCTTCCAAACCCCTTGAACCTTTAGAATCTCCTTTTGTAGTCCCTCTTTTCTTTTTCAGCCCCTGCCCATCCCTGGCTTTGAACGAAACTAGCTGTCCCCCTTAGCATCCTTATTGTGAGTCCCCAATTCTCTTGTGAGGGCGACGGCCATGATCTTTGCCTTTTCTCCCCCTGTCGTTTACCTTTCTCCCTATTTCCCGTCGCCATCAGGAGCCGTCTGCATCTTCCCAACTTTTTCCCTTTTCTCTCACCGTTTTGTTTCTATCTCTTGGTGTCTCTTCTCCCGCTTGATTATTCTCCTCTTAACGCCCATTTTCTTCCCTTATGATTTAGATCCTACCCTTCTTCAAACCCTGGATTTTCTCTTCTTTTTCTTTCTTTTTTCCCGGGATGGCTTTTATTCACCCAACTTCTCTCGGAACACAGATTTTACCTGCTCTTCTGATTTTCCTGGGTTTGATCCCTCTCCTTGTTTACTGCGCACTCTTCCCGGTGTTTCGCTTGTCTGACTACTTAAGGGTTACAGCAATTCTTCCCCTATCCCTTCTTTCTCCGTGCTTCTACGTTTTTTAAAATAATAGGTTGTTCGGCGCCCACCCTGCCTCTCCGAGCGGCCCCTCGTCCTGTACCCGTTCGTTTTTTATTGGTGGCGTTTTCCAATCATTTGTCTTTTCTATCCCCCACGCAGAAATTTTTTTTTTGAGTGATGTCCGGTTGCTGGTATCTCCTGTGTCCTTCATCCTGTTGCTCGCTTCCCGCAAGCCGGCTCGGCTGGGCTCTCCTTTTATTGTAGTTGCCAACTGCTCCCCCTACCAATTTTTTCAGGCCCCCACTTTTAAGACCCTGGAAATTTTCCCCAAGGGGACCAACACTCCCTTTTTTGAGTTTGATTTTCAGCCCCTTGTGCAACTCCCTCTGATTATGTTGCCGTGCCAGCAAACGACCCTCTTTTCCCAAAAGTCGAACGCCCCCGTGTCACTTCCACTTTTTCCAAGCGCTGGGCGTTTTTTTTAGCCTTGCATTTTTTTCCTTTTTTTTTTCGTGGATGGATTCCTATTTTTTCCTTGCCTTTCCTTTCTTTACTCCTCGTGATACTGAGTTCCTCTATTTTTTCGGTCCCTTGCTAGTCTTAATTTTCCGCCATGATTCCTTGGCAGTCTGGCGTTCCACGCCTCTCTCCCTGCTCCCCCCCCGTTTCCCTTTTCGTTTTGTATTTCTGTTGCCCTCACTCTTTTTTCTCGCGTTTTTCTCCCGAATTCATTGGTTGTCCAACACTTTTTCCCTTTCCTGTCTTTCCTACTTTCCCGACTACGATGCCATTGTTTTCTGGATACGTACCATTGGTTTCTGGTTACCCCTACTTTTTCTCTCCTCTTTTCTATTCAATCTCGGATTGTCTACTTTCGGCCCCTTCCCGCCTTCAATTCCTCGACAATCCTCTCCCATCGTCGGCGTTTCCCTCTCCTGATCATTCCACTCTCCCGTTACCCCCAGAGGTTTTTCTTTCGTTTACGCATTGGCGTGATCCCGAGAATACCGATTGGCTGCCGCTTCGTTCCTTATCCATCTACAAGAGATTTTAAGGACGTAGTGACTTTCTTTTTCAAATCTTTTAACCTCTTATCGACGCTTCCCCCGTACTCTTTTTTAGTTCCCTCCTGTTCATCCCTCCCTGTCTAGTAAGGTTTGCCCTTTTCCTCCGATATTTTAGTTCGTTTTCGACTGCTGCGATAGTCCTTCTCATTCGCTGAAGTTTTCTGGAAGATCTCTTCCCCCCTCTGCGTTATGGTTCTCTCACCACGTTGGGCTTCCCCCAATCCAGTCCCGCCGTCAGTAGAAACTCACATTCCCGCTGCCTTTGGGCGCGAGTTTTATGATTTTTCCTCTCAACCTTCCTACGAATCGTGTCCGGCATCCACTTTGGTCGTTTCCAAACCTGTTCTTCGAACCCCGTCTTTTCTCCGTAGACATGACATTTCCCCCCCCCTCGCCGTGCCTCCCGACAACGCTACATGCTCGCATTGGTTATCCTCGTGTCCTCCCCCTCCTTCTTGTTCCGGCATCGGGTTTCATTCTCCGTTGAGGCTCCTTCTTAGATGCAACTGTCTGTTTGTTTCTCCTACTGGTGCCCGGAAGATCTCTAGGTTGGAGCTGAGGTGAATTTTCCGTATCCTTAACAGTATTTTTTCCTTCCCTCTGAGTCTCTCTGACTCGACTCTCCCCTTTTTACTGCCCTCACTTCGATAATATTGCATCGGTCGGTTTTCGTCCCTCCTCCCTACCGCCGGACGATTGTGAGATGTGTCATCTCGTTTCATGATATCTTAGTTCTCTTTCACGGTCGCTCTTCTTCGATTATCGTTACGTGATCAAATCAACAGATAGGCTTTTTTTCTTTTTTCTTCGTCAGTTTACTCCTGGGCTCGGAATTTTCCCGGACTGCCCCTCCTTTCCTCTCCCCTTGGTACCTCCATCTCCATTTGCTTTAAAGGAAGGGACTGTTCCAGGCCGGTCCCTTCCGGCATTTTCATCCATTGTTAGAGCTTTTTGACGTTCCTGTTCGCCGGTCATTTCAGGCCGCCCTCCCCCCCAGAGTAGTCGTTAAAAAAACGTTTTGCAATTCTTTCCGTGGCCTCATGCTCAAACCCCCCCGCGGGATTCTTTCGGCCAGTGTTTGAATTCGCTCTCTCCTCAGGCAGATTCATTGCTGTTTGCGTTCGTTATCGGTCTCTTCTACTGTGACTCCCCAATCTAGCATATTTGACCGTAAAGGATGCTTTTCCACTCGCGCTTTTTCTTTCTTCTCCACGGCTCTGAACTTCCCTCTCCCCTGTGCTCGATTTCATGATGTCAGCGATCGTTTTTTAACTCTTTCTGTACCGGTACCGCACTCTCTACCCCCGGGGATAAAAGATGCCCCCTCACCGAAATGCAGCCAAATCGGTGTCGATGCTGGTTCCGATTCCGATAAGGACGTTTTGACCAGGAACTCGAGCCCTATTGTCCGCCGTATTTATTTCTCTGTAAAAAGCCGGATTCTGCCCCTACCCCTCCCCCTTTTGTTCTGATTTCTTTTCTGATTACCCTCGATCACCTGACCTCCCCTCTGCCCGAAAATTATCCCGCTATCCACTGTGCCAATTTCCCCCCCTTCTTCTCTTCCCCCGACAAGCCACCCTTTTTCCGAAATTCTATTCCTTCAGAACTGGATCCCTGTCCTTCGAATACGTTATTAATCGTTTTTTCCTTTTCGGATCTGTCTTGCGTCACAGGTTTTTTGCCCCCGACTGTAGTTCATTTTCGAATCGTTCTTCCTTCTTTTGAGAGTTCCTATTCCCCACCCCTGCCAACCCCAGTGAACCTCCCCCCCCTTTTCGCGACAGGCATGTGTGAAATTTCTTCTCTAGTGTCCTCTCTGTGCTGACAGCGGATTCTTCCACGTCTCACAATATGCCTGACCTTTTTTTAAACTCCTTTTCTTCCTTATAAAACATTTGCCCTTGAATTAGGCGACTTCGAACTGAATCAAGAGGAGGAGATGCTGGGATTTCAAATGCCACCCCATCCCTCTCCTGTTCTTTTGTTGGCTCCTCCCGTGAACTCATTTTCCTATCCCCGTCCGTTCTACACTCTTTGACGGCCTTTTCCTTTTCTGAGGCCTCTTCCTCGAGGCGCCGGAGATGTCTTCGCCTGTAAGTGTGACTTCCAAGCAGCTGAGAGGATGGCATTTCTGCCCTGACTTTTTTAGACGCCTCGCGTCTCATAATCATCGCTTTTTGATCTTGCGACTTTCCTCCTCGTCGGGCCTCCTGCAATATTACCGCCTTTTTTTCCCTTTTCGCGTCGTCAGAACCACGCTTATCTTTTCCCTCTTTATCCGTTGTTTTTTCCCTATAGCATTTTGTTCTCGGTCTTCATTCTGGTTTCCCTTTTGTCATACGCTTATTGTGCCCGGACCCTGTTCGCGTTTGCTGAATTATCTCTAGAGAGTTCTTTTTTTTGATTCTTCGTCTATCTCCCCCCCGCCATTATCCTCTGTTTGAACCCTTTCCCCCCGCCCTAGACTTCCCTGCTCCGTGACCCTTCTTAGCGTTCCGCAGAAAGGCCCCCACTCGACCAGAGGTTCGACCGGTCCCCGGTGATGTTTTTTTCTCCCCGAACATTTTTGCTGTTAGGCTCAACCCCACCGATACGACATCCCTGCTGGTTTACATTTTCCAAGTCCCTCAGCGCCGACTCTGTATCGTTATGGAGTTCTAAGTCACTTTATCAGGAGCCCTTGTGACCCTTTCCCTCCTGCAGATGTACTCGTGGCAAATTAATTCGCTATTCTTGTTCTATTTTTCGAATCAATTTTCCAAACCTTGCGGGCAGTCACATGTTTTATTTGGTTCTTCGTGAATAGCGCTCCCTCTCCTCTCGTATTTTTCGCGAACCTTAACTCCTTCTCTCCCCAACCTGTGCTGCCAATTACAGTATACTTTCTTCTCCCCACCCCACCATAGATTCCCTCACGTCTCGAGCTTCGCCGGGACCATTCGGAATTCCGTCTAATATTTGGACCAAAAGGTTTCTTCTTTGGCAGGTTTTTCTCTCCTGTGGTCCCGTTTTCCCAAACCGTGCCTTTTGTTTTCGTGGCCTCTTTGGAGTTAGATCCCTCAGTTTTGCGAGGTTTAGTCGCCCTCATTCCCAGCCTGCCTTCGTCAGCAGCCTGTTTGCAGATATCAATCATGCGACCCCGGGATCTTTCTTGTATCCGTCTGCCGCGATCTTTCAAGTAACATCCACGAAATCCTCCCTTTTTCGGGCATTTTCCCGTTTGAAGGGTCTAGTGGCAGCCCCGGTGCGTATATTGCTTCCTTAAGTCACTGTCAGCCATTCTCCGCGATATTTCGCTGTACATCTGAAGAATGGAGAGAGGTAATGGCTTCTAGGTAGCATTCAGCGCCGTTAACCCCGTGATCAAGTCCGCCCACCTTCTGCGTATTTGGATTCCCTACTTTGACCTTTTCTGGTTTCCCTGAATGGCGAGTATGTGGGTAGGCACCTCTCCGAAGAGATTAACCACATTGACCTCCCCTCTCTCGAATCCTGCCCTTAGTTTTTTCCGCATTTTTTGCCTCACACACTTGGCCTCAAACCCCAGCCATCGAGTTTGTTTGTATGGCTGCTTCCGACGTCCCGACTCTTCTTTTTCAAACAGCTTTGTTCTTTACATTTTTCGTGTCGTTCTGCTTTTCCCTTTTACTGCCTACCTTCCTCGCATTCTTTAGGAAGTAAGCAGCAGTGGTCAAGTCCCTTCGGCCCAGGAACTTTGCTATGGAGTCCCCCACTGCTCTGGCCCAGATGGGCATTTAGTTACTCCCATTCCCTTCACCGGTTTTAGTCAAATGCTTCCGAAACAGTAGACCCGTCATCCTTGTATGTTTCCTTTTTTTTCTTTGGGGCCAACCCTCTATCACTCCTAGCAGATCGCCAGTGACGCGCACATCCGCTTTCTTTCATATAGCTTGTCCCATCTTTCACCAACCCCTCATAATTGCCCTTTAGTCATGTCTTGAACAAAAAGTATATCATTTCTCGGGCCCGTTACGGGTGACACTTTTCCGTGTTTTTCGCTGCTTTTAGATCTGAATTTAATGATCTTGGGTTTTCTATTTGAAGGCCGTCCCCTTCGCTCAACGCTCTTTCTTCTCGTCTAATCGCTAACTTTTAAACCCCGCAGGTCTGATTCTTTCTGGCATACCCGGTAGTCACTGACCCATTTAGTAAACTAGCTTGGATTTGCACGCCCATGTCTCCCCTGCCAACAGGCATTGAGTTTTCTTTGTGCACCCTTCGCTTTGATCCCTGTTTCTTTTCGAGGCGAACGACAGTTTTTCGCCTCCTTGTGTTGCCCAGTTTTCCAGTGTCCTTCCACGCACAGTTCCCCTCGGCTTCATTTTGATCGAACCAGTCATACCTGCTCCCGCAACTCTGTGGTTGTTTTTCTTTTGATTTTCTCCTGAGTTTGCTCTCATTTTCTTTCTCCCCTTTTTGATATATCACCAATGCGAAGGCTTTTTTCTCCGTTGAAATATCTTCCACGGCCCCCCATTGTCTTCTTGCCTGGCTCAGGCCTCTTCTCAGTCGCACTCTCCCTGCCCTATTGCTTGTCTGTTTC
>Ga0179593_1393421_pt1 | contig 13168 bp, 18 predicted proteins | sample CZODoug2_1_08_16_FD_185931 | JGI IMG/M metagenome (GOLD analysis project Ga0179593, IMG submission 185931) | Vadose zone soil fungal communities from Angelo Coast Range Reserve, California, USA - CZODoug2_1_08_16fungal (PacBio error correction) | ecosystem: Environmental > Terrestrial > Soil >... | reverse complement strand
GGATGATTCTTTCTTTTCTGCGCTTAGTTGCGGCTGCGGCGATGTTTTGCGATCCACCTCCATCTTTTCATCTATGTGTCTGGCCGGATCGGATCCCCGCTTCTCTGGTGCCTGGTGTTGTGCATCCGCAATGCCGGCCACCGCCGGTCTTGATCTTTCTTTCCGCCTCTTTAGCCCCCCTTTGCTGGCGCCACATCTACCTTCCCCTCTCCTTTTCCAACTATTTTGGCTTGTCGCCCTGGCTCAGGTGTAGGATCAATGCGAGACGCACCCTGTTGCTTTCGTTTCTCTTTCCCCGGTACTTGGAGCTCCCTCCACGGCAATAATCCGAACAGTGGGAGTCTCAAAATTCCGCGTATTTGTAGATCACAGGTATTGCTTTCCCCTCGTCACCTGCGCAACCTGCTACCAGAACGTGAATTTCTTCCCCATTCCCGCCCCCCTTTTGGTCAGCATCACCAACCCTTTCTAGCATTTTAATGGCCTTTTCCCCCTTCTACCATTTAAGAAGTGACTCTTAATTTTCTTTCTAACATCTTTTTTGTGTTTTTCCTTTTTGATCGCCCTTTCCTTTTTCCCTTCTTGGTTGTTTATCCCCCAATCCTATTGGACGCCCCCCTATCCTTCTTTCCCCAGTTGCTACAAATAAAGGGTTCCATTTCTCCTTTTGCTTTTTTAGTCTCCCTGAAATGCTTTACCCACGTTACCTCTCTTTTTTCGACTTGAAGTTGGCCCTGCGTCTATCTTTTTTCTTCAGTCTTGCATGTTCCTGTGTGCAAAATCTCCTTCGAATAGCAAAGACTCTGAACTCTTGAAAAAATCTTCCTTCTGTCAGAGTGAACATCTTCTGACTACGTCAACTTCTGACCTCTTTCAAAACCAATTGGCGAAGGTCAGAACCCCTCTTCAAAAACAGGAGATTGTTCCCCCTTAAGTCATTCCTCCGCTCCCCATCTACCCTGGATTTTTTAAGCCCCCTTCTCCATCTATTCAGGCACAGTCCAGCCCCTAGTAACGGGCAGGGGGTATAAATTACAGCTACTCCTGTCGATCGTGGTCGTGAAGGAGCTCCAATCATTCTTTCAAATATTATCGATAGCGTATCCACACATTCAATAAACCACTTGCCAGTCGTATTTCTAAGCATTCTTAGTACTAACTCCCCCAGTACTCCTGGCCCCCTCAATTCAAGAATGCGAGTCCTTCTTCCCCCCCCCGTTTCTTCCAACTTCTTTGAGACTTATCTTTGCACAGCGTTAGTTGTGATCACCCGTTTCTAGTTCTCCGTCGACTCCTCTCCTTTTCTTTCGTTTGTCACCCTTGGCGGCTCTTCCCTTTTTTTTCCCTTAAAATTCATGCCTGAACAACATAATGGTGGCACTGAGCACGGACCCACAAAGGCCATCCCTTCTTTTTCCTCTTTTTCTAGAAGCTTTTTCCCTTCAGAATCAAGTTTTCACCACTCTCTATCCAACGCCTTCTTCACCGGCCCCTCTTTATGAGAGTAACGAGGCCATATAATGAAAACTCACCCTCTGGATGGACCTTTTGCTGTTTATTTGTATGGCATTTGTAAGCATCGAGCCTCATACTAGGACTTGTGTTGGTATTTGCGATTATATGAAATAAGTCATCTCGCTCCCTCTGGTGACGTCCCTAGTAATCACACTTAATATTTAACGTGGTTTTTCTTTCGATAGCGGACCTTTTTTGTTCCCCCGAAAACGCCTTCCATTCACAGTGGCGCGATCAAAAAAAAGTCAGCAAAGTCAACTCTTTTTTTTTTTTTTACAACCTCTGCTTCTTCATTGTGAATAGTTTTTTTGCCCCCATGCGTGCACAGCAAAAGCTGGCCAATTCCCCTGCCCAATTTTCGTAGTCTATGGCGTGTACTCCTCTTCCTCCTCCAATAATTGTTTTCTGCTCTCTCCATGTTTTTCTCCTCAGAGGGTTGATCCCCCGATTTGCTCCCCTTCAAGCATGTTGTCCCTCCAAACACAGGTACATATACCATGTAGTCCCGCAAGCTCGAGGGGAATATACATATATTTCACTGATTTTTCCTTATTATTGACGCTTTTTCTTTTAAGCAGGTTTTTGCAAGCTAGGTCAGCTATTTTTTTCCCCCCATACGTGGTTACTTTCGCACACTGGGCGCGTCTATCTATCTTGCATGATTTATCTTGTCCTCATCTCTTCCCCCCCCGTCTGATCTAGCTTACCTCCCCATGAGACCCCCAGAAAAAAATTAAACAGCGGCAGAGAGCCAACTTCGCACCAGCCCGACGGTATCCATTTTTTTGAATGTTGGAACTTCACCCCTCTCACTTTTCTGGTCCTCTTGGTTGTATTTAACACACTTTCGTCCCTTCCCTTCCTCGATTTCCGAGCTTCTATTTTTACCTAATCCAAATCCTTCTTTATCCTTGTTAGCGTCTATCGTTTGCGCAGTTTGCCCCCCCTTTGCTTTCTCTGCTTTTCATCGATTTTAAGAAGATACCTCCATGCCCACACACGACCCTTCCTTTCTGAGTCAAGGAACGATCAAACGGGGTACACCCCTTCTGTGTCCTCCTCAGATTTGAGGCCCCCCTTTTTTGATATGATAATCGGCTATTTGGCTTTCATTTGATTGCTCTCCGTTCAGGAGTATGTTTTCCAATAACACGTCTTTTTCATGAGTCCATTCGACACGATGACGTTTATGGTTGCGTCTACAATCTGCACCTTCTAGCCCCCTCTTTTTCACGTCGCACCGCGCCAAATCGAACAGGTTCATCCTTTCCCCTTATTTTAGTTCCCCCTTCCCGGTGCTGGAGTCCGTTCCCTCCCTTTGCAGTGCTTCAACTGAACTTTGTCGTAGCCTTCGGACTGTATCAGTTCCAAGTGAAGTGACAACCCGTTTTTGCTTCGGATTCATGAATGTTTTTTTTCGCCTTTCGGCCGTTGGCGCACATATAGTTCATCGTCTTCGACTCTGAAAGAAGATTGAAACGTTGTTTAAATGTTTCGTTTTCCTTTGCGGAAGTGTTCTTCTTAAAAACGCGTACTCCCCACCCCCCGTCAGCGTCGTTGGAATCCTCGGTCTTCTTGTGTAAAAGTGTTTTGAGTCCTTCTTCCCCCGATCAAAACGGTGTCTCCCCCCCTTCTGTACGACCTTTAAACATCATGGTCCAATCGAGTCCAATTTTACCATCGTCCCCCCATCAACCCCTACTTAACCTTATCCCTTCCGTCAAAAACGCCCCCCCATACCAAAAAAGGTGTTTAGAATGTTCTTGTTATAAGTTCCCAGTACCAGATGCTCTGAAGTTCTTTTCATGCTGCCATGTGTACGTATGGTTTCCAAATACTAGATTCTCAGTGGCTTCGTAGTTATCTTCGCTCGACCAAGGACTTGTACCCCCCCCTCCCTTTTGTTCACCCATTTGACGTAAGGGAGTCCCCCCTCGACGGGACTTTCTGACGAACATTTTTCCTAAGCCCCCCGTTTCTTCATTTTATGGCTACACTACGGAGCCGGCTGCTCCCTCCCACGCGTTTCTAAAAGACTGATTTGATCTTTTATGTTGCCAAGACATCTTCTTGAGAAGCACGGAGTATGACCACCCCATGAGTGGCTGGCAAGACCATTTAGTCTTGCCCCCCCCTGGAAATTCCATATCCCTCTTTGATGCCATTCAGTCTCCGGACTATAAGTCAGAGGCGGCCTTTTCTCGTATGTCCGATTGGATTAGCCCCCCCCCCTTTCCGCATTTTAGCCAAACCTACGCCTCTCCAACCTACGAGAGCATGACCCAGCCGCAGCTCTTCCCCCCTACGTGTTATTTTCAAAGATCCTGATATTCGCAGAGAGTGTATGGACCGACATCCACCCCGCACTCTCGGTTCTCGGGTTTTGTTCCTAGACTTGCTCTCTTCGTTTGTCCCTGTTGCACTTTTTGAAATGAGTCTCGGTTTATTGGGATATTTAACGCTTCTATCCGCCAGCCCCGCGAGTCTCTGCACGGCCGACCAGAGAATGCGAGAATGCGTTTCACGGACGTTTGAGAGACGCCCCCACTCAGCAGGACAAAGCAGAAGGCTCTTTTGGGTTTCCTCCCAACCTTTTTAGTGGAGGATGCGTGTTAGGCGACTCGAAGGGGACACGCCGCGCAGTCCCTCCGGTAAACGCGAGGCGCCGCTGTTTTCTTTTTTAATTTCACGCCGTCCTGCTTTAATGATTAGTACCTTTATTTGTTCGTCGCTAACTTTTTGGAACCCCGCCTGATTTCCCTGCCCTATTGTAAATGCCATCAAGACTCGAGCGCCATTTCGTCGAGTTAAAAAAGCATCCACATCCGTGTCTTTCCTCTTCCCCCCCATCCCTTTGACCCGGTGGGGACTGACAAAAAACACCTCTTCTTGTCCTCCATTCCCGTTGTGGGGGGCGGAGATTTGGGGAGAGTTCCCTTTGAGAGAACCTTACCCCCACGCTGGTGGGCTCGGACCCGTTATGTAGTTATTTTTAATAAGGATGAGTCTGCTTGATGTTACCACGAGCTGCTCTTATAGGCGGTTGTGTGCTTCCCCATCGATACACCCAAATTATGAAGAGTTAAACTCCATCTGTTGACATCAAACGCTCGGCTCTAGCCTCGTTCTTCCCGAATGACCCTCAGCCGGGCCGTTCCCCCCGATGTAAATTACTAGTTTCCGTTGCGCCCCTTTTTGGCCACAGGCTGTATGGATTTGTCTGTCTGTTGCTTTCGTCGTCTCTTAAGTGCCAATCCTCTCCTTCGTTCCTTTCTTGTTGACGGTGATTTTTTTCGTGGACTCGGCTGGAATCCAATCCTCCCCAGCAGAGGGTTCTCAAACCAAGTGGCACTTTCCCCTTCAGCTCCAAAGTTCTTTCCGCTTAATCCTAGTCGCCGGTGGCATTTCGGTCTTCCACTTTCTTGGATCAGTGCCAGTCAGGCTGGGCCCGGTAACATTAAATCGATTCTTTCTTGAATGTTCTTCTGTCTGTTTCTTCTTGATGTTCCCAGCTGCGCTTTTTGGTGAGGATTTGGAAATCTCCCACATTCTCTTTTTTCTCCTTTCTATATCCTGATCTCCGACCTGGTTGCTTCGTTGGCATCCCGCTGGGCCCGCTCATGTCCGATTTATTCCGGCTTCTGCATCCGGCGGTTGCAACAGATCTCTTCTCCCCTTTCCTCCGAACCCTTTAGTGACGTCTACTCCATTCCATGCCCTTTTCTTTGAGAAAAATTCCTTCGATGGAATGGTCTTCACACGCACGCCGTAATAATTAGGACAACCGGGCGGGGTGATGAGCCCAACCGTTGTATCACATTATTAGGCTTCCTTCGCTGAGACAATTCCAGCCCTCGTCCTTTTCTGTACCACTATAGACAACCTTGCCTCCCCCACGCTCATCCCTGTTTCAAGATGTTGCACCCTTTTCCAATTGGCCGGCCATTAATTATAAACTTTTCTGGTTCTCTTCGTGAATTGGATAGATGGTTGATTTCCCCCCTTTCCGATTGGACGCGGGGGCCCTGATTTTCAACAGTTTCCTTTAAGGTTAGCATTCCCCCGGTTTTAAACGTTTTGCTAACAGCACCCCCCGCTGGCACAAGAGGATTTCCCCAACTTTTCTGTGCTGTTTAACCGTGAGTCCGGTAACCGTTCGGAAAAGCTCACCCACTCTTGCAACACTTCCCAACCCCCAATCTGTCATGTCAATCTGACGCTGACCTCATCTACTTTTTTCCCCACCTTGCCCCTCAGCCATTAAACCCCTCCAGAAGGCTGTCAGAACCCCCCCCTTTCCCCGGCGAGCATGTGTCATTTCTTTTGAAACTGCACGTCCGCGCCGACTCTCCCCCCCTTCCTGAACAGATTTTTTCTTAGGAGTGCCCTAGCAGGATCGGTGTGGTTTGCCAATGCTGGTAATTAACCGGTTCGAATTGCGGAGCCGTTCTTCCTTCTCGTTTCCAAATCTAATCTGATCTCTTTGAAACCACGCCTGCCCACATCACCCCCCCATGGATTTTATTCGGGAGTTCTTAAGAATCTCCTTTTCCCCCTCCTCCTTAATCACGGAGGCATAATTTCAAGGCCCCTCTATTAGCCCTTCAACCCATTGTTCTTGGCTCCCAAAATTCGCTGGACGTCTCTTCTGTGCACGCGGGGTGCGATCATAGTTTCCTCATGGGAAGGGGTGGCCTACCCCCCCGGCTCATGATTCTTGGCGTAAATCGCAAATGTCACAGTTTGCCCTTTCCCTTTTTCCAATGCGCCCCGTTTCACCACGGGATACATTTTTAGTATGCATTATTTTCGTTGAATAACTGGCCGAAATAGACTGCCCAGTTTTACCCCAAATCTAGAAAGCAGGGCTCACCGTCACTGCTTGATAACACCTATCAACCCCCAAAATTTTTCCGTCGGGGTTGCAACCCATTTTGCGCTTCCGTCTGGTTCCCTTTTTGTTTTTTCCCTTTTTTATAATCCCGATTCAGAATCAAGCTTTTTTCAGCTTCGTCCTCCACGCTACATCCGCCAGGTAGTCCCAAATGAACGCCTCACGGTTTTCCTGTTCTTCCTATCGCTGAACTATGCTTGGTCAATCCTGCGCCCCCCCTAGTTCGAGCCCACTCCAACCTCCTTCATATTGTCCGAGTCTCATTTCGTCGTTTGTCTGTACCCACTGATTTCTCTGAGAAAAGCGTATTCTTCGTCCCCTTTTTTCTATCCTCCCTTTCGGCACCTCTCTCTTAGCATCAGTTGTTGTTTTAGAGACTGCCTGCATAGACTACGACGTTCCTTTTTCGTCTCCAATCGTTCCTCCACTGAGATTTCTGTTTGTACGACAAACTGATCGTTCCCTCAGATCCCTTCTTTATTCACTATATAATTATCACTTGTTGTAGGTTAGACTGTCCTTGTTATTTCCCTCCTGCGTTATCCCCCAGAACTTAGTCAGCTATCGTCAATAACAATCCCCCCTTTGATTCTTTTAATTTTAGTCTACCTTTTTTTTCGTATATTATGATTTCACACGCCTCCCACCTCGCTAATCCGATGCTTCCTAAACCTGCCCCCCGACCCAAAAAGGAACCGCCTCTATAGTTTTTCCCCCCCCTTTTTCAAGCGATTGACTGCTTTTCGTTTTCTCAAGACGTTGAAGCCCTTGAGTTGTTCTATTTTTTTGGACTTCGTCCTTCTCTTCATTCTACCCCCCCAAGTTACCACTTCCAACCTAATTTCTTCTTGGTTCCTCTCTCGCCATTTTTTTGAATTTTCCGATTTTTACAACCCCAAAAGTAATTCCTCCTTCATTGGATATGCCAAAGAATTCCCTTGCTATGCCTCTTTCTCAACCGTGTTCGAGCCTACACGTTTGCGACGCTTAATCAGATCTGGTGGATCCGCAATGTTTTTTCCATGTAATTTTTCTAATGCTGGAGTTGATTTTCTCCTCCCTTGATGCTTTTTTTCATGTTTTCTGAACCCTTTTTACTTCCATAGGAAGATATCTGTCTCTTCCCTTTTTTTTCCCCCCACCCAATCTTCGCAAGGCCCTCGCCGCCTTTAAATTTGGAACCGGTTAGCTTTTCCCATTTGAAGTTACTGTCCCGACGGGACGGGAAGAATCCTTTTCTTTCCCTGAATCGGGTTCGGTAGTATTTTCCGGTCCCCTCTTTTCCCTTTTTCCCTTGAACGGTTTTTTCCTCTTCTGATCTTCCCAAGTATTGAATTGTTTTGATGTCAATTGCGTCGGCACTTTGCAAGTCGTCCTGAGGGTCATTATCACTCTTGAAACGACAGATTCCAGCCCTATGTTGGTTTCCTTTTTCCCTTTTCGGTTCTAAATGCACACCGACTAAATTTCCCCCACAGGAATCGATTTTCCCCCTTCTTGTTCCTTGCCTTGAGGCCTTACCTTTTCAGAACATTTTTCTTTCCAATTTTTCCTTGTAACCCCAGCCGCACCCCCCGGAACCATTCGCTTCCCTCGTTGACGGTGCCCCCATCAACACCTACTAACCTTTCTTCCCCACAGGAGATCCCCCCTCCCAAAACAGCACCCTCTGCCATAACGTGCTATAACTGAAATTCTCTCCCTTTTTTCCCCTCCTCCGACCCCTGCTTGTATTTCATGCTCCAATTTTTTCTCTTCAGTGTTCATTCACGAAGCGTTTTTTTTTTTATTCTGGATAGGTCATTCACATCCATACATTTTCGCTCCCCCTCCCTTCCTTTTTTCTATACCATCTTTTGGTAGGATTCTTTTCAGTTTCTCCCCATTTCGAAGGTTTCCGACCTTTTGAACCGTTCCTTCTCTTTGCTTTCTTACCTGAGACTCTTCTTCAAGATTGTTTTCTCCCCTTAGAGCCTCCATGTTGTGCCAGCCTTCTACTACGATCAGGAGCTTTTTCCCTGAGCTTTCTGATGACACTCCTTCCCCCACTCTATTTTTCTAGTCGCCATTGCCCCCTTTCTCTTTTTGCTTTCAGTTTCTTGGCCATTGCCAACCGTTGCCCTTTCCATAACCCCCCTTCCTCTCTCAAACCATCATAAGTACCCTCCTCTCCCCAAGACCGTCTAGCATGCAAGCGTTTGTAAGTTTTCCTGACCCGCTTCACTGCGAAATTTTTCCCTCCCCCCTGACCCCTATCTGGGGCTCGTCAAATCCTCGTGTGGATAGAATTCGTGCCTTTGACTTGTTTGAGATCTCTGTTTTTTCTCCGGATATTAAAGACCCCTCGCCCCATTTTTCCTTTTTACGAATTGACTTCCCTCCTTTCGCTCCCCCGCCGTTTGACCCCATCGAGATCTTTTCCAAACTTTGCTGCACTCCTGCGTATAGTTAGCCGAGACTATCTGGGCACACCCTTTTCCCCCCCATCGTCCCGAACGCGTTTTTTCGAAACGCTTTGTTTTCCATGCTTATTATTGCTTTCCTTCTTTTTTCATTGTACCCCTCCCCAGAATAGTCCTTTTCGTTGGTTTTTACAGTCACTTACCCGGCATTTTTCTCCCCTCCTACTTTTTTGTCCATCAAAACTTCTTCCGGCAATGTTTTTTCGACTAAAACCTTCCTCCTCCCTCTTTTCGACTCAGACTTTGTTGGATTTATCGCAGTAAAACCCTACCCTCCGCTTTGATCACCAATTCCTTCTGTAGGATTTTTCTCTCCCCTGACTTAGCGGTTCTTTTTATTGATTCTTTACCACTTGGAATCGGAGGTGTTACCCAATTTTTCTCCCCTCTCTTCTTAAGTGTCCTTCCCCCTCCGTTTTTGGGGAATTTCTCGGTTTTTTCCCCTTTTTTTACCCTTAGGCTTCCTATTGTTTTTTCTTGTCTGTTACCCTTCGTATTAACCCCTCCTCCGCCTTCTGCTTTGACGGGTTTGGCGACCGATCGCGGATTATGGTTTGTTATTTGCTGATTGTTTTCTTCTTCTTCCTTTGACATTTGATTTTTTGCATTTCTTTTTTCGTATCGCGTTCCTTGGTCGTTTTGAATCGGGATGGAATCTCCTTCTGCAGCCGATGCTCCCCCCTGCAACCTTTGCACTCCGAGGAACTCCGTCCCCTTCCCCCCCCCCGCTTTATTTCGTTAACATCGTTTTATTCGCGTCATCACATTGGGCATTTGGTCCTGGATTTTTTTTACTTTCACATGGCTATCCACGTCCTTTTTTTCGGCTTATTTTTATTTTCCTGTATTGAATTCCCCCAGTGGACGAGGTTGGCTTAAGGATGGTCCCTCCCCAGCATTTCCTTTTTGATCCCTTCTTCGGCATCCCATTCTTTTTCTTCCTGTTGGCTCCCCCCTGGGCCCTCGCATTGAGATTTCTCTTTTTTTGTTCAGATGGAGTGGACCGATATTTTTCTTTTTTTCAACCTTCCTTCAACATATCCTCTTGGCCTGATAGTTCTTCTCCCTCCTGAAGAACCCTTTCCGCGACCCCCCTTGGTCTTCCGTCTTTTTTTTCGCCTGAAAACCCCGTCTAAAACCTTCTGGGGATGTATATAAACCCTTGTTTTTCGAGCGAAAGGAGTAAATCCCTCTTCCTTTTTGCAACTGTAAACTCCTGTCCCATGCTTTCTTTACTTGTCCCCCCCCTGCAGCCTTTATACCGTCATTCGCATTACCACTTGTAAGAGGCACTTCTTTCCTTTCTCCATGGTTTGAGCTTGGACAAACCAAAGATTATTGTATTTACTTTTTGCCCTGGAATTCGGTGTGTTTTAGTAGATGGTAATTGGACCCTCTATTTTCCCCCTGATTTACACAAATGGACGTTTTTTTACAAGTTAGCGTGTTCTCCCCTCCGGCTCCCACTCCTCCACCTCGGGAACCTTCCCTTTCTTTAAAAGACTTCTGTCCTTTGTTCCCCTCGGCTTCCTTTCACCTGGTGTTCCCTCCTTCCGATCACTCCGCCTGCCTCGCAACCGTCTTTCCCATCTTATTCCAACTCGTATGACCCCCTCATTTATGCCCTCCACGCTCATTTCATCAAACCCCTACGTCGAATGGTGACCCCCCAACACACCCGTTCGAGATTTTGTTTACCGTCCTGGGAACTGAACCGTCGCTCTCACCTGCTTAGGGTGGGCTGCAAACCTTTCTCCCCTCCCCTGGCGCGGCCGTCCTTCCCAATCGCCCCTTTGTGATAGTGTTGGGTCTCAACCTTGCCGACACTTCTGTCTTCGGTCGTTCCTCTTCTCTCTTTTTTGGCCAAGACTTTCCTTCTCCACTAGCTGACGCCCACCCTCAAATCCAAATTGCATTTCTCTTTAGTTTCCCTTTCCAAAGAGTGATTCCACCCTAATCCCTTACTCCTTCGACCACTTCCAGCCCCTTAGCCTCGATCTCAAACCTGTTCCCCAACATTTCTGCTGAATTCTGTCTCTTTCATGTCGTGCGGACAACCCTGTTTCCTTTTGATTTTCTCTTCTTATCTGGCTGGTCTCCTGGAAGGTCCTGTGCTGACGTAAATCGCCCCTTTTCCAGCAGCGAACAACTCTGGGTTCCTTTCACGAGCTTTCCAAAGGATAAGACAATTATTGTTGCATTATTGGTGGATACTCAGGCCATATGCATGCCCCTTTCACAGTCGCAACGACGTTAAAGGAAAGTGATCTCTCCTCTTTCCCGACCACACAAAATGGTACTTCGTTGTTAACCATTTCTGCCCGCTTTTTTTGTTTTTCAGTTTGTTAGTTCAAGATCTTTCCTGGATTTTTTTCCTTATTCGCATATGCTTTGCGAATCGAAATCCAGTACGCCCAGCCCCTTAGTCATCGAACACAACGGGGCGGATTTTTTGAAGATGACCTAGCGTGAAAGAGTAACCAGCTCCAAAAAGCGTGCTTCTTCCAACTCCAACAGTCCGCCTTGGGTAAATTATGGCACAAGCAACTCCTTGCTACATTCATTGCCCCCTACATTTCCCCCCACTATCGACCCCCCCCCCCCACCCCCCTGTCGTTTTGCTCCCCCCTCCCGCCCGCCCCCCCCCCCACCCATGCCACCCCCCCCTCCCGACCTCACCCCCCCCCCCCCCCCCCCCCCCCCCCTTGCCCCCCCCCCACCCTCCACCCGCCCTCCCCCACTTTCCCCCACCCCCCTCTCACCAGCCCCGCACGCTCCCCCCCCCCCCACCTTCTCTGCTTTCGCTATCTAGCTCTGTATTAGTCAGTCACTCCGGTTGCATATTGTTTTATTGTGAGTCTCTGTGTGCCATAGACTTCATACCTGCTTGCATAAGCTTGATTCTGTTTGTCATACCCATCCCCCCCCCCCTAGCCACAAAAAGCATCCTTTTCGACCTTCCCGCGCCTTAGTAAACCCCCCCTTTCTCCCTGTGTTCTTAGTCTATCTCCTACCCCTGGAAGGCGTTTTTTTGCCTCATAGTTCGCCTATCTGCCCCCCCTCCCCGGGGTCGCATTTTTCCTTACTACCTTTTTTCGTTCTTTCTTTCCCCGATTCATCTTTCCTTTGCTAAGATCACACAATTCCTCTTTCTCTATTCCTTACGAAAACATTTTTTCAAACCCAGACCCACCGTCACCCCTCCGTCAGATGTCTCCCCCCCTTCTTTTTAGCACAGTCAGGTATCTTGTTCCTGGCTCGGGTAGCTATTATCCCTTTGTTTGCATCCCATTTTTTTCCGAGTTTGTCTCCCAAACTTTGTCCCTTGATGTTCCGTTTTAGTACCCCCTGCTTTATGCCCCCCACCATTGAACCCTCCTTCCCTTTGGTGTTTTCTCTTTGCCATTTTTCCCCCACCCCTAGTTGGTCTCTGCTTTTTTTCCATTTCTCTTCCTCAACATAGACCCTTTTTCCCCCCCCGACCAGTCTGCCTGTTGCCACCCGCCTCCCCCCAAGGTGCTACGCAAGCAACCTACCTCTCTCGAACAAGAATTCAGAGCTGAATCTCTTTTTTTCTCTAGATCACAGGTTACTATTCAATGGGCTGATGATTGATTTTCCTCCGTCCAGGTCCTTTAGTCCCAATTATTCTTTTCTTCTCTCTCCAACCTGTCATACGCTCCTTTGCTTATGGTTGTTTTTTCGCGTCCCTTTCGTTCAAGTCTGTGTGAAAACAACTGCACGTGAGTTACACTCTCCCTCCCCCCTAGTCCTTTTGACATTATTCCCTTTACCCCCACCTCCCTTTGTTTTCTTGGAATGTTCTCTTGGTAACCTTGACTTCAATCCTTTTTTTCACGACTTCCGTTGCCGTTACGTTGCTCGGTTTCTCGCCAATGAACTTTCCGATGTTTGCCCCTTGTTTCTTGTTTTTACTTGCCCTGTTGCTGAAATGCGCCCTTGGCGCCCCCCCCCCTTCTTACTTTTTGAGTTCCCTTTTTTCCCCGACCTCTTGCACATGTTTGACGCGTTGTTTCACATTGCGTTTCTTTTCGGAAGGCTGTTTTTCCCCCCCCAAATGCAAGACCTGCCAATGCCACCCTTGGCCACGGCCGTCTTGTGGTTTTTTCATTTTTGTCCGGGGTAAATGCGTGTATTTTGACCGGACTAGACCCCGGCGTTCTCTGAACCGGCCCGGCCAGGAACACGGACGACACTCCATCTTACCCTCCGGGTGAACCAGCCCGAGTCGTCGTTCGTGCCCCAACAAGCGCCTATTGCCGCCCCCTCCCAACCA
>Ga0179593_1522536_pt1 | contig 13169 bp, 16 predicted proteins | sample CZODoug2_1_08_16_FD_185931 | JGI IMG/M metagenome (GOLD analysis project Ga0179593, IMG submission 185931) | Vadose zone soil fungal communities from Angelo Coast Range Reserve, California, USA - CZODoug2_1_08_16fungal (PacBio error correction) | ecosystem: Environmental > Terrestrial > Soil >... | reverse complement strand
TTGAAACGCAGTACTGTCATTTGCTGGTATACGCCTAGGAGGTCTAATCCCCGGTTTTTTTTCTGTTTTTTTTTACGTTGGGGTAAGACTCTGGAGTCATTTTCACCCCTGCTTGAGAGCTCTTGCCCTTTGTTATCATTTTTTTTTGGGTGGTATCCGTTAGTTAACCTGCCCCACTGCTTCTTACTCGCCCTTGCACGTATTATGCCACTTTAACGTTTTTCTTTCTCCCCTTCTGCGAGGGTTCTCATCCTTCTTCGCGTCTTCACACTGTCATTTCATGTTCTCTGACGCATGCGGTGTTTTAGTGAAAAAGTTGCTTTTCTTCCCACGCCCGCGGCCCTTTTGCAAGGGCCCCTCGACCCTCACGCACACGAGTGCTCTTTCCCCACCCTTTTTTCGCTTTTAACACCCAAGGCCAACAATTTGTCTTCAGAGTTTTGGGTGCGGTTTCCCCTCCTCCCTTCTCTCTTTGGTCACGGGGCTCGCGATGACCCATCCTTTTTTTGAACCTGTTGTCTTGTTCTGGAAAAGGAAGGCGATTCAATCTTCGAACATTTTCTTCTATTGTCTATCGATGGACGAGGCTGAATTCACTTCTGCACGATCCTCGATGCGACAACATCAAGGGAACATTCCTTCTTTTCACAGGTCCTTTTTTGCGTTTGGAGTCGCGTTTCGGATTGGCGTCGTCTTCTTTGGTCCCTGGCCGATCATTTTCTCATTTGGAGGTTCGAGGCAACTCATCTGTTTGCGTCTCGTGATCTATTGCTGTGAATTTTTTGCTTCTTGGATTCTTCTTGGTGGTGCGTTGCAGTGTTGGAAACTCTTTTTTTTATCAAACTTTTTTGCGTCACTTAGGCCGGAAGATCTTTAACAGTCGTCTTGGGGGGTCTGTTTCTCGTTGGTCAATTCTCTTCCATTGTACCGATCGCTCGAGGCTATCTTTGAGTGTTTGGTCTATTTTATGGACGACGTTACAAGATCTCTTCGTGGTCAACCGCTCTCAAACAGGATCTGATGCTCCGAACTCACAATTCCCCCTTTCTCCCCCGAGCCCCATTTCCCCAAAGTGTACCTATCGTCTCCTGGAACCCGTCGTGTTTAAGCCCGCCCCCGAGGTGCCTTGCTTTCATGCCCCATTCCTGGACCCCGCGCCAACTGTGGGGGACAGAAAAAATACCGGTCCTGCTCTCTCCATCCTGGCAGTACTACTTGACGCGTCCCCAATGTCGCCCTTTTTTTCTTGAGTTCCTTGATCGCAGACGCTGTCGCAACTTGGAACGATGTAGTCGATGTCCCCGTGTTCTATTACATGACATTTAAACCTTAACCCATATTTTTCCCCCTTTCCGGTCCCCCACCAAGCTTTGACGATTGCTTCTTCCCGTTGCGACACCTATGTAGTGAGCAAAGGGTCAGACCCAAAAACTCTTTTTTCCGTCTCTTCCACTTTTTTCGCTGAGGCTGATGACCACCCTCCTTCCCCCCCCACTTTGATAATAGCTGAGATCGCCAGTTTCCTTTCCTGTCGCTCCCCACAGATCACGTAAACGTTGGGACGACGCCTGCATTTTGTTCGACTCTCTTTCAATTCGCGCATCAATTCCCTTTTGTGCAAGCACTGAGTCTCCGCCGAGATCACGCTGTCCCTTCGTCACCAGACCGGGGGTCAAAGCCACTTTTTGGAACTTCTCTAAGGGAATGTCGTCTGTAATCCTCTTTTTTTTTCTTCCCCTTAATGTCGAGGCTTCCCTTCACTTCCACTCGCCTCTCTGCGCCATACGTTTTGAAAGTTTTACCGCAAAGTTCGGGTGGAAGAGGACCTGGTTTTTTTTGATCTTTGTCCAAACCACCTTTTTTTAACGCAGACCTGCCTCCCTCTCCCTCCACCTCCGGTTATACCTCAACGATTAGGGGACGGAATCGTTCTGTCTTTGCTCTTTCCTTTTCTGAATCTTGCGTAATTGGTTCCGAACTTTTTTTTATTTCTGCACCGCTCCCCCTGGATCCGTTTGCGCATTTCGGTCCCCAACTTTTATCTCCCCCCTGGGCACAACTTGCCCAACCGTTACTTCTTTTGCCCGGCAATTCTAGGATGCCCCAAATCGCGCGCTGACTTTCTCCAGTATTAGACACATTCCCTCCTCCCCCCGGCGGTTGATGTAGAATCACGCTTGGTGCCTCCTGGTACACCCCCCCTATCCGATTGAGCCTCCCCCGACGCGTCTTCCTCTTTCGTCCCTCCCCCCGATAATCTGCATGTCCTCTACCATCTCATGAAACTTCCTCCTTTTTTGTTTTATACTTTGACATGAGATGGTCCTTGGGATGTAATCTTTCCCCCTTCCGTTGGTTTTTTTTCAAAGACCGCGGTCCCTTTTTAGCAATGCTCCCTGATCCTTGTCCATGTCTTCCCCCGGGTCGCGTGATTTCATTCCCCCCCGAGTTCTCAGTTTCCCTTCTTCGGCTTGATTCCTTTCTTCCCTCTAACATTTTTTTTTCCCCCCTAGATCTCCCCCTGTGTTTGCATTTTTTCCCCTTGTTTTTTTTTAATTTTCCCACCATTCGCAAGGATCATCGTATTCTTTTCAGTGACGAATTGTCGGAGAAATGATTACAGCAGATACAGCAATACCCCCAGATCCACTGGAAGCCAATCCCAACCGTTCTTTTTTTCCCTCTTTGACAGCGTGATCCCTCCTTTTTCGGGAGGCTTTTCTGCTAACTAGATTGTTTTCCCTCTTATCGTATATACCATCATTTTCGGTCCCTGACGACTTTTCTTCCACTTCAACTAGGTTTCTCCCCCTCTTGCTTCGGGGATTTTTTTTTCTTTCTGAGCTTCCGTTCCTCCCCCCCCCGCGGAAGTGAAGATTTCATTCAATAGTAGACTGCAGTCCCGCTACCTTCCAGCAGGTCTTGTGCGGTGATTTGACTGCATTCTTCCTCTTCACCTCGTTTTAATTCCCCATTTTAACCTTCTTATGTTTTCAGCTCAATCCCTCGTCCTTCCGACCATGATCCAGATTAAGGTTCGAGACCGTTTTTCTTCTGTGTGATCGGCGGCAGAGCGAGAGGAGGCATATTTCGTGTGTCGTTTTGGTATCCCTCACCCTTTGGACGTTCCCCGTTCCTTTTCGGATTGTGGTTAGCTGCACGCTCGGCTTTAAGATAATATCAATCGGAAGCTACGAGACTCGGCTACGCTGTTTGGTTTGCCTTCCCCGGGAAACACTGCGTTTAGTTTCTTTTTTTTCCATTTTTTTAATGTTCGTCAATTTCCCGGTGACATTTGGATATAGTTACAATTTGCGCCCCGGTCTTCTCTGTCAATCACGAAACTTTAACACTTTTTTTTTCGCATTGCGTTTGTCCATACAAACGTTTTCTTTTTCTATCTCCCATGAAGCCGGTTTCCCATTGCTGCCGGTGCTGCCCGATCCTTCCCTCAAAAAAGGTTCACTCGTTTGGTGCGGAAGCACGATGGTTTCACGGCTCGCCCTTTGGAATGAGTTTCCCTCTTGGATTCCCCCTTTTTCCTTCCCCCACTTGCAGTGTTGACGATTTCTGTATGCGGAGGCCTGAGGCTCTTTTGCACTTCGTCAATAAATTGTAGAGTGACTTAGGCCCCCGAGGTCAGCCCCCCTCCCCCAGATTTGCACTTTTTGACCAACTCCCCCCCAGTGTGACGAACTATCCTTAGAGACATCCTGGCATCTTCCCGACTCTTATCTTGACGCGAATCCCTTTCCAACCCCGCCGCCAGAGACCTTCCTTCCGACTTCTATGAGACGGGCTCAACATTCACGGCAGGAACCCCTGCGGGCCTTCCCGGCCACACTCGAAATCGCAAGGATCGTTTTCCCTGAATTCGGCGCCATCTCCCCCAAGTCGAAGCGACCCCCCCCCCTTTTTGTGTGTTGTGTTTTTTCTTTTTGCCGGCTTTCTTTCACTTTTTTTGATAACGAGTGTCTTTTTTATTTCTCGCTGTGATCGGTACAACTTCCGCGCCATCCTTTTTTGCGCCTCGTCATTCGCGGCCTATCTAGACCTTTTTTCTTTCTCGTAGATCCCCTTTTCCCAAACCTCTCTCTGCCCCCTTTTTTTCTTTTTCAACCACCCCGACGTCGTTTCCGTACTTCTCTATGCCCCCGTTACCCCAGAAAGCTCAATGAGTTGGTCCGCACACTGCTTCCGTTGGTTTGTACCGGATAGAAAGTCGGACCCACCTTTGAACGAGCCCCTCTTTTTTCCGTTGCAGTGCCCGCGAGTGTTGTTGCTTCAGCGATTTATTCTTGTTGACGACCAATCCAACTCCCTTTCGCATCCCTTCCCCAGCTACGCTTCTTATAAGTGTTGACAGATTTCGACGAGCGCCGTTTCCGACCTCGAGGCCCAGCCCTCCTGTAATCCCCCTGCCGGGGTGTAACCGGCCAGCATGCCCTTGAGCAGCATCTGGTTTTCATGGAGTTTCGGTTACGTTCCCGAACGCGACACCTTTTCAACCAAAGGCGGTTGCCCCCTCTCCCGCCCACTGTCTGGACTCACTTTTTAATCCCCCACAAAGTGAAGTACGAACCGAGAACGACCTTTTTCCCCAGCGCTTCCCCTCCCCCACCTTTCCAGAGTTACACCTACTTTTTTCCCCCGCAAATGTTCCCCCTCCTCTTTTGCTTTAGAATTCTTCCCCTGTAGTCTTTTCTTTCACGGTGATGTACGCCTAGTTTCCCTCCTTCTGTTGGGCTTTTAGTTTTTTGTGCTTCATTTAGTGTAATACTCCTTTTCTTCTTTTTTGACAGGGAACTGGTGGGAGTATCATCTTTCTCCCGCCCCCTTGTTATGGTGGTACTTTTGGCACGCCCTTCTTAAAGATTTTGCCTTTCGCATGTTGGAAGTCCTCCCCACCCTTTTCCGGTGGTCCCATCCCTCGTTCTTATTCTCGCTCTTTTGAGTCACAGTGATTCTTTTCATAATCTTACTGGGCCATATCCGCCTTTTTGGAGTGGTAGTGAGCTGGCGGTCTTTTTCCTTTTTCATTTGATGTTCCACCCCCATCGCTGCCTCCCCATTTTCATCCCCCTCTTTCCTTCAAAAGTTTAAGGACTGGCGATCACGGCCCCCCCAACCACCAGGACCCCCGTTTCGGAGAGAGTGCGGCCCCTCCCTTCGCTTTTGGGGTTCTGAATCTTTCATGCCTTCCCCACTCTCGGTCTTTGAACCTTCGGGACTCCGCGATTGTTTTTCTTTATCACAGACGGTCGAAAATTCTGGCAGACACCCTCTTACCTTGTGACTCCCTCTGACCTCTTATATTTTCTGTTTCAGAGTTAAATCATACGGCGCAACCATAAATTGACCCCCGTACTTTTCCTTCCCGGAGATAAGGTTTTTCTGGTCTTGGCTCCTCTCCCTCTGCTGCTGGTTTTCTAATTTGATTTTTTTTTTTTAGAGAGGAACTAATTTGTTCCAGACGTGTTGATTTCCCCAGAGTGTGACACGGCCCTGCTTCTATCCTTGATTCTCTTTCGCCCTGGCGCTGAGTTTTTTTAACGAGACCCCCCCCCCCCGATCCTGAGTAGGTTACTCTAAAGTCGGCCCCTTATTATTCTAGTCGGTCCCCCCACGGTGTTTGCTTGTTATATTGGCCAATAGGGTTCATTGTGAAATGTTTCCACCCCCCCCCCCCCCCCCCCCCCCCCCCTTCCCGTGTGGTCTATGGAAATTTATAGAAGCGGCCTTCAATCTTGCCAATTCGGTACCCAATTTTTCCAGAACCAAATCGAATAAATGATCAAAATTTCATCAAAGTCTGCGCGCCTGAACACTTCTTGCCTTCTCCCCCCACCCCTGCGTGGCCCCAATGGACTTGTCCAGAAACGTTTTCATGCCCCCCTTCTTCAGCTAGATAAAGATTTCACGTTGTCCTTTTCAGATCGAGGCAATTGTCTCTGCTTTTTTTCCCCCCGTTCTGGCTCTTTTAGAAGGTCTGGTCCCCCCCCCAATTTAACGATATTTTCTTTTACGTTTCTTGAGAACATTTCAAAGTATTTCCTTCTTCCCTAAATCTTGCACAAATCTTCTTTTCCTTTCCACACCCCATCCCACGTACCTCGTCCTTGAAGTAGGAGTCTTTCCAGATTGCCAGTCTTATCAGCTACGTCAGCTCCCCCCCTTCTCATTCCTGGTTACCCAAGCTTCCCTATTCTTCCCCCCTCTCAAACCCCCCCTACTGAGCCTTAGTTCCCGCCCCCCTATCAAAACCTTCTTCGGTTCTCGCCTGGATCGCTCGCATTTTTTTTTTAGCGCTTTTCCTCTCTTCGAGATTACAGAAAACGGGCGAAATTCGTTTTCCCCTTCCCGAAGGGGGAGATCTTTCAATCAAAAGCAACTTGTTTCACCCTATCGAAACCCTTCTACCTAGCGACAGTTTCGTCGGGAGGGTCAAGGAAATGTTCTCTTTTCGGCCCTGCTCTTTTGGTTTCGTGCATCCGCTTCTCGAGGATCTAGGCCTTCCCATCTCCATCGTTTCCGATGATGTTTCTTTACAACCCCGCAAACTATTCCCCCGAGGAAAAGCTGCGTGTCTCTGTCGCGATAAATATGGAACCACCACTCTGAGTTAATAAGCCTGCCAGCAAGAAATTACGGCCTTCACCTCTTTCTTTTCCATTCCGGCCTTATTTTTTGATTTATTTAATTTTGATTATACTATCTGCGGTTAAGCATTCTCCGCCGGCTATATAAATTTCCGCACTCATACCAGTTCCTTTTCTTCCCTTTTCGGTTTTCAACTCCCCCGGGAAAAATTTTGCCCCCCCCCGATGATCTGGCTTCCCTTCCTTAGGTGCCAAAATCGGTTTCTCAGGCATCTAGACGAATTAGACATGGTCTTCTTTTTCTGCGTCATCACGCAATGGTAATTACTTTTTTCCTTCTCCACCAGATGCGGCTTAATTTGGTCCTCTTCTAATCTTCTGACTCCCTCACGGTGAAGCTCCATCTCATCTTTTTCCCGTATCTCTCTCATACTGTGTTGTTTTCTCTGCTTTCCCTTTTGTCCAGCATGCTTCGCGATGCACGATTACTTGACTTTTTTTTCCCCCCTAGTCACTCTTTCAGTTTTCTTATCGATAAGTAATTTCCGTAGGGTGATGGTCAAACCGCTTTCATCCCCCCTTTGTCATAAATTATGATCCTCTCGCCGATTTTGCCCCTTCTAATCCCCTTCTTTTCAATATCCAGCTTTTTTTTTTCCTCAAAGTTTGAGTCTCCCCCATTTTCCGGAACCCCTTCCTCACATCTCAACATAGTTGCACTTTGTTTATTTCGCGGCGTTTTGATAAATTCATTAACCCCCTCCTCTTTACCGAAGTCAACCGGAAGTACCCCCCCATCAATGATTATGGTTGATTACCTTTGTTCCAGTTCGGGAGTCGGGCGATCTGCTTTTGTTTTCCCGTTCCATATACCCCACGATTAATGTCGTTCAGGAAAACCGGTTACAGCTTTTTTCCCTGACCTGTGTTTTCTAGATAGATTTTTGAGCTCTCCCTTTCCCCGTCCCCCAATCTAGTTTCCCCTAGTCTAATCCTTTTACCCCCGAACGGGCCACGATCTTTTTACCGCTCGATGCGGTTTTCTTTTTCCTCCATGACAACTTGCAAATTCCTAATCAGTGTCCCCTCCCTTTCCCGTCTTCCCTTTTTGATTCTTTTTGTGAAAGATCTAGGTAGAACGTCGCGCCAACTTCTGAGCCTCTCCCCTCCCCTCAAGGTTCAGAGAACGTGCTCCCTGCACTCCTCCTTGAGTATTGATTCCTTTTTCACTATTCGGCCTTCCTGACCTCGACAGTTTGGTTGCACCGAGGAAGGAGAGTGCGTTTGTGTAGCTGACCGTAGATTCTTGACTCCTTCCTTATCCCTCTTTGCAATCTACGCCCCTTCCTCCTTCGTACTCTTTTCTTTTGTTTGTTCCCACGGGAAACCTGATTGTGTTCAAGTTTGTTGTCCGGGAAGACCAGTTCGTCGTTTTCACACTTTCCCCCTCCCCTCCTTTCTTTTCCCCATGTTTAGACCTGCGCACATTTTCCCCCCCCCCAATTGCCCTTCCCTTCCGTCGATTTAACGGTGCAGGATCTTTTTGCCTTTTGGACGCCGGGTATTTCCTTGTTCCCCCTTTTCTCGGCCCGATGCGGAAAGTTTTTCCACCCACCTTTTCCCAACTCTTTGCCCCGATTTTTCCTTTTCATTCACTTGGAATGATTTTTTCCTTTTCCCCCCCCTCTATGGATCGTGCAGCTTCAGAAGGTTGTTTTCCTCTTTTTTCTGGTACCCTTTACATGGATCTTCCCCTCTTTCAACAATATCACCCCCGGAAGTCCGCCCCCGTCCTCCAATGAACCCGATGTCCCCACGTCTCCCCCATCCCCGTGCCGCTTATCTCCCTTTTTTTTTCATCCTTTGACTCCTTTTCCTTTTTGAGTCGAATGTACCTTTTTCTTCCCACCCCCCCCGCCAGCGAACCATTACAGAGACGCTAGAACTGGTCACACTCAAATCTCTCACTTCCGTCCCTCTGCTGCCCGAGATCCCCGGCACAATCGCCCCTTTATCCCCAGAAGCAGCGCTCCTTTCTCCTCCCTCCCCCCTCAACCTTTCAAAGCGAGATCCCTTCTTGTTTTTTCGATAAAACCGATGTTCCCTGCTTTTTGTGCGTGATGACGCTGCAGCATCCTTCCCTCTTTCCTTTTCATCTAACTTTTCCGTTTTTTTCGCCGTCTTTTTTCTGAAAACCCCCCCCACCTCGTGAGACCATGCCCCTCCATTTTCCCCAAAAAGCTGTTTCTCCTCTTCCCCCCCCCAGCCCCCGTGGATTTGGCCTTCCCCACGCTCGACCCGTTGTTTTTCCCTGTTTTTGAGCGCCAGGGCGAAACCTTGCACGAGCCAATCGTGTGCGTTTAAATTTTCTTTCCGAGGCGACATGTACCCCCTACCCTCCTCTCTCCCCACTCGTGTTGCTCACCACCCTTCCCCCAGCCATTTCAGCTTCGACGACGCTCTGAAAAGGAATCCCCGAGTTTCCCCTCCCGCGAGGATCCCGCGGAGCAGTCTCTCCCCCCCCGCTTCGGGTTTGAATAACCGGCCCCCCATCGCAGAGAGTTTTGGGAGGTTACAGGTCCATCAAAAGCGCGGCGACCCCCCCAAATGAAACCAATTCCCTTTGTCCTCCTCTTTTTTTCAATTTCCCTTCTGCTAGTCCTTGTCTTTCAAAACGGAAGAAACCCAAACAACATCCGGCCCACTCGCTTTTTTCCTTTTTTGTTTCCTTTTACCTGGATAAACCTCCCCCTTGTTTCCTCCTCTCCCTCTTTTTTATGGTTTTTAGAGATAGATTTCGGCAACCAGAGTTTACGTCTTCCTTGATGGTAGACGCCTAGAGGTTCACCTCGCTTTTTCAGGTGGTTTCTTAACGTCGTTTCCTCATCCTTGCTAATGATCAGAGTTTTTACCCCCCCTTTCGGAATTCTCATCAATTGTTATCATTTTTTTTTTTTGTAGATACGCGCTTTTATGTTTTTCTCCCTTCCTAATGCATTCTATAGGTTGCTATTCCGGTCTTTCTTCACCAGTTACAGGTGGATTACGCGGCTGCTCCGAGGTCGGCCCCCCTCGACGTAAAAACTTCATTGCTTTCTTTCCCCCTTTCTTCTCCATGTGACCCTCTTTCCCCCTGTTTTTTGGTAGGTACCCAGAATTGGGTACAACACAATTCGGCCTCCTGCGCTTCCAGACCAGATTTCTTTCCCCTTTTCCGGACTTGCACTCCAAAAAGGAACAAATTTAGATCGCTGGGTTGGGTCCCCACCATTTTTCGTCTGTTTCTTCCCTGGTTTGTCCCCTCCCTGACTTTCATTTGAAACGAGGTTTTTGGTGTACCCTTTCACATGGTTACGCGCTGTTTCTTCTTTTTTTTTCAAGTGCTCCCTTCCCTCACCATATTCGCTGCTTAGTGAAGATATTTTTCATGCTTTCCCTCCTTTTTTCCCCTCGATCAAGATGGTTAAGTTCCCTTAGGTCTCAGGGTCCGGGAGATATATCCTCTGTTTCCTGGGTTTTTTTTTTCGCGCTGAGACGATGTCCCTCGTTGCGTTCTGGGGTCCCCGTCTTTCCCCTTTTTCGATTTTTCGTTTGGATTATCTTTTCCAAGATGTCCATGATTTGAGTTTTTGAATTAAGCTTCTAGATGATCTTCTTTTTTCTTTCTGGGGAGAGAGGGACCTACTTTTTTCTTCCCCCTTTTCTTCCTTCCTCTTAGTTCCCTCTTGTACCCGGATGCCTGCCTAATTAGTAGGAAATTGGGGATTGTTTTCTTCTTTGGGCCACCGTCTTTTTCAGATAGAGTTTATATTATTTTTTTTGATATTATGGCCCCTACTTTCCCTCTTTTTTTTAGCTAGCTGACCCACCTTTACCTCTTCCCACCCCCCCCCCCACTTATTCTTGAAGCTACAGCCCCCCCCCTCTCTTCCCTAGACACATAATTACCACCTAGAAGTAGCGAATAATTCAGGCCATTTTCCACGCCAAACGATTTTTCCCCCCCTTTCTTTTTTATCCTCATCGTGTAAAATTTTTCTCCGGACCCTAACCCCGGCCTGTCCCTCCTGATCCCAGCTTGCGTCAGTTAACGACCTAGTTTTCTTCAATTTCGCTCTTTTTGAAAAATGTAAGGATGTGCTCTCCGGCGCTGGCGGCACCTTTCCCCCCCTCCCTTCCCCTGTTAAATTCTTTACCTTCAACCCCTTCTTTCCTAGTCGTACACCCCACCCACAAGAGTTCCCGGTTTCCCGTTTTTTTCCCCCCCAACCCCCTATGTGGATCGCTTCTCCTTTTCTTTTAACCAGATTGCTCTTGAGATCTCGCTACGACTGATACCGCACTCTCCTTCCTGTTCTGTTGCCCCCAAGCAGCTTTTACCCCATCCCTTTCTCCCTTGAACCCCCGACTACCCTCTTCCGTCCCGAATTTTGCAAAACAGTATAACGTTTAGAACCTTGAGCGCCTCCGTGGCGGAAGTTTTTTGCTTAAACGATTTCCTTCCCCCCTTCCTGCAATGGCCTTTTTCCATCTTTCGAAGTGCCCGCTCTTCCTCTCAATTTAAAAGCCCGTCTTTTTCATCAATTCTCCTCCCTGTGCATATCTGGCGCCTTCTAGCTTCCCTTTCCTTCGATCTTAGCATGCGATTGTTGGTTAGTTTCCCCGCCCTTTCCCCTTTCTGAGCTCTGCTCCGATCTTGATCCCCTCCTTTTGACCCTTTTGATGAATGGGAAACAAGTCTCTTTTTTCCCTTTTCCGAAGCCTGCCCCCTCGGATGTTTATTCGTCCTGATCTCTTTCCCCCCCATCGAGTTTCCCATTCCCCCTCTCCCTCCCCCGTCCCATTTGATGACCTGCCTTTCCCCACCGATTCTTCCCCTCCCTGTTGATTTGATTTTCCTTTGGATTTTCCTTCTTAGTATTGCGGTTAATGCTTTCTCGCGGCTTCCATTTCGAAGCTCGGCTCGTGCCTTTTCCCCAATTTTCTCCCCGTCCCAAAATGTTGCAACCCTTTTCCCTATTGCAGGGCAATTCGTTGCCACGGCGATACCCATCTTTGATTTTCCTACTTAGACCAACTTTTAAGACGTTTTCCTCGCCCTTTCATCCTGTCCCCCCCCCCAAATGCGCACCGACCCTCTGTTTCTTTCTCTTCCCCCGTGTCCGGTAATCTGATAACAGCCTCACCTGTTCCCCCCTTCATGTCTTTTGTCCACGTCTTCTTTTTCCTCCTTTTGAGGAGAGATGACGTCCATTCCCTTATCTTCTTTCCCCCGTGAGGCTTTTTCTCCTCTCCCTCCTTCTCGACCCAATCGCGCCCTGCTTTTACCTTTCCCAATGTTGTCCCGGGCGGTGTTTCACAACACCCCTATGAGTGCGACTTCCTTCTTCGATGATTTCTTTCCGTTCCTCCCCAACGCATTGCCGGCACATCGCTCTCGGTTTCCCTTTTTCCTTTTTCTTCCCCCCTTTTCCACGACGGATCCCCCCCTTTCTCCTTTCAGTGTCAATTCTGCCTTTATTCATTTAACTAGATTCTCGATTTCACAGCTTTAAAGGGCCCCTCCCCCCCCACGAAAGAACGTATTCCCATTCCGAATTTGACCCTCCTAAGCGGTTTTCTTTTTTTTTTTCTGCATGCAACTCGAGTGTTTCCCCCTAGGATTCGAGTTTTGACCACCTATACCCCTCCTCCCTTTCCTGGCGTCGGACCTTGATGTTTGCGGTTTACCTGCCCCGCTTTCCAACTGATTCCCCTCCCCTCCTTTATATTTTTTCTCCTATGATAGCCTCGTTTCCCCTTGAACACCCAAAAGACGCAGGGTTGCAAGATCAGTCCATTCCATACGCTTATCCCGGCAAATCCTGCCAGTTCCCTCTCTTTTTTTCCTCTGTTCATGTTTTTTTTTTCATCTGATCTCGTCCATTTTGAAGTGATTGCCTGTCCCCCTCCATTTATGCGCGGTCCCTTTTTCCCCAAGTGCCTCCTCTCCTTTTTCCACCGCCTATCTTTACTTTCTTCTGATTCGTGTGACGGCAAGTGTGAGATGGAGGCTTTAGTCCCTTTTCCTTCTCGTTTTAGGTAATCACCCGCACTCTCCGTCCCTCTTTTGTTCTTCCCTCCCTTTCTTCTTTTGTTTTATCCACCCCCGCTCAATCTGCCTTTGTTCTTTCAAAGCTCCCTGATTCAATGTCGCTTTTTGACCGTGTGTTCGTGCACAGGACCCCTCTTCTTACAGTTTTTTTTTTCCTTTTTTTTTTTTTTCTTTTTTTTTTTTTTTTTTTTTTTTTCTTTTTGTCCGAAGGGATTTAATTTTTTCCGTCCCTCCCCCCCCTTTTCCCCTACAGAATCGTTCCATTTGCGCGAGTCTTCTTTATCACCTAGCCGCACTTCCCAAAGGGACTTCCCTTCTGTCTTCCCCTGCCCTTTGTCTCCAGTCATGACGCCTTTTCTTCGTGCTACTGGCCGGGGCCGATGACACGAACCACAACCAATTACAAGCGTTTTCTTTCTTAACTGCTCCTTTTAGTTTACGCTCCTTTTGCCTAGTTCATTTATCTCTTTAGTTGC
>Ga0179593_1388072_pt1 | contig 13169 bp, 11 predicted proteins | sample CZODoug2_1_08_16_FD_185931 | JGI IMG/M metagenome (GOLD analysis project Ga0179593, IMG submission 185931) | Vadose zone soil fungal communities from Angelo Coast Range Reserve, California, USA - CZODoug2_1_08_16fungal (PacBio error correction) | ecosystem: Environmental > Terrestrial > Soil >... | reverse complement strand
AATCCAGTTGCTCGTTTGTCTCTCCCTCGCTTTGTAGATTTAGAACCTCCCTTTCCCGTTTTTACTCCCTGGCGAGCTGCGGCTATATGAGTCTTCCCTTCGAGCAAATCTATAATTCCTCGCTCCTCCTTGGTTTTTTTCTGACTTTCCTTGTGTCTGAAGAAGCTAGTCCGAGAGACTTCCCCGAGAGTGGGCATCTTTTTTAGCATATCCGACCTCGGTAGGCTATCCTCAACTGAGGTAGTTCCCTAAAACATAGATTCTCTCTGCTGTTCCGTTCTTCTCTTGACCTCTTCGTAGAGGCAATCCCCCCGTCAAACCATGCGTTGATGTCGATATTTGAAGCCCCCCCCCAACGCGCCCCCCTCGGAATTCTCCTTTCAGTCCATGTCCCGACTTCCCCCCTTGAGAAATAGTAACTCCTCTCGCCCTTTTTTCTCCCCCCCTTGTACGCCAAAGGAGGTACAGATCCTGCTTTCCTCTGGCTCCCCTGGATTCTTCGCTTGATCAGTTTAGACCCCTGAGAGAGGCTCTGGTCACGGGAAGAGAGAAAACCATGCGCGGCCAAACTCAATTCGTACACAGGATTACCCCCTTTTTCAGTCGTTCTCGAACGCCTGAGATTTTTCGTCGCTCTTGTCTCTCCACAGTTTTTTGGCCTTTTGGTGGTTTTCAAGACTCTGATCCGACCAGGGACCTCACAGACATACGTTCGCGCCCGGTGATGCGCTAGTGATCGCTTATCAAGTTCCTTCGCTCCCTCTCATGCCACTTGACGAGTAAGGAACCTGTGTTTTCCGGTGGGTGTGTGTGTCTCCCCGTAGGCCTCTTGCACTGACAAATACACTTTTTTGCTTCGCTTATTACGCGTTTTTGAAGCGAGGCTGATAAGTCCTGCTCGCTTCAGGCTTTTCCTCAGAACCCCTTTTTGTTTTTTTTTTTTCTCTGTCAACCTCCCTTACGGCAGCCTAGTGCAGGGAGGCGACCTAGACCTGTCTAACCACAAATCCTTTCCTTCGCATACCCAGAGCTGAATTTTTTTTTTTACGCAGCTTACCCTTTTTCATGTAAGGAAGCGCCCCTATTTTTCTCTCCCCCCCAGTCGCAGGATTCGAGATCCGAATTTTGCCGTTTTCTATACATGGACGAAGGTTCCCATATCGCTCCGGTGTCTTTTAATACCCTCATTTCCCCGACAGCCTCAGGTGTAGACTCTTATACCGTTATAATAGGAACTTATCGTGGACTCATTCTGTCTTCTACCAACGAGGCCCCCGCTTGACGAGTTGAAATCTTTCCGACGCCCCGTCTAACCTTTTTTCCTTTCTGCCCCCTCCACTTCCGAAGGTTTTAGTTTCATCGTAAGCGTTCGTTCTTTATCGATGCTCTCCCGGAGTCTGCTCTTCCCAAGACGAAGAGTTTTGGACTTGAGTTGAATTTTTTCGAAGTAGTAAAAGTTCCCATTCTCCCGACTTTTCCCTATGTCGTAATGAATGGTCAGTTTCCTTAAAATTTCTTGCGGCTTGATATAGTCGCACAATAACCTCTTCCCCCCTTTTTCCCGGCTTCGTATTTTCCTTTCTTCTTAAACTCTTTATTGTTTTAGATTTAGATTTGCCAGCCTCCAGTTCCTCTGTTGAGCTCCGCTGTTTTTTTTTTAGGGTAGGACACTGCGCCTGTACGAAGCCCTACCAATCTCCCCTCCCGAAATTTCCCTCTCCGTCCCTTTCCAGAAATCTCCCTAGGACACCGCCGCCTTCACACCAGCCTGCCCCTTTTCCTTTTCGGAGCATTAAAAGCCTTTCTTTCCGCCTTCTGTCCCCCTTCCCTCCCCGCGACCCTCCCCCACCCGGCGGAAAGAACCCACCCTTTTGAAATGAGGCGATTCGGAGCGGGGACGGTACCCCCTAACTACTGATGAAGTACCTTGCGATTTTGGGTCACGGGCCAAAGAAAACCCTCCCCCTCATAAGCTTTCCCTTTTTTTTTTCCTCCGCTACCCCAGAATATTAGCTGACGCCCAGAGGGACTACAAAGGACGCTCTCCAGGAAGTGGCGTGCCGATTCCCTTTTTCTAGCAGCTTAATGAGAAGGAATAAACAGAAATAGAAAGCCGCGAACGTGGAGAAATGTTTCTCGAGCAGCCTCTTTTCCTCCTTTCGCATTACTCTTCTTCCTCGGTCCCCTTCACAGAACGAACTCTACGACTCCGGTTGAAATTCAGAAATCTGTATTCTTATTTTTCCATGATACACTTTCGAGTGTTCCCTTTTCCCGTTTGAAGCCCCACCCCCGAGTTCCTTTTCTCCTAGGACATTTTGACTTGATTTATTTTTCCTTTCTAGAGAGTTTTTTTCTGTTGCTTGTGTGTGTTCCTTTTTGTGTTTTCTACTAACTATTGTCCCCCCTTCGACCCCCCCCCATCTTCCCTGTGAGACCCCTTTCCTATCGAGTTCTCTGCGCACTTGTGTGACTTTCTTTTCCCACCCGAGAGAATATAGGTGTTGGTTCGATATGAAGTGGTGGTAGTTCTCCCCTTCCATTGACCCTTCAGTCCTTCTTTGTCGTTTTTTTTTATTGTAGGCAGGAAGGAGTTTTATTTCCCTCTGTTGTTTCACAGTCCTTTGTTTGCTTCTGAATCCTCGAAGCCGCGCTCTCTCTATTCCAGAGGCAGTGGAGCCCGTCCTTTGCAGAAGAGCCCCCAATGTATGTGCCCTGAATCTTGGCTCGTTCTTACTAACCCCCCCCCCAACCGACACAACACCGGCAGAGAACCCCTCCCCACACACACCCCCCCACACAACCCATCCTCCCGCAACTTACTGCCATCCAACACAAGACAACCAGACGAAGGTGCTCATTTTCTTTGTCTGCTCGGTTCTCTATGGAGCAAGTAATGCTCGATGCGCATATCTTTCTCTTTTCTATCTTGCGAGGTCCAAAACCCTCAAGTCATTCCCACTATACCTTAGAGCTCTTTATTCCGCTTGCCCCCATTGGAAGTTTGTCGGTCCCCGGATCCCTAATAAGTTTCCCGTGAGCTCTTGTACTCTCCTTCTCCTCTCCTGACCTCACTTTATTCTTCCAGATGGACGGGAGTTTGGCGCTGGATCATGTAGTGAGCAGTAGAGAGATCACCATGTTACCTATTGTCTCCCCTACGGCTGGTGGTTTTGGTGGTGGGACTTGGTTTGTTTTTTTTTTCTTGGTGGGTTTTCCTTTGTCCCGATCCCCTGCAGTCCCCCGAGTACGGATCGGGCCTCACTTTGACGCATTGCGATGTGTCGCATCGTAGACGCTTGAATGTTTCCAGCTACTCCGTCTGACGGCAAGTCTCCTAGACAAAGGTTCAGCGGATCTTATGCTAAACAGGTTCTTCTCAGTAAGATAGCTCCTCCTCTTTATGCCTCTCTTCTGGACCCTTTTTTTCTGAATGTACTCCATCGAGTTGACTTGCCCCGCTCTTATGGAAGGTAAGATATGAGGGCGCTGGATCTGAATTCTCTTCTTTTTTTCATTCTCCTCCTTTTTTTTTTTTATGATACTTCGTACAGTCTCTCCAGGAACTCTGCAGGTCATTAGCTGCGGGAGGTGTGGCGTTCGACAGCCCAGTAGAGACCCCGCATGGTAGTGTCCATCCCCTGCGAGAGTTTTTTTCTTCATTCCTCTCCTCCGTTTGCTCTCCGGGATTCTATCTTGATAGCTAGAGCGAAGGATTTACTTCCCAAGGATCTCCTGGCTCGTTCTTCGGAGAAGATGTAGAACCTCTTGACGAGTTGCGTTCTCTGGTCAAGGACATAACCTTCGCCGGGCACCGCTTGCCTCGTCCCCTTTTTGCCCCTTTCTCTCTCCCCTTTTCTTGAGAATACCTCCCGACGACGCATCCCCCACTTCAGATTAGGTTCGGAATTACGCCATGGCACAGACCGCGGGCCGGACTTGCTTTCTTCTCCCGAATGCGGCTTCAACTCATGATATTTTAAGGGCACATTAAAGTTTGTTTGCGTTTCGAAATTTTCCTCCCCCCCGTCCTTCCCTTTCCCCCTCGCTTTCTTCCTCTTCTTTTTTTTCGGAAGTTGTCGGATCCTCCTTACTATCAGCTGAACCCGGAGAAACGGAATAGCGAATGACCTCCCCGTGCCCCACCCTTGCTTCTGCGACTTTTTTCTGGGGTGCCGAACCCCCGGATCACCCCCACGCATTGACTTCTGACTCTTTCTCCCTTCCCTTAGCTCCTGCAGACGTCGCCTCTGCTTACCGCACACCCCGGACGTAGCCCGCCCTGACCTTCGTCCCCGTGCCTTGGGGGACTCACGACCTTTCTTCCTTCGGTTCTCCCGAACACAGTTATGACGTTTTTTTCCACTCTTCTCGGTTAGTCTTGTTGGCACCCGATACAAGCTTAAGAAAAGCCACATCATCTCACCCCTGACCCACTATTTTTTTTCGCGTCCTCGGAGTGGTTATGAGATTTTTCGAAAACCGAAACAGCCCTCACTCAGTTTTCTGACTCAAGAGGTCCCCCTCTCTCCCTCCTCCTTCTGGTTTTCCCTTTCTTTGTTCCTTTGCCTCCTCAAAGTCGATAAAGGTTAAAGCTAATGGTGAGTGACGTGCATGTTCGAATCCTCTCCCCTACCCTTGATTTTTGGTCGGACAAACCTTCAACCCTCTTTTCGCTCTCGCCCTTTTCTTTTTCCAGAACAGAATGTATTTTTCTTGCAAGCCGCGAACCGCGACTCCGAAGGTTACCCCTTTTCCCCCCTACCCTCTTCCCCCTCTAAAACCCTTCCCATAGGGGTAAGAAGATTATATGAAAGCCTTCCTTGAAATGACTCTTCGCTGGTTGCTCTCTTCATCTTGTTTCCCTGAAGCCCCTCAGGGAAGATAACAGGCTATTTGTTTTTAGGCTTACCTTTAGATTGCCGGACCCCCCCCCCTTCTACATAGTCCGCGAAGGAAAGAAATCCTTTTTAACCTATACGGAGCTTTAGGGTTTCATGCCCCTAAAGCTTTTCCTTCTCTTCTTTTGCACTCTTCATGCTGGGACGCTGGTCTTTTTCCGTTGGACGTTATAGAAGGAGATGTCGAGTTTATCATTGAGACCTCGTATTTTTTTCGGTTTCCTTTTCCTATCTCGTTTCCTTGGTTAAGGACTGAGGGGTGCGGCGAGATTTCTTTCCATTCTCCTTCGGAGTGTGCGCTTTTTTCGCCAAAGTTTTGCCCCCCGGAATATCTTGAATGTTTTCCAGAGCGGTTCCCCCAGCGCCGGTGAACGACTCCTCCACCTCTCCACGGGCGCCAGATACTCTTGGACCATAATCCTGCCAGACTGTTTCGCGTCTTTCGGGATTTTTTAGCGCGCCTCACCCGCCGCCGTCATTTGGAATGTTTTTTCCATCTTTTCTGATCGCCAGGGAGGGTCCTACGTAGTTACTACCGTTCCCTGTTCAGCTTTCCCTAGAAATAGGAGAGTTGAGCTTTCCCCTTCTCTTCCCCCCTCCCCCTCTCTTCTAGGGCCTTAATATAGGAATCTCCCTAGAGTAATCACATCCGGCCTCCTTGCAATTCAGACGTTCCCTTTGGTTTGTGGTTAGTCTATCCTTCCCACATTTCGGCTCTTAAAGACGCACGCATCGGTTTTGCCTCATACTCGTTCCCCCTGTTCCGCGGTTCTTTTTCCCTTCTTCCACCCTCCCCCCCCTACTTTTTGCGTGTCTTAGAAGATACTTAACCGAGGTGCAACAAGGATCGCCATTGTGCTCTCCCCCTCTTTAGACCTCCTCCTTCTTTCGGTCCTATTCGCGTCTCATTTTCGGTTCTTTGAGGGTAAATCCCTCAGCTGTCCGACCCTCCCCCCCTATCCGGAGGGGGTATGTTCCTGCATCCTTTAGTCGGCTGGTCTCCTCGCCGGCCTCGCCCCATTTCACAATCTCCTCGATAGTTATTGAAGCCTTCGACCGTTCTAATATTTTCTCCTCCCCTCTTCCTTCCATGGCGCTCCGAGAACAAACTGGTCGGTTGCCCCTCAGAATAGAAGAAGGGTGCGCTCATGTGGACAGGTTCCTTGCATCTCCTCCTGTACCTTTCAAGAGTCCCCGCGAGTTTTTCCCCTTCCAGTCTGAGAGGAGGAGGAAGAGTAGGAGTGATATGTAGTCCCCCCAGCAAAGGCCCACAATCCGTTGCGTTCACCCCTCCTCTACGTACCCCTCTAAGGCATCTCCGAAACTTTCCGAAATTGTTTCTCTTCTTCCCCTCACCCTTTTGAACTCTCGAGCCATCGGGATTAGGCGAGGTGAATATCCTTCTCGTTCCCCCTCTCACCGGGAGATAGACTCTTCCCCTTGATAGCTGAGCCTTTCCTCCCCCTCTTCCCTACTAAGTTATTTTTTTGGATAGAGAAAGAAGGAAGAAAAAGAGACCTTCTACTTGCGTGACCGAGCATTTCGGAATCTCTCCAGAGCAGGCTCCTTTCTGTCTCCTTTTCTCTCACTATGATATGATCAGACCTTTCCCTCAATGGGGTTGTATCTTGGATTCCATAGTCTGATGGCCTCCCTCTCCAGTCAACAAAGTCTTCCCTTCTGTCCTTTCGCACCTCCCTATCCTCCGTGAAGCTTCTCTTAGATCACGATGACTAAGAGCGGGCATAGAAGCCGCGGCGGAAGGTCTCCAATGCTTTAGTATAGACGATTCGTCCACCTTCTTCTTTCCTTTTCCCCCCCTTTTTTGGCTCTTGAGGCGGCGCGACCGTGAGCATCCTCGCAGGATTCTACCCACACCTCAGATGTGACTATTTCCTCCCCTCCTTTCTTCTCGACCCCTAGAACCCCCAGCCCTGGATGCTCGTCTTTCATAATATCCCCCCCCTTCTTTGTACTTTAGTGCCTACCTAAACGAACTGGCGCTTTTTTGAGAGTGTGTCTTTTTTTTTTTTTTTTTTTTTTTTTTTTTTTTTTTTTCTGTGTGGTGAGAGGAGCGAGGCAGTTTAGCGGCCCCGCCGCCCCGCCAAAGTGGAGAGGACTTTCAGATATTCCTTGACGTTTTTTCAAAGACAACCGGTTATCCTGATCTGTCCGTAAGGTTAAAAGCAGATTAAGGAAGTCAACCTCGCACTCTCGCCCTCCGTCAGTGGACCACCCCCCCCATGTTTCCATTTGAGTTAACCAACCGTCTTCCTGGAGAGTCTCGTTTCCGTTTTGCTTTCTACTTCGAATTACCGAGGCCGATTCCTCCTTTGCGTATAGTCGTGAGCTTCCCCCGTTTCCACTCACGCCTAACTAGACTTTTTGGCCTTCATAGATATGGGACAACGCAACTTAACTGCCTCATTGAGTTACCGCCCCAATTCGAGCGCCTTAGAGTTTCTTTTATAAGTGTTAGCCACTTGTGGGAGGTTTCTGGGAGACGAGACACCCCTCCCCAGAGAAGCACTCCTCTCGCTTCCCATGATTGAATCTATCGGTATCACGGTCTCAAAGTCTGTCATAGTGATAGAATTTCCCATGACTTCAGAGTCCCCTTCACCTCTTCCCTCCCCTATCGCTCATGATCAGCGGGACACCCCTTACCCGTGGTGAGCGCTGCTCCCTTTGTTACGGGGAGACGCTCTAACTGTTCTCCGGATAATTCTCCTCTCCCCTCCGCGAGATCTCCTGCGTGTTTACATTTGCAGAACAGCCTTTCCTGTCCAGCCATTACGTCCCGTCCTTTCGACACTCCCCCTGATGTCCCCCACACCCCGATGTCCGGCATGTAGATAGACCAGCTCGGCCCTTGGAGGGGGCTTCTTTTTCAAGTCCTTCTCACTGTAAGCGAAATGACAGTTACCTGATTTGCTCTTCCTACTCCCGATGTCTCTCTTTGTGCTGACATGTAAGGTGCTAGGTGTCAGATTTCGAGACCTCCCCCCTCCTTCCCTCCCCCCTCCCTTTTTTTCGACCTTGCTCTTTTCCCCCTCCAGCCCCTCGTGTTAGAAGGCTCCCCTGAGCCGATGCCTATAGCTTTCCTGCCAGGTCTCAACTTGAGACCCTGGTTGAGGAAAAATCATGGACCCCTTCTCCCCCCTCCGAGCCCACCCTTTCGCGCAGTCGTGATCTAGTCCTAGAGTCTTTCTTATCAATCGCCTTTTCTACGGTTCTGCTTCTCCTATTTCTTCGTGAACTTTAGTGCAATTCGAGATTTTAGATGCTTCCCGTATTCCCATGGGCCCATTGTACACTTCCACCTGTATTTGTTTTCTTAGTTGCTGAACGCCTGCCCCCCCTACTTTTACGATCCCTAAATTGAACAAAGCCCTAAAGCTCACTGTCGAGACTTCTTCCTCTCCCATGGTTGTCGTGTTTATCTGGTGATAAGTGTGTTGAGTTTATAAGTTTTTCTGGAAGATCTTCTCCCGTTCTCTCTGTTAGTCTGTTCTTTCTTTGTATCTACTCGAGTAGAAAACCCAAGTAACCCCCTTCAAATCCCCGTACTCCTCTACTCCCCCTTAGCGCCTCTCCCAGGGCAGCAGGACGTTCCACGAGTTGGCGTCTTTTTCTCCTCCCCCCTCGACTATCGAGAACAAGTCTTCTTTGCCCCCGGAAAGCCCGAGAGACCATCATTCACGCAGATCCCTTCAATAACCTTCCCTCGTTCGGCAGCTCGCTCTGGCTGGTTTTTAATCCCCCGTGTTCTCGCGTAGGGGCTGTTTGAGACAACCCCTCACCCCAATCCCCCTTCCACCCCCCCCCCCCCCCCCCCGGACTGAGACTTAATTCTTCCGAACGACATATCGCCCGGGAATCCTCTTATTTCTCTATCCCTCTTTTCTCGTTTATGAGGGCAGAGTTCGGGAGAGGCTCCGACCTCTTGCCAGGTCTCTCCTTTGAAGTTTTTTCCCTCTTCGAGCTGTTTCCTCCCTAGACAAACTGTCTTATTTGGTATATTGAGATTGCCCGAACAACTTTCTTTGGGTCCCTCCTCCCCCCCGTCTCTGAGCAGCAGCGGTTGAACGGGCGGACTGTAAAGACTTTATTTATTAATCCGGGAGTTGAACCTCTTTCTTCGACTTTTTTTTCCTCTCATGGCGAGACTGTTTTGTATCTTTGACAAAGGTTTTTTTGTCATTGCGAATGGTCTCATCTGTTTCCCTGAGGCGTTGTAGAGGATTGCCCAGGATCCACCTATCAAACCTCCCCCCCTTTTTCCTTTTTTTAAGAAACCCTTCTTTCTTGTCTCTAGGTTCTGCCTGGTGATCGTCCAGCCAGAGAAAGTATCGGTTTTGAGTCTAAAAGCAGGTTTTTGTTTTTTCTTCGCGTACCAATTACCTTTATGCCGCGGATTGAGAGGACCAGAGGAGCTTCTTTAAAGGTCCTATTGGCCAGTGCATTTTTTTTCTGGATCCCTTTGATAATTAGGGCTCGCGTTTCTTCTTGTAGCGCACCGATTGCTTCTACTCATTCCCCCCCAACTCTAGAGGTATGGCTTTTGTATTCCCTTCGCATACAAAACGCGCTCCGACGATTTTTTTTTTAGTAGTCTTGATTTTTCTTAGACAGACCTGTTGCCCTTAAGAGATTCTCAATTTTTTGACCAGCGTTTTTGTTGTCACCCACTTTCCCCGCACCTTGTAGAAATACGTTATGAAGTCAGTGCACAGAGAGTCCAGTTCTGAACGGGACTGTCAAGTTTTCCTTCTTTTCCCCTCCGTCTTCTCTCTCATCATTTTCAGAGTAGTTCCCAGGCGATGAAGAGAAGGAGATCGTAGTCCCACCTGAGAGACCTTTTATCTTACCCCTGCCGTCCTGCGATTGATCTCGGGAGAATGCTTCGGCCATGCGTCCGTCTCTTTGTGTCTAGTACCACTGAAGAGACGACTCAGTTGGCCAGAGAGATTAACGTCCCAACTTAAGCCCCTATCTTTCGTATCCTCTTGCACACCTGGGGAGACTCAGCGGGACTGGCTTATTCAAGATCTAGCCGATTCTGCTCCTTTCTCCGTATTCCCAATCGTCCTTTTCCCTGAGCGTTGAAGAACTCAGACCTCGTCTAATAGAGATAGAACAAGCAGGATCCAAGAAACAGTCCGTTTTCTCTTTGAAAAGATCTTCTTTTTTTCCCCCTCCCTCCTTGTTGTTTTTTCTTCTATATCATAGAAGTACAGTGACATCCCTTAATCAGGGACTTGCACGGGCCAACGGCTACAACCTCCTGAGAGGTCCGTCAAGCGAAAGTGCCGGTCCTCTTTAATAGATCAATTTAGAGGACTTTTAGCATTCCTTCCCTGAATACTGCAAATTCTCCTCCCCTGATTGCTTTTTGTGTGTCATATCCTTTAAGGGCTGATTTCCGGGCGAATATCGTCCCTCCGAGCCAATTATTTAAGGACTCGCCCTGAGCCGGTCACTCCTTTTTCTTCTCTTTTCCCCCCCCCTATCTTGAGAGCACTTTTTTATCATAGACCCTGAACTCTCGCAGACCAATACTGAGCAGAGCACAGAGTCCCTGACGTCGTGAAGTCTTCCTTCTTCGGATCCTAAGGTACTGTGTCCCTTTTACTGAAATTGCGAGAGTAGAGTTTTATTCCAAGTATTAATGTTTGACACTTTTCCTTCCCCTTCCGCCTATTCCCTATTACATTTGTGCGTCTTCCTGTGAAGTGAGAGCCGAGTCACTTTCCCTTTCTTATTATTTTGTTCTCCTTGAGGTCCTTCTTGTTCACCGCCAAATTTAACGATCTTTCAGGTCCTTCCCTGCGTGTTCTGCGCTCATGAACCGACACCCCATAACCTCATTTGAATGTACCACCTATGAGTACATTTCTCGCGTTTTCCCCTACTTCCAGTTAGGCTGTCCCCCCCGACACCCAACGCCAACTCTCAGCTAGCTTGAGGGATTCCCCCTCCTCCCTCCCCCTTCTTCCAGGTCCCGGTATCATCCTTCGGCTTTTTTTTATTAGAACCCCAATTATTTCGTTCGGTGGACGCTCCGCCGTTCGGTGCCGACCCACGCGACCATGCAAGACCAAGCACCTTTTTTTGCTCTCCGAATTTTTTATGCCGTCATGTCGCTTTTAGAAATTTCACCCCCGTACAAGTATTGATCTTCCTATTTCACGGATTTCCTTCCCTCCTGGCCCCCATTTCCTTTGCAAACGCCGGTTCCGAGGCTCGCAGAAACGGGCCGGAAAGTCATTCTAATCACTCGTTGACATTTCCTTTGCCCGATCCGCTATTTGATCCACCTTCCACATCTTTGCAGCGAGTCTCTTCAGTCAAAGACGAAAGTTATAGAGAAAAAGATCTCCTTGACATCCCCTCCTTTTTCGACGGCCCTCCTTTCAGTACTTCTGCCTGACTACCCTTCCGCCAGCCTACCCCAACTCTGATATAGACGATGGAGTTTATGGTGGCTCCCTTTCTTTTTTTCTTCCTTCTCCGCCGATTTTTAGAGGAGAGCGGTCATTAGGATTCTTACATTTTTTTTTAGCCGGTTGGAGAGCAGACTTCAGAAAGTCCAGTTTTGATGATTCTTTTTTTTTTGACTTCCACCTCTCAGCTCCGAAGATGGCCCTCAGATTTTAAGGTACTATGAGGAGGTTTCGGACGGGAGTAGGGGAGTTTTTCCTTTAATTTGTTTTTATTTCCCGTGCTCTGTCGAGGTTCCCTCGTTTTCTGACGACGTAGGCTTTGCCGGCGGAATCTTTTTCTTCCTTGTTGTCTCTTTCGGGCTTGGCTAGGGGTCACGTTGTATTGTCTGTTCTGTCCCACACTAGCAACTAAAATGTTGCTTTTTCGAGTTCTCCTTTTCCCATCTATCCCCCCCTCCTGCTCGCCTCAAAGTCACCCCAGTGGCTCTCTGCTAGTTAACGCTGACGAGACATGTTTCAGTTTTTCTCGTCCTTCTTGGCCGAGCTGTAGAACCAAGCCTGCCCGCAAGTACTGAACTCCTCGGCTTCCCCCCCTTCCTCCTTAGGGCCTCTTGCTAGGCGGAGCCCTTGATCTATCTGAGCCGAAGTAGCGAGTAGATTGTAGATGTATCCCCCTCTCTTCTCGGACCTCCGACTTCTATGAACTTGGACGGATTGTTCATTACTTTTTAACAGTGGCGATAACAAGGTGCCCAAAATAATTTTATCTTATCGAGATGACCTAAAGAATCTCTGAACTGTCCTAGTGAATCCGTAGAAGAATTTCTTTCCCCTGATGATTGAGGAAGGCTCTCTTTTAATTTCCCCGTCTACAAAGTCTGTGCGGCTGCGTTCGCACAGATCGGCGATGACCCTTTTCCCCTTTCGACATGAATCCCGTCCCTTCTCTTCTACTACGCCTTGGACTTTTGAAGATTGCTGCGATGGCGTGCTGCGGGGAGGGAAGATCTCCCGGGATTTTCGCAGTTTTCTTTTTCTTCCCGCTTTTCCCTTCTTTTGTTTTTATCCTGTCTATTGCCTACCAGCTAAGTTTGTTTGAGTTATATACGTACTGCCCAACTTGCCTAAAGTAAACTATGTTGGTTAATTTCGTTAGTTCCCTACCAGCTCCTCCTTGATTTAAGTCTCGAGCGCCCGCTGGCCCATTTAGTTTTTATTGCCCACCACCTTGTTGCGGGGCTCTTTTCGCTCGCGCGCTCCTTGGTGTTAAGGTGGCGTAAGTATTTAATTCAGGGTGCACATTTCTCTCGCGTCACGGGTAATTTACCCATTTTCCATCCATTCTTTTTACCAGTCTTTATTTCCTTTTTTCGCTTCTGAGGCGTGAGGTGCTGGCGTGCTTTTTGATTTACCCCCTCACTGCAAATCCTGTCTGGGAAAGCCCGCCGCTACCCGTCCACCGAATTGGGGTCCGTCCATGGGAGAATTTCCCCTCGGTTTGCCACCCTTTCTCTCTCCCGCCGATGATTCGTTCACCGTTTGCGTTTTTTTCCCCTCCCCTCTAAGATTAGGGGAGAGGATCCTCAGGTTTTCCTTCGCAGTTCTTAAGCCGGCCTCGGATGCCCTCTACGCCTTTTCATCCGACCGGTGAAAATTCAGAGTTCGCTGGGAGTTTGGTTGCGGACGGCGAAAGAGCCGCTGACTTGCGCAACTCCATGCAAGGGTTTTTCTTTTTTTTTTAGGTCGTACCTTTCATCACTTTCCTCGGCACTGTTGGCATGGATTGTGTGGTCTTCTGTACTAGGTAACGGAAGTCAAAGAT
>Ga0179593_1324743_pt1 | contig 13169 bp, 16 predicted proteins | sample CZODoug2_1_08_16_FD_185931 | JGI IMG/M metagenome (GOLD analysis project Ga0179593, IMG submission 185931) | Vadose zone soil fungal communities from Angelo Coast Range Reserve, California, USA - CZODoug2_1_08_16fungal (PacBio error correction) | ecosystem: Environmental > Terrestrial > Soil >... | reverse complement strand
GCCGACCCCTCATTTTTCCCCTGCAATATTTTCAGAACGGAGTTTCTATATCCTTTTTCCCTGCCGAGCGCTACAGGAGCCTCTTTCCATCCCGAATGATTCGCCTATTGCGTCCTGGCTTCTTCCTCTTGCTCTATTGATTTTTTCCAATCCCTTGAAGTCCCCCTTTCATTCAAATAGATCCTCCTGGCGTTTCCCCACCTTCAAAGACCGTAACACCTCTGGTCATTCACTTTCTTCTACGTCAGCCCCCGAAGGTTCTCTCTGCTCCGTATCCTTCTGCCTTTAGACAAGTCCGATTTGGCGGTGCCCGTCAGCTTGTGGAATTTTCCACTTTTTGGTCCTCCCCCCCTCTCCCGGGAAAGCGCCCCGCCCACCGTCCCTCGTTCCCTACCCCGGCTTACTTCCCGAAAACAGCCGAACTCTGGATGCTCCTTCCCAGCTTGGCTGAAACTTCTCCTTCGACCCCTTGACCTGGTCGTACTAAACTTGCCTATTGTGGCACCCTCTCCATAAACTGATTGAAATATCCGTTTCTCCATTGAGTTCCCCTTGCTCGACAGACAGATATCAACTCTGTTTCCACTTTCATACAGTCCCTGTAAAGACAAGATCTCTTAATCCTTTTCTTTTTGTGCTCCTCCCCCTCATAATCCAAGAGAAGGGTTTTGCCATTCTTGGCCAAATGAAATTGTTTCTCTCTGATGAGGGATGAGGCTTCCGTCGAGACACTCTCTTGTCTCCCCGTTCTTTCCCCCCTCTGTCCTTCCTCACCCTAAGTCTTTTCGAGATTGCGTACCGTCCCCGAGCTTTTTGCAGGCGCGTGTTGGTCAAAGTGACATTTTGCACCCCCTTCGTTCCTCCTAGCCTTTGACCCGCCCCCTGGCCACTTGCATTTCCCGCCCGTTCCACTAACGAATTCTGCGTTCTTCAAAAAAAACGCCTTCTCTCTCCATGCCCTTGCTGCCCTGACTTGCTCGCCCCCACTGGTCCCCACCCCCTCCCGTTTGTGCCCCTGTGGCGTACCCCCTTCCGTTTTGCTCTTCGCATCCGGTTTGTGGCGTGATGTCACCACACCTTTCCGCCCCCTCTCCCGGTAACCCGACCCGCTCTGTCTCAGTGATCGTGTGAGGACTGTGGCCTTCTCCGATAAAAACACTTTCACTCGGCCTCTTCTCGCGGCCCGGTTTCATTCTATCGATGCCCCTCCTTCCATTGCTACCTATTCGATATTCGTCCTCCTTAAGAGTCGATCCTCTGTATTATAGGCTTTTTATCGATACCCAGGGCTTATCAGTTGTGATAAATACCTGAGCGTTTTTTTCCGCCCCCGAGCCCCCTCTCTTTTTTTTCTCACCGATTTCTGTGCTACCGTCCCGGTGGTCTTTGCTTTTGAGAGCCGTCGGTGCATTGCACATTCCTCTTTGCCCCTTCCCCCTTTTGGACCCTTTTTTTTTTGACCGCAGCGCTTTCTCGCCTCCTTACCCTCCGGACCACGATTCAATCCTTTCCCTCTCGGGTTCCTTTTCTCAATCCCCTCAGGGGTCTTCACGTTGGTGGAGCTCTTCTCCTGAGAAAGGACCTTTTCAGATTGTCCTCGTGTACCCTTCTTCCCGTCGGCGTCGGAGCTCTTCTTTCTGTCGTTTTCTTTTTTTTCCGCTTTCTTTTCGATCCACTAGACCCCCTCTCCCCCCTCTTCCATCAAATCAGGTAAGGCCCTTCTCATCCACAGGACCTGCATGATGTTTCTGTTTTTCCCTTTCGATTGTTCTCTTGGCCCACCCCCCCCTTCCCCCCCGGTTTTCTTTCCTCCCTTCTACGGCCCGCGTCAAGTCTCCCCCTCACGGTACCCTATTCTAGATTTGCATTTTCCACTTCTATATTCTCCGATGGCAAGGCTCTTGATTCTCTCCTTATTTTTTTACCCCCCCCCCCCCGATCGACCTGAAGCTATGGCCTTTTAAGTGTTTGGATCCCCCCCCTGTTTCCCCCCGTTCGCGTTTCGCGCATTACACTTGATGCACCGGTTGGATGTTTCCCCCCCCCCGCGTTCTCTAGTTTTCGACACCCCCTTTCCCCGCTTCTTGGCTCTTCGCGCTGCTTTTCCCCCCCCCCCGCGACAGGTGCTTTTCCTTTCCCCGTTGTTGACCATGTGCGCGCTCCCTTGTAGACGGTACACCCTTACGACACCTACTACGAGATCCGGCGAGGTCTCGCTTAAGATCCCCCGCCCCATTTGCCCCCTAAATGTATTTCAATGAGTTCTCCCCAGCTGTCTTTGCGTTGTGATTTGAGTTCTTCTCTTTGTTAGAAATTTGCGTTGTAAAGTGACTCCCAGCCCCCGTGCTCTCCTGCTTCCTTAGGTCTTTTTGCTGTCCCCGGACTTCCTCAATTCTTCTTTCGCCTCACCCCCTCTTTCTAGGGGATGAACCCCTTTCTGTTTTCTCGACTCGTCTACGCGCATTTTTTCCCCCCACGTCATCGCCCCCGATTCCCCATTTTTGCGTCTGTCCGAACCCTTTTTCCCCGCCCTGCACCAGGCTAGCTTTCTCTCGTTAATCCCAAAAAAGACGGCATCTTTCCGAGATGTTTCCATGCTCGACGGTCGGTACGACGTTCCGTGATTTTTCCAACTCCTTTTTTTACTTCGCGATGACACTCCCCTCCTGGACGTTTAGATTTCAATTTGTTTGATGGCCCACTCTTTCTTTGACTAAGACTTTCCCCCTTTTCTTGCCGTGGCTCGACCAGCCGAAGTATGAACCTTCTTCCTTCCCCCCCGGTAGGTTCTTCCGGCACTTGTGGCGTATGGACAAGCCTTATTCTTTCTTCATTGTATTTTTTTTTTGCTTGTCCCGTTCGGGCTGTTTTTTCCCAACTTGGTCTTTTCTTTACAAACTCATTCGGTTCGGACATCCCCAATTCTCCCCCAACTCTCAACCCTGGTCTACTTCTTCAGTTTTGTTTTGACTCCCTATTGCATGATCTCCTCTCGTGACTCTTGTTTCCGTGACCAGGGCGGATCCTTTGATGTCCTGAGTTGGTAATAAAGTTTAGTGCCTTCCTCCTTGCACGCTTTCCTGCAGCTTATGACTTGATCATATTCCTTCTTTCCTTATAAGAGCTGTTTCCTTTACCTTTGCGTTGCGGAACGATTATATCAACTCCCCTTGAGAGTTATTTGTTCTTTCTCCCTTCGTTCGCTTTTTCTCCCTTTTTCCTTTACTTTTTGAGATTCGCCCCCGACCCAGTAGAAGCACCGCAACTTCTTTCAGCGCTGATCGTTCACGAAGCCCTACATTGGTGTCGCAGTGCCCCCCCCTCCCTCTACCCTTCTTTTCTTTTTCCCGAAATTATATTGAGAGCCCAGTGGCCCTCCAATTAGCCCAACTTCATAAAATAGATACGGCTCACTTCCACACCAGATCACGTTTCCAGACCCCGGTCCTAGCTGGATACTATCGTTCCCCGAGGTCATGAGAGTTCTGGTGTCTCGTTCCTTCGCTCGTCCTTTGGATGAGACCTTCTCTTATTATTGGACCCTCCCCCCCCCCGTTTTTTTAATACACCTGCCCAGTTCCAGGTCGCCACCCCTCAATCCTTCTTTACAATGGTTCCTTCTTCCACCGCCTCCCCCCCCCCCTCAGAAAGGATTTCCCGCATTTTTTACTGCTCCGGTATGGCCACGCGCACGTGTGCCACGGGCGGACCTTTCCTTTTTAACTTTGGAACCGCCCCTCCCCAAGGAGTTACGCACCCTTTGCACCGAGCTGTCGTTTTTTTGTCTTACGTTAATCGGCCTCCCCTAGTGTTTCCCTACGCATCGGTTTCCCAAACCATCTGCGTCCTTACCGTTCTACTCGCATGGCTGAACCCCTTTGGACAATAATTCCTTCCCTTTGTTTTTTTTTTTCTTTGAGAGTCCAGAAGTCAGCCTTCCAGAGCCTTCACTTGGTTCCCCTCCTCCTCAGCCAAGAGTGGTTTGGCGTTTTTGGAGGCTTTCTAATAGTCTCTCCTTTTGTCCTTCCCCTTTCGATGCATGTAATGTCACTTTTTCCTACCGATCGTCATGCGCTTGAGCCCCGCCCCAGCTAGCATCCTTTTGCTTTTTGTATCTCCCCCCCTCCGATTCTTACCACCTAGACTCTAGCAGCCCGATGCCGTTCCTTGAACTGTATTTTCCAACTTTTCTCTGTAAATACCCTGTCCCCTTCCTTTCACCCCCATCTGTTTCATTGTGTGCACTGCTCCCCATTGCCAACGCCGAACCCCTTTTTCCCGAAGTCGCCGGCTCAAGCTTTTCCGCAGAAAGACTCATTTTTTCTTTGTGTTCTCCTTTCAACTCTAGGTCTCCCGCACTCCGGTTTTCAGGGTCTTCTATAAAGACGGACTTTGTGTCAAGTACTCCCCCCATTTCCAAACCACTCCCCCTCTGGATCATAGAATTTCCACTAAAGCCATTCAAGTGAAACAATACGTCTTCCTTCCCTTTATTTCCCAGGGATACCCCCCAGCGGATCTTCCTTCATCTATTTAAAGTCATGCCTTTAAGCAAATTGCTTTACTTCCCCCCCCCCCCCCCCCCCCCAACACCCCCCCCCCCCCCCCCCCCCCCCCCCCCCCCCCACCCTTTCTTTCTCCCTCCTTCGTGCCAGAGCCCCCTGACTTTGAAACCAGCTCACATCTTCCCTTCCCCCCCCATGCTCTTTCTTCCCGTAATCTTCCCGGGTATCATTTTTGATCTGTCTTGCAGTCAGTTCCTCTCCGACTGACCCTAGTCTTTTCCCCTTTTCCAGCCCTCTTCCCACTTAAGGGAACCCTAAGTTCAAAATTTCCCTTTCGATTTCTTTTTCATTATAATATCTCTTCTTTTTGTTGTATCTCTCGGTACCCCACAGATCCCTCAACTCTTTGGAATCTTCTCAGGAGTAAGTAACTAGCTTTGGTGTCCTTTAGAAAATCAGTTTTGTCTTTCTTCCAAAACCTCTCCGACCTTTCTCTGTCCACATCCCTAAAATAAGTGTACTCTTACCGACCTCACCCACAGTCTAAGATGAGTGATCTTTGCCTTTCCTCTTCACAGGTGACCGCCTCGTATAAGAAACCCGTCGTCCATGGGTCCGTTTTTGCTTCCCCCCCACTGGAAATTAATCTACTACTTAACGTCAAAGGCTTAGCGTTTCTTGGTCCAAGCTGCTCTTTCCTTTCTCTCTGAGCCAGTTTTCACTAAAGATTTGAGGATGATTTGAGTGTATCTCTTTTTTTACACCCCTTCCTTCTCTTTCAGTCCTATACCTGCTTCCCTTCGGGAGTGAGCCTCTTTCTCCTGCCAATAGGTTTTCTCCATCCGTCACCAATAGCTATATTTCTTTTTTTTTGCGTGAGCTGATAGGATTTTAAGACTTCTTTTTTCCCTCCCCACCTCGTTTTCCCTTCAGCCATTTGCCCGTTTTCCCCGCCTGTCAGTTTTTTGACCCCCGAACCACCCTCTTTTTTTTCTCGATCCGCGAGAGCTGGTTTTGACATCTTTCCGCCTTCCTTCACAAATGACTTTCCCACTGCTTGACGGTTTTTTTCTCTTGGGGGGTGGGAGACGGAGTACCTAATTACTCCAATCTGTACCGTTTCACGGTGACAAACACTTTGCATCCCCCTTTTTCTGTGCTCAAGCCTTTTATTTTATGCAAGCCCCCATGATCATTTCCCTTCTTTCTTTAGCTAACCTCGAGGGATCCCTTCTCGCCAGAGGAAAGTTCGTCTCCATTAATAGAACTCAGCTTGCTTCGAGGAGTAACCAGTTCCCCTTCCTGGTCCAAAGATTCTTTCCTTTTTTTCCGATTATCATAAACATCTACGGCCTCTTTTACAGAGTCGTGACCTGCGACTTCGTGAAGCCCCTTAAGATGAGAAGGCTTCCCACCTATCTTTGTTCGGTCATATGGGGTGTCGGATTTTTTCCTCCTCGGTCTGGGGTTGGGGATCTGAATTGACACTACTTTTTTCCAGTGGTCCTCCAACCGAGGCCGTTAGACGTGGCTGAAAGATCACTCGTATAAAGTCCCTTTTTATGCGAATAATTTCCGGACGGTGGCAATTATTTGTACTGCCCCTCTTTTTATTAGTTTTACGCGTCCCCTTTTCTTAGTTCCAGTCCATGTGTTCGTTTTTCCCTGACCCAAAGGGTTTTGCTGATCACCTTTTCGCTCTGTGGCGTCCAATTTCCTTTAACAGCTTTTTTTACCCCAATTTTCGCTGCGACCTTTTTGCTCCCCCCGATAGACTTTCCCTGTACCATCTCCCTTTGATTCTTTCTTTCGCTGTGGCTTTACTCCTTCTCTTTAATCCGTTGTAATAAAGGGGTCTCCCCATAGAGCCCTGGATCCCCGCCTTTCCCCCGTAACCTCTCCTCTGCTTTTTCCGCGATGAAATACCTTACGCCCCCGAAGATAAATCAATCGTCCGAAGTCTTTTCTCACTTTGTTTCCTTCGTGTTCTGCCTCTCTAGTCCCACTTTTTTTGTTTGTCCTCTGAGGCTCCCCACCCATACGGCGTTCACCGTTCAACAGAAAACCTTTCTCCTCGTTGCTCTTCTTTCTCGCAATGACGTTAAGGCCTTTTTCGCATCCCCTTGAAAGAAAGAATGAGATGATTTCTTCTTCTGCCTTTTCACGATCTTTGAGGACCAATCCCCTCATTCCCCCCCCCCCTTCATCACTAGATCCTCACCGGACACTTTTCCAATCCTAACCTCTCCGATCCCCTCCTTCTGGTCCGGTCCTAGGCTAGGCCCCTTGGTAAGACGATTTTATACCGTTGAGAAGATTTTCCTTTTTTCTTCCTTTGGATGCAATCCTGGTCCTGTTTTTGATTTATAAAGAATTGGACAAAGAGCCTCCTTCCTTTCTCACACATTTTTCCCCCCCTGAATTGTAGAAGTCATCCCCCTTTCTTCTTTATTGCCTTCAACGAAGCCGGGTCATTCAGTTTTTTCCCCCTCCGATCCGGGTCCTGCCCCATTTTTCCCTGACCCCGAACTTCCCTCTTTTCCATTCACTATTTTCCACCAGTTTTACACTTTCGACGGCTCCAGATTACCGGATAAAGTCCTCATTCCCTCAAATCCGTCCTTACCTCCCTCTAATGTTTCCCCCCCGACTGGCTCCCTTTTGCGTTGTGTGAAGACTTCTAACGAGACGGGTTCCCTTGCGCTTCCCTGGTTGTTCTTGACTCCCCCATAGTTAGTATTGTTTCTCTTCTTTTGATCGCGCTTTTTTTTCCTCAATCGCGATGTCTTCTATCATTCTCCTTTCCAGAACTGTCCAGCTTTGCCCAGGGGTGGCCCCCCTTTTCCCCCGCAGTGTTTTCCCCTTCGAGCGGTGGCCCTGTAGGCACACCTGCTTACCACGTCTACTCCCGTTTTTTTTTCACCGCCTTTCAGTAACAGTGAACTATCCTGCAAATGTGTGTATTTCCCCCGTTTACCAAACATCTCGGCCTCTCTTCCCTTTTTTTTCTAGGTTTTTCCCGTCTGAAATGTCTCTTTTCCATTGGCCCCCCCCTTTTACCTTCACCCCTGATCCGGCGTTCCCTCCTATGAATTCCGATTCCAATTCAAGAGTAGTTGTGTGACTGTCCCTAGGCTCCTCTTTTCCGGTTTTGTCATCCCCGCCCGATAGTGCATACTCTACGCGCTTTTTTTTTTGGTTTCCTGACGATCCCCCCCCCCCCCCTCGGCCTCCCCGCCCCCCCCCCCCCCCAATTTTTCTTTTCGTCTCACGACATCATGATGCCCCCTCATTCGGTCTTTTTTCCCCTCGAATCCTTGATGGCGTCCCATGTCTATTAACTTCCGCGCGTATGGGGTTCAACCTTCCGTTAGTTGACTTTCTTCTACCCTCCTGCGGTTCTTGAGCCCCCGAGACTTGAAAACAGACCCTTTTCTGCCTCCTCCCTTTTTGATTTCCTTTCCCTCTTCGTCAGCAGTTCCTTTTTCGCTTCCCGCCTGACACCAGCCCTTCGCCATTTTCCTTCGCATTCGCAGAAGCAGGTTTATTTCGATCCAACCGATGGTACTTTCTTCACTCCCCTTCCTCTACCCCTTTGTTTGTTCCTTTTTTGCCGACCTTCCTTTCCTCTAGAGATTTGTTTTTTTTTTGTGTCGGAGTCCTTCCTGCGTTCCTTCATGCTTTTTGCTTCCCTCCGAACTTTTTGTGTCCGCGGTAGGTGAGAAATGGAACTGCTGTTTCCCCCCCCCTCAGAGGGCCACCCAATCCCCCCCCCACCCTCGTGTAAAGGGATTAACACCAAGCATTCTGGTGATGAGTTTTTCCCCTTCGCTTTTTCCTTTTGTTCCCCCCGCTGCGGTTACCTGCTTTTTCCGGACCTAAGGTAATAGTTTTTTCCCCCTTTGCCCCTGTCCCTTATATATCCCTGACTGCACTCATTTGAATATATTACTGTTCCCTTTTCCTCGTGGATAGTTTTAATGACCTGAATTTTTTTTTTTCTACTCGGAGGGAATCCTTTTTTCTTCTCTGTTTCGGATAGGTCCCCCCTTATAGCGGTTGTCTAGCTCCCCCCTCTTCACCCTCTCTTAGGCGTGATGTGATAGATCTCGTTTTTGGCCCCCCCCCAAAAGATTTTTTCTTTCCGTTGAGTTTCTTTTTCCCCGCCTTGGGGACTCTCCCCGTTCCCCGGTCGTTTTTCCTGGTGATGATTCATCCAGCGCTTCAGCCTTTACCTACGCCCCTTATTGACTATGCAGGCTGAGGTTTTTCAAGACGTTCTGAACGCCCTTCAGTTCTGACTCCCTTGAGTTTTCCTCCTTGGGTCCGCGGTGGGGTGGCGTCGTATGCCGTTTTTTTTGGTCACCGTGTTACTTTTCCCTCAAACTCTCCCTAGTTCTACGACGTTTTTTCAGCCAGGGGTCGGTCCAAGAGCATGCCGCTTAGTTTTTAATTTTCCTCCCATATAGGGTTTTTTTGAGACCGCGATTCCGCTCCCTACTGATCCGTTCTCACTAATGCCCATCGACCAATCTGGTTTCGTCTGGGGAAAAAAGGGTCCCCTTCACCCCCTGTGCGAATCTTCTTCCAACCCCGTCTTTCCCTTAATTCTCATTCCTTGTACCCATTCCTCCCCCCCGTTGGCGGTTTCCTTGGATGCAGCTTGATTTATTCCTTAGCCGAAGCTTGGTGTTCTTGTGATTTTTACAGCGTGGTTTTTTTCTGTGACCTTTCTTGCGAAGTTTGGTCCCCCCTCTGCTAAGTCCTTTCGCGTAATCTTTCTTATGCGCGCTGTCATCTAATAGGTGGCCCCTTCTTTGGCAAGTGGTAGCATCATCCGTTATTTCCGTCTTGACTCTCTTGCCTCTCTTTTTATTTGGGAAGCCCCTGAAGTCCCATTTGGGCTTGTTTTTTTTGAAAAAATGGTTCTTCAATTCCTCAAGTTATTAACTTCGGCACTCCCCCGGATACGTCTTCCCCCCCTTCCTTCCTAGCTCCCAAAAAGGTCACTTCTCGCTGAAGACCGTGTGGTGTCCCCTTAGATATGGAATGACTTGTCTTCTTTTTATTTTGCCGTGGGGTTTGTAATTTGATTTGTACCCCTTCTCGATACCCCCCTTCTAGCCATTACGCCGGATCGCAATATCCTTGTGTCTTAGCGCTGTTCTACCTGTATGCGCCCTGACCGCCTCTATATTACAAGCTTTTTTACGCCCGTTTCCCCTTCGCGCCCTTTTTTTCTTCATCTTCTTTAATAAGAATTTTGGTGTTTGTCTGGCTCGAACACGACTTCTTCTCCCCCCCAGTATTTATTCACAGCGGGGCCTCCCTTTCCGCTTTTTCTTGCCTCCCAGTTAGTTATCCCCTCATCCCGATTTCTTTTACTTTCCTGACAATTTGTTTCGCAGTTCCTATTGGTACAGCCATAATTTCAGACCACCCAAATTCTCAACTTCTTCCCCCTCCCCTGATTACTTCCCAATCAGCTTCGTCCGATCAAATGCTGTAGAACAATCTTTTCATTCGTCGCACCGCTGTTCTTCCCCTTTTTTTTTGTCAATGCGCTTTTCTCTTGAGTTCGTACGTATGGCTTCCCTCTTTCTTGACTTTGAGCCCAAATTCCTTTCCATCGAGAACCAGGGTCACCTTAAGTTCGACACACCTCCCTCAGACTAGTTCTCCTTAAAGCATAACTTCTCATATACCCACTTTGCCCCAAGTCACATGCATCTGCTTCTAGAATCTCCCCCTATTTCCAGGTAGCCCTTCTCCTCCCGGTCTTCCTCCCCCTAGATTCCCTTTTCCCCCAAATAAAAGTTGCCCGGCCCTTTTTCTCTCGTGTTCCTCGGTTCGCCACTCTTTGTTTCCCCCCCCCCTTCACTTTAAGTTAATTTCAATATGCATTTTCCCCGTCAAGATATGGCCCTCCATCCCAGATTTTTACCTAGATTCCGTCTGTGACGGGAGTTCCTGTTTTCCCATAAGCCTCCCCCCCCTCTTTTCGTGGCCTCGAAGTGGATGCCCGCGTCCTTTTTCCTCGAATCGCGCTTCGTCTTCCTCCCGCGAGGGCCATGGTCGCTACTCAAGAAGAGCTTCTCCTCGCAACCTCCAGATAGTCCCCCCTTCGCCGCGATTTTCACCCTGTTTTTCCCCCCGTTTGTAGATTCCACGGCCTTGAACCTAGGAAGTTTCCCCCCCCGTACCCAGCATCCCCCGGGAACATTGCCCTCATTAAACTTCGTAGCGTCCCCGTAAATTCGCCTTTTCTTTCCATACTTTTTTTATTATTCCCGTCCGCCCTACTGATCGCCCCAAAACGGTGCCCCAGACCGTCACCCTTTTGGCTTCCCTTCGGGCGCCATAAGTTGCGCTCCCAGAGAGCCCCTCTTTCCTGCTTTTGTGTCTGGATGTCCCCACCCTATTTTTATTTTCCCCCCTCCCCCAGGACCCCCACTCTTGCATAAGTTTTTTTTATATGAGCGGTGGTGGGCCACGGATATAATCCCCATCTTCCTCCTTACCCATAGTGGTCCCACCTTTCTCATCGACCATTAATAGATCCCTCCTGTCGATCCTTTTATTTACTAAATTTTTATACCTTCTTTCGCTACCGACTGGAACTGCCGGTCTCGGGGGTTTATAAGATGACCCCCAGCGTCAGGGAGCACGTTCTTCTCCCTCCAGCGTTTTTGGCACCTGAGCCCCCCTCGTCCCAAATCATCACCCTTCCCTGTCTGCTCGTGAGTAACGGGGCTTTGCTCACCTCGTCGGTCGTCCCCTTTCAGGTTTATAGCCCTGAAGCACAGCGGTTCGTACAATGAAAGTTTTCCTCCTATCGACTCCGCTTTAAGTAAGTGAGATCCAACACGTCTCGTGACTTCTTCTCACTCCATTTTATAATAATAATTTTTGTTTGATCGTCTCTCTACTGCCATTTGTTCGATAGAAGTCTTTTCTGTATCCTGATTTTTTTTTCCCAAGTACCGTTCAGCTGGGTCTTGCCGTTTCGAAACCCCCAGATCTGTCTTTTTAGCCCTGGACCTTTGCATTCCTGACGAGTGGTCCCCAAAAAGCCCCCCCCTCCGCCTTTTTACCCTCCCGAAACTTTGCTGGTTTTGGCTCTGCTTTCTCTGTCACCGCGTTCCCGGTATTCCTCAGACTGTCCTGTTTTTCTGCTCCGTTGTCTAACCCCTTTTTCCCGTTTTTACATCTCGGACGCGTTAGAGGAATTTCCCAATACCTGCCCTCTTCCCGCGATTGTCCCCCCCTGGAAGCTTGCTTCCCCTCGTCTAGTATTCTCCTTCAGCTATTCGGGCGAGGAAGATGTGAATTTTGTTCTTATGGACCCCCTTCCTCGCTTTTATTCTCTATAACCCCGCACACCATCTTCGGTTTTAATTTTTCCCGTGCGAGGAGCCCTTATTCTTGGGGTTACCGCCGCCCCAAACCCTTTTTGGCTCCGGCCGCGTTCTCTTACAGGTATTAATAACAGAAAGGTGATGCGACCAGTTGTTTCTGGTCGTTGTGAACCTTTTCTCGCTCCCGTCTTGACAGAAGTCCTACCCTTTTTTTCTGTAATTTGATTCTGTGGTGTTAAGGGATGGACTCCTCCACCCCAACAACCCTTTGCCATGGTTAATAACTTCTTTATTTCTTCAAGTCACTTTTCAGTGTCCGGTGCGGGGCGGTCTTCGTATCTTCCGACTCTGCGGGCACGGTGACCCAACCTCGGTCCCCCCTTGAACGAAGCTTTCCTTCCTTCGGGATGTGCAACGAATGCCTTATTCTTTTTTTTTCCCTAAATCTTGAGTACCCTCTCTCTTATTACTTTCAGAGATCCTGCTCATACACTTTCTAACGATTGCCCTCTGGTGGTCGCGCTCTTCACACCAGGGACAATACCTTTCCCATTTTCTCGGATTTGCAATTCGTTGCTGCTTCAAAACAACTGATAACTCCCCCTCGTACCCCAGATGCCCCATGTCTACCCCTTCCTTCATCCGCCTCCCCTATGTTGTTGTCCCCCCAAAATCGATTGACTCTCTCGAGTGACACTCTCTTTTCCGCCGGAGGATATTTCCCGTAAGGGCTTTTATTTATGTCATGGGAACCCAGGCTAGTGAGTCCTACCTCTCCAGCCGACCGTGGCGCGAGCCCCCCTCTCAGTCATCCTACCTTCTTCCTGCCTTTTCTCAGTGGGTTCGTCCACGGTTCTTCGTCCTGAAGCGTCTTTTTTTACGTTATTCCGATGGAGTTGGCGAGCAATTCCCTGGTTCGCGCTGTTTGTTCCTTCCCATGGGGTTTCTCCCAAGTAGAAGTATGGTGGCCGCCCCCAACTCGGCCTAATGCCTTTCCTCCTCCAAATTTTTTTTCATTCGCGATAAGCCCCTCGTTTTCGATCGCATAGTTGACTTCCACACTCCACTGATGGTTGACGCGCTTCGTGTTCACGGAGCCTCTGCGTCTCCTATTGAGTCCCTTTCGTTGCGTACTCAGGGTTAACTTTTTCCCATTAGCGGCCCTGCTTGCCTCTTTTTCTTTTTCAGATATTCATTCAGGATTTCCTCGTTCTCCCCTTCCATGTATTCATTCCGCACGAAGATACTGACGCCGTTTGTTTCCCTTTGCCCTTCTACTTTTTCTGACAACCTCCCTTGTTCTGCC
>Ga0179593_1639553_pt1 | contig 13170 bp, 17 predicted proteins | sample CZODoug2_1_08_16_FD_185931 | JGI IMG/M metagenome (GOLD analysis project Ga0179593, IMG submission 185931) | Vadose zone soil fungal communities from Angelo Coast Range Reserve, California, USA - CZODoug2_1_08_16fungal (PacBio error correction) | ecosystem: Environmental > Terrestrial > Soil >... | reverse complement strand
GACTTTTGCATGTGGCATGTCTCTTTGCAGGGTAACTGACCCCAAGATTGCTCTTCTGACGCACGCTCCTTCGTCCTTTTTCCCACCTTGACCAGCTTTCTTCGGGTTCAGCATTCTTTTAGGTCTTTTCTGTGAAACGCCCTTTCTTTCCACAGAGTCCAGACCTTTCATGTAGTCGGTCGTCGGTCTCCTATTTAGTCTTTTTTGTCCCTCTTAGCAACTCACGAAGCGCTATCGGGCGCGCGCATTCCTCTCCTCTCTGACCAACCGCTAAGCCAAGGACGACCGTTGTCGCCATCACTTCGGTTTTTGTCATCCACTTTCTTCCCGATCTTTTTTCTTTCCAAGCGCTCCTTTTCCTTAGAAAAGTCCCCTCATCTGACTCCGATGATCCTCGCACGCGCGTCCCTCTCTCCGCAACTAGGACGTTGTCCACCCGGTCGAGACCATCTTTTGGCCTCCGCTTTCTTTGACCCCCCTCCCCTTTTTTAAAAACTTTTCTTTCCCCCCAGAATTAGACACACAACCTCCTTCTCTCGATCTGGATTTCATAGATGCTCCTCCCCAATCTTGACGCAACGTGCTAGAGAATCGAGCGTTCCCCTCTTCGAACCGCCAACTTTCTACCTGAGACTTCTCCCCCGCTCCTCAAACGTTTTCCTCTTTTCCTTTCCCTATATTGAGGATCGGTTCTCCTTGGCGAACGGACGTTATCTTTAGTTTCTTTTGTTGTTTTGAGAGATTATAAAGACGTTCTTCATGTTTTCCCTCTCCCCCGTCAACCCCCCCCTCCCCCCCCCCTTTGACCCCCTTTTTTTGTTTTCCCTGTGATATCTCGTTTAGGGGACGAACCACTTTTTCGTTCGATTCTTGACTCCCGAGGATCCCTTTTTTTTTGTGCAAAGAGAAATCCAGATCTACGAACTCGTTTTTTTTGCTAATGTTTTTTTCCTCCTCAGCATGGAGGACGCTTTGCGTTAAGACAAAACTGCGAGTCCTTACCCCGAACCTTTCTCGGTGAAGTGAACACCCTCCCTCTTTTGCGTCGCGAGGTTCCGCGCTGTCGGTCCCTCTTCGTCAATAATCCTTTTCTTTTCTCCATTGTCTCCCCTCTCTTTCTGCAGTTGAGATCGAATCATTCTCTCTTTTTCCACCAAAAACCAGTAAGTCTATGTCCCATTTACCGTTTTGCTTGGCTTCCGCGGTTTTCCAGCTTCCTTTTTTTCTCCCCTCTCTTTTTCTTCTTGATAGAACAGGACAATCCTGAAATCGCAGTGCTTCTCTCCACTCACGCCTCAACTTCCTTCAGATAGCCAATTTAGGGCGTCCCTGTGTCAGATCCTTTCTTCCCCCCATGCACCTACCCTTTTTCCCCCCAGCCCCCATCCCACCTTTAGTTCCCCAAAGCGAATGAGGCCTCCTTTCTTTTCGAAATTCTGACTATGATGGTGTTTTGCAACTTCTTTTTGCTAAGCCTCTCTCAGTTTTTTTTTTTTTCTGTACGACGCGCTCCCCTCAAAACTTTGAGCAATCTGGCTCTTTCTCTTCTGTTCAAGGAAAAATTTCGCAAAGCCCACACCCCCTGACCCCTTCCCCCCCTGCCCCCCCCCCCTTCCCCCACCATGAATAGTGCAGCGTAACTGTTTTTTAGAATTTCGCGTGCCTCTTTTTTCTTCTCAACCGTTTTGCGGGACTTTGGATCCCCCCATCAGCGTTTTCTGTAATCCTCCTTTCCCCCAGCTTCGATTCCCCTTTTTGGCCAGACCTGTCCTTGGTCCGCGCGCGAGCTGCCCTGCTTCTTTTTCTCGGTGCTCATTCTCTCCTGGAGAGAAACGTTTGGTACTTCCCCTTTTGCATGACCCTCCCCCTCTTTGGTTTCTCGCAAAGGGCTGTGAAGACCTCGTGCGGCCAAACATTTTCCAGGTTTTCCTCAAGGGTTTTTTCCAGTCCCTTCCCTCCTCTCCCTTCACCCCCACGGGGTGTTTTTCTCTGAGCCCCCAGCAACTACTCTATCGACTTTGGACCCTCTTGTTTCCCTCATAATCGCATTTCGTTGGCCCCTCCGCTCAACATGACCTTTTCCCCAATTTTTGATCACCAAACATCAAGGAAACACGTCATTTTTTCAGGAACAATGTGGTCCCCCTTTTTTTTCTTCCCTGTTTTGCCTGACGACTGGTTCATTCGTTTCTCTTTTTCGAAAGAATTTTTTTTGCGACCCCCCCCTTTCTTCTTCCCGACTACGCGACGACACACTTCCCGCGCGGCTGGCTAAATAAAATCTGGAGTCTCCCTTCTTGACTACCTCTCCCTCGAGCGAATTAAGACACCACCTACCTGGCAAGGCCTTCTTTCTTTTGTCACGCACTTTCAAAAATCGTTTTTCCTCTCCCGGGCGCCTTTTTCTAAGGCGAACAACATTCGCGCTCTTTGGATTACGATCGTCATCTAAATTTTTGGCAGAAGTTCCGTATTCGAAAAGCCACTGCCTCACTGCCCCCCTCCGGACCAGTAAACCTTTTCTAGGGATCACGCGGAAGGAAGACTCCCTCGATTTAGCGATTGGTTTACTAATTTCCTTCCACTTATTAACTTTTCCTCTTTCATTTTCCTTCCTTGTCCCTGATCTGACTTCCCTCTCCCTCGAAAAAAATATGTCTGCTCCTTCATTTGCACTCGCGATGCTTTTTTTTGGCGGGTGAATCGAATGATCGTTGTTTTCATCTCCTCACGACCAGGCGTGCCTTTTTTCTTTGCTTTTTCTTATGGTCCACCCCTTCCCCGATTAAAAGAGTTGTCCCCCCCAGCTGTGGCGGGCGCTTTTTTACCCTCCCTTTTTACCAACTGTAGTTTGTGGCCAGAATTCAACTTCCCTTATTACCTGCCTTTCCATCATTCCCTTCTGGACGAATAGGAAACCCCATGAGCAGCGTTCCCATTAAAGACCCTTTTTTTTCCGAATGATAAGCGGAGTAATTTGTCTCCTCATTCGCTAGAAGGCCAACTGGAAGGAATCATCCCTTTAAAAAGTTGCACACTTTTCCAACAGCGATTGCCCCTTTTTGCGAGACTGCCGTCTTTTTCCCTCCAATCAATATTTGAATGTATTGTTTACGGCGACACAGGAGTTCCGCCCTTCTCAAGTTTTTTTTTTTTTATATAATTCCTTTTTTTCCAGAGTACCGGCATCCATTTCCCCCTTGATTGCGTCATCAGCTTTTTTTCCTCTCCCCCCCCCCCCCCCCAGATGCAATCTCGTTTCTTTCCCCTTTCATGTGCCGTTTACCCCCTTGTTGAGACCTCTTCTCCTCCCCCTCTCATTAGCCTGCTTATCTCTTCTCCCGTTTGTCGTGAAGGAACTTTTTCTGGCCGCGGCCGAGTTCCCTTTTTCTGTTTGATGGAATTTTCGGGCGATCTTTTTCTTTTTTTTTTTTTTTTTTTTTTTTTTTAGGAACCCCCCCCCCCCCCCCCCCCCCCCCCCCCCCCCCCCCCCCCCCCCCCCCCCCCCCCCTAGTTTTTCCCCCGACCATTGTGAATTGCTCGCCCGCCACCCCTTTCTTGAAATATAGCCCGTTTTTTCCTAACGAATCACCGCCGCCTCTACACCGATCACCCCTTTTTCGTCACGGAAATAACCCGTCGCATTAGAACGACCCTTCCCCCCGTCTCAGCGGCAGTTTTTTTTCCTCCCAGATTTGTCGCGTCGCCCCTCCCCCCGCTCTGAAAATAGCTGGACCCTTTGATACGATGCGGACCATCTTTCCTAACGGTACAGTAGACCGTCACCCACTCGCGTAACTGATCCTTGCGAGTTCTCTTCCTTCCTCACCTATCCCCTGACCAGAAAAACGTTCAGGGTCCTTGAACCATCTCGGCACACACCCCTGAGCTCTCGTATCCAACAGAGTCGTTCCCGTCGATCCCCTTTTTCTTCCCGGTCTCCCCTTCCCCAAGAGTTTGCCCCTTCGGAGCAGATAGCTCTTTCCCCCTGAGTGAGTATGTTTACGCTCCCTGTATTTTCCACTATTTTTTGACGCGCCACCCTCCTCGTGAAAGAAGACGCTTGCGGAACAGCGGAGTTTTTTTTTTTAGTCGTTACTCAGAAAGGATTTTTTTCCCCAAATTTTCGGGTTTTCCCTCCCCTCCTAAAGCTTTCTCGCTGTCTCGTGTAAGGAAACACCTTCAGCCAAAATTTTTCTTCCCCGTGTTCGTCCGTTCGATTTTAGTTTTCATCCTTTTTCCTCTGTCGAAGCGACCCGAAATCGCACCTCGGAAAGGCCCCCTTTTTCACCATATCTGGTTTCTCCCCCCAAAAATCTAGGTCAGAACCCTTTTTAACTTCTTCTTCCATCATTACCCCCCTATGCCTTGGCTCTGATTCTTTTCCCCCTACTTTCAGCATTAGGAACTGTTTTTTTTTTTAGCGAACCCCCCCCCGGTTTCTCTCCCTTTTCTGCAAAACCTTAAAGCATGCTTCATAGACCCCCCCCTCGCTCGCAACAACTGAGAGTTCTCCGTCCTTCGCGATGATTTTTTGTAGTTTTTTTCCCAGCTCGCGCATCTTAAAAAGCATTTGGCCCGTGCCGCACTAGAATCCTTTTTATCCATCAGATAACTAAACATGTCCCCTCTGCCTGTCTCGAATCACTCCCTTTCTCGACAACGAGAAATTCCTTTCCCCCAGTTCGCTGAAAAGATTCCTTTATAAATTTTCAGAATCGACAGGTTGTCTTTTTGGCTCGCTTGCAGACGCTTGTTATCTTTACCCGTCACCACGAGATGGAGTCAATTTTCTGGGAGAGAGTCTCGCGGAGATAGTCTGGCTCTATGTAGAGCAGCAAAGTACTCATGTCTGCTCCTCTTCCCCCAAGAAAGCTTCATATTCCCTTTTTAACCCTCCCATATTTTTTGATTTGTGTCCAGAAGTTTCAAAAGCCCCCGCTTCTTCCCGAAGAAATAAAATTCTCGCTAGGTTACGGCGTCTTCTCCCAGTATTTTCAGAGATTGTTTGTACCCATCTGCCTGATAAGACCTTTCTTAGTATTCATAATCAGACAAGCCCTTTCTGAGAACCCCGATTCTTAGGTCCCAATTAGGACATGATTCGATTCGGGTTACTCTAACCGATATCTTTCAAATGAAGTTAGACCCTTCATCTCTTTCCTCTTATTGACTAAGTTTTTCCCCTTCGCGTATCACAGAAGCGCCCCAATATCCTTTCCCTTCGACAAACTTTTTTCGTCAATCCCGCTGGTGTGCTTCTTTTTCTCACGCATCAAGAGAGGGTTCCCTAAACAACACCCCTCAGAAGTTCGTAGATATGTCTTTCCTATCCAGTCTCCCCGATCACCAGCGAGAGCCCGAGAGCCCCTTGAAAGAGCCCCCCAGTGTGGGCTTAAGTAAGGCCGACTTCTGCGCCTTTTTCTTTTTCTTTCAAGTCCCGGTTTCTTCACAGATAGGGATTTTAAGCCTCTACGGCCTATCTTTCTCATCCTCTTGTTTTTTTTCGATACTCTTCGCCATCGGTTTTCCTCCCCTCAACGATATGTCGTGCTCCAGTTGCTCGTTTAAGTTTGTGCTTTTTCTCTAGCGGACCTGACGGACGCAATCTTCTATTTCTATTGGTCGAGCAGTGGCCCCCTTTAAGCTTGGTACTTCTTTTCATCGAAGAATCCTTGAGAATGCTTTTTTTTTTTTCGTAAAGCATCTTTTCGTCTGCGTTTAGCCAACCTACCGCGGAGGTACGTGGTTCCCTTTCCTCAGAAGAGTTGCTCTCCCGAGGATCTTCTTTCCTTCGGAGTCACTTTTTCCCCTTCTTTCTTTTCGAAATTAAGTGGAGACACCTCGCTTGATTTTTCGAATCCCTTTCTCTCTCGCACTACAAACCAGAAGTCTCTTCCATCTTGGGAGATTGGCTCCTTTTCTGATCGGTACGAGCGTTTCATGACGCCCCTACTTCTTTGCGGCGTTCGTGACCCTCGCAGTGATGCCCCCTCCCGAGAACTAGCGATTTCAGGAACCTTTTCTTTCTTCTGTGTCATCCCTTTCCTGTACAAGACCTACCATTCTGAACCAAGCCCAACACTTTTGTTACCCGCCGATGCACGCGCTTTTTTAGAACTAGGACCGAGACATTTTTCACTTTTACCATGATATCCTCCCGTTTTCGCCGAAATAGTACTCAGTTTTCTCTCCAAATCCCTAGACATTTCCTGCCGGACCCTCCTAATTAGCAACGCTCCCCATTCCGGACGTTCGCAATTTCACTTTCAATTACTGACGAACCTGGCCTGCTGCGTGATTAGAGCCTCTCAACCGGTGCGGGATTCTCTCCCCACTGCAACAAGCACCCCCCCCGTTATCATTCCACCCCGAGCTCTAGGCAAGGGAAATACCTCGATTGTCCGCTGCTCTTTCCCCCTTTTCCACGCGGTTTCAAACTACTTCTCCTAGCAGCTTTCTGGCCCCGCTGTCTCCCAACATGATTTTTGACCGTTCGGGGTTGATGAACCTGTTTCCTCCCATCTTTTTCATCAGGACCTTTTTGTTTTCAAATTTAGGAAGTTCTTCTCTCCATCCTCGCCTTTTTCCCCACCAACTTTCTTTTCTGAGCGACCATTCTATCCCATTTTCGATCTTTTGGTAGAAAACAGGATGTTTTGAAGGCCTGTACTCTTTCTGGCACAGCTAGCTCCAAAGAGACCCTCAAGCGGCATTTCCGAGGTCACTGGGGGCCCATTTGGGCCTACGCATTCTTTTTTTTTTCCCCTTGGTTTTTCGCAGCTTCGAGATCTTCAACGAAGTTCATATCGACCTTTGTTCCCCAGAATTTTGTTTTCCTGCGAAATAATACTTGCACGACTTACGCCTATGCAAACTTCCCCCCAAGAGATATCACTAACATCGCGACAACCCGAAGCGTTACGCCCCCTCTTGCATAAAGGCGCGAACCTTTCAACCACGAGTTTTCCTGCAGTCATGGCTCTAGGGGAGGACCGAGGGACCTCTTTTTTGGCACCAGGTTTGCATCTATTCTTTGTCTTCTCCGTTCCATTACCTGATGCGCTCCCTAACGTTTTTCTAATTTCTTGCTCGGTTCTCCCAATGTAAGAACACTCCTTGAAGGACTGCTAGCAAGATTCGTTTACTCTCGGGTGTTTTCCCCATTACTTTTCCTGGTCCAGAATCCGTATTCAGACTCCTTTTCGACGATTTTCAGAGTCTTTTTTATTCCGCTAACCCCTTTTCCCCATTGCCACGCGCGCCGACCTTTTTTTTTTCTCTCCTCTATCGGGTCCTCCCGAAGGTTTTTCCCCTGTTTTGTAGGAGCTGGAGGTGGTTGACGGTTATTCGTCTGAAAAATTTCCCTCGGTGAAAAACCCAAAGCTCGGTGGATTCCTCGGTGGAGTTCCCCTGTTTCGTATGTGAAATAGGAACGAATCAGATCCACTCCCCCGCATTCCATCGAAATCGGCCCTTTGTACTTAAACGACACTTCCCGACTATAAGACAGGCGACTGATTTTCCCTAAGCGCTCGAAGGGCTCGTCCTTTTAATTCCTGGAATACATTCCTGGGTGGAAACTAACATGCTTTCTTTTCCATAGAGCGCTCTCTTCTCTCCAAATCATCGTGATCCGGAGACAAGGACGGCTTTACTCTATCTTTTAATACTCCTTTTTTTAGAGATATAGATGAACGTCTTTTTTGCCGATGATGCGTCATCAGGAGGCATCCATTTAGTTTCCTGCATGGGATTTCCCCCCCCTTCTTTAATGCCCCTTTTTTTCCTCTCCCTATGTTCTGCATCAGTCGCCTGCGTCTTTCGGAGAGAACGTTGTCGTTTTTTAACCTCTTTCTAAGTGCCTTTTCGGCCGGATGAGCTGGAAGGCGTAGTTGCTATTTAATTCGTTTTCTCCCCCTAAGAATTGGGCCTTTCTCCCAAGCGCCCGCCTTTACGCTGTGAAATCTTCTCTTGTGTGCTAAAGAATCACCGTCCCACCTCCTACACCTCTTTCTGCGATGAACGGATTCTAACCATTCCCTCCGTCAGGGTCCCTTCCCTTTTTTACTTTCGAGTCCCCTCTTGCTTAGCGTCCCAATCACGCCTTCTAGCGGACCATGAGAGGATAATTCTTACCCCCGCACGCTTTCTTTCTTCCCTTTCATGTCGGAACGTTCTTACCCCCTCTTTCCCTCACACTTTCTTTTGAAGCTTTCCGTGACGGTCTTACTTCCTTCCCCGAGCAAGCGAATTCGAACCTTTCCGGGACTTGTTTTTCCTCGTCGGCCCCCATGTAGTGGCTATCCCCCCTCATCGTGCACCTCCCAGTGCGGTTTCTCCCTTCCCCTCCACATGTTGCCTCTGCGATAGCAGAGCCTCCTTTTCCTTATGCGATTGTTTATGTACCCTTTTCCGGTGAATCGGCATGTTTAGCTCCGCGAGTGGACCTCTCGGGGTCGTAAGGTTTCAGCAAGTTGTTCGCGAAAAAAAAAAAAAACTTTGTCTTTTTTTTTTCCTTCTCCCCTTTCCTCACCCCTTTTTTAGAGAGGCGACACCCCAACTTTCCCTGAACCCCTTTCCCGCCCCCCCAGTGGACCGTGTTCGTCCGGTTTTTTAGTGATCAAAATGGCCTCCTTTTGAGCGAATCCCGCTAAGTATTTCAGGTCCTCCTTGTTTTATCCCCCCCCCACTTTAGGTCCCGCTCAGAAAGTCTTCGCCCTTCAGAATGACAACCCCTTTTATGAAGTTTTCCTTTTTACCAAGGTTCCCAATTTCCTTGCGACGCACCTGACCCACCCGTGCGCTCTTCCCCCCGACATGCAACCTCCCCCTCCTGGGGCAGAGATAGCTCCTTTGACCACCCTTTTTCTCCCCCCCTCTGAGAGATCTCCAGCCTTGTCTCAGATAGAGCCCCTTCGAGACCAATCCCTCCTTCTGGACCTTTTAGAAGATGGTGTTGTACTTTCGCCCTTTTCCCCTTTGTGAAACCTCTTGCTTTTTTTTTTTCGCTTTCCAGCACCGTTTCTCCTCGCGAATAACCTTCTCGAGCGGTTTTTCCTATCCGATTCCGCGTTTCTTTTTTCCTCAAATTGGACTCCGAACGCCTCCCCCTTTTTCGAATGCTGTTGGTTCAGCATCTCCCCTTATGGACAGCCCTTGTTTTTTGTCGAACAATTCGAGCCTTTTTCAGTCGGCTCTCTTCTGCAGGATCGCACTCCCAGTTACTTTCTTAGCCGAGTAATCCTTTCCCCATTCTTTCCAGAAGATTTTGATTTTTCGGGTTCATAAGAAGTTGGCGTTTCATGTTTTTTTCCCCTCCAGTATCCTTGCCCTACAATTTTCCCTCCCCTGCTATTTCGTAGTCATTCCCTTTCCCTTGATGTCCCCTTCGATTTTTTTCCCCCAGCGCCGCTCCCGACTCTTTCGAGCGCATGAAAGCTCTCTCCTCCCCCCCTCGGAAGCTTTCTCAGAGATCAGTTGCCCACCTCTTTCTTTCGATTCGTTTCTCCTCCGATCAACGCTCGCCCCTTTTTCCCATGAGTTCGCTTTTCCCCCCCCTCTCTCGATTATTTCCTCCCTTTCTGGCGCGTACACCCGCGTGATCACTTTCCTTCACGGATATCTCCCCCCCTCTTTTCGTTTCTCTCACTCCACGGAGCGTAATCAAGATCTTCTCTCAACCACACAAGAATTCGCACCCCCCCTCCCCTTTTCGGCTTCGTAGATCTGTTTTCTTCCGTCTTTTGCACAACTCCCCCCTTCAAGCCCCATTTTTTTTAATATCCTCCCTCCTTTCTCCCTCCCCCCTAGACCCTCCCACTTTCTTTTTTCCGTAAGGCGAGATAGCAAGGCCCCCCTCCCTCCTCTCTTTTTGAAACGCGGTTCCTCAACAGTTTCCCACTCCCCTTTCTCCTGTGATATCTATCTTTCTCCTTGTTGTGAGGGAGGTACGCTCTCCGTTCGCCATAGGCTTTCCCCCTCTCCAGACTGTTCTCCCCCCGTTACTAGCGCTTTTTTTTCTTTCTTTGCCTGACGGTACGAACAATAACTTTTCCCTGCTCTTTTTTGGAGGAACGTTGCATTCTCCAGGGGGGGGTTTTTCCCATTTTGAAAATTTTCATCGGATGAAATCGCTCTGAAGCGGCTGCTGTTGGTGCGTTTTTTGATCGCCTCCCCCCTTTTTTCTCCAACCTGCGCAACCGAGTGCTCCGGTATTTCCTCGAAGTGCACACTTCAAGAGGCGTTCGCTCGTTAGATACCTTGCTCGAGGCTTCTCCCCCCATCTCTTTTCTGAACTCATGGTTTCCAATCGTGCGTTATCCCCCTCTCCTCCTTCCCTTTTTCGAGTGGATTACACAAACCTCCGTATCTGCAGCCATCTTCATTTTGCTTCCGCGGTTTTCTGTCCGTCCTTCGCAGCTTTGCGCTTCGTTTTACAAGTCTTCCGCAGTGATTAGTCTTTCCCTACGCCGAACTAGCCCGGAAAATTGTGATGCCCCCTTCCCTGGTCCCCGCCCTACAAAGTTGATGAATCAAAACTCTGCTTTGTTACAAAACTATCATGATGCAAGACGCTTTCGTTTCCACTGCGCAGTACCTCTTTTTTTTAAACTGAGCGCCGATAAATCGAGATTACTATCTTAAGAACCTTTCCCTTTGCCAATTGCGCTCAGGGTTTTTCTGATCCCTTCCTGAAATCCCCCCAACCCAAACTGCGGCGTTTTAGACCAACTTGCATGGACCCTCCAAAGCTGTACTGTCGAACTGTTTGATCGAGAATTCGTCCCTTTTCTCTCAAACTGATGGTTTCTTCCCTCTTTCACCCCCTTTTCCTCCTCATCGATGCGTATCACCTTTCTTAGAGGCAGGCACGGGTCAGACCTTCTCTTTGGTAGATGCTTCTCTAAAGACCTCCGGCGGATTATCCCTCCGTCACAAATTGATCGCGTCCCTCATCACCTTCCTTGTTGAGGTGTCCCTTTCCGGGTGTGATCTCTTCCTGTAATAAGCGTTATGGCGAATGGCGGATTCCTTTCCCTCAACGAGCAGTTTCTCATTTCTTTTTATAGCGAAGTGATAAATCTGCGACGATCTGTTGGTGAAGCGCTGCTGTTTGAAAGTCATACTTTTTTGCGCTTCGCCTTCCGCGCATTTTCAAAGAGAACCGGTTTGAACCGGTCACTGGGGACTTGCTTACCTCTTTGTTCCGGAATTCTCCTTCGAAGCTCTCCTCCCTTTTGGAGATTGCGATCCGCGAACTTTCAACCCCTTCTGCCACGACTACGCGGCCTCCCACTCCGATGTTCCAATTTCTTCTGCCAATACCTTCTTCCCGCAACATTTTCCCCTTTGAGACCTTCTGTACAGGAGCTCTACCCCCCTTGAAAGGCGCTGCTCTCTTGAATGTGCACTTCGTCATTGCCGAGACCGGGGCTCCCCCCAGCCCGGTGTAGATGGCACTTTTTTGCGTACATTGCTCACCCTTTTCCTTGATCTGTACGGCGACACGCACTGAACGTTCCTGCGATTTTTCCTTAGAAAACCCCTAACTCTACTGACTTCATTTCCTTTCTATTTTGGGTGACGAACTTTTCCCACACTATACATGTTATGTCTCTCTTTCCCCCCACATTTCTTCCTGCGTACACTTTTTCGCGACCCTTTCTCCGACCCTTCCGACCCTCCCCTCCGCCTTTTTTTTTGTTTAGGTTTCGACTTGAATTTCAGATAGGGTTATTCAGCCGTTCATGAAGGCGTTCTTTTTTTTTTAGAGTGGTTGCCTTTCATCTTTTTTCCCCTCGGTGGGGAACCCCGGTGGATTTTTTCCCTTTGGCCCCGTCTTCAAGGTCCGGGCCTTTGCCTAATTCCTTCCAGTCCCCCACATCGGCAATCGGTCCGAAACCTCCCCCTCTTCTTTGGCCCTCTTCGAGCTCAGGTTTTTTTTTTCCCCCAAAAACGGAAAGTTGATTTCCTTTCTTTGGAAAACGGCACATGCCTTCTTCCTTTTAGCATCGCGCGCGAGCTGCCTCTCTCCCTTAATGTCTAGGAATCTCTGTCAGCTACCTTTGTTGTTTAGTATACTTACCAACACCCCACACCCCCCCCCCCCCCGCACAGCTGCAGTTTTCTCCCCATTCACGATGATTGCGTCATAAGGCGGCTTTCTCTCTCATCGCGGGCAGTCCCCCTCATCCCCCCCCCCCCCCCCCCCCCCCCCCCACCCCCCCCCCCCCCCCCCCCCCCCCCCACCTGAATGATACTCTCTGATCCTTCAAGACCTCGACTCCCCGTATTCAGTTTTTCTTTTCTCGGCTCGACAAGTGTTCCCCACGGAACCTTCTTGATACCCCTATGAAGTCCCGGATGTCTCTTCTTTGTTTCCTGCCTTTCTTCTGGAGCACTACGATTGCCTTGAACCCGAAACCTTTTTTTCCCTTCCAACAGAAGCTTTTTTTTCCTCACCGAAACCAGCCTCTACCCCCCCTCAACGAACCCTGGTTCTGCTTATTTCCCTTTATTAACCCAGATAGCCTTTTTTTTTGACCAGCACCCAACGCGGAGCGCGATTTCCCCCTTTTCTCCATACCCTCCGATGAGTCTTACCCATCCCCTCTTTTTCCAAATCGCAAGGTGACATCCCTTATTCTTGAACCAAGCCACTTTTTGCTGCCTAAAGCGTTTTCACCCCCTCCGATAGATACCCTCGAGTGACCGCTGTTGCCTTATTAATTTCCGAACCGTTTCCTTCCCGCCATTCTTTCCCCCCCCCTGTTGTACTCTTCCATGTAGATGGACGCACTAATCCAAAGTATCGCTGCAACACCTTTGCCCCCACTCCGCAAAGGTCTCTTCCCCATGGACCATTCTCGCCGATAGCTTTTCTGGAACTATGCTTTGTTTTATTTCTTTACGTGTTCGTCCTTCAAGCAATTTTCTTAGAGACAACACCGTCATTTTTAGTGAGCTCCTCTGCTTGTTGGACTGTTTGTTGAGTCTTTAGGTTTAAGCCCTTTCAAGCTTGTTTCGAAAAAAAGGTAGCTAGTCTCCCCCCTCTCAAATAAGTTCTTAATACTTTCTTTTACTTACGCCCCCTTGTTTAAGTTCCCAATGTTTTTCGCCCACCCTTTCACCCTGACCGTGTTGTACCCCCCCCTCCTTCTCCTAACA
>Ga0179593_1423712_pt1 | contig 13170 bp, 10 predicted proteins | sample CZODoug2_1_08_16_FD_185931 | JGI IMG/M metagenome (GOLD analysis project Ga0179593, IMG submission 185931) | Vadose zone soil fungal communities from Angelo Coast Range Reserve, California, USA - CZODoug2_1_08_16fungal (PacBio error correction) | ecosystem: Environmental > Terrestrial > Soil >... | reverse complement strand
TTAGGGGGCCCCCCTTTAGTGTGCATTCGGGAGCCCCCCCCTGTCTCAACCCTTAAAGCCGAGACAATTGTGTAAACAACCGGTTTATGACACAAGTTTCACGACAACGTTTTGAGTACCTTTTCCCCAGGAATTTTTCCGCTTCTTGCACTCCCCCCTGCGTCGTACGGTGGGCCACACAGATGAAATAGTTCTGACTTGGATTTAGTAGACTATCTTTCTTTATTTTGAGATCGTTCCCCTCTTTTTCTCCCCCCTGCTTCCCTCTCTTTCGCCCACAGACCCCCGCATGTCCGGTCTCGGCTGTCATATTTTCCGGGAAACGACAGCCAAAGCTGCCCCTTGTCCCGTTCTTCCCCCCTTTACAGCCTCTCTTTCTAACTAGGGCTGTGTCCAATTCTTCCTCCTATCGTTCCCTCCCTGATTTCGATCTCCTTCAATTGCACCACCCCTTCGACTCGGTTATTCAGAGAGAGGTTTTTTTTCTGCTAATCGGGGAGGTTCGGCTCATTTTGCGCGTGTTCATGGAGTTTCAATGAAAAGTTTTCAACCTCAACGGAATCCCACCCCAGTTACGATTCTGAGTGAAATCCTTCTCGTTAGGAATCGAAAAAATGCCTTCTGTATGTTATGAGTATTATTCCTGGAGTCAGGCACCTTGTGAAGACCCCCCCTTTGTACCCCTGTACTCTTTCGAAACCCCGGTCCTTTTTTTCAACTTTCCTCCTGTATGAAATAAGTTCTCTCCCTTGCGGTTTTTCTCGAGGCCACGTGGGGCGAATTGTGGATCCCAGGCCCCCTAAGCCTGGGATTTTTTAGGTTTGACTTTTTCCGTCTTTTACTCGTTCTGGTAGTAATCGGGGGAGTGCGGGTGGGTTGCGAGGTCGAAAACCATTTCCCCACGGATTTCCGACTCTGCGTCTTGTTTTGTTGGAGGTCTGCGGAAGGACGAACCCCCTGCGTTCTTATTTTTTCCTCGACGCGCAGTACCCACCCTGTAGAATTTACCTCCTTTCAACGTTATATTTCGACTACATTAGCGTGCTGAAACGCCTGTATTTACGACCCTGTTACCACGATCAGCGCCCATGTTTTAATATATAACACCGCGTTCTTATTTCTTCTTTTTCGCACAATTTTCCCAACACGAAATACTCGGTCTTACTGCCGTCACGTCCGGATAGGACTATTTTCCCCCCCCCCGCCCTACGTCCATGGCCCACATCTATTCTTCTATCCAGAAAATCAGACAGGGTTTTTCACCTAGGAAATCCAACTGCGTCCGGCGGAACATCCCGGTGTAGATTCGCATGTATTCCCCTCTTCATCACCTTGTATCGCCATCTCGTTGGTCTAGCAGCGTCCTGCCCCCCAACCTCTTAAAACTCACTAACGGACCGGGTTGTTCGGATGACCTATAGTTTTGCATCTGTTATGCGACCGGATTGTTTCATGACCCCAACCACCGATTACTCCCCCCCCATTACGTCTCAGTGGGGAATCTTACAGGTTGCACTATCACGTTTTATACATTCTATACCTCAGGTCACCCAGTCTTCAGAGTCCTTGTTAAGCTCGGGGCTCCCGGATTAGGAGAAGGAGCTCGTTCAAACATTTAAATCTTTTTTTTAAAAATATTGCTCCTGTCTTTTTTCCCTTGGAGCTCTCCCTCTGTGGGGGATGTAGGAATCCATAGGCCCCAGTCTGAATCGATTTTCTGGGTCTTCTCGGTGGCCGGAGGGTGTTTCTTCCCCTCCACCGTTCAGAATGGTTTTCCCGCAGCTTCTTCGTTCATCTCCCGTTTCCTCACAGTTATTAGCCGGCAAGTCCCCTATTATTCCCTAAGTCCTTCCAGGACCATCAATGCGGGCTTTGACCGTTTCGGGTTGGCCTATTCCCTTCTCAAGACCATACCTTTTGGCTTGGGTTTTTTGGAGGCCTCCCCACGCGAGGCGAGCGCCGCCATCGTTAATCCTTTGGGTTTCTTCTCCCTTTTTCCCGTCCCTTTCTCATCCTGATCACGCGCTTCAAGTTGTCCCTCCCTTTGGGGGCTTCCCATACGCTTCTAGTAATGTCTGTACGGTTTACTTCTCGGCCCTTATCCGGGGTAGTGGACCCCCCCGCCCTCCCCCTCCTCTTCTTCCGTTCCTGGCGTTGTTTAACCTCAGGAAACTCGTCGGTACGCTCCAACCCGATTTTCTCATTTTTCTTCACAAGAGAAGCCGCTCCAGTTCACATCTTTGCCCCCTTTTTAATCTGTCCTAAACTATTTGAAAGTTTTTCGTGGAACTTTTCCGTTTACCGCACCGACTCCCTGACTAATGCATCTGGATCCGGAGTTCCTCCGGAATGGGCAAGTTTAGACGGATCCGTTGCCCGAGTCCCTCTGGTCGTGGTAGCTCTTGCAATTCTTTGTTTTTCATTTTTTTCCGTCTTTGTGGTGACCTGCACTGCGGCGGGGTGGAATGGACCGTATTGGCTGTTAATGCACCCCCCAGTGTGAGAAGTTTGGTAATCATCTTCTCCTCCGCCCGTCTTCCAGAGCCCTTTCCGTACATGCTCCCCTGACTCCTCGGACAGGCAAATATCATTTTACCTAACCTCGTTGCTAGCTGATGTGCGTTGCAGATATTCCGCTCCCATTCCCGACCCTACAGTGAGCATTTTGCGAAAATATGACCTATGAGGATTGCACCCCTGTAACTTCAAAAGCTCTTTACATACCAATGAAGCCCTTTCCTGTAAAACAACCCGACGCTATCCCCATGGAAACCAGTTCTATTCCCTGACCACGTACCAGCTCTCGGAACGGATCCCGTGAACGACCAGTTACCATTCCCCCAGGCTTTCATAGAAGGCTCGAGGCATTCTATCTTTTTTTCCCCTCCGGGACGGAGACTTTACCTTCCCCCGGCTTTCCCATCGCGTTCTCCAGATTTCTCGTCCATCTTAAGTGTATTCCTTCCTTCTGTACCGGACAAAGGATCGGCTTTTTGTTCCTCCTCCGGTTTCCCGCCGAAAGATTCGGGTTACCAACTCCTGACCGCCGCGCTGATTACAACGAGTTCTGTTGGGGATCAAAGACCCGTGAGCGGGCACCGCATGACCCCGCTTACTTCCCCAGTCCAACAGGACTTCGAAAGCTATGAGCAACAACAAGGGATTCTCTTTCAGCGAAAGAAGGGAGTCTCGGGTGGAGGAGTCCGCCCCCCATAGGCCATGCTTTATGATACACCCCCCTTTAGGCCCTTATTACCCTGCCAGTCGCGGCATCATTGATAAAATCTGCCTCCACGACGGGCTGTCCGATTGTCTCGTCCACGCTTCCCTCTTTCACCGAGTTTCTTTTCCTGGAGGCATTTTTCCCCCGGGCTAATTCCCGTCACGTTGAAGGTACTAGCTTGCCGTGGCCTAACAGGCACTCGGGAACCTATTGCGACCGAACTTAAGATTCTAACCCGCCCAGGCTGACGCGGTGCGGGGGCCTTAAACAATTTTCACCCCCCGCACTCCCCTTTTGCTGCCGAAGTTCCGAGAAAAGTCACACGGGCATTCTAGTCTTCGGTGCCCCCCGCACCAAATTATCTTACCCGCCCTTGAACTACCTGAGGCTCTTCTTACCTCCGAGGTTGAAGTGCTTTTGTCCCAGTCTTACCTCTGCGAGCACGAGGAGTCGCCAACAAAGGTAAAGAGCGAAGGTGCCCCAGACGGTACATAGTTCATGATCAGGTCGGCTGTCGCCGGACCTTAAAACTCAATTCTTTGGGGTCTGGTAGCAATTGGTTGTTTCCCTGCAAAGCCGGAGAAAGACCACCCCCTCTGGGCCACCTTTTAATAAAGACCAACAACACCCTTCCTTCTGTATTTGGAGAGTTGTTGTCACTCCATTGATATTAACAGATCTCTTTTTGTGCTCCTTTTTATGACAGTATGGTTGTAGTAGAGTTCCATCCCACGGCTCCACCGATTTTGCCGAAGCCGGCCTTTTCTTCTGTTAAACCTCGCTTTCGGGGCTTTTATATTCACGAAAATCTCGTTTTGGCCATCTCTCTGTCTCCGTTTGCCTATCCCTGTGTGTCCTTGACAGGTGAATCCCAGACCCTCTGGGGGAACCCTACATTATTTGCGTTTTGGGAGTGTTCCCCTCCTGAGTTCCGCAGCATTACGGGCTATAATTAAGACTCCTCGGTTTGGTCGTTGTTAAATTTTTGAAATACCTCTTCCCGTTACTTTCACGCTCCCCGTGGCACCAGTGGATAGGAGTTGCAGTTGGAAAGTAGCTGCGCGGTAGAGAACCTGCACCCCAATCCCCGCCTTGTTTCATTCTTGCCGGGCTGTAAAGTCTCCACATAACCCAACCTTGGACGAATGCTCGAGGAACTCTCCAAACACTCTCCGATACATGAGGTTGCGTCCTACAAGTCTACCGCTTTTCACATGAACACGATTAGTTTTTTTAGTTAAGTTCTTCCCCATTGTAAACTTTATGCTCGCTGATAACATAAGGAGAGTGGCCCCCCCCGTTCCTCGTTCTTCCCCCGCCACCAATTGTTCTCTTTTTTTCTTTTGTTATTTTTTTTTAGGTAGTTTTAAGGCTTGCCATTTGAAGATTGTTTTACTGGCCTGGCCTTATTTGTATTTTTTTTTCCTATCCCGATCTTTTTCTTTTTTATTTTTTATTTTCTTGAGAACCTGTCCTTAGATTTGTCTCATTTATATATCACGCCCCTGCTCGACTGGCTGAGGGACTCCCGCTTCTTGAACCTAAGCCTTTCCTTGGAGCCAGGCGTGCCTTTTTTGAGTTTTAGAATGTTAAGTTAACGCCATTTTTTCCCCCCCGTTACCTTCCTCTCATCCCCGCCCTTCAGAAAGACATTTAAAGGATTGATAAACCCTTTCTTCTCTCTTTTTCTTCCTGAGGATCGAGAGCTTGCAATGATGGTATTCCACGAATACTGTCTCTCCAGCCTCGGGAACTACTACATCTGGGTGATTGTCTACCTCGGATCTTCTTTTGAGACGACATTCCCTTTTCCGGCTTATGTTTTCCCCTATTTCCTGTTTCCAGCGGACCCTTCCCCAACCATAACTTCTCTCTTCCGGTTCTCCTCTATGCTCCTCGGCCCTGATTCTTCCGAGATCGCGCCCCCTACAGACAATAGGAGACTACCAATCCCCCGGATTTTTTTTCTTTGTTGTCCACCCTTGTCGACGCCCTGTGGTTCCTGTCCGCGGGGATTTTTCCTGTCTTCTCGGTATCCACTTTGCGTTTCATCCCTTTTAAAGGAAGGCGCTCGGCTTTACATTTTTTTTTATTCCTTGTCTTCATGCTGGTTTTCTTCCACTTTCTTGTTCCCCACACCGAGACACACCTCTCTCTTTTACTAGCAATTTTTTTTTTGTTGTTAGAGTCTCCTGTTGCTAGTGGGTCCCCCCCTCGTGACCCTTTCGGTACAAGAGCACCCTGACATTCAACTTCCTTTCAACCCCCATCTTTCCAGCCGCGCCCCCGGTTTTTTACTTATGTCCCTTTCACGCACCCGTTTTCCGTCCGAACGACCTAGCTATCAAGGTCACGCCCCCCCTTCTTCGCCACCTTGCAACAAAGGAGCACGGAGATTAATTATTCTTTTAGTATCATTTTTTTCCGAGAGTATGTTTCCTCTCCTCACAACTTCTGACCTACGGACACTCTTCCATCCTTATGAACGATCCTTAGTTGGCATTATGCCCCCATGTTACTCCGACCCCAGAGGCAGCATGCCTGAGTCTACCTACAGCTAGCTTTCCCTCGCGTAGACTTCTTCCCCGCGGCTTTTTCATTCATCCCGGCGTAGTCCTCCCGAGGTGCTTTTTTACCTTCTACCGTGGAACCTGAAGCGGCTGTTCTTTCCTCCTAATGCGACGGTTCTGTATGGCTTGAATTGTGGTCCGGGAGTCTTCTCTGCTTGGGACCGTGTGTCTAAAATTCCCCCCCGGCACTTCCTCCCCGTTCAGGCCTTTCGGGTTATCCTTTTCCGCCACGACCCATGCAGAAGTTTTAACTTATGCCAATGAAGTCCCGGACCGGACCATGGTTGCCGAAAAGGGATCATTTCCGTATTAGAACTCCTTATTCCCCTTCACCCTCTGGAATACTGAAATCCCAGCCCACGCAATAGTCTCCCGAACTAAATGGGTATGGGAGGTCATACTGATGCCCTTGTCGCGCCTTCGCCACTTAAGTTGATTTATGAACGCGGAAAAGAGCGACATAGCTGTCATGGAGAATGGTTGTTAGTTCAGAGCTCCTACCAACTAAATTTTTCATGACCTTTGACCTGAGTTAATAGACTTTTTCTTTTTCTTGATTCCTTATATTTCAGTCCCACAGTTTTTTTCCATTCTCACGAAAGACCAGTCTCTTCATCTGCCTCTGACGACGATAAAGCTTTAAAGTTGCACTATTAGCCTTTTCACAGCTTCGTATGAAGACCCCACTGGCCCCCTCTCCAGAGCCCTGCTTCCCTTTTCTAACGAAGGGCCCCTCCCCCCCCAAGCCAATGTGGCTTCTTCTCCATTGCACGTAACCCGCCCGGCTTTCCTTTTCTTACTCTCATGTATCCACATGCTTCTTCTTTTTTCCCACCAAATAGAAAGTGTGTGGCCTCCGGCCTCAAAGCAGCCGGCTCTTTTTCACAGCGTTCGACGATGGGTTTAGGCCCCTGAAGTGAGTCACAATAGTAACCCAGATTACATTCTGCGATACTGTGGCTTAGCCTAGGCTCTACTTCTTAAAACTACCAAGCGAAACCCCCAGCTCAGCTAGGTGGTCTGATCTTCCTGACATAGCTTGAGTGCACGCTTTTCTGATATGTCGTTCTGCTGGTAACCCCCTTCAAGGTCTCCCCGAAACCCAATACGGGCTCATTTGTTCACTCAATCCATGCACCTGATCGGTCCCCCCACCACAAACAAAAACTAGACAACATTAGCAACGATTTCCCGGATACTCATAGGGTGTACCCTCTTCTGATAAAGTTAGAAGTTACCACCGTTAAAAATTCGCGACTACCGGCCTTTTTGATTCCATTCCATCTGGCCGATAGTTGCTGTGGTCTGTAGGACCCGCACTCTCTTTCTATTGGATTATTCTTCATTCTGGGAGATGATTCTTTATATGCTGGGTTATATCTCTCATCCTCCCAACGGTCTCGACCTGGGAGTTTCCGTCTTATTCGCCAGTTAATCAACTGTTCCTCCGTAAAGGTAACCGTTCCAGAGTCCTCCCTACTTCCCCTTAAAGGCCCCTTCCATTAGGGACGGAGGGAGGCGAGATTAGGGCACCGAATCGAAGCCCATATGCTTCTAATGTGTTGCTACTTCTGCCCTCTCCATTCTCTTTTCCAGCCATTGTCCTACTGGTTGTAATTGTTCTTCCCGGCGTATTTCCAACACGAGACATTTTTCCGTCAGCCTTGCCCTGGGCGATCGACCCAAGGTATTTCCTGGCTTCCCTTTTCTCCTTTCTGAAAGCATCCGCAGTTGTAGACCCACCCACCCCTCCCTTCTCCTCCCGCGGCGTCATTTCGGGTGGGACCTCCTAATCTTTCTTCACCGCGGCCACCCCGGCATCTCCTGGTTCCTTAACAAGACTCCCTTGCCCTTATCTGGCAGCATCCTTTTATGCCCAGTCTAGATTTGAAGCCTGGTTTAAAATGTTCCCACTAGACGAACCGACGAAACAACTTCTCATGTTTGTTCGCTACAAGTAGTTTTTACTTTTCACTCGGAGCTCTGTTTCCCCGAGAAATCGTCTTGTTTCTTTATAGAAGACATTAGGTCAATTTAGTCGGTTCGACTTCGTGTTCCATTCCACTTGATATTGGGCTGCTGTGAAAGGAGGGATTTGTACGGTGCCTCGAATCGGAGCTAATTATCCAACGACGAACCAGGTTCTGATTCTGGCTGTGACGATAGGTGTCGTACAGACAGGTTTACGACGCCACACCAGTCAATCCCTCCTCGGACCCTCCTCCGTTGGTTTATTTTCGGAGCTCCTGAGTTCTTACAATCCTGATTCGCCATCACCCCCTCCTCCAGGCTTCTCGCGTATGTCGGCCCTGACACTTTTCCTCTTAACCCCCTCTTACCTCTGTGAAAACCGTTACCCTATCACCGAAGGAGTTCCAAGCCCCAGACTTTGAAGTAGCTCAAACACATCCATCCCCATCATCCCATGGAACTTAAGGGAGTTCAGAGCGACCACGCAGAGGTTTGGCTCGCAACTTCTCTCCGCCCCCCCCCTCCCCCTTCCCCTGTCAATGTTCCAGGAATTGCATCTCCCGATAAGATGGATTCAGTTTCTTCGGTGTTCGGCTCCTTTTCCCCAGTGTACCTTGTTGCTTCAAATCGAGACTTCAGATGGTCTGCCAACCTAATTTTCCTTCTGGCTCTTGTAAGTACCCAATTTGACCTATGGGAGCGCGCGTTACGACAAGGGAAGCCTTGTCCCCGAAAGCTTACGCCTTCCGTGCAGCGAAGTCTTTTGGTTCTTAGACCAACGACCCTACGGCTTGACCCTTTCCGCCTTACGTTCTCAACAGACCAGTGGACGTGACCAGAACAATCGACCCCACAATGGCGCTGGAACCTGCAGGTGAGCGAGTGGGACTATCTTAAGGGACGTACCCCCTCCCTTTCCGTGAAACGTTTCTTCTTTTTTTAAGTGCGTCCGACCCCCCCCCCCCCCAGTATCCCCCCTCGCCTCACCGACCGAGGGCGGCTATTGCTGGTCTTAACCCCGCTTCCCCTCCCCCTCAGTGATTTTCCGGGCTGCCTTCGGTCTCACTCTGGAACCGGCACTTTCGCTTTTTCCTTGGCCCCTTTGAACCTCAGCATGAACCGAGTTGGTAAGCCACGAAGCCTGCGACCCTACCCTTGTCTCTTTCTGTGGGACCGATGCAGAAGCTCACCCCCCGCCCTCTCATTAGCCTCGGACCGACCACGTTCACCCCTCGGAAAATTATCTTCAGGTCCCGCCCCCAACTACCCCCACCTACTCCCCTGACTACCCCTTTTCCCCTAAGGAGTTGGCCCGCCGTTTAGCTACTCTTTCGTGTGCTGACTTTGGGGACTCGACTTGAATAGCCTGTTTTTATTACTTAGTTGAGATCTTTATGAAGTAACTAGCCGCGTTTCCGAGGTTTCCTAAGCTCCCCTGGTATTTCTCTTACTAGTTTTTACCCACAAAGGCTCCTGTTTCTTGGTTGTTCTGACTTGAGGTTGTTACTTAAAGCCTTTTTTCGGCGTCCATCCTCCTCCCCGTCAGCTCCCAGAACAAAACTGATTCTGTTTTGGTGTCTCCTGTGTTTTGTTCTCTTCATCCCCCCCGACGCGCTGTTCCTCTCTTTTCCGATGGCCTCCGAGTTGCGCCCACTGCTTTCCCCAAAGGTTTGCTCGGAGTTCTTCGACCGCGTCCACCCCCCCTTGATGTCGTGATAGTCTGCCAACGAACGAGTTTGTCCCATTCTCAGGCTCACTGCTCACTCAATCCGGCGGTTCAGCAGCGATTAGGAAACCGAAAAGCATGTTTTTCTTGCTCGCCCATTGCCCAACTCATTTCACTTGCGGGCGGGATACCCGCCAATCTTCGAGCGTGGTACTTTTCATTCCGCATATGTCACTGGATCCTTTACCGTCATCAATCGCAAACGTGCCCCCCTGAGCCACTGGTTCTACCTGAGGGTCAATAGAGATCTTTTCTATACCGAATCCCAAGAGATGCCTACTTTACGAACTCCCCAGACCCATTTTCCTCCAGTTTATGTTTCCCCCCGACCAATAGATACCCTTGCTTGTGGAATATCCCTGACATCCCCCGTTGCTCCCATATCAGTCTCCCCTTAACCACGTTTTCAATCAACATTGCTTGCTGGTGTGACCCCCCCACTTCGCGGAACCATTCATCGCCGTGCACTCCCACCCCGGCGCGTCGTCGTCGTTGTCAGCGTTTCAGCCGCTTGTCTACTCCCATGACTTTTTTTTTGGGTCAGGTAGCTACGACTGCAATCGCCAGTTGTTCCTGGTTTTTCTCCCCCGCGGCCGGTCCGAGCCCTATCCGGCCACGGCTGCTGGGGCTTCCTTTCTTACCTCATTGAGCTCCCTACGAAGGCCCCCTTCCTGTCCCCTGACTGTCCCCTGCACACTGTCTTCTTTGGATGTGTGTCCCCCCTCGTAAGTGTCCCGATTAAGTACCCGACCCCCCCCTTCTCTACTGTTTCCTGATTGATGAAGTCCCCCGGTGCCCTTCCCCTTCTTTTTTCTGCTTCGTTACTGCACGTTGGCCGAAGACGGCGAGCACGCCTCTTGCATCCTCACTGGTATGACCTGAGCGGTCTTTGGGGGGGACGCCGTCCTTTTCTTTCTTTTCGGGTTTGCCAGAGCTCATTAATGCCCCTTTCCTCTTTTCCAGGTTGCTTTATTGGGCGCCTATAATGCTCGCTCAAAGCTGGTAGTCCTTATCGCGCCTCCTTCCTCTAGTTTCCCACAATCCCTTAAGACGCTCCTTTTTTGCAACTTCGCTAATTACCGGTTTTTTGTTCCCCAATGTTTTTCACATTGGATTAACGTAAGTTTTTTTTCAAGGGTTTGAGTGACATTGCCCTTTTTGAAAAGCTGGCTCGGATTTTACAAGTGGTTTTGTTTTAAATCGTAGTTTCCCAACCTTTTTCTCACACTCTTTGTTTTTCCCAAAGGCCATCTCTCTCTTCCCTCTGTTGTTTTCCCCGAGCTGTTGTCTCGGTTTGCCGTGTGACCATTTTTTTTTCCCCTCAGTGGTTTACTGCTTCCTCCCAAACCCCCCCTTTCAAGCCGTCTTACCCTCTTTCCAAGGTGAATACCTTGTCATCAAAGTCGGACTCCACGCCCCCTTCACTCCCCCGGGAACGTGGTCCCCTCCCCCCTGAGCTTGCCCCGTGGGTTTTCCAACCCACTCTCCGGTCCTCTTAAGTTAGCTTACTATAGTTCTGTGAGATCTCGGGACTTTCATAGTGTTTTCTTCTCGCATTTACCTGCGATCTTCACAGACCTGCCCGGAGAAGTTTAGCTGAGGGTAAGAAGGAACTCCTCCTGACAGCTTGCAGGAGTTCCCTCCCCGCCCTCTCGATTTTTGGCTTTCAGTCTCTCACGCCTTTATAGTCTTTTTCGTCTCACAGCGTTGCATTCTTAGCTCTGCCTTCCGGTCCCACTGCCAACCCCTCAGAGGTCCTTCTACTGCGACGGCTGAGTTTGGCGGCGACTTTGAGGCCGAGGTTGTTTCCACGCGTGGGGCCTTGTGCTTCCTGCCACTTACAACCCTGCCAGTCCTTAGTTATTATTAGTTATTCATCAATGACCCTTTGGTTAGCAATTTCCTCATAGCCTCTTGTCCGGGAGTGCTTTTTTTCCCATTTCGAACTCTTTATTGCCAAATTTTTTAATTTCAGTCTTACCTCTACACCCTATTATCTGGATTAATGTTCTACTCCCAGCCCGCCGATACCTCCTCCATTTCGGGAGGAGTTTGAAATAGGCCGTTACGTGTTGCTCCCAATCTCCTTTTATTTTTATTGAGCCCCTGGTTCCCACGTTACAGAAGCCCTATTCTTTTTCCCGAAGGGGGTAGGTCTGAGGAGCCCCAATTTACTATGTGAAGATTTATCCTTTCTTCAGTCTTTTTTCTTTTTGCTCGTTTCCCCCTTCATTTCTCCTCTCTAAGGCTCGGATAGTAGAGTTCACAAGAGTAATGAGCGTCCTCCCCGTGTAGCAGACGTACGCGCATGGACACGGGGCTAGGACGACTAACTCGACTGGTTAAAGAGATTGATCGCCTACCCTGGACCCCGAGACAGTCATGAGTTGCTCATTTCACCCTCGAGGCTTAGTGTCCTAAACCTGGTTCGAACATTCAACAACACCTCACCTGGCTTACTCCCCCCAGTCCTTAAAGAAGGATTAGGCCGGAACCACTTCATTCGAATTGCCACCCCATCTCGTTCTTTTCTCTCCACAAGTTTGGTCGGCCCTCGACCACCGGTGTCGCCGTGTTGCTCCACCTTCTCTCCAATCTTAATAAATGGCTCCTCCCTCGCGGGCGATAGGTTTCTTCCTCTCCTGGAACCACCCCTCCTTACAGACGTTTGTCTTCCTTTTTCGTAGTAGAGACTTTCTTTTCCTTTCCCCCATCCTATCCCAAACCACCTTTAGTTGGTTCTTCCCGGAGTCAAGTTATGATCCCAATCCCTAGGACAATCTATAGTTCAATTGTCATCTCTGGTTCTTCACGTTTGATCCCTAGAAGTCCCCCCGTAAATGTATACCCTGTGCTAGTCGTGTTCTTTTTCTTCTGCTAGTGTTTTGTCTTTAGGACCCTTTGATTGTGTACGTTACCTTATGGGATGATATTTTTTGTCGGGTTCTGACTAGCCCCACCGGACCTACCTCTTATCTCCGGATATCACCGTAGTGTGTTATACTCCGGAATCCGCTACCTTTTAACCCACGATCCTTCCGCACCAGAACCTCTTCTCCGGACTTTTATTGCGAGTCGGGACCTGCATATCCATATTTTGAGGCGAGTGTTGGAGACTTCTTACCCCGTTGATTAATGTCACCTTACCGTAGGTGTGTGATAATCACTCAGGGCTACTCTTCTCCACCCCTAAAATCCTGTAGCCTTTTGGGTCCCCCGATGGAGGCATCCTGTTCCGTCGTCCGGTTTCCTTCTGTTATGCCCGGTGTTATTTTAACAAGCCTTTCGCTCACTTCCCCGTAGTAAGAACTACTGGTAGTGTACCCGCCCCGATCATTTTACGGTACCCAGAGGATAAACGCCCTTCCTCTCATCTTACGAACGGATCATTGCATGTTCTCCATTTCTCTGCTACTGCTAGATGTGAAAAGTGTCCATGTCCAGGGTAAACCTTTACCTGACTTTATTTTTTTCTTGGCGAACACACTTCGGATTTTACATTGTTCGAGACGTTCTCCCGTTTCCGCTTAGTCGCCTTGGTAGCACTTTTCCATTCTCTTGAGGCGGAGCGGTTTGGACCCCTTAAGATCTGTGTTCAGGAGGGTGAGGGTCTTGGGTGCACTCCGCTCTGTTTCGTAGACTAGGGGACTACTGTTAGTCCTGTTCGCCTCGCAACTCAC
>Ga0179593_1328900_pt1 | contig 13170 bp, 10 predicted proteins | sample CZODoug2_1_08_16_FD_185931 | JGI IMG/M metagenome (GOLD analysis project Ga0179593, IMG submission 185931) | Vadose zone soil fungal communities from Angelo Coast Range Reserve, California, USA - CZODoug2_1_08_16fungal (PacBio error correction) | ecosystem: Environmental > Terrestrial > Soil >... | reverse complement strand
GCTCTCCAGACCTGTCATCCACCCTGCTGTTGTTCCTTCGACACAGGACCCGCTGTTTTCTTCCCATGGCTTTCCTATTCGTACTACGACAGGCGGCTTTTGCCAACGCTTTAGTTTTCCTTCGTTCTACCGGAGGTGGCAGTCGTCCCCCAGGTTAGGCCAGCCCCCGCGACACCTGCTCCATTTATGTCATCTTAATGTGAGGCCCATCTAGGAACAAAACACGCGTTCCTCCCCTCTCGATCCCCATTTTTTCCCTATATAATTTTGCGCCTCTCTCGGCGGTGGATGTCAGCCTTTCGGCTCGCTGACTCCCTTCTCTAAATTAACGTCAGGCCGGGTCTTTGTCAAGGGCATCACAGTCTTGAGAGCCCCTCTCTCTACGTGGTATGTCCTGACAAGCACTTGACCTCCTCTCCCCCAATCGAAGGTTCCATTCCCCCCCTTTTCCCGTCTTTTTTCACTTTAAAGTTTGCATCACAGGCTCCCAGAGGAGAATCAGGTCTCTTTTCTTAGGAACTAATTTCTGTGACCAACCCTCCTTCGCACCAGGTCTCCCTGCCCTTCCCGTTTTAGTTAGTGACACAAGCCTCCGCACCCCCATCGGACTGGCCCTTCCGTACTCTTTTTTCTAAATTAACCACCCTCCGAGTTACTTTTGTTGGCGCCTAAGTTTCTCCACAGTCCTTCGGCAAGATTCCCCCCCTTTGTTCACTCCCGCCCTTTCCGCAAATACAGCTATCTTCCCGCTGCTCGGACCTCCCTGATTCTACCCCCCCCAAGATCAGCTTCACCTCAAGACTGACAACAGCTTTCCTTCGAAAAATCGCCGCCGGTTTTGGGGAAAGCCTGTGTGATCTCTCGGAGGTCCATTTTCTCTCCCTTTGTTTGAGCTTGAATTGTCCTTCTCGTCTTCCTGCTAGTGGCTATCCTGCCTGCTCTTCATGGGGTCCGAAGGCGCTTGCGCTTACATTGCTCAGAGACGGCTCGTTCTCCCCAAAAAAGTTTCATGACTGTGGGCATCACTCCCAGAACTCTTCCAGCATTTTTTTTTTTTTTTTGTCACAACCACGCCCGGCTCTTCCTTGAAGTGTTTCCACCCGAATTCTTCCGACGAGATGCCGGCTTCCCTCCCTCATCTAGTTTTATTTCCTCCCATTTCCCTATTATGATTTTAATGACCCTCCTCTCCCTTCCTTCGCCACCACCGTTCCTTTTTTTTTCGAAGGCCTGGGTTTAGAACAGAGTTTCCGGAAGCTCTGACTATTTTTCCCCTGACTTCTTTCTTACTTCCCAGCGCTTCTTATTCCGTCGCACTTGAGACGGGAACCCACCCTCATGGGCTCTTACAAGAAGAAGCCCCCCGCAAACTCTCCCCCCCCCTCTGCCCCAATCCTTCCGTGGGCCCTTCTGCTCCCTTCCCCGTTCGGCTGTGTGATGACCTACTGGCGTCCATGTCGATCCCAAATCCTTTTTGCAAGAGCAATACGGGGCACGTGTTAGTAGGAGTTAGCTTTTCCTCCCCTTGTCCTTTACGGTGTGTTTTTACCTCTTTCCTTCCCCCAAAGCTACGGCGTCTGTAAGGATTTAGTTTTGTAGAATGTTTTAAGGCATCCCCCTTAAACATGATTTGAGAGGCCCTCCCGGTCTCGGTCGACCGCGGGCTTGACGATTTTTCTTTCCCTACCCCAAGGTTTCACCTGGCCTCGTAGCAGGCGCACGCGCGGTTCTGCAATTGTACGTCCGTCCAAACCGTAGTCCCCGGATAGAGCGGGATGTAAGGTTTTTTGCCTTCCCTGTAGGGACCGTTCCGGAAGTCCCCTCCGCTTATGCTCACTCTTAGACCCAGTCGGCCCTAGCCCGGACGACGTTTTTATCCAACCGACTTGCTTACCGTATGGAGAATTATTGGAGACCGCCTTTACGTTGATCGCGCATGATTAACTTTGCCTCCTACCCCCCCCACGGGGTGCCGCTGTGATTCGCTTGGCTTTGACGCTGCTTAATTCTCTGCGACTTCTAGTCAGCGAAACCTTTTTTTTTTTTTTTTTTTTTTTTTTTTTTTTTTTTTTTTTTTTTTTTTTTTTTTTTTCTCTTCCTTTTACTATCACCCCCCGCACCGCCTTGTTTGTTAGGCATAGGGGAGATCTCTCCTGGTTGATTTCAGAGAGTTGTTTTCATCTTGTATTAGCTTCCGTTCTCGTCTGGTTTGGATCGACTCCCCGGTCTGCTGATTTAGGTCGGCAATATTGGATTTGCTGGGGCGTCCCCTGGTCTCCATGACTCACTTTCCACTCGTTTTACCTCCTGTCCTAGTTGCCCCTTGTTGCCGGGTAATAGTTTTCTGTGAGTTTTCCCTTCATTGGAGGTAGATCACCTTCCCCCTACGAAAGCGAGAAGTCCAGGGCCTCCCCCCCAGTGGTATATGTTTTACTCCCTCCCCGCAACTCTTAATCTCAAGGGAACCCCCCCCCCCAGCTCACCCTACCAATTTTCTCCTTCCGAGAGTACCAACGGTCGGCCGAGAACGCGCTTTTCCGTGTCTTTTTCCTCGACTCAGCAGAGGTCCGAAGGGAGGCCCCGCCCCCCGACGCTTCTCTCCCTTTGTCTGGTTTGACCAATCATAAGCTACCAGCCGGCGTCCCGCCCCTCAAGCCTCCTGGAGCCATCCACCCACTGAAGATCGTGAAACGCGGGAGAAAGTATACTCCCCCTGAACTCGGTTCGTCGTTTTTTACCATTCCCTTCTCGCTTAAGCAGCCGCGCTTCTCGAAAAGATCCCAGCTCGGGTTCACCCGCCAGCTCGTTCTCGAACTGAGCCGCAGCTTCCAGGCTTGCGGTTGTTTTTGTTTTGTCTTCCCCTCTTCTTTGAAGAGTAACGGCTTCTTTCATCGACACGTATGTCGTCTCCCCCCCCCTTTGACCAAGTCGCTTTTTCAAGAAGAAGCGAGCCTCTTTACTCCTGCAGGTGCGCTCTTTTTCGTGAGTCTACCTCCGGAGGCGGGTCCTCGTTCACCTTGCGCCACGGCTGTTCCGAGCCAGCGCCATCTACTGATAGCGACGCTGTCTGCTGCACATAACTCAGGTTTAGTTCACCCCACCTTCTTCCAGAGGGTCTCGCGCCGTCCAGCTGCCCTGAGCTCGTCTTTTTTCGGGTCTTACCTTCATTTTCTTTAGATGAAATCTATATCTCTCTTTCCGCATAATAAGTTTTTTTTTTCCGAGAGATTTTGTTTAATTTAAGCCAGGGGTATGTGTCCTTCCTTTTCAAGCCATGTGGACCCGGACCAGCTCTATCGCAAGCGCGATCTTCTAGCCTTCATCCAAGGATGGAAGTAAATTCTGGTTCCCCCAAACCAGTCCAGAAGGATGTAGTTCTGTTCAACGGCCTTATCACGTACCTAGGTCCGTGTCACCCCCTTTCGTTGAGGAATGCCGGCAGTCTCCCGCACGTTTGGGGTGCACAAGTACCCATCATCGTCGCTCCTAACCCCGCCGCTCGTAAATTCTCGTGGACGCTCTCACTTCCCTTACCCTATGTGAAGTCTATCTTCGTTTTTTCTCCCGCTCAGATAAGTTGCGTCTGCACATTTCCCTGAATCGTCCCCCGACACCGTCCCCAGGCTGCGCTGGAATCCCCTGGATCAGGTCGAGTCATTTCCTAGGGAGTATCTACCTTGCTCTCAGGCTGCTGTTGCTTTGGGTGGGCGCTAGAACCCCCTGGTAGGTTGATCCTCTGTAGAAAAGGGTCCATGAGCGCTCACGGGGTTTAGGCGGGCTCTCTGCCGGCTTTTTTTTCCTCGGCATAGTATGAATTGTCCTCCCCTGTAGCCGCTTCGCTTTTCGTTCTGACTTCACTGGATGGTTAACGTGATGATCCTGAGAAGAGGGGACCCACCGGGCGCCAGGAGGGAGCGGTTCGTGCGCCGGACGTCAAGTGGCGGGTATGTGTTGTCAGGCTTTGCTTCTTCGAGGAGTTCTTCAAACAGAGCCATCCTGAGTCGGAAGGCGGGTCGCGCTTCGGTACTCGTCCCCCTCTTTTTTCCTCCGTACACGGACTGATTGCCGTCATGGCTCTTCCGTCGGGACCATTAGTGCCCAGTTCTTCGTCAAGTTTTATAACAGTTTTTAGCGACTCGCAAACTCAAAGCCTATTGCCGACCCACTGGCACTTCAAGCAATGGCCCCTGGAAGGATAGTCTCGCGTTACGAAGTCCCTTAAGGCTTCGAAACGCGCCTCTCAGGACGCATCCCTCCCCGGCGTGCGCAACCAGCATGAGGTGTTCCCATTCCGGGATATAGATGACGAAGAGTTTCTCCTCATTGACAGAAGGCGTCGGTTATAAGTACCCAATTCCTTCCTAGCATCCATGCCGCCGGGTTCTTTCGGCTTTCGCTTGTTCTGTCACAGTCCCACGGTCTTCCCTTTTAATTAATTTCCTTCCCTTATCGCTTTCGGTGAATCCTCCTTCGGCTCTGCCCCCTGATGCCCTCTTCGTCCATTCTTGTTCCCTTCAACGGCCCTTGAACTCCTTTTCCGTGCCGAACGTCTTCCCGAGAGCGTGGGCCGTTTGGTGTCCCGTGGTATTAACCACCGCCAATTCCATTTGCCGCACACTTTTTCAGCAGCGCGTTGAATTTTCCCCCTTTTTTTTTTGAATAAGGTTGCGCGCACCAGCGTCATTGAGACGCGGTCTGCCCGAGACCATTGAGTCCCCTTCTTCAGTCCTTTTGCCGTTGACTTCCTCGGGAAAAGTTTAAACGTCTTCCTGCAACCCGTATGGTTTACCAAGTGCAGCAACCAGGAAATTCTCTTGAGAAGATCACGAGACCACTTTCCAGAAGAGCATTTTTCATGTTATCTCCCTTTCAAGCTGCTGGCACTTTCGGTCATCCCCCCCGAGCGTATCTCTCCTGGCCCGGCTTGTCAGTCCTAGTTTGTTTTCCCTCTGATTTAGCAAATTGACGGAACTGGTGGGTAGTTGCTCTGCGGTGTCCTCGTGAGTTTCATTCTGTCCACCCGTTTGACCACGAGTCCTCTTTCCAGAACGAGTGTTTTAGTTTTCCCGCGTTCTAACCCCCCTTTGTTTTCCTTTTATTCAATTGAATAAAGTATTCCACAGCGCCCCGGAGATCTTTGGGGCGACCGGCTCTCCCTGTCGTTTTTGTTTTCCTTAGTTCTGAGGTCGTTTCTTCGTTCTCCACAATTGAGGGCTAATTCACTCTGTTTTGACGAGCCGGGCCTCAGATGTTTTAATTGAGTTCACTTGGGAACTAGCGGCGAGTCGGCACACGGCTAACACCCTCCTCCTTGGGAACCCCATTTTCTTAGATCCCTCTATGGAAGGCAACTTCTGATGTACTTTCCCCCCCCTCGCCGTGAATTGGCCAGCGGGTTCTTTTTGCCAGATGCCATATTTTTTTCTACTTGATATCTTTATCCGGTCCTCGTCCCCCATGCATGTAGGGGGACGTCCTTCCTTAAACGTTCTTGTCTCCCTTCTTTCGAGCGCTTAATGTCTGGCCTGATAGTCCCTCCATCCATCGCGACGATCGATGTTTTGAGGGCTGACATGCGGTTATTTGCTGGATGCATTTTTCGCCTTGACTCGGTGACGGCTGGAGATCACTTGGCTTCTTTGAGTTCAATCTGTCTCTCCTTTCCCGGCTTCCGCGGCTGGAGCCCCCCCTTTCATGTCCCCTCTCCTTTTTCCGTTGCTCTCTCCCGTTTCCTTTCAAATGGGACTGTGGTCAGTTTCATTTCCTTGATTGTACAGGAAACTTATTCGATCGTATTAAGAAGCTGGATTTCTTTTGACCCCCCGCCCGTTCCTTCTTTTGAGAAGGTCCAGCGCGGTAGAGACCACGACCCGCGCCAAATTCCACCAATCGCCGCCTCCCCCCCGGACGTCGGCGAACCATGATAGCTTTCTTTTCGCAAAATTCTTTATGGTCCCTTCCCTTTTCCTTAGTGTACGATATGGGCCCCATGGTCCTTGAAATTGATGGATCCGGCTGCTGGCCCCGCCTGTCGAAACCGAGTGTCCGACCTTGTTTCTCCCCTCCTCCACCGCATGTGGCTTTGCTCTTGCGTGTCCTCAGGAATCGGTTCGCGAACATCGACATTGCTCCTTTTTCGTCGCCGAAACAGTCCCCTCTGCGCGGTTTTGTTTGGGAAGAGCCTCTCTCTTTTTCTCCTCCGTTGTTTTTTTTTTTTTTTGTTCTGGGATCACGCTAACCTGCAGCACCTCGCTCCGACATGTTCGTGACGTCTTCCCTGCCCGCCCCCTCCTCCCCTGATGTTGAGTCCCATGTCTTCCGATTTCACCTCCAAGACGTCTCCCACTTCCGGTTCCTTTAACCTGTTGCCACTTCGGCCAAGCGACCTCCGTCGACTCCAGCTACTCTCATCGGCATGTCACTTTTTTTGCCCCCCCTTCTTAACTACCCTTCTGACCCTTCTTAGCAGTTTCGATAGACTATCCTCTTTCTGACGTCAACGAGGTGTAGGATTTTTTTTTTGGTCATTGGTATCGAAGCGCTTCCATACGTCTGCCTTTTCCCCGGCAAAATGTCTTAACGTCTCCCCTCAAGACTACGTGGTTCATGGACCCATGCCGGCCATGTCCATCCATCAACCCCAAGGAGGAAAAGTGACTACCCCGTTCGCTCTCCCCGGCAAAAGTCCTAGGTATCCTGTATCCAGACCGCTGGCATCCTTGAAGAGTCTCTTTGCCCCACCTACGTCCAAGGTCTAAGCACTTCCATCTTCCTGCGCGGCTCACAAGGCCTTTCCCTGAAAGTCTTTCGGCGGTTTTTAGTCCCCTTACCATCGCGTCGCCGGATCGCTATCACGGTTTACAATTAACTAACTCTCCTCCTCTGGTATGTACGCAGCGGTCACCTTCTTTTTCCCCAGTGTAGGACTCACGACCCCTCTTCAACGCCCATATCATGAATCCAACGTAAGAGCACCACGATTTCTGTGCACATCGCGATAAGAAACTTTCCTGCGCTTAACGGCTCTGTGTTCTCCCCCCCCTCTTCGGCGGTAAGATCCCGGCTCGCCTTAGGGCGCCTCTTGCATTCAAGGCGGCTCTTTGATCTTTGACGCACTTGCGAATGGGTCCCTGGATTGCGTCGCTCAACGGACTTTTACACCCACGTCTCGCCCACCCTCCCTTTTGGTAACCGAAGACCCTCGAACGACTCTGCTCCACCACGACGAGTATGGCTGCCCAAAAGTCCTAGTATCGACTGTCGAGAACTTTTCTCCTTCTGCCTCTTTTCATGGTAACCTGCCAGGGACCCCAGTCCCGTTGGTGGGGACTCAAAGAGTACGGGGAGCCCGGTCTACCTTAAGGACCGTTCGATTTTCCTCTCTCACTAAAAATGAGCCGGGACCCCCACTTTCCCTTCTCCGTACACCATCCTTCAATGCGCGCCGCCTCCTTGGTCTTAGCTCTCCTGCTGTTAGGCTTGGGGTTTCCGCGGACAATCGTATTTCTGGACCTTCTGCCCTTCTCTGGAATGGGTTCTTTTTTCGCTAAGTTTACAGATACCCCGTTTTTTCTGCATTTTTTGATAACTTTTTCTTGCGTCCTTCCATGTTTTTATTTTTATTTGCCCTTCGTCAAGGGCATCGGCCCCCTTTCCTACTTTGTTCTCTGTTGCCCGCTTCGCCAGTCCCAGATGTGCGCAAAATTCCTTTATTCCTCGTCTGCGGAGCCGGGAGAACCGCGTCTTTATGAACTTTTCTTTTGATTCGCCCACCTGCGTAGCTTCTTTCGTCCGCCCGGGGTGTGGCACGGTTCAGTGACGTTCCAATCGTTTCTGCATCCCCGCCGCCGCCTTTTTTACGAGCGAGCGCTGATTTTCGCCCCCGTCAGATCGATGGATCACTATAGGATCCCGCGTTTTATAGCGATGCTCCCCATCCATGCCCAGAAGTCAGGCTTTTCCTATGTTGATTCTTGTACTTTGCAATGTCTTACCGCCGTGCGTGCTCCGCCGTCACTCGTTCATGATACTCAGCACCCTCTCCTTTTGGGCGAACACCTCGGAATTGCTTCAGGAGCTCGGGGCGTCGAGCCGCGCGTTCTTGGTTAATCCTGATTCGATACGTCTCCTTTGTGGATCCGCCGTTAATTTTCTTGGAGCCCGTGGTATTTTAAATGGATAGTCTCCTTTTCCCCAAATGGTTTATACGCCTGAACGAAATATTTTTCACCATGTTCAGCCCCCTTAGAAATGCCGGCAATTTTCTTTTTAATGTGTCTTCACTTCACGAATTTTTTCCCTGCTAGTACGCTACGTCCAACGAGTCTTTGAAAGAAGTGCTCCCTGAGGATGTGGGAAGTTTTTACTTGTACTCCTCACGCTTCCCCAATACAGTTCCTTTCTACGTCCCGGCGCCTAGTAGTTCGCCCCAGAGACCCTGTTTTATTCCTGCGTGTAATGTTCTTTCTAGAATGATACCCCCCCTTCCTCTCTTTTGAGGGTTTTTTAGGGTGGAGTAATAGTCGATTATCCCGATGAGACGCGCGGCACAAGCTGGCACCCAAACAACCCCCCCTTGAGCTCGATGTCTACCCGGACAGTCTAACACTCTCGTCGCCCCCCTGCCCGGGATCTCAGCCCGCGCTTAGAAAAAGATCGCCCCCAGGTACCTTCCCGGTTGGCAGACGCCTGATCCCTTGATCCAGCTCTCTATGGACCCGGTTTTTTCATCTAAGGTTCCACTTTTTCTTATCGGACTCTAACCCGTGCGAAGAGATATTTTCACATCTCCTCCAGCGATCTTCATCTCTTCCTGACTCGACCATTGCGTTTCCTGATGCCTTAGTCCTCCGTTGGATCGTGCCGCGTTTCTGGGGAGAGCGTAGGAGAAACTCTCTTACAGCTCGGTACCGATAAGCTAGCGCGGCCTGTCTGTGTGGTTTTTTTTTGTTTGCGTGAGAACCAGACCCTCAGACTTTTGATAACGTTCACACCCAAACCCCAACCAACCCCCAAAACCCCCCAACAACCAAACTCAAGGCGTCCAACTGGGCTCAGGCGCCCCTCCCCCTAATCGCCCTCTTTTGCTACTCATTCGATTTTCTGAGTTCTTGGAGGGAAGTCCACTGCCTCTGAAATTCTAGCTGATCTTTTCCCCCCCCCCGGTTTTTTTTGTCTCTTCCATTTGCCATTCATCCCGTCGTGATGAATTACATTACAGGTACTTTGCCCAGCGGCTCTGCCCCCCCCCCCCGCCTCCTGGGCTTCTACTTAAGACCCACCTATGGAAGCATGTCTTTGTGGTTAATACGACCTTGGGTTAGTCTTTGCGCACTAGCCCCTGGGATTTATAGGACTGACCGAGAGTTAGATGGACAGCGCGTTTCCGACGTTCTTTCGCAGTGAACCCTCGGAAGACATTACCCGTACCTGATTTGCGAAACCTGATGCCTCCCTTTCTATAAATGCTCGTGCTTTTTTTTGCTCTCGACTTTTCGGATGTGGTAGTCTTCTCATCGATTTTTTCGCCAGTGCGCGAAACTGCTTTTACACTTCAACTGCCAGCCTTGAAACCCCTCCACCGCCATTAATGTCGCTTTCCTCTGATCGACGGTATCATGCTTTCCCTCGCCTTCATGAGGGCGTGTCCTTCTCCGCTCTTTCACTGTATGCCTGCGGGTCTTTTTTTTCGCTCCCCTGGCCTGGTCCACCCCTGAGTGGACGTTTGATCCGTTTTTCTACTGTTTTTTTGCGCGCCACTGAACAGCCGATTACGGGCCCCCCCCCCACCCCCCACGCACTCTCAGACATTTATCGCTTGATTATCCGTATAGAATGAAAACTTTCAAGCAATCGGCGTGGGTTTGGTTTTCCCGTGACGAGGCAGGAGTTCCCGGCTTTTGTCTTAGTTGGGGTAAACGCTTGACTTCTGACGTCTCTTCTCCGTAAGTTTTAAAGAATGTCGTCCCGCGCGCCTGGATATGTGGGTGATTGATAGGGCGGTTAGGTTCGCTTTACCACATATCCTCTCTTAGCTGGTCTGGGTAGCCCTAGAGTCACCCTTTCACCGTAGATTCCGTCCACACCATGCCAAAGAACGATTGCCGTGTATTTCGGGTATGCAGTCCCGGGAAAAAATGAGGGCAGTGGAGCTTCTGGAAGGCTTTCTACAATGGGGGACCTAGCCAAAGTCACATGACAGACCGCCGATGGAGACCACTGTTAGAATCTAAGCCCCCATGTTGATTTGAAGGAGACGCCGTACGTGAACGTACCTTTTAATAGGAAGACTCTGCTAAACGCCCTCTCTACAGTTTTTCGCATCGGCAGCCTCCGATCGGCGCCCCCCTCTCTGATGCATCCTACCGGATATCCCCGTAAGATCGCTTAGCACCATTCTCAGCCCCCGTCTGATCCTCCCTTCCCTCGAATCCCCACGTCAAGTCCTCAGGGGCTTTTCCCCGAATTTTTTTTCGCTCCTATTAGCCACTCCCTCGATTCCCCCATCCCCAGTTTCTCCATAGACATAAAGTCTCCGTCGCTCGATCAGCCCGTCGTCTTTTGTTTCACCCCATGATGAGCGCCTCTATTATCCCCTAGGAGGTGCCACTCCCCGTGAGACTTTCCTTTTCCCCTCAACCTCTCTTCCTTGGTCGACCGGTTCCGGTCTGCGTAATGAACTTGAACTCCGAACGGTGACCTTTTTTGCAATCATTGCGTTGACTTAATTGTGAACGCCCCGAGTCAGGCAGGGTTTTTGCCTCCCCGTCCATTTCTTCCGCTGCGGCTCTGTTTTCCCTATTTCTTTTGAAAGATGACACTTCCCTCCAGTTGCCCCATTCTCCGCCTTTCTCGGGTGAATTTCCAGATGTATCCCACCGTAAATCGGGACGTTCCCGACGACCTGACAACTGATCTTTATTGCATCGGTCTACAAGCTACTCTTCCACTGTTCTCACACCTTTCCCCAGCAGGAACTCGCAGGTGAAAGGATAGCATCTCCTCTTGCGGTTCTGCTGTACCAGGTCTTGACCGTTTAACCTTTTTTTCTTTTTATTCTTTATAGTGAGTAGATTCACTCTTCCTGTTACAAGAGAGATTTCCTCCGTCGTCTCCCAAAGGACCTTTTTATACACGCTTTTGCCTTTCATGACCTCTCGCATCGAAGCTTTTTCCCTGATTAGGCCACTTAGAAGGCTGACTTTTCGCCGTAACAGTTGTGGGGGGTGGGGTTGTGCTGGGGGGGTTTGGTGGGGGGGGGGGGTGGGGTTGGGGGGGGGGGGGGTTGGTGGGTTAGGCTAGTTGGCGGGGGGGGTGGGCGGGCGGTTTGTGTGGGTTGTGTTTGGGTTGGGGGCGGGGGGGGGGTTGGGGGGTTTTGGGGTACGGTGGGGGGGAGGAGGTGGGGGGCGTGGGTTTGGGGTCGGGGGCGGGGGGGGCGGGCCCACGGAGGCGGGGGGTGGTGGCGTGTTGGGCCAGGGCGGTTGGGAGGGCGGCGGGGGGGCACCCTAGCTGTGTCCTGCCTGTGCGGGCTCCTTGGGTGGGGGTTGCTGCCGGGGGGATGTGGTGGGGGGTGGTCGGGTTCTTTGGTGGGGCGCCCCTGGGTGCCGGCGGTGAGCGGGGGCCGCCGGCGCGCGGGTTGCGGGGGGGCGGGGGCTCTCCGGGGGGGGCTGAGCTGGGCAGGGTTGGGTTAGGGGGGGGGGGAAAAAAAACCCAAAAAACCCCCAAAACAACAAAAAACAAAAAAAAAAAAAAAAAACTGGTGGGGGGTGGGGGGGGGGGTTGGGTGGTGTGGGTGTGGGTGGTTGGGGGGGGGGGGGGTTGGTTTGGGGTTGGGGGGTTGGGGTGGGTTTGGGTGGGCGGGGGGGTTTTTGGGGGGGGTTGGGTTGGTGTTGGGGGCGGGGGGTGTTTGAGGGGGGTTTGTTTGGGTTTGTTTTGGGGGGGTTGGGGGTGGTGTGTTTTTGGGGGGGGGTGTTGGTGGGGGTGGGGGGGGTTTTTTGGGTTTGGGGGTGTTTGGTGGTTGAGGGGGGGGGGGGGTTTTGTTTTGGTGGGGGGTTTTTGTTTGGGGTTTTGGGGTGGTTTGGGGGGGGTGTGTGCAGCTGTGTTTGTGCGAATCTATGTTTCTGATTATTCTTAGCCACACCCTGCTTCCGTCCAAACCTCGTTTTTGACGAGTGTTAGAGAAGAATTGTTTACGCGCACTGATTACTGGGCACATTCGCCTGCGGACCAACCGAGTCCATACGATTTTTCTCCCAATTCCCTTTCAGATCCTCCCTCTTCCCTCGATGTTTCAGACCTTTTTCTTAGATGATCACCCCAGAGCGTTGATGCCTCTCAAATTGGTGTCTTTCCCGGTTTTTGCCCTTCAGATTTTCGTTCCCGGGGGAGTATGATCTGCTTTGACCCTCGTCATTTATTCTCTTCCAGCGGTGCCGGAACGAGTGACGCGGAGTACGAAAATGATGGTAGATTTTCTTTCCGTATTGGTTTCGCCAAATCTCTCCAGTTTCTATCCCCCGAATTTCTACGATTGATGTCATGTGAAAGTTTAGAGACTTCGTCATCCCTGTTTTGAGATTCATAGTGAACACGGCCTATGCTTTAGTACAGAACCTAGTGTTGTTCCTAAGAGTTTTCACAGGACAGAGGCAGAAACATCGCTTCCTAAGAAAGGAGATGGCCACGGGGGTATGAAGATTGAAAAAGCGCACTTGCCTTTTGATAAGACCAGGGTTTCTGGTTCCTCCCCAGGGGACTCCTTTTTTTGTGATTTTCCTTTCCTTGATCCCTCCACTCCACTTTTCTATGATAGCCGTATTAAGACCCCGTGGATTCTTTTACAACTTTCTCCTGTTGTTGAATGGACTTAGTCGCTCACAAAGAAAATGCTAACACCTCCTGAAGAAGTATTTTAATGTTCCTTTTGATCTCCCCTTTCCTATTTTCAGCCCCTTTGCAAGTATTTTCAACTTCCATCCCCCCTTTATGCCGCTTTCTCTGGAGCTTTGCTCTCTGTCTGTCCGATGACTTTCCCTCTGCAATTTTTGCCTCCGCCTCCTCTGTTTCCTCGCTAATTTGTTTGTCGTCGAAATTCGAAGCCAGTTCTCAACTGAACTGTCGGGATGTTTCGTGCGACCGGTCCCTGCTGCTTCTCTGTGATGATTTGGGCCG